>Ga0136625_1000861_pt1 | contig 10298 bp, 11 predicted proteins | sample AntDrymUQ4832306_2_FD_104672 | JGI IMG/M metagenome (GOLD analysis project Ga0136625, IMG submission 104672) | Polar desert sand microbial communities from Dry Valleys, Antarctica - metaG UQ483 (23.06) | ecosystem: Environmental > Terrestrial > Soil > Desert | place: Antarctica: Dry Valley...
ACGCTTCCAACCGGCGCCGATCTGCCGCGGCCAAACTCAACAGCGTCTGCTGCATCGTGTGACTCCAGAACATGGACTCGCACCATAATAACGTTTCGTTATTTCTGTGTCAGCATACTAGCCTGCATCTTGTAATCCCGCTCGTGCCGATACGGACACCGATTCGCGTCCCAGTACGCAGCCACTCGGTTGTCTGCCGAGTCAGATCAGCGCTTCGAGCCCCTTGCGGTCGAGCAGGTCTAGCAGCTTGAGCGAGGGACCGCTCGGATGCTTTTCTCCAATCTCCCACTGTCGCACCGTAGATAGGCTGGTGTTGAGTATGGACGCCAGCGCTGCCTGACTGAGTTTGCAGCGATCTCGCAAGGCCCGGATCATTTCGCTGGAATACTTCGGCACCGGGGCAAGGCATAGCGCGTCGTACTGCCGCATCCGGCGCTTGTCGATAAAACCGGCAGCGTGGAAATCTCGCGCGGTCTCGTAAACCGCGTCCAGGATTCGGCTGGTCGCTTTAGTCTTGGCGGTCATGGCAAATCTCCTGTAGAGCTTTATTCTCGACATTGGCGTCGAGTGCGGCCGACGAGAGCTTCAACAAATCCGCGGCGATCGCCTGCAACGCCTCCAGTTCCTTGGCGCTCACATTGGCCCGGTCGTTCTTCTCGGAGCCGAAAACAAAGAACCACCGGTTACCTTTATTCGTTGCCACCGGGGTACGGGTGCTGCTGCTCTTGCCTCGGCCGGGAAATGCAACACGCTTCTTGACCAAACCACCACCAAGCTCGGCGTCGATAAGACCATTCTCCATTTCGGAGACCGCCGTGCAGAGCGTGCCGCATCGGTCAGTTGCGTCTTGCGCATCCAGCGGCTGAAGTGGCGCGTCTTGAAGACTCTTCTCATCGGCGAAGTGTATCACTTAGTGTATTGAACTGCCGTCTAAGTTCCCAGCGTATGGAGGCGCCATGACGCTGCTGCCGGTCACTGGGCCTTTCAGGTTTTGGGCTGACCAGGCGTGTTATCGAGCCGACCCATCTGGCCGTCGCGGCGGTCTACGGCACCCACACCATGCGGCGAGATCGGGGGAGATCGGATCAATCATCGTTACTCATCGTCCAAGTTTTTACTCTGACCCCGATCTACCCCGCGATGAGCGCCCCGAACCTCGTGTGGTGGCATCTCCATGCAGGAGGGATCCACCTCGGTAATGCCGAGGCAATAGCAGGCCGCCGAGTTCGCGGAACTGCCCCGCCCTTGGCAGAGGATGTCGCAGCGTACCAGGCGTCGTCCAACGCTCCCTCCTAGACCAGAACACCTGCGTCTCTTGAGCGTGATACTTTTCGCGTGCATTGCCCATAATGATGGAAAGGCAAGACCCAAATCATCTAGGAACAACCAATGAGCAGCACACTCCTGGAACGCGTCACCATAGAACCCGGCAAGTGCGGCGGACGCCCCTGCATTCGCGGTAAACGTATTCGTGTCAGCGACATTCGGAGAAACCAGTGATACAGGTGTGGCGGCGGTCAGTAACCCGAAGATCGTCCGGGTACCTGAAGGTAACCGAGGGGAAGCGTCTTTGCCGAAGTGGTGACGCGCTTCAGTTCCTCTGCCTGCTACTGTTTGATGGATAACCACAACCACGAGGATTCTGCAAATGAGCTATAGGAAATTTGCCGGCCTGGTTGCTTTGGTTTCTGGACTGAGCCTATCAAATCCCGTTCAGGCGCTCACATACTTTGAAAACTTCGACGGAACTTCCGGATTCCGCATCTCCGATGCGGGCTTCACGGGAAAGTTTTGGCAACTGGATACAGCCTTCGGGAACAAATTCATGGTAAGTGTACCCCCCGGTAGGTCTGGACAGGTGAGTCAGGCTACCTCTCCCGCCTTTTCCCTTCCTGTCGATCGTGAAGAGCGAGGGGGGTTCACGGTCCAATACCAACTGCGTTACCCGGGTAGCGGGGAGCGTGATGACGCATCTTCTTTCCCGGTGACGACCGACGTCGACCTCGTGGATGCGTCGGGCCGGCCTGTCTTCACGTTGGCTTTCCAGCGCAATGCCCAGTCCAACGTCAATCGGGCTAATCTGATCCTGACTAATCACGCCACCGGCGAAGTCCGTGCGGCCAGCACTGGCTCGGTCACGCCTCTGAGTTCGGGAACCGTGAATCTGCGGTTGATGTTCCTGCCGGCAGCCCAGGGAGCATCGGGCATTCAGGTTTTCTATGGCGAAAACGAGGAATTTCGCAACACGCCTCTGATCGCTGACGACTATGACGGCGCAATCCGGGTTCGGCGCCTGGTGTTTCGGCACAAAGCCGGCGCGCATGACAGCGAGAACCAGGTCCGAGTAGATGATGTCCTCGTGCGCCCCAACGACGTCATCGCGCTCCCCGCCTCCCCGGACAACGGCTTCGACAAGCCGCTTTTCGCCAGTGACGGTTCCAATCCCGCCACGGTTTTCCAGGCTGGCGACCTCTATCAGGGCACGTTTCGGCTGACTCGGAGCATCGTTCCGCAAGCAATCCTATTTGACTGTTCTCTCAATTACCCGCGACTACGCCTTTAAAAAGGATGTCGAGATGGCCGACGCCAAATTGAAGAATGCCCTCGACGGTAGATATAACATCTTCCACCATCCCTTCGGCACCACCACTGAACTAACCGCCATCGTCGACTTCCAGGGAATGGTTATAGATGAATCGACGAGCTCCTACGATGGCGGCGTGTGGGAGGATTGCTGCGACTGCGGTGATAATGAACGGGCGGGGTACCAACTGTTGATCTACAGCCAGGACCAGGACCCGCGGACCGAGAAGTTGGATAAACCCATTCTAGTAACCCAGGGCTTCGACCCAAATTATGGGCTCATGAACCAGTTCAAATATGTGCAATTTAACAAGCTCCTCGACACTGTCTACGACAAGGATAATACCGAGCGTGAGCTTCCTGATGATGACGGGCTGCTCAAGGAACTGTACGGCGAAGGGTACGATATCGCGCTGCTGTTGTGGAAGCATCCCAGCATTAGTATGGAAACTAATGCAAGGGTCACCTTGCAGGCCCTGCGTTGGCTTTCTAGGCTTTCTGACCATACCCCGCCGAGGCCAGGGACTGAACCAGTCATCATCGGACCCAGCATGGGCGGGCTGGTCACCAGACTTGCCTTGCAGCAGGCGGGCGCCAACTTCGCTGCTAGCGGCATTAAGGCGCGGCTCTTCATCGCCTTCGATTCCCCCAACCGAGGCGCCGAAATTCCCATGTCGCTGCAGGCGGCGGTGACCTATCTAAAGACCGAAAACGATATCGCACGGGGTATTCTCGCCAACCTCGCAGGACCCGCCGCCCGGCAATTACTTCTTTCTTCGTGAACGACTTTCACAGTGGCACCCAGAACACCCAGAAGCCGCAGCAGATCGACTTCTATGAGGGCTTTGACCCCACACGCGGGAATCCCGATCATGCGCGGTTTATGGACCTGATCAACGCTTCAGAACGGCGCGGCCAGATCAAGAATATTGTCCACGAATTCGCTGGCATTACCTCACCCATACATACCGCCGCCCTCGTCAATGGGAGTGGAATGGGCGAGCCTGGCCGCGGGGCTGGCCCTCGTTCCCCTGGTGCTCGCCGCCCATGTCCTGATGCCCGGTGTCCAGACACGGTGTCCCGCGAGGGCAACATCTCGTTCGTTGAGACGACGTTTACGACCGAGAAGTAGGCGATCCCGACCCCCGAGTTGGGTTCTGCATTTGGCAAAGAAGTTTCGTCTGCCATTTGGTTGCGGCCAGAGGCCGCGCTAGGAAAAACAAACGACATTTTTGCGCCGGCATCTCTTGAATACACCTTGCGGCGCCGCCGCCACCCGCCGACGAACATGCCTCGCCCAATAAAATCGCGCCTCGTTTCAACGCGATAACGCCTTTAGCCGTTACCGATTCGCCGGGAGCGTGCATGACCGTCACGGGGCGCCCAGGCGCTCGCCCGCTACCTGGAATCCGTGCTGCTCGCCTCCGAGTAGGCCCCGGACGCGGATCCCGGGGATCGAGGATTGATTTCAACGATGCTGATGCCAACGAAGTATAAAAGGGGCCAGGCTATAATATTTTCACACTGCCAGATCGCCCTGTCCTTCGGGCGCCGCAGCGTCGGCGCCCGGCTTCAGTCGAGGTCTCCCGCACGGCCTTGCTTCTCGCCTGATGCCGGTCATCCTTTCGATCTTGGTATGAAAACGCTCATTGCCGATCGGCTGGTTCTGATTGAGCGCAAGCCGGATATCGTCGATGGCTTCCCCGTCGAGCTCGGCCTTCGCGCATCTAGGCTTGCTCGCGACACTTTTGCAGAGCTTCCCTAGGTCAGGACGCCGCCGCTCAACCGATCAACTTGCGATAAAGCGAGAGATAGCGATCGGCCATATGATCGACGGTGAAGCGGGCCGCGACGGCCGCGCGGCAGGCGGCGCGGTCGATCTCGTCGATCCGGGCGATGGCCTCGACCGCGCCGTCGAGGCTGTCGATGAGGAAACCGGTGACGCCATGATCGATCAGCTCGGGCATCGAGCCGCGATTGCAGGCGATCACTGGGGTACCGCAAGCCATCGCCTCGATCACCGCGAGGCCGAAAGGCTCGTTGAAATTGATCAGGTGGAGCAGCGCACGGGCCGAACCCAACGTCCGCGCGCGGGCGCTGCCGGCGACCGGGCCGTTGTAGATGACCCGTCTGCCGTCGATCGCGGGCGCGACCTGGCGCTCATGATAGACCTCATCCTGAACGATGCCCGCCATCACCAGGCGACGGCCGGCGCGGCGCGCGGCTTCGATCGCTTCGGCGGCGCCCTTGTCGGGATGGATGCGGCCGAAGAACAGCAGGTCTTCGCCGGCGACCGGATCGAACGGGAATTCATCAAGCGCGATGCCATGATGGATCGTGGCGGCATATGGCAGCTCCGGGTGCCGATCGGCCTCGCTGATCGCGACATAGGAGACGCGATCCTGATAGCGCTTGAAGACCGGCACGATCCGTTCGGACGAGAAGCCGTGGATGGTGGTGACGAGCGGGGTCTCGACCAGGCGGGAGAAACCGAGCGGCACGAAATCGGCCTGGTTGTGGATGAGATCGAACTCGCCGGCGCGCTCGAAGACATGGGCGACGTGGAGCAGCTCCCAGACCTTGGCATCGATGGCCGGGTCTTCGGAATAGGGACGCGGACAAACGCCGGCGAGGGTGCCGGCCGTGATCGAGTCGGCGGTGGCGAACAGGGTGACGTCGACGCCGCGGGCGACGAGGGCTTCGGTGAGCAGGCTGGTGACGAGCTCCCAAGGGCCATAATGGCGCGGCGGGGTGCGCCACGAGATCGGCGCCAGCATGGCGATACGCACGGATTGCTTCTTCAGGCGGCGGAGGGTGGGGTGAGGATGAGGCCCTCGTCGGGACGAAGCACGATGCGTTCGCCGGCCGGAGGATGATCTCCTTCGACGGTGGAAAGGAGCGGGCGCGCAGGCTGCGCCCAGGCCGGCAGGGCCAGCTCCCGCGGCGTGTCGCCGAGGTTGAGGGCGATCAGCAGCCGTGCGTCGCCGGATCGACGCTCATAGGCGAGGACGTCGCTCTCGGCATCGAGCAGCGCGATGTCGCCGATCGCCAGCGCGGGATGGACGCGGCGGAGCGCGAGCAGGCGGCGGTGGAGGGCGAGCGGCGAACCGGGCGCCTGCGCCAGCCGCGCGACATTTCGTTCGGGCCAGTCGGGGTTCAGCGGAAGCCAGGGCGTGCCGGTGGTGAAGCCGGCGTTCGGAGTCGCATCCCAGGGCATCGGCGTGCGCACCGGATCGCGGCCGAGGCCGAGGCCGGGTTCGCGCAGCTCGCGCGGGTCCTGCACTTGCGCCGGCGGGATATCGACGCGGCCGATGCCGAGCTCGTCACCATAATAGAGGGTGGGGGTGCCGCGCAGCGTCATCAGCAGCATCGCCGCGACGCGCGCCTGGGCCTCGCCGAGCCTGGCGGCGATGCGCGGACGGTCATGATTGCCGAGCACCCAGTTCGGCCAGCCGCCGGGCGGCAAGGCGGCCTCATATTCGGCGATCTTCGTGGCGAGTCCGCGCGCATGCCAGTTCGCCTCGATGAGCTGGAAATTGAAGGGCAGATGGACGCCGACGGTGTCGCGGCCATAATAATACATGAGCCGTTCGAGCGGCAGATAGATTTCCCCGATCAGCACCCGATCGCCATAGGAGTCGGCGATGCGGCGCATCTCGGCGGCGATGGCGTGAACCTCGGGCTGATCGGTCGAATGGAGCTGGAGCACGCGCTGCATCTCGCCCATGCCGAGTGACGAGTGATAGGCGGGGTTGCGCGGATTGTCCGGAAAGTCGGCGGCCTTGATCAGGTGCCACAGCACATCGATGCGGAAACCATCGACGCCGCGCGCGAACCAGAAGCGGAGGACGTCGTACATCGCCTGCTGGACGGCGGGGTTGCGCCAGTTGAGGTCGGGCTGCTCCTTCAGGAAGGCATGATAATAATACTGGCCGCTGGCCTCGTCCCATTCCCAGGCCGAGCCGCCGAAATCGCTTATCCAGTTGTTGGGCGGCCCGCCGTCGGGAGCGGGATCGCGCCAGATATACCAGTCTCGCCTGGGGCTGTTTCGCGAGGCGCGGCTTGCGACGAACCAGGGGTGCCGGTCCGAGCTGTGATTGGGTACGAAATCGAGGATGAGCTTGAGATTGCGGGCATGGGCGGCGGCGAGCAGGCTGTCGAAATCCGCGAGCGTGCCGAAGCGCGGATCAATGTCGCAATAGTCCGCCACGTCATAGCCGAAATCGGCCATGGGCGAGGGATAGAGCGGCGAGATCCAGAGGGCGTCGACGCCGAGCGCGGCGAGATAATCGAGCCGCCGTTCGATGCCTTTCAGGTCGCCGATGCCGTCGCCATCGCTGTCCTGAAAGGAGCGCGGGTAGATCTGATAGATCACGCCCCGCTGCCACCACGCGGCGCTCATGCGAAGTAGATCACAAACCAGCCGCGCTCGGTGCGGATCGGCTGGCTGCCGCCGCCGACCTTCATGCTCGACGTCGATCGTTTGCGGGCGCGGATGCCGGGCCGATCGACAGGCTTCCAGTGGAGCGCGTCGGGCGAGGCGGCGAGGTTGATCGAGGGGCCGCCAGCGTAGGGGCTGGCCTCCGGATAGACGAAATAGACTTCGCCAAGCGGGCGGGTGAGCGCGACGAACTTGTCGGCGACCTTGCCCTCGAACAGGATCATGTCCTTGTTCTGATGATCGAGGACGATGCCTTTGAGGGCATAGTTCAGTCCGTCGTCGGAGATGTCGAGCGTGGTGCAGTGACGTTCGGCGCTGACCGAACAGGTCGTCATGTACCAGAGCTCGTCGACTTTGCTGATGCGCGCGTCCTCGACACCATATTCCTGATAGGAAGCGGCGGGCTCGATCGCGCGATCATAGTGGACCGCGACGAGCTGGCGGCCATCGGGCGTGAGCTCGACGGGGAGCAGCCAGGAGAGCGAGGTCAGCGCGAGCAGCCGGTGTGTGCCCTGGCGCAGCGAGAACTGGCGCGGATCGGTCATGTTGACCGAGGTCAGCGGGTGAATGTCGAGAACATAACCGTCTGGCGTCCAGCGGATCGCGCGGACATGGCCTTCGATGACCGGTTCGCTCAGCGCTTCCGCGACGCGGACCATGATCAGCAGATTGCCATGGGGCAGCCGCGCGAGCCCGGGTTGAAGGCGCCGAGCACATGCGTTGGCGCGTCGAGCGAGCGGCGGAGAAGCGACCTGCTCAGATCGACGTCGAGGGGTCGGAAAATCAGATCGTCGTCCCGGTCCGCCATCGGCACCTCCCTTGCCCGGAGGAGAGGATAGAGGAGGATAGGACATTCAATGCCCTTTGGCAAACGATGATGCTTCCCTGGAGGGGCCGAGCGGTGATGGGGCGGTCCCGCGTTGCGGACTTCATCGAGGAGTTTTGGCGCTTGATTTCGCGTCGCGTTAGGCATATACGCGCTCTGTCATGGCGCCCTCAGAGCGCTGATAATGGGTATGGGGCAAAACTGCCAGAAAACGCTACCAATATCGCGTTATCAGGGCAACATGACAAGTGAATCAATGGTTATGCGCATAGTGAGGACTCATGGGAAACCCGACCGAGAGCGCTGCACTTCGGCTCGTGAACTGGGTAACTGACAAGGCGATTGCGGGTGTTCCGCCTCTCTCTTCGGCTGAGAACTTGGCACAGGAGTACCTGATCGATGCCAGTTACCCCGACAACGAGGAGCGAATCGAGTCGCTCATCAACTGGGAGACCACGAAGAATTTCACAACCGGCTTCGTCACAGGCTTAGGCGGCATTCTCACCCTGCCAGTCGCTGTCCCCGCAGCGTTCGGTGCCTCGTACGTAGTGCAAGCCAGGATGTCGGCGGCGGTCGCGCGAATCGCTGGATACGATCTCGATTCCGACCGTGTGCGGACCTTTGTCATCGCCTGCTTGGTCGGCGATGCGATGAAGGATATCGTGAAGAATGCGGGCATCAAGACGGGAACTGGCCTGACGAAGTCGCTTCTGAACAAGGTCCCGGGAAAGGTGCTTATCGAGATCAACAAGAAGGTGGGCTTCCGTCTGGTCACGAAGGCCGGCGAGAAGGGGGCCATTAACTTGATGAAAGGAGTTCCCCTTGTTGGAGGGGTGGTCGGCGGCGCGTTCGATGCTGCTGCATGCCGGATAGTCGGGAAGAACGCAAAGCGGCTCTTCTACGCGAGAGGCACGACAACTTAGAATTGCAAGATGAGCGATCATGTTTCCAAGGCGATCCCTTGTGACGATCAAGGGGAGATGCGCCTAACAAATCACTGAAGCCGACGCCATAAAGCGGCGCGGCTTAGTTTAATCGTTTATGCGTCCCAACACATCCACCCGACCAGTGCGCAATGTTTGACGATCTAACGACCTACTATCACGAGAACGTTGTCTCGGCGTTTGTCGAGTATCGCGACAGGAGCAACGGCGGTGTAGCCGGACGGAGCCGAGACCTCCGTGGCGCGTTGATTGCCGCCACCGCGCTCTTCCATTTGCGCGAGCACTTGCCGAAGCCCGGCGCGCCGTCCCGCGCCGATGTGGAACGTGCGTGTCCCGACTACGCCCTTCTCGGTGATGTTGTGAACACAGCGAAGCACAAGTCCCTTACTAGCGCAACGCCACACGGAGCACCTCTCGTAAACGATGCCGCAAGCCTTTTGGAGCAACTCGTACTTATTGAGTACGAAGACGACGCCGGCACCTATCGATATGCTCAGAAGACGGTAGTTGTGAAGCTCACCGATGGCTCGGAACGAAACCTCCTTGAGATCCTCACCAACGTAATGAACTTTTGGCAGCAGCATATGCTCACCCTCGGCGTCCTATCAGCGGCACGCACCTTCGCATACGACGCCGATGTACGGGCCCGCTCCCGCGCTGAGTGCGAAGCAAACCGCCTCGATTTCGAGCTCGTCCAAGGGCAGCGTTTCCAGCAGACGATTCGCTTGCTCCGCTTCAACTACAACACAGGTAAGGCCGAACCCATCGATCTCACGGGTTCCAAACTCAACTTTCGGATTTACCGCCCACGATTCGACGTCGACGTGTTGTTGACGCACAACGCGAGCGGGAAGGAATTCAAGACGACCATCTCCCTGACTGAAGACGAGAGTGTGGCCCTATCCCGTATGTCCAGCGACGCTGAGCATCAAGCCTTCGTAAATGCGCTCCCTTCAGCTCAGGCCGCGCTCCAACAACTTGCTATCGAGGCTGGCCTCACGAAAGCGGATTCCCAATGAGACGGTGGGTTCCAAAGCGCTAAAGGGGCCAGGATCGAAATACTCTCCTGACGCCCGAGAGACGCCTCGCGCGCTTGCCCGATGCCTCTTGAAGAACCGTCGGCACTTGTGCCGACTTCGATCTCCTCCCCGTGGACGACGCTACCGGCCCGGCCGACGACGTCAGCGCGGCCCGAATCATCGTCGGCACGGACGGGGATACGTTGCCGGCACGCTTCTGATTGAAGTATCGACGCGCGGGAATGAAGGTACCGGCCGGGAGAACGACGTCCACATGTCCGGTAACGTCGTCGGCGAGGGTGCGGACGACGTTTCCGTCGAGAGAGGAGCCATCGGCGTGCGCAAGCTCTTGAGCGAGAGTCGATGGACGCTGGGTTAACCCTAACGTTGCAAAAAATCCGTTAGTTCGGCGAACTCATGCAGCTTTCAGAGCCGCTAGGTAATGCAACAGTTCCTCCTGAACGGCTTGGTTAGCTGACATAGTG
>Ga0136625_1000862_pt1 | contig 10297 bp, 10 predicted proteins | sample AntDrymUQ4832306_2_FD_104672 | JGI IMG/M metagenome (GOLD analysis project Ga0136625, IMG submission 104672) | Polar desert sand microbial communities from Dry Valleys, Antarctica - metaG UQ483 (23.06) | ecosystem: Environmental > Terrestrial > Soil > Desert | place: Antarctica: Dry Valley...
GCACCACGAACGAGCCCGAGTTGAGCGCCTTGACGACCGCAGCCTTCTCCTCGCGCTTGCGCATCGAGTGGTTGCCCGTCACCTGCGGGTCGTAGTCGCCCATCTGGTAGAGCGGCGCCACGATCTGATCCTGCACGTCGTAGATGACGTCGCCGCAGATGCAGACGACACCTGCCGCCGTCTCCACGAGGATGTTCATGGACCCCTCGGTGTGGCCGCCCGCGTGTTCGAGGCGAACACCGGGCACTAGCTCGATCGGCCCGGACAGGTCGAGGTCGAGGAGGCGCAGGGCGCCCGGGATGTGGAGCCGGTCGACGTGGTGCTTCACGTACTCGGCGGGGTACTGCTCGGTCATCAAGCCGGAGACGGAGTGCTCGAGCTCCTTGCGCTGCATGCACACCGTCGTCGTCATCGGGAACCTATCGTCCTGGCCCGCGTGGTCGATGTGGTTGTGCGTGTGCAGGATGTAGCGCACGTCCTTCGGCTTCACGCCGTAGCGTGCGAGCTGATTCTCGATCTTCTGCTCCTCGCTGATCCAGCCGGTCATGCCGAGGCGCTGCATGATCTCCGGGTGAGAGGCTCCGGTGTCGACGAGGATCGGGTCGTCGCCGCCCAGGATCAGCGAGCCCCACGTCTTGGCGAGCGCCTTCTGACCCATGTTACGCGCGAGCACGAGGAAGCTCGACTCGAGCTCGATGTCGATGAGGTCGAGGAGCTTGACTTCGAGGGCCATTGCCATCCCCTCCTTTGGTAGACGGGGCGATCCTAGGGCTTCCCCTGGCCGCGGGTCGTCCGGTGCGTCAACGAGACGACGGTCGCAGTGCCGCAATCCGCACCGCTCTGTCGAGATGCGCGACTTTTCTCCAGTCGCTCGACAGTCACACGGGGCGAGGAGCCTCGACCACCGGATCGACGAGGGCGCTTGCCTACGCGGTCAGCTCACCGTCTGAACGGGCACCTCGAAGAACTCAACCGAGGTGCGCCGCTCGCTCGCGCCGGGATTCATGGCGTTGAGCGCCTCGTCGCCGCGGCGCATCGCCTCCTCGCTATCGAAGAGCGTGATACCGACGCCTTTGCCACTCTCGCGATTGACGAGCATCAGCATCTTCGCGCCCTCGAGCCCGGGCGGTGTGTTGCCGGATTCGACCTCGGTGCGAACCATGCTGATCGCATCGTCGATGTTGGCGGGGTCGCTCTGGAATGTCGCCACTCGTGCGTACACGCCTCCTCCTTTGAGTCGGTCGGACCAGGCCAGCTTACGCTGACTAGGTGCGACCCAGACCGTTCGCGCAGATCGTTCCATTCCGATATCGAGCGAAAGCTCACCGCGGCGGTCACTCGGAACAGCCGTCGACTGAGTCGGTCCACAGCGCCTAGCGCGCGCGGGGAGCGTACGGAAGGTGATCGAGTAGCGGAGCTCTTTTGTCGGCGGGATCGAGTGCTGCCACGTCGTTCGTGCCTCACCGGAGAGCACATAGCCCGACCGCGGCTCGAGCAGGACTTCCCAGACCCGTCGAGCCTCGCCCTTGCCTCTCTGGAAGCGAAGGCGGCTCGATCCGCCGAGCGATACGCCCACCACGGTTCCGAAGGCGGGCCCGTCGCGGTGCCAGCCGATGGTAGAGCCGGGCGGGGTAGCGCTGAACCAAGATCTCGACGAGCTCCTCCGGCCTTCGCGTGCACGATCCTCGAGTTCGGAAACACCGACGTGTAAGACCTCGCCGCTTCTTCGGCTTCGGTATCGAACCACAGGCACGGACCAATGGATCGCGCTGTTCCCCGATGAACGCAGGCTTCGCAGCCCTGACGAGGGCCAGCCTCCCACCGTCTGAGACCGCCGGAATCCGCCTGAGTATGGCCGGGGCTCGGTCCGCCTTGCACGTGACCGATGTTCCGGTCATCGTTGCGAGATTGTTGGCGACGAGGGCGCGCACATGGTGAGCGGGGCGGCGCAGGCCGACGTCGCGATCGTCGGGGCCGGGGTCACCGGGCTCTCCGTTGCGTGGCACCTCCGCGAGCGCGGCCTCACGCCACTCGTGGTCGAGCAGAGCGGTATCGCGGCCGGCACCTCCGGGGTCCAGCCGGGAGGCGTGCGCCAGCAGTGGGGGACCCGCGTCAACTGCCTTCTCGCGCGCGAGTCGGCTGCCTTCTACCGCGAGGCGCAGGAGCGCCTGGAGGCACCGGTTGAGCTCGGCTTCAGGGAGTGCGGTTACCTCTTCCTCGCCCACTCGGAGGAGACGCTCGAGCGGATGCGCGCCAACGTCGCCGTCCAGAACGCCGCCGGCGTCCCTTCGCGCCTCGTCACGCCCGACGAGGCGGGCGAGCTCGTCCCCGGCCTCGTGACCGGGTCGGTGGTCGGCGCGGCCTGGTGCAGCGAGGACGGCTACTTCGACCGGCCGCAATCCGTGGTCGAGGCGTTCGCGCGCGGGACACGGATCGAGATCGCCTCCGTTGCCGCGCTGCGACCCCAAGGCGAGGGTTGGGCGCTCGAGCTCGGTAACGGCTCCAGCGTGCGTGCTGGGCAGGTCGTCGTCGCGGCGGGCATCGACGCGGTACCACTCCTGCGCCCGCTCGGCGCCGAGCTGCCGATCGAGCCGGAGGGCAGGTGGCTCTTCCTCAGCAAGCCGATCCACGAGCGCCTTGTCGAGCCGCTCGTCGTCTCGCCCGAGCGCCGCTTCGCGGCGAAGCAGCTCGGCGACGGCCGCGTGCTGGCGAGCGACCTCTCCGCCGTGGGCGAAAGCGACGACGGCGCGCCAGACTGGCGTGAGGCCGTGCAGCGCTCGATCCGCGAGCTCCTACCCGTGCTCGAGTACGTCGACTTCACGGTGCTCGTGCACGGGATCTACGACGTGACGCCCGACCGGCAGGCCATCATCGGGCGCGTGCCGGGTCACGACGGGCTCTGGGTGGCGGCCGGTTTCAGCGGCCACGGGTTCATGCTCGCGCCTGCCGTCGGCCGCGTTCTCGCAGACGCGATCACGGGCTTCGGAGAGGACGACGCGCTCGCCGTGCTCGACCCGGGGCGCTTCGGCGAAGGCAGGCTCGTGCCCGAGCCCCAGGTCGTCTGAATGTTCCTCCAGCTCCTCGTGAACGGCCTCGTCACCGGGTCGGTCTTCGCGATCGCCGCGGTCGGCGTCTCGCTGATCTACGGCATCCTCCGGCTCGTCAACTTCGCCTACGGCGACGTGATGGCCTACGGCGCCTGCATGGCGTTCCTCTTCAACGTCACGCTCGGCCTGCAGATGGTGCTCTCGACCGCTCTCGCGATGGTGGCGACGGCGGTCCTTTCGGTGGCGCTCGAGCTCGTTCTCTGGCGGCCGCTGCGCGCCCGGGGCGCCGGCTTCATGAGCCTCTTCCTCGCGTCGATCGGGCTCGCGCTGATTCTGCGCCAGATGCTCCTCCTCGTCGCCGGGCCGCAGTCGCGGGCCTACGACGTGAACCCGTACAAGGTGTACGTGATCGGCTCCGTGCGCCTGTCGGGGAGCCAGGCGATCGCGATCGCCGTGGCTGTCGTCGCGATCGTCCTCGTCGGCGTCCTGCTCAGCAGCACCTCGCTCGGACGGACGATGCGCGCCGTCGCCGACGATCGCGCGCTCGCGGCAGTCGCCGGGATCGACACGGGCCGCGTCGTCTTGCTGACCTGGATCGTCTCGGGCCTGCTCGCGGGGCTCGCGGGCGTGCTCGCGGCGCTGGTCCAGAGCACGTTCGACCCGAACTTCGGCTTCGCGCTCCTGCTGCCGGTCTTCGCCGCCGTTGTGCTCGGCGGGATCGGCAGCGCCTACGGCGCCCTCCTCGGCGGGCTCGTGCTCGGCGTCGTCACGGAGCTCTCGACCTGGGGCGGCTTCTTCGGCGGCGTGAACTCCGTGTACAAGCCGGTCGTCGCGTTCGCCATCCTCATCGGCGTCCTGCTCGTGCGACCGCAGGGGCTCTTCGGGCGGGCGCGCGTCGTATGAGCACGATCGCGAGCGGCGAGTTCTGGGCGTTCGTCGGCGTCGTCGCCGGCATTTACACGATCTTCGCGCTCGGGCTCCAGCTCGAGTTCGGGTTCACGGGGCTGCTCAACTTCGGCCATGTCGCCTTCATGGCGATCGGCGCCTACACCATGGCGATCCTCGTCGTGAAGACGGGGCTCTCGATGTGGATCGCGGCGCCGGTCGCGATCCTCACGTCGGCGGCGATCGGCATCCTCCTGGGGCTGTCGACGGTGCGCCTGCGCTCCGACTACTTCGCGATCGTGACGATCGCCTTCAGCGAGATCATCCGCTACGTCGCGACGAACGAGGACCGGCTCACGGGCGGCACGCAGGGGACGATCAACCTCGCCGGCGCGGGCAAGGCATCGCAGTACAACGGCGAGTGGGAGCGCTTCCAGAGCTGGGTCCAGGGAGTGCTGCACATCGCCTCCAAGGACGTCGCGATGCTCGTGATCGTCTGGGCCGTCGCGCTCGCGTGCACGGGCGGGCTCTACCTGGCGATCCGAACCCCATGGGGCAGGGTGCTCAAGTCGATCCGCGAGGATGAGGACGCGGCACGGTCGCTGGGCAAGAACGTGTTCGCGTACAAGCTGCAGTCGCTCGCGCTCGGGTCGGCGCTCGCAGGCACCGCCGGCTTGTTCTACGCCTGGCAGTTCTCGTTCTTCAGCCCGGGCGACTTCGCGCCGCTCCTCACCTTCTTCGCCTGGATGATCGTGATCCTCGGCGGGCTCGGGCGGGCCTGGTCGGTCCCCGTCGGGGCGCTCGTGTTCGGGGTGATCTTCGCCGGGACGCGCTTCTTCGACTTCCCGCCGTTCTCGTGGTTCGACTCGGCCGACCGCGCATACCTGCGGCTGATCGTGATCGGGCTCGTCATCGTCGGGCTCGTCTTCTTCCGGCCCCAGGGGATCCTGGGCAAGCGCGACGAGATGGTGCTCGAGTGAGCGCGATCCTCGAGGTGCGCGATGTCGTCCGCAGCTTCGGCGGCGTGCGGGCGGTCGACGGAGCCTCGCTCGACGTCGCCGAGGGGTCGATCACATCGCTCATCGGCCCGAACGGAGCGGGGAAGTCGACCCTCTTCAACGTCGTCTCGGGCTTCCTCCGCCCGGACGCCGGGCGCGTGGTTTTCGAGGGGCGGCGGATCGAGCGGAAACCGGCGCACCGGATCGCGCAGGCGGGGCTCGTGCGGACGTTTCAGACCGCCCGGGCGCTCACGCGCCTGACCGTGCTCGACAACCTCCTGCTCGCGGCGCCGCGCCAGCCGGGCGAGCAGCTCCTTCGCAACGTCGTCTCGCGGGGCGCCGTCCTGCGCCGGGAGCTCGAGTCCCGCGAGCGCGCGAAGGAGCTGCTCGCCCTCGTGCGCCTCGAACGGCACGCGGACGATCTCGCCGGCACGCTCTCCGGCGGACAGCGGAAGCTGCTCGACGTCGCGCGCGCGCTCATGGCCGGCCCGCGGCTCGTGCTCCTCGACGAGCCGATGGCGGGCGTGAACCCGACGCTCCGCGTGCAGCTGCTCGAGCACATCGTCGCGCTGCGCGACGAGCTCGGGCTCACCGTCCTCCTCGTCGAGCACGACCTCGACGTTGTCATGCGTGCGAGCGACCGCGTCGTCGTGATGTCGAACGGCGCCGTCATCGCCGAGGGGACGCCGGCCGAGGTCAGGGTGGACCCGAAGGTCGTCGACGCCTACCTGGGGACGGGCGTGTGACGGCGCCGTTGCTCGAGGTCGAGGGTCTCGAGGCCGGCTACGGCGACGTGCTCGTCCTCCACGGCGTAGCCCTTCGCGCCGAGCGAGACGAGGTCGTCTCGATCATCGGCCCGAACGGAGCCGGCAAGTCGACGCTGCTGAAAGCGGTGTACGGCCTCGTCAGGACGCGTGCGGGGAGCGTGCGGCTCGCGGGCGAGGAGATCGCGGGCGTGCGCCCCGACCGGCTCACGCGCCGCGGCCTGAACTTCGTGCCGCAGCTCGACAACGTCTTCCCGAGCCTCTCGATTGCCGAGAACCTGAAGGTGAGCGCGCTCGCGCTGCCGCGCGCGGAGCGCGCTGCAGCGCTCGAGCGGGTACACGACTTCTTCCCGCTCCTCCGCGAGCGGCCGCGGCAGCGCGCCGGGACGCTCTCGGGCGGCCAGCGAAAGCTGGTCGCGCTCGCGCGCGCGCTCGTCACGGGTCCGCGGCTGCTCCTCCTCGACGAGCCTTCCGCCGGCCTCGCCCCCCAGGCCGTTGGGCTCGTCTTCGAGAAGCTCGCCGAGATCAGCGCCCTGGGCATCGGGATCGTGATGGTCGAGCAGAATGCGCGCCGCGCGCTTGCGCTCTCGCACCGCGGCTACGTCCTCGACCTCGGCCGGAACGCGTACGAGGGCTCGGGGCGTTCCCTCCTCGACGACCCGAAGGTGGCCGAGCTCTACCTCGGCGGGCTGTCGAGGAGCGCGTCGAGCTCGATCTCGACGAGCACGCCGGACGGGATGAACCCGCCGACGAAGTAGGTCGTGTTCGCGGGCTCGATGCCCTCGAATGCCTCGCGGTGCGCCCGTACCGCGCCCTCCCAATCGCAGTCCGGAGCGAGCAGCATCCGTGTCCGGGCGACGTCCTCCGGGCGCGCGCCGAGCTTCTCCGCGCCGGCGAGCGCGCGCCTGATCGCCTCACGCGCCTGCTCATAGGCGTTCCCCGCAAAAGGCGCGGCGTCGGGATCGCGGGCCGCGGTCCCGCTCACGAGTACGTGGCTCCCGTGCCGGACGGCGCGGGAGTAGGCGGCGGCTTCCTCGAAGCCGCCGCCCTCCCGGTACCGCTCCCGAATCAACCGCGGAACGTGATCGTCTTCAGCGTGCTGATCTTGCCGCCGCCGTCGTACTTCCAGATCTCGAAGACGGCCGAGCCGATGTCGCCGTTCGCGTCGAAGTCGACCGGGCTGAACGCGCCCTCGTAGTCGACGTCCTTGCCGGCCTGTAGCAGCTTGACCGCCTTGCCGAGCGTGAGGAACGTGACCTTCTTCCCCGGCGGCCCCGAGGCGGCACGCAGGTTCGCCTTGATCTTCGCCGGCGACGCCGAGCATGCCTTCAGCGCTGCGAGGAAGGCGACATTCGCCGCGTCGAGCGCCGTCCCCTCGAAGCTCGTGTACGGCTTGGCTCCCTTGACCTTCGCCTTCCAGTAGGCGGCGAACGCCTTGCCGGCAGGACCGCCCGCGGCGCTCGCGGCCGTGCCGCGCAGGCCGTTCACGGGGTCGCCGATCTTCGAGAGCACGTCCGCGTTGCGAAGCGCCTCAGTCATCAGGGTCTTTGCGGCGCTCCACTTGCCCGTTCGGACGAGCGAGGGAGCGAACTTCTGGAACGTGTCCGGGAAGTCGATGATCACCCAGCCCGCCGGGTTGCCGTCGGCTAGCTTCTGCGCCTCGGTGTCGAAGTTCGGCTGGTCGGGGTTCCAGGAGATGTTGACGCCGACCTTGCCGCCGAGCTTCGTGTACTGGGCGACGAAGAGCTGCCGCAGCGCGGTGCCGAACGCGTCGTTGCGCGCGCCGACGTTCACCGTGGCGCCCTTGCCGAACGCGTCGACGACCGCCTGCGCGAGCACCCTGCCCTGAAGCGCGTCGGACGGGTACGTGCGCCAGAGGTAGCCGTTGTCCTTGATCGAGGTGATCTGCGGCACGCTCGAGGTCGGAGAGATCTGGACGATCTTGTTGGGGATCGTCACCGACTGCGCCATCGGGATCGTGGCGCCCGACGCCATCTCGCCGATGATCACGTTCACCTTGTCGGACTTGACGAGTTTCGTCGCCGCCTCGACGGAGGCGGTCGCCTGCGTCTGCCCGTCCTCCGAGGCGACGAGCTTCACGCTCGCCTTGCCGCCGAGGCCGGCCGAGCTCAGCGCCTTGTTCTGCAGATCCACTCCGAGCTTGACCGCGCGGTCGAGGTTGGCGCCGTAGGCGGCGAGGTCGCCGGTGAACGGCAGGACGTCGCCGATCCGGAGCTGGAACGAGCACGTCTTCGCGGACGCGGCCGAGTGCGCCGTCTTGGCCGGCGCCGTGGTCGTGGCGACGAGCGTGCCGACCGCGGCGAGCAAGCCGACGGTCGCTACCGCCGCCACCTTCCGTCTGTGAGACACGAGGAGCCTCCTTCGCTCGGGAGTCCGGCGCGTGAGCGTGCGGCTCCCGCGTTAAACAGTGCGTGGAATATAGACCGCGGCAATCCGAGCCGCTATATCCTCCCGGACGATGCCGGGCGCTGAAGGTCGAGGTATCACGCTCGGGCGGACGGGCGAAACGCCGACGACCCACGGCGTAGCGGCCGCGGCCGCCTACCGAGCGTGAGGAGGCGGCCGTGGCGGAGATGAGGCTCTACGACCTTCGGGTCACCGTTGAGCGGATCGAGGGGCGGTCGGTCTGCGGGCTGGAGGTGGGCGACTACTTCGAGGTGACCGAGTCGAACCGGGTACGCATTCCCGAGGGCAAGCACTTCTGCCTCTACGCGCTCCAGAGCGTGATGCCGCTCCTGCCCGCGAAGCAGCGCAAGCTCCCCGACGAGGACTGGCTCGAGCAGGATTCGCTCGTCTGTTGCCCCGATCCCGACGAGCGGGTCGTGATGCGGATCGAGCGCACCGGCGAGCGGGTGCTGCGTAGCGAGGACCTGACCTAGATGGTTGATCGGTAATTGCCGTCGATGCGGCGATGGCTGAGACCAAGCCGGGGACGCCGCCCATCCGAGCGCGTATCGGGAATACGGGCGAGGAGGGGCGGCGCCAACCGGCGATGTGTCTCAGCCACCACCCGCGCGGCGAGGGATTGCCGATCAACCATCTAGTGCAGCTCTCGCTCGGCCTCCAGTCGGACAAGCGACCCGACGAGTACGTCGCGCTCGCTCGGAGGGCGGAGGAGGGAGGCCTCGACGCCGTCTCCGTCTACCACGATCTCTTCTTCCAGCCCGCAATCGCGCCGCTCTTGCTGATGGCGCGCGAGACCGAGCGCGTGCGGCTCGGCCCGGCGGCGCTCAACCCGTACACACTCCACCCGGTCGAGATCGCCGGACAGATCGCCGCGCTCGACCTTGTCTCGAGCGGGCGGGCGTACCTCGGCCTCGTGCAAGGCGCGTGGCTCGACCGGTTGGGGCTGGAGGAGTCGCGGCCGCTCTCTTCACTCCGCGAGGCCGTGGAGGTGGTGAGGCGGCTGCTCGCCGGCGACCGGAGCGGGTTCGCCGGAGAGCGGTTCACGCTCGGGCCCGGTGCGGGGTTGAACTACGAGCCGCTACGGCGCGAGGTGCCGCTCATGATCGGGACGTGGGGGCCGCGGACGGCGGCGTACGCGGGCACCGTGGCCCAGGAGGTGAAGCTCGGCGGGTGCGCGAACCCCGACATGGTGCGGCTCGCGCGCGAGTGGATCGGGAACGACGACGTCGGGATCGTGGTCGGCGCGGTGACCGTCGTGGACGAGGACGGCGATGCGGCCCGGGCCCGCGCGCGGGCTGAGGTCCAGCTCTACCTGCCCGTTATCGCGCATCGAGACCCGACCCTCGAGCTCCGGCCGGGGCAGGAGCCGCCGCTCGACCGCTTCGTCCTCGCCGGCACACCCGCCGAGGTCGCCGACCACGCACGAAGCCTGTTCGAGGCGGGCGCGTCGCGGGTCGAGTTCGGGACGCCGCAGGGGCTGACGACCGCGGGCGGCGTCGACCTCCTCGTCCGAAGCGTGGTGCCGCTCCTGCACAGATGAGTGCCGCTCCACCTTTCGATCCGGTTTGCGCACCGATCCCAGCGGCGAAATCGGTCACGTCCACACGAAAGTGAGCGGACCCTGTGGTCGGTCCACTCGTTAGGAGAGTCGGGTTGTCAGTCGTCTCTCCGGCCTCGATACCGGAATGGGGTGGCCTGCCGACGATGGGCCCGTGATCGCGCGTTCGTCCTGTTGGCGAGGCGGACATGATCTCGCGCCGGAGCGAGAAGCGGGGAACGAGCCTGCCCGGCTTCGGGTCGTCGCTTTGTCGCGTCAGTGCATCGCTAGCTGAGGATCACGTTGCTACGGCCCGCGAGGTAGCAAGCACCGACCTGCAGCTGAGGCAACACCACGCGGATCTTCAGGCGAGCCCGGATCGACGAGCGGAACGTCACGGACGAGATCACCGTCGGGGCGATGCCCGTGCTGTTCGCGCGCAACAGAACGCGCCTGACGGTGACCCAGCGCCGGAGCGTGCCGTTGTAGCGCTGGAATGGCGCGTACTTGCGGGCGTCACCGTCTCGGTCGCAAGCGGAGCCGCTGGCATCCCGTGGAGGCAAAAGTTGGGCAAAAGTTCGACCGCCCGATTACCCTCCAGAGAACAGAAAAGGTAAGCGTTCACCCCGGTGAAGGGAC
>Ga0136625_1000863_pt1 | contig 10295 bp, 10 predicted proteins | sample AntDrymUQ4832306_2_FD_104672 | JGI IMG/M metagenome (GOLD analysis project Ga0136625, IMG submission 104672) | Polar desert sand microbial communities from Dry Valleys, Antarctica - metaG UQ483 (23.06) | ecosystem: Environmental > Terrestrial > Soil > Desert | place: Antarctica: Dry Valley...
ACGCCACCCCGCCGAAGCCGATCGCGGCCGACCCGTACATGAAGGCGCGCAGGCGCAGCTCGACGCGCACCAGCGCCGGGCGGGGGTCGGGCAGCGTCACGCCGAGGCCCTCCACCAGCGCCGCGTCGGGCGTGGCCGCGGCCTGGTCACGCAAGTCAGCCCAGCGCAGCGCACCGAAGCAGGCCAGCAACCCGAACAGCACGGCGATCGCCAGGGCGATGCGCGCCTGCCGGCGCCGCTGCCCGGTGACGGCCTCGTAGGTCGCCTCGGCGTAGCGCACCAGCAGGTCGACGTGCGGATCCGGGACCAAAGGCCCCGAACCTGCGCTGTCACGTGGCTGGTTCATGGGACCAAGCGTGCCAGACCCCTTTCCAAGAACATGTTGTCGTCCTATCGTTCCCGCCATAACGAAGGTCGTCCACCCATCGCTGTGCGGCGGACTGACGACGGTGTCGGCCGTCGCCGTCCTTCGTCTTGAACAGGAGGACTGTATGCCCCGCATCCAGGTTAAGGTCGATGGGACCGCCTACGACGACGAGGTCGAGTCGCGGTTGCTGCTGGTCCACTACCTGCGAGAGCGGTTGGGCCTGACCGGGACGAACGTCGGATGCGACACGTCCAATTGCGGTGCCTGCACCGTGATGATGGACGGCCACAGCGTCAAGAGCTGCACCGTCCTGGCGGCCCAGGTCGACGGCAGCGACATCACCACTATCCAGGGCTTGTCCAGCAATGGGGATTGGCACCCGTTGCAGCGGGCCTTCCACACTGAGCATGGGTTGCAGTGCGGGTACTGCACCCCCGGCATGATCATGGCGTCGGTCGACCTGCTCGCGGAGAACCCGGACCCCAGCGACGAGGAGATCCGCCTCGGCCTGGAAGGCAACCTCTGCCGCTGCACGGGTTACCAGAACATCGTGCGGGCAGTACGAAAGGCGGCCGAGACCATGGCAGGCGACAACACTGCCACGCAGCAGGAGGTGGCGCGGTGAGCAAGATCGATCCGGAGGTCGTCGCCGACGAGCTCGTCGAACACGGTCAGGTCACCACCCCCGACGCCAGCCGACAGGTCGGCGCCTCCAGGCTGCGCAAGGAGGACGCGCGGCTGGTCACAGGCCAGGCGGCGTGGACCGACAACCTGGTGTTCCCCGGCATGCTGCACATGGCCGTGCTGCGCAGCCCCATGGCCCACGCCAGGATCGCGTCGATCGACGTGTCGCAAGCGCTGCGGGTTTCCGGCGTGATGGCCGCCTTCTCGGGCGCCGACCTCGCTGCCGACCTGGGGAGCCTGCCGTGCGCCTGGCCGGTGACCGAGGACATGGTCAGCCCCGAGCATCCGCCGTTGGCGACTGAGGAGGTGCGCTATGTCGGTGACGGCGTCGCAGTGGTGGTAGCGCGGGATCGCTACAGCGCCGCGGACGCCCTGGAGGCCATCGCCGTCGAGTACGAGCCGCTGCCGGCCGTGGTCGACATGGAGGCCGCACTGACCGACAGTGACCTGGTCCACGCCGACAAAGGCACCAACACCTGCTTTGTGTGGCCGCTGTCCAACGGTGACGTCGACGCGGCGTTCTCCAGCGCCGAGGTCGTGGTGGAGCGCCGCTTCATCCAGCAGCGGCTGCTGCCCACCGCGATCGAGCCACGCGCCGTCGTGGTGGCACCGATCGCCGCCGCCGACGAGTACACCGTCTACTCGTCGACGCAGATCCCACACATCCTCAAGCTGATGCTGGCGCTGACGACCGGCCTACCCGAGCACAAGCTGCGCGTGGTCGCCCCAGACGTCGGGGGCGGCTTCGGTTCCAAGCTGAATGTCTACGCCGAGGAGGTCATCGCCCTGATCGTGGCCAAGCGACTCGGTCGTCCCATCAAGTGGACCGAGTCGCGCAGCGAGGGCTACCAGGCCACGATCCACGGCCGCGACCAGATCCAGGACATCGCCCTCGCCGCCGACCGCAACGGCCGGCTGCGTGGCCTCAAGGTCGACCTCAAGGCCGATATGGGCGCCTACCTGCAGCTGGTCACGCCGGGTATCCCGCTGCTCGGCGCCTTCATGTACCCCGGGATCTACAAGATGGACGCCTACGACTTTCGCTGCACCGGGGTCTTCACGACCAAGACCCCGACGGACGCGTACCGAGGGGCCGGCCGGCCTGAGGCGACGTTCGCCATCGAGCGGATCATGGACGAACTGGCCGTCGAGCTCGGTATGGAGCCGCTGGAGCTGCGACGGCGCAACTGGATCCGCCACGAGGAGTTCCCGTACGACACGATCGCCGGGCTGACCTACGACAGTGGCAACTACGAGGCCGCCACTGACAAGGCGTTGGAGCTGTTCGGCTACGACGAGCTGCGCGCCGAGCAAGTCCGCCGCCGCGAGTCAGGCGACTGCATGCAGCTGGGCATCGGCATCTCGACGTTCACCGAGATGTGCGGGCTGGCGCCGTCGCGAGTCCTTGGCAGCCTGTCCTACGCCGCCGGCGGCTGGGAGGCGGCAACCGTCCGTGTGCTGCCGACCGGCAAGATCGAAGTCGTCACTGGCACGTCACCACACGGGCAGGGCCATGTCACTGCCTGGAGCCAGATCGCGGCAGACGCCCTCAGTGTCGCCTTCGAGGACGTCGAGGTCCTGCACGGCGACACCCATGTCGCGCCGATGGGGATGGACACCTATGGCTCGCGGTCTCTGGTTGTTGGCGGCGTGGCCGTGCAGATGGCCGCCGGCAAGGTCATCGACAAGGCCAAGCGAGTGGCCGCGCACCTACTGGAGGCCGCCGAGGGGGACATCGAGTTCCGGGACGGTGCCTTCAGCGTGCGAGGGTCGCCGGAGGCCAGCAAGACCCTCGGTGAGGTGGCGCTGGCGGTCTTCGCCGCCCATGACATGCCAGACGACATGGAGCCGGACCTGACCGGCTCCACCGTGTTCGACCCGGAGAACTTCTCGTTCCCGCACGGCACACACCTGTGCGCTGTGGAGGTCGACACCGAGACCGGCATGGTGGACATCCGCTCCTATGTCTGCGTCGACGATGTCGGCAAGGTGGTCAACCCCATGATCGTGGAGGGGCAGGTGCACGGCGGCCTGGCCCAGGGCATCGCCCAGGCGCTGTACGAGGAGGCCATCTACGACAGCGAGGGCAACCTCGTCACGGGCACGCTCGTGGACTACCTGGTGCCGGGAGCGCCGGACGTCCCCACCTTCGTCACCGACCGCACGGAGACGCCCGCCACATCGAACGCGCTGGGCGTCAAGGGCGTGGGCGAGGCCGGCACCATCGCCTCGACCCCCGCCGTGGTCAACGCCGTCGTCGACGCACTGCGCCACCTGGGGGTCAACGACATCCGCATGCCCTGCTCACCCGAACGGGTGTGGCGGGCGATCCATTGTGGTGACGACCAGACTTCGGCCGCCGCAGTGCCTGCTGCAGACCACGAGACCCTGCGGCAGACCGACAGCGCCGGGGGTGCCCAATGATCCCCGCCGACTTCGAGTACCTGCGCGTCGACAGCCCCGAGGCCGCCGTGGAGGCGCTGGTGGAGCACGGCGATGAGGCCAAGATCCTCGCCGGCGGTCACAGCCTGCTGCCGTTGATGCGGCTGCGGCTGGCCTACCCTGAGGTGCTCATCGACGTGACCCGCGTCGACTCGATGCGCGGCGTGACGGACGAGGGCGACACCCTGCTCATCGGGGCTTGCACGACCCACCACGACGTCGCCCATGACCGGCTGATCCAGGCGCACTGCGGGATCTTGTCAGAGGCCACGGCGACGGTAGGGGACCCCCAGGTCCGTCACCGTGGAACGATCGGCGGCGCCCTTGCCCATGCTGACGCGGCCGGCGACCTGCCCACCGTCGTGCTGGCCCTCGACGGCCAGCTCGTCGCGCAGGGGCCCAACGGCAGCCGCGGCATCGCGGCCGCGGACTTCTTCGTCGACTACCTGCAGACGGTCCTGGAGCCCGACGAGGTGCTGACCGGAGTCCGCGTTCCCAAGCTGGCCACCGGCGGCCGCCAGGGATCGGGTTGGGGCTACCACTACGAGAAGTTCAACCGGGTTGCCCAGGCCTGGGCGATCGTCGCCTCCTGCGCCCTGGTGCGCCGGGACAACGGCACCATCCGCGAGGCCCGGGTGGCGCTGACGAACATGGGACCGACCCCGGTGCGGGCCACCGCCACCGAGTCGGCCCTGGCGGGAGCCGCTCTCGACGCGGTGGCCGACGCCGCGGCGCGGGCCGCCGACGGCACCGACCCGCCCACCGACCTGAACGCCAAGCCCGACTACCGGCGGCACCTGGCACAGGTCCTGACGCGTCGAGCTCTGGAGCGGGCGCTCGGGGCGTGAGCTCAGCTGGCCAGGGGTCGCTGCCCGCCGGCATCCTCGACGTCGCCGCGCTGCGCTCGCGGCTGGCCGATCACGGGTACCTGGCCGACGAAGGGCTGGCCACCGCCTGCTACCTGGCGCTGCGGCTCCACCGTCCTCTGTTCCTGGAGGGCGAGGCCGGCGTTGGCAAGACCGAGGTCGGAAAGGTCCTGGCGTTGTTGCTCGGCGCGCCGCTGATCCGGCTGCAGTGCTACGAGGGCATCGACGCCACTCAAGCGCTGTACGACTGGGACTTCCCTCGCCAGCTGCTGCACGTGCGCGCGGCGGAGGCCACAGGGCGCACTGCGGACGCCGAGGCGCTCGAGGGGGAGCTGTACGACCGGCGATTCCTGGTGGCGCGGCCGCTGCTGGCGGCGCTGGAGACGACGCCAAGCGTGCTGCTGATCGACGAGATCGACCGCGCCGACGACGAGTTCGAGGCGTTCCTGTTGGAGATCCTGTCCGACTTCACCGTCACCGTGCCCGAGTTGGGCACCATCCGGGCGGCGACGCCTCCGGTGGTGGTCGTCACCTCCAACCGGACGCGAGAGGTTCACGACGCGCTGAAGCGTCGCTGTTACTACCATTGGCTCGATCATCCGGACTTCGCCCGCGAGGTGGCGATCGTGCGTACCAGGCTGCCGGAGGCCAGCAGGCTGCTGGTGGAGCAGGTGGCAGCGGCGGTGCAGGCGCTGCGCAGCCAGGATCTGTTCAAGCCTCCTGGCGTCGCCGAGACGCTGGACTGGACCCAGGCGCTGATTGCCCTTGGGGCCGAGACGCTGGACGCCGAGCGGGCCAGCGCCACACTCGGCTCGGTCCTCAAGTACCGGGAGGATCAGGAGCGTGCCCGGCGCCTCGATGTGGGCGCGCTCGTGCGTGAGGCCGTGGCCGGTGCGTGAGATCGACGCGCTTGGCACGGTTGTCGGCCTGGCCAGGACGCTGCGGGCGGCGGGGGTCGCTGCCAGCCCCGACCGGGTAGCCGAGCTGGTCCGCTGTCTGGGCGTGCTCAATCCCGCCCGGCGCAGCGACGTGTACTGGTGCGGGCGATTCACGCTGTGCGCCGGGCCTGCCGACTTCGATCGCTACGACCGGGCGTTCCGGGCGTTCTTCGACGGTGAGGTCACGCGCGGCGACACGCGGCGGACGACCGCAACGCGCGCCGTGGTGCGGACGGCGCTGGTCGACCGGCAGGCTTTACCCGCCGATGGGGAGGAGACGCAGCCCAGCCCGCTGACCGCCGGAGCCAGCGCCACCGAGGTGCTGCGCGAACGTGACGTTACCGCTCTGACCGACACCGAGCGCCGGGAGGTTGAACGGCTGCTGGCCGTGCTCCGCCTGCCCGGTCAGGCTCGGCGCAGCCGGCGGATGCGACCGGCCAACCGCGGGCCCGTGGACCGCCCCCGGACGGTGCGCGCCGCGCTGCGGGGCGGTGACGACCCGCAGCAGCTGCTGCGTCACCGGGCCCGCCGCCGGCCGCGGCGCGTGGTGCTGCTGATTGACGTCAGCGGCTCGATGAGCGCCTACGCCATGGCCCTGCTGCGCTTCGCCCACGCCGCCGCGCGACGAGGAGACGTGCCTACGGAGGTGTTCACCCTCGGCACCCGGCTGACGCGCGTCAGCAGCGAGCTCAGGGTGCGCGACCCCGACGCGGCGATGGCCGCCGTCGTGGGCGCGGTGCCGGACTACAGCGGTGGCACGCGCCTGGGCGTGTTGGTCAAGGAGTTCTGCGACCGCTGGGGGCAGCGGGGGATGGCCCGGGGCGCCGTGGTGGTGATCCTGTCCGACGGCTGGGAACGCGGCGACCCCACCGTGCTCGGCGAGCAGATGGCGCGTCTGAGTCGTCTGGCCCATCGCGTCGTGTGGGCCAACCCGCTCAAGGGCCGTCATGGCTACGAACCGCTCACCGCTGGAATGCTGGCGGCGTTACCGCACGTTGACGACTTCGTGGCTGGTCACAGTCTGGCCGCTCTCGAGCGGCTCGCCCGGGTTGTGGCCGGGGAGGCGTCCAAGCCGAACAGGTCCTCAAGTAGCGAAGCGGTAGGACACAAGACGGGAGACAGGCATGCGTGAGATCCTTCCGGCGCTGCGCCGCTGGTGGGACGCCGGAACTCCCTTTGCGCTGGCTACGGTGACCGCAACCAGGAGGAGCGCACCCCGCAACCCCGGGGCGGCGATGGCGGTAGCTGCCGATGGCGAGGTTGTGGGCAGCGTCTCCGGGGGCTGCGTGGAGGGCGCCGTGTTCGAGGCCGGCCAGGAGGTGCTCGCGGCGGGGGAGGCCCGCGCTGTCACCTTTGGCTACAGCGACGATGAGGCCTTCGCCGTCGGGTTGACGTGCGGCGGCGAGATCGACCTGTTCATCCAGCGCGTCGACCCGGTCGCGATGCCGTTCCTGGCCGACCTCGCCGCGGCCGTGGCTGCCGAGGAGCCCGTCGCCGTGGCGACCGTCATCGGTGGGCCGGGCCGGCTCGGCGGGGCGCTGTTGGTGTCGCCAACCGACCGGCAGGGCACGCTCGGGGCCGACGGCCTCGATGCGGCGGTCACCGACGATGCCCGCGGCATGCTGGTGCAGGGTCAGACGGGCACCCGTCACTACGGCCCCAACGGGGAGCGGCGGGTGGACGATGTGCCGGTCTTCGTGGCCAGCTTCGCGCCCCGCCCGCGGATGCTGGTCTTCGGTGCCATCGACTTCGCCGCAGCGGTCGCAAGGGCGGGAACGTTTCTCGGCTACCACGTCACGGTGTGCGACGCGCGGGCGACCTTCGCGACCCGGCGCCGGTTCCCGCAGGCGGACGAGGTGGTGGTCGAGTGGCCGCACCGCTTCCTGGAGCGAACGGTAGTGGACACGCGGACGGTAATCTGTGTCCTCACCCACGATCCGAAGTTCGACGTGCCACTGCTGGAGGTGGCCTTGCGCACCGACGCCGCCTACATCGGCGCGATGGGCAGTCGCACGACGCACGGCGACCGGCTCGCCCGCCTGCGCGAGCGTGGACTGGCCGAAGCGGAGCTGGCCCGGTTGTCCTCGCCGATCGGGTTGGACATCGGAGCGCGTACGCCCGAGGAGACGGCGGTGTCCATCGCCGCCGAGATCATCCAGCACCGCTGGGGGGGCAGTGGGCAACCGTTGTCCGGAACTCAAGGGGCGATCCACCAACCGCAGCGGTCGTTGGCGGCGCGGTGAGCCAGGTCGCGGGGCTGCTGTTGGCGGCGGGAGCGGGCTCGCGGCTGGGAACCCCCAAGGCGCTGCTGGAGGTCGGCGGCGAGCCGCTCGTCGGGCGCGGTGTCCGCGTCCTGCGGCTCGGCGGTTGCGCACCCGTCGCGGTGGTCGTGGGTGCTGCGGCGACCCGGGTCGCCGCCGCGGCGCGTGCGCTGGACGCCGAGGTGGTGCACAACCCGGAGTGGGCCTCGGGGATGGGGTCGTCACTGCGGGCCGGACTCGAGGCGCTGGCTGGCAGGACCGCTGCGGCGGTCGTTGCGCTCGTGGACCAGCCGGGCGTGGAACCGGAGGTCGTGCAGCGGCTGCGTCGGGCGTGGCGGGCGGGGGCGACGATCGCGGCCGCCGCGTACGGCGGACGGCAGGGCAATCCGGTGCTGCTCGACGCCGCGGTGTGGCAGGCCGTCGCCGAGCGCGCGGTTGGCGACGCTGGGGCCCGCTACTTTTTGTCCGACCACCCCGACCTCATCAGGCTCGTGGCCTGCGACGACGTGGCCCGGCCCGACGACATCGACACCCCCGCCGACCTCGCCGCCTGGCGGGATGAGGAGCAACGATGCAGCTAGAGCACACCTTTTCCGTCCCCACCGGGGTCGACGAGGCCTTCGCCGTCCTGCGCGACATCGAACGGATCGCTCGCTGCCTGCCGGGCGCGACCATCGACAGCGTGGACGGGGACGAGTTCACCGGCACCGTCAAGGTCAAGGTCGGTCCCATCCAGGTGTCGTACAAGGGCGAGGCCCGCTTTATCAACATCGACGAAGGGGCGCACACGGCCACCTTGCAGGCCAACGGCAGCCAACTGCGCGGCGCCGGTACCGCCAGGGCAACCGTGCGGGCTGCGCTCACCCCCGGCGACGATGGGACCGAGGTGCGAGTGGTGACCGACCTCGCCATCACCGGCAAGCCGGCGCAGTTCGGCCGCGGCGTCATGGTCGATGTGGGTGAGCGGCTGCTCGGGCAGTTCGCCGGCTGCCTGGCCGAGGAGTTGACCGCTCCCGCTGCGCCCACCTCGGCCGCCGAACCCGAACCTGCCGTTGCGGCCTCCGCCGAGGCTGCCATGGCCACTGCTCCTGCAACGACACGGGACGATGGGGCGCACGAGGTGCCGACGTCGGCGGCGTCGCACCCACCGGTTGTAGTCCGAAGGACGAACGACGCCATCGACCTGTTCGACGTGGCCGGCGCCCCTCTGGCCCGGCGACTCGCGCCCGTCGCGGCCGCGGCCGCCCTTGCCGCGCTGGCCTGGTGGCTGCGCCGACGACCGGCCGGCGTCTCGTAGCCTGAGGCCGCCGCGGACACCCAAAGGAGACCCCACGGCATCCGATCGGCCCATCTTCATCCTTGGCTGCCCCCGCTCGGGGAGCACGCTGCTGCAGCTGATGCTGCACGCCCATCCGCGCATCGCCATCCCGCCCGAAACCCGGTACCTGGTCGACGTCTACGACCGGCGGCTGGAGTTCGGCGACCTTCGCGAACCGGCACGGCGGCGCGCCCTCGGCCTTGCCATCGCCAAGACGCACGGCACCAAGTTCCGCGATCTGCGCCTGGACGCCGACCTGGTCATCGAGCGGATCGTGGAGGGACCGCCGACCATCGGCTCGGCGGTCGGGATCACGCTACGCGAGTACGCCCTGCGGTTCGACAAGCCGCGGTGGGGCGACAAGCGGCCCGGGTACTGGCGACACCTCGGCGCGCTGCTCTCGCTGTTCCCCGACGCGCAGATCCTCCACATCGTGCGGGACGGGCGGGACTGCGTCAGCTCGCTGAAGCGGATGCCGTGGTGGGAGCATGGCGTGCTTGCCGCCATGGCCACATGGGTGCAGGCCGTCGAGGTCGGCCGGCGGGCGCAGCATCACCTGCGGCCCGACCAGTACCACGAGATCTACTACGAGCGGCTGGTTTCCGACCCCCGGACTGAGCTGGAAGCGCTGTGTGGCTTCCTGTCCGAGGACTTCGCCGAGGCCATGCTGGAGCCCAGCCGCGTGGCGTCGGAGGCGATTCCCAAGCGCAAGTCATGGCACACCCGCACCAAGGACACCGTCAGCCGCGCGGCCGTCAACCAGTGGACCCAGCAGCTGACGCCCGAAGAGCTCGCGCTCATGGAGGCCGTGGCCGGTCGCCAGCTGCGGGCGCACGGCTATCGCCTGTCGGGGGCCGGTCGGGCAGGTCGCCGCGAAGTCGCGGCCTTCTGGCGGCTGTACGCCCGGCGGCAGACGGTCGCCGCCAAATGGCTGGTCGCCGACCGCGTCCGCACCCTCCGCTACCGTCGACCGGTTGCGGCGCAGCTTACGGGTGGTCAGCTGGCGCTGGTGGGCTCAACAGGCCGCGCTCCAACGCCGCCATGACCGCCGCCGTCCGGTCATCCACGCCCAACTTGGCGAAGACGTGGACCAGGTGGGTCTTGACGGTTGCCTCGCTGATGTGCAGCGCAGCGGCGACGTCTTTGTTGGTGGCACCCCGGGCGACGTGCTGCAGCACCTCCAGCTCGCGGTCGCTGGGCGTCTTGCTGAGCCATCGATCGGTTGACTCCCGGCGCTGTCACACCGCGGTCCTAACATGGGAGTCCTCAGGTAACGAGGCGGTAAGGCTCACAAGCAATGAGTGCGTTCAAGGTGGTCAGCGACTTCCAGCCGGCGGGAGATCAGCCGCGCGCGGTCGACGGGGTAGCCGACGCCGTCCGCCGGGGCGAGCGCGACGTGGTGCTGCTCGGCGTCACGGG
>Ga0136625_1000864_pt1 | contig 10291 bp, 10 predicted proteins | sample AntDrymUQ4832306_2_FD_104672 | JGI IMG/M metagenome (GOLD analysis project Ga0136625, IMG submission 104672) | Polar desert sand microbial communities from Dry Valleys, Antarctica - metaG UQ483 (23.06) | ecosystem: Environmental > Terrestrial > Soil > Desert | place: Antarctica: Dry Valley...
CGACTGCTCCACCGTAGCGGGCGATCTCACGGACGAAACGGCTGCTGATGTAGGCGAGTGCCGGTCGGCACGGCACGTACACGGTGCGGATGCCCGTCACCGTCTGGTTTGTGTGTGCCATCTGTTGCTCGATGTCGAAGTCGCCGGCGTTGCGCAGGCCCTTGACGATGAAGTCGACGCCGGCGTCGCGTGCGGCGTCGACGGCGAGCCCAGCGAACGACCGCACCTCCACGGCACCGGCGGTGGGGCCGCCAGCAGCAACCGCCTGCTCGATCATCGCCATCCGCTCGTCGACACCGAACATTGACGACTCCTTCTCCAGGTTGTGCATCACCGTGACGACGACATCGCCGAACAGTTCGGCGGCCTGGTCGATCACATCGAGATGACCGAAGTGCGGCGGGTCGAAGCTCCCTGGGTACAGCACACGGCTCATGGAGCCGCCAACGTTAGTTCTCTTGGGCGGTGCAGAAAGCGACCCACGTGCGCCCGTAGCGGCGGGAGCGGATCACCGACCACGGCGAGGACGGATGAAGCTCGCGGCCCGACTCGGCAACGACGAAGGGCAACGGGTCGAGCGACGCCAGCGTCTCGAACACCCCGTCCCAGCGCTCGAAGTCGTACGGCGGATCGACGAAGACGAGCATCCCTTCTTCATCACCCTTCTTGTCAGCATTCTTGTCGGACGGGCCACCGAGTTGCTGACTCAAACGGGAGAGGACGGTGGGATTCGAGGCATCGGCCTCCTCGACGCGACAGCGGCGTCCCAGGTCGAGGGCGTCGATGTTGGCGTGCAACGCCCGCAGCGCTGCGCGACGGTTCTCGACGAACGTGACGTCGGCGGCTCCACGAGACAGCGCCTCGATGCCGAGCGCCCCCGTGCCGGCGAACAGGTCGAGCACCTGCGCATCGAGCACGACATCGAGGCTGCGAAGGGCATTGAACATGGCCTCACGGACCTTGTCGGTGGTCGGGCGCGTGGCGTCGCCCGGCGGGGCCACGAGCTTGCGGCCCTTCAACTCTCCGGCGACGACGCGCATCGCCAGAAGGCTACGGGCGCGTCGCGGCCTGGAACCGCAGCCGCGGAACGTGCACACTGGAGGCGTGCTGGAACCCGATCCCGCGATCACCTGTATCGACTGTGGCGGCCGAGCCCACCTGTTGACAACGCCTCGCGAGGATGGTCGCTGGGAACCCGGTGACGTCGTCGCCTACCGCTGCGAGGACTGCCTCGACCGCTGGGACCTGGTGCTTGACGACGACGCCATCGATGACGAGCAGTAGCCCCGCCGCTCAGTCCTCGTCGAGCACGTAACGCGGTCCTGGACCGCGTCGTGCGGCTCGGTCGTCGGGGTTCAAGAGTTGACAAACGCGTAGCGACAGGCAGCCGCAGCCGATGCACCCGTCGAGGCGATCACGGAGACGTTCCAGCACGGCGATCTGGGAATTGATGCGCGGCCGCCACGATGTCGAGAGACGGTGCCAGTCCCGTTCGTTCGGTGTGCGGTTCTCGGGGAGCGACGCCAGCGCCGTGCGGATCTCATCCAGGCTCAGGCCGACTTGTTGGGCGACGCGGAGGAACGACACGCGCCGCAGCGTCTCACGGGCGTAGCGGCGCTGCCTTGCCGACGAACGGGTGGCGTGGATCAGTCCTTCCGCTTCGTAGAAGCGCAACGCAGAGGCGCTGACGCCAGTTCGTTCGCTCAGCGCGCCGATCGTCAGTAGATCAACGTTCACGTTGACGGACGCTACAGCGTCATTTGCTCAACTTCAAGTGACATTGAACAATTAGGAGCGGGTGAGGTACTCCTGACGCTCGGCGACGAGCAGGTCGACCTCGTCGCGCAGGAGTGGGTGGACCGACAGCTCGGGGTCGTCGCCGACGATGTCGAACGCCGCGGTCCTGGCCGCCTCCACGAGATCCCGGTCGCGCCCTAGCGAGGCCAGGCGCAGATCGCTGCGCCCCTTCTGGGCGGTATCCATCAGCGTGCCCTCGCCGCGCAGCGCCAGGTCGACCTCGGCCAGTTCGAAGCCGTCGGTGGACGCCACGAGCGCCGACAGCCGAGGGTTGTCCTCGGTCGGCTGGGCGGTGACGAGCCAGCAGCGCGAGGCGTGGCACGCCCGCCCGACGCGGCCGCGCAGCTGGTGTAGCTGGGCGATGCCGAAGCGGTCGGCGTCGAGGATCACCATGACCGTGGCGTTGGCGACGTCGACGCCGACCTCGATCACCGTCGTCGCCACGAGCACGTCGAGTTCGCCGCGCCGGAACGCTGCCATCACCGCCTCCCGCTCGGGCGCCGGTACCCGGCCGTGCAGCAGACCGAGTCGCACACCCTTCAACTCACCCGTCGACAACCCGGTGAACGTCTCCTCGGCGGAAGCCACCTGAAGCTTCTCGCTCTCGTCGATGAGCGGGCACACGACGTAGGCCTGGCGGCCGTTGGCCACAGCGTTGCGTACGTCGTCCCACACGGGCTCCTGCTGGAGCGGCCCGTTGGCCCACGACGTCTCGATCGGGGTGCGACCGGGAGGCAGCTCGTCGAGGACGCTGACGTCGAGGTCGCCATAGACCGTCATCGCCGCCGTTCGCGGGATGGGCGTCGCCGTCATCACCAGCAGGTCGGGCACGGTCTCACCGGCCTTGGCCCGCAATGCGGCTCGCTGCTCGACGCCGAAGCGGTGCTGCTCGTCGACGACGGCCAGACCAAGGCTGCGGAACTCGACACCGACCTGAATGAGAGCATGTGTGCCAACCAAGAGGTCAACCTCACCGGCGGCCAGACCGGAGAGCACACTCGCCCGTTCTGCACCCGTCACGCGGTTCGTCAACAGCTCGACCCGCAGCGGTCTATCGGGGAACAGCGTGCCGTCGCTGGGCACGTTCACGCCGTCGAGCAGTGCCAAGATCGATGTGAAGTGCTGCTCGGCAAGCACCTCCGTCGGCACCATCAGTGCCCCCTGATGGCCGCCGTCGATAGCAGCAAGAAGTGCCGACACGGCAACAACGGTCTTGCCGGCGCCCACGTCGCCCTGTAGCAGGCGGTGCATCGGGAACGGCTGATCGAGGTCGGCGGCGATCTCGGCGAACGCACGCCGCTGAGCGCCGGTCAGCGGGTACGGCAGCGAGGCGTGGAACTGCTCCACGAGCGGCGGCGCGTCGTGGGCCTGCCTGTAGCGCACGCCGCGGCCGGCCAGCTCGATGGCCCGCTTCTGGCGGACAAGTGCCAGTTGCACCCGCAGCAGCTCGTCGAACGCCAGACGCCGGCGGCAACGGCGCTGCTCGTCCATCGACTCGGGCCCGTGGATCCCGAACAACGCGTCCTGGCGCCCCATCAGGCGGTGGCTGTCGAGCACGCCGGCAGGCACGGGGTCGGCGATGCCTCGGGGACGGCAGCGCTCGAGCGCATTCTCCACCCAACCGGCGAGCTCCCACGTGGTGAGCTGGGCCTTCTCGCTCTGGGGATAGATGGCGACGATGCGCCCCGTGCGGTCGCCGATCAGGTCGACGATCGGGTTCGTCATCTGCAGCCCACCGCGATACGTATCGGCCTTGCCGAACAGGGCGACGGTGAGCCCCTCGTGGAGCTGGCGCTGGCGCCACGGCTGGTTGAAGAACACGACGTTCATGCGGCCCGACCCGTCGCCGACCACCACATCGACCATCGTTCTCCGATTTCGGGTCGTGCGCTTCGACACGGACCGCACCGACACCAGCACCAACGCCTCCTCACCCACGGTGAGATCGGCGATGTGGGCCTCGTTCGTGCGGTCGACCCAGCGGCGGGGATACGTCATCAACAGATCGAGCACGGTGTCGATGCCAACGGACCCCAGCGCCATCCGTTTCTTGGGTCCGACGCCCGTCAAGCGGTCGACCTCGAGACGATCCAGCTCCCGCAACGTCAGCGGAGCGTTAGTCACTGGACTTCACACGAGCGACGGAGCGCCAGCGGAGGAGCGACCAGAGACGGCCTGCGTGGCCGGGGAACGCAAGCGACCGGCCAGAGGTCACTCGACGCCGATGAGGTAGGGATAGAGCGGCTGGTCGCCCCGGTGCACCTCTGCCTCGAGCCCGGCGCCGGCTACCCACTGCTCGATTGCTGCGGTGGCTGCGACCGTGGCATCGGCGCCGGCCACGACGGTGACGAGCTCGTGACCATCGTCGACGAGTTGCTCCAGCAAGGCCACGACGATCTCGTCCAGCGACGGTGCCACGGCGACGACGCCGTCGCCTCGCACGAGCGCGATCCAGTCGCCCTCCTCGACGGGGCCGGCATCCGTCTTCGTCGCCCGCACAGCGCGGGTCACCTCGCCGGTGGTGATGCCGACGATGGCCGCCGACATCGACTCGGCGTTCGTGGCGGCGTCGACCCCTGGGTCGTAGACGATCAGTGCCGCCAGCGCCTCAGGCATCGAAACCGTTGGCACGACGACGACGGTCTTCGAGGTCAGCGCATCGACCTGCTCGGCAACGGGGATGATGTTCTTGTTGTTCGGCAGCAGGATGACCTCGTCGGCGTTGACGCGCTCGACGAAGTCGAGCAGCTCGGCCGTAGAAGGGTTCATCGTCTGGCCACCGGTTACGACGCCCTGCACACCGAGCTGCACGAACAGCTCGGCCAAGCCGGGCCCGCTCGCTACCGCGACCACGGCGCTGTCGAGAGCGGGCAACCCGACGACGGAGCGTGGCGGCGCCGAGGCGGCGATCGGGATCGTGGCCGCTCCGAGAGCGGCAGCCTGGCGGCGGTCGTGCTCAGCGGCCACCTCACCGAACAGATCCGTGACCCGGATCTGCTGGGGCCGCCCGTCGAGGGTGATGGCCGACTCGATGGCGGCGCCGATGTCGTTCGTGTGGACGTGGCAGTTGAACATGCCGTCGCCGCCGACGACGACGATCGAGTCTCCGATCTTTTCCCATGACGTCTTGAACTCGTCGAGGCGCTCGTCGGCCAGGGCCATCAAGTACATCACCTCGTACCGGAGGTCGGCGATGGAGCCGTCGGCGGCGGAGGCGATGTCGACGGCGCGAGGATCGAGCACCGGCAGGGAGGCGTCGATCTCGGATTCCGGCAGTGGCTCGCCATCGACCACGTGGAGGGCGGCGTCGAGCAGCAGCAGGAACCCGGCACCTCCGGCATCGACGACGCCGGCTTCCTTGAGCACCGCCAGCAGCTCCGGTGTGCGTTCCAGAGCCGCGCGGCCGGCGTCGCGGGCGGCCCGCAGCACGTCGACCAGGCTGCCACCGACGCTGGCGGCTTTCTTGGCGCCCTCGGCGCTCTCTCGAGCGACGGTCAGGATGGTGCCCTCGATCGGCTTCAGCACGGCCTCATAGGCGGCCGTACTCGCCGCCTGGAGGGCGTCGGCCACCTGCGACGCCGACGCCTTGGCGGAGTTGACGAGCGCCGCCCGCAGCGTGCCAGCCAGGCCGCGCATGATCTGGGACAGGATGACCCCCGAGTTGCCGCGGGCGCCCATGAGCGATCCATGGCTGATGGCGTCGCAGGTCTCGGCGCCCGACTCGGGCGTGTCCGCCAGCTCAGCGACGACGGCATCGAGCGTGCGGGACATGTTCGTGCCGGTGTCGCCGTCGGGGACCGGGTAGACGTTCAGCCGGTTGATCCGCTCGGCATGCGTGCGAACGGCGTCACGAAACGCGGTGATCGTGTCGCGCAACGCAGCAGCGTCGAGAAACTCGAGTGTCGGCACGCCGACATCGTAATGAGAGGGTCACTCGCCAGATGTCAAAGGGCGCCTCGGTTGCGGTGCCGGTCATCGTTCCCGCTGATGGAACGGGCCGGCTAAACCGATCCGCTGATAGGCTGTGACCCACTTCTGCGGTGACAAACACCGCCCGAAACCCGAGAACGTTGGAGCACGTGCAATGGCCGCTGTGTGTCAAGTGTGTGGCAAGAAGCCCTCGTGGGGTATGTCCGTGTCGCACTCCCACCGGCGCACGAAGCGGCGCTGGAACCCGAACATCCAGCGTGTCCGGGCGCTCGTCAACGGGTCGCCAAAGCGCATTGACGTGTGCACCGGGTGCATCAAGTCCAACAAGATCGTCAAGGCCGGTTGAGCCACGCTCATGCAGGGCGTGATCAAGTCCTACGATCCCGGTACCGGCGACGGCATCGTGATGTGTGACACCGACTTCGCCGATTACAACTTGGCCACCGACGCCCTCGACGGCTCCATCTTGCGGATGCTTCGTCCCGGGCAGCGTGTCCTGTTCGAGCTGAACGACCACGGCAATGCCACGACACTGCGCCTCGGATCAGAGGTCGACATGAAGACGCCCGGCCATTAGGTCGGGCGCTCGCCGTTCTACCGAACGCAGTGTGATCCACCGGTTCCGACGAGGAGCAACTCAACGATGAGCGCAACCACCACGAACACCCGATTGCAGCAGTGGGTTTCCGAATGGGCAGAACTGCTGCAGCCGACCGACATCTACTGGTGCGACGGGACGGCCGAGGAGTACGAGCGCCTTTGCCGGGAACTGGTCGCCAGTGGCACCTTCACCACGCTCGACGAGGCCAAGCGTCCCAACAGCTATTGGGCCCACTCCGATCCTGGTGACGTCGCTCGCGTCGAAGACCGTACGTTCATCTGCTCGGCCTCCGAGGACGACGCCGGTCCCAACAACAACTGGCGCCAGCCCGACGAGATGCGCGAGCAGATGCGAGGCGTGTACTCGGGAGCGATGAAGGGCCGCACCCTTTACGTGGTGCCGTTCTCGATGGGACCGCTCGGTTCCAAGATCGCCCATATCGGTGTGCAGCTCACCGACTCTGCCTACGTGGCCGTGTCGATGCGGATCATGACCCGCATGGGCCAAGGCGCGCTCGACGTGCTCGGCGACGGGCAGTGGGTGCCTTGCCTGCACTCGGTGGGCGCTCCCCTTGCCAAAGGCGAGGCCGACGTGCCATGGCCGTGCGACGCCGACAACAAGTACATCGTCCACTTCCCCGAGACTCGTGAGATCTGGTCGTACGGGTCTGGCTACGGCGGCAACGCCCTGCTCGGCAAGAAGTGCTTCGCCCTGCGCATCGCCTCGGTGATGGCCCGTGACGATGGTTGGCTCGCCGAGCACATGCTGATCCTCAAGCTGACCAACCCCGAGGGCACGTCCAAGTACATAGCCGCCGCGTTCCCGTCGGCGTGCGGCAAGACCAACCTGGCGATGATCGTGCCGACCGTCGAAGGCTGGACGGCCGAGACCGTCGGCGACGACATCTGCTGGATGAAGTTCGGCGAGGACGGCCGGCTGCACGCCATCAACCCAGAGGCAGGTTTCTTCGGCGTCGCCCCAGGCACCAGCAACGAGACGAACCGCAACGCCATGGAGACGATGTGGGGTAACTGCATCTTCACCAACACGGCGCTCAGCGATGAGGGCGACGTGTGGTGGGAGGGCATGACGAAAACGCCGCCGGCCCACGCCACGGATTGGCGGGGCGACGAGTGGACGCCGGAGGTCGACACCCCGGCTGCTCACCCCAACGCCCGCTTCACGGCGCCGGCCGAGCAGTGCCCATCGATCGCCCCCGAGTGGGAGGACCCCGACGGCGTGCCGATCTCGGCCATCATGTTCGGCGGCCGCAGGGCGTCGACGGTGCCGCTCGTTACGCAGGCCTTCGACTGGGAGCACGGCGTGTTCCTCGGCTCGATCATGGCGTCGGAGACGACGGCCGCCCAGCAGGGCGAGGTCGGCAAGCTGCGCTTCGACCCCATGGCGATGCTGCCGTTCTGCGGTTACAACTTCGCCGACTACTTCGCCCACTGGCTGACGATCGGCAAGGCCACCGACGCTGAGAAGCTGCCGAAGATCTTCTTCGTGAACTGGTTCCGCCGAGACGCCGACGGACGGTTCCTGTGGCCGGGCTTCGGGGAGAACAGCCGGGTGCTGAAGTGGGTGTTCGAGCGCACCGATGCCGGCGCCAACGGAGACGGCGCGCGCCAGACACCGATCGGTATCCTGCCCACGTCAGAGGCGATCGACACAGCAGGAGCCGATATCCACCCCGCCGATCTGGAGAAGATCCTGACCCTCGATCGCGAGGGATGGCACCATGCCATTCCCCAGATCCGGGAGCACTACGCCCAGTTCGGTGACAAGTTGCCGGCGGCGCTACCGATGGCGCTCGACACACTCGAAGCCCGCCTCAACTGATCCTCGATGTGCTGCTGAGGTTCCAGCTCGGCAGGGCACGGGCGAGGTCTCGGGGGCCGAACACGCGGATCTGTTCGAGGCGTAATGCTTCGTTCCATTCGATCTCGCCGAGGTGCCAGCGGGCGAGCGTCATGGCATCGGTCTCGACGACGAGGTCTTCGTCGAATCGGGGCGGCTTCGTGCACAGTTCTGTTCTTCTCATCTCCTCCGACGTCGGTTTCACTGACGGCGTGGCCACTACGAGCCATCGGCGAAAGGATGGAAGAGATGCACAAGGAAGCAATCTCCAGTGGCAGTGCGAGACGGTGGGGGCCGTTGTTCGGGTCGGGCGCCAAGGTCTGGGCGGACACGTGGGAAGGCCCACAAGGTTGGGGTGGACCGGCGTACCACCACGTCATGACCGGGGCCGCCATCGGGGACGGGACCAGGGTGCTCGATTGTGGTTGCGGTGCCGGCCGCTTCACGCGCCTGGCGGCGGACGCTGGTGCGGATGTAGCTGGCATCGACGCTGCCTCCGAGATGATCGAGATCGCCGCAGCGCGAACGCCGACGGGTGAGTTCATCGTCGGCGATCTCGAGGCCCTGCCTTGGGGGGGATGACACGTTTGACGTCGTGACCGGGTTCAGCACCTTCCAGTTCACCGACGACAAGGTGCGTGCGCTCATCGAGGCACGCCGAGTGGCTCGTCGAACCGTGGCCGTGGTCATCCCGACGCGGGTCGCCGAATCCGGCATCGCCCTCGTGATGGCTGCGCTGCTCCCGCTGTTCTCCGCCAGCGCGCTGGACAGTCTCAAGCGCCGCGGCATCAACGCCCTGTCCGAGCCCGGCAAACTCGACGACGCACTCGCCTCGGCCGGGCTCCTGGTGCTCGACGATGTCGAGATCGAATGTCCGAGCGTCTTCGACGCGCCCGAATCCGCCATTCGCGCGTTCCTCGGCGCCGGACCGGTGACGCTGGCCCGCCAATATGCCGGTGAAACCGCCGTGGCCGAAGCGCTCCACGAGGCCGTTCGACAGTTCACCGGGTTGGACGAGCGGGTGACGCTACGACACTGGTTCCGCGTGGTGCTCGCAGGGCCGTCGGCAAGCTCGCCAGCCTGAGCAGCGTCCCACGAGAGCTGCTGACTGCTCCGGGGCCTGGAGCAACACCGGTCACCGGTCACAGCACGAGCTCGCGCAGGCCGAGGCCCATGATGAAGAGGCAGCCGAAGCCGTAGAGCAGGTACTCCTTGTCACGGGCGAATGGGCTTGTGCGGTAGCTGTACAGGATGCCGACGGCGATCAAGGCGCTGAAACCGTACAGGGCGTGCAGGTCGTCGAGCTGGCGGTCCTCCGTGGTGACGAGAAGGGCGCCGCTGATGGCCTGGACGAACGCCGCCAACTGGCCGGCGATGATGACGGCCCACAGCGGCCGGCCGCGCAGCGCCGGGCGCAGATGGGCGGCTAACGCCCACAACCCGGCGACGGCGTTTAAGGCGATCAGAGTCCACGCCCCGACATCGTGGACGTCGGGCAGGACCGTCGCGGTCATCCGCCGCAGAAGTCGCCACCGACCAGCACCATGACGATGCCGTCGTCGGAGGCGTCAGTGAGCAGGCCGGCCAGACCGCCTTCTGTGACCTCGAACGCCGGCGACGAGACACCCTCTTCGCCGGGCGCCACGCCGACGTCCGGGTAGGCCTGGCGTAGGTCGGCGACCGTGCTGCCGATGCCGATGCCCTCTGGTGTCGTGAGACCGGCCGGCTCGGCATCGGTCTGGCCGACGAGGCCGTACTCGTAACCGAAGAAGTGCCGGCGCCCCTCGGCCGCCGACGTCGCATCACTGAACTGCAGCGACAGGGCTCCCCATGACACGCGGCGGTACTCGGTGCCGGGGCAAGCAGAGATGGTGAACGGGTCGACCCACCCGCTGTCGTCGGACGGGTTGCCCAACGCCGCCTGCACAGTCGCGATAGCGCTGTCGGGGTCGGCTCCGAAGTCGACGTCGGCGATGCCGTTGGACCGGAGAACGATGGCGCTGGCCACCGGCTCCGTTGACGGTGGCGCTGTTGGGGGCGGTGGCGTGATGGGCGGCGTGGTGGGCGGCGTGGTGGGCGGCGTGGTCGGCAGCGGTGTGGTGA
>Ga0136625_1000866_pt1 | contig 10284 bp, 14 predicted proteins | sample AntDrymUQ4832306_2_FD_104672 | JGI IMG/M metagenome (GOLD analysis project Ga0136625, IMG submission 104672) | Polar desert sand microbial communities from Dry Valleys, Antarctica - metaG UQ483 (23.06) | ecosystem: Environmental > Terrestrial > Soil > Desert | place: Antarctica: Dry Valley...
CCCTCAAGGCGCGCTGGATGGGGATCGTCAGCGGCGTCGGCATCCATGGCACGGGCGAGAGCGGCTCGATCGGCACGCGCGCATCACACGGATGCATCCGCATGCACGTCGGCGATGTGATCAACCTCTATAACCGCGTCCCGATCGGCACGCCGGTGCTCATCGGCTGAGGCCGGCGGGCTCGAGTCCTGCCCGCTCGAGGTACTCGAAGGCGAGGGCTGGATGACGCGCGTCAGGCGACTACGCTTCCAGCGTGTCCTCGGACGGTTTCTCTCGGTTTCCCATGCCTCGCCGAGACGCGCCCCGCGCGAGGCGGCGCGGCGGCAGAGACCAAGCGAGATCCGCGTCAGACGAGACGCCGGTCCGGCCGCTGAGTGCCGAGGAGATCCGAACCGCGGTCGTCGACTGCGGCCTGTACGAGGATGGCAAGCGCCGCGGCGGGCGGATCGAGCTCGAGACGGCCCTCAAGCAGGCCACGGAGTGCAGCGACGGCTTCGTGTGGATCGGACTGCACGACCCCAGCACCGGAGTCGTAGAAACGGTGGCCGAGCACTTCGAGCTTCACCCGCTCGCCGTCGAGGATGCGGTGCACGCCCATCAGCGAGCGAAGCTCGACACCTTCGGCGACTCGCTGTTCCTGGTGCTGAAGACCGCGCGCTATGTCGACCACGAAGAGCTGGTCGAGATCGGCGAGGTCATGATCTTCGTCGGACAGCGGTTCGTCGTCACCGTTCGCCACGGTGAGGGCAGCCCGCTGGGAGAGGTGCGCAAGGATCTCGAAGCGCATCCCGACCTGCTCAGCCTGGGACCGAGCTCCGTGGTGTACGCGATCGCCGACCGCATCGTCGACGACTACGCGGTCGTGATCGAGGGCTTCGAGATCGACATCGAGGAGGTCGAGACCGAGGTCTTCTCAGGCTCCGGAAGCAACCCGGCGCAGCGCATCTACAAGCTCAAGCGAGAGGTGCTCGAGTTCCGGCGCGCCGTCAACCCACTCATCAGCCCGATGCAACGCCTGACCGATCACCAGACCGGCCTGCCGATCGACCCGCGGACGCGCGACTACTTCCGCGACGTGCTCGACCATCTCGTGCGCGACTCAGAGCGCATCCAGTCCTTCGACGAGATCCTGACGGGCGTGCTGCAGGCCAACCTGGCCCAGCTCAGCGTGCGCGACAATCAGGATCTGCGCAAGCTCTCGGCCTGGGTGGCGATCATCGCCGTGCCGACGATGGTCGTCGGCATCTACGGCATGAACTTCGACCATATGCCCGAGCTGCACTGGCGCTTCGGCTATCCGCTCGTGCTCGTGGTCATCCTGATCGTCTGCGTGGCGTTGCACCGGCGCTTCAAGCGCGCGGGCTGGCTCTAGCGATCCCTCGGGGTTGGGCCGAAGAGCAGCACGCTCACTCCCACGAGCGCGACGCCATAGACGATCGCCGGCCCGAAGTCCTCCACGCGCAGGCCGGTCGCTGCCACCAGCAGGGCCATGACCAGCATGATCGCCAGGAAGGCGCCGACCGCGATCGTGGTCGTCGACGATCTCATGCCGGCGCAACTTTACTTGCGGGGCTCGCGACGTGCCTTCCTGCTGGCCCTGCAGCCGGTTTCGAGTCGTCCTGGATGAACCGGCGCGCCACGCCCAGCTCGCGCCGGCCTCAGATGCGAATGACCTGCACCGAGCCAAAGAAGCCGAAGTCCGCATCCTGTGTCAGGACGGCGACCCCGTGGCGCAGCGCCGTCGCCGCGATCCATGTGTCGTGTCGCCGCGGCTTGCGACCGGCGCGCAGTTGCTCGTCAGCGATCCGCGCAAAGCACGAGGCCGTCGCCTCGTCGATCGGCAGCAGCGGATAGGCGGCTCGGACGCGCGAGATCGTCGCCAAGCGCGTCGCCCGCGACGACGGATCGGACGCCCGCAGCACACCGAGCTCGAGCTCGGCGGCTGTGATGACCGAGACCGCGATCTCATCAGGGAGATCCCCGAGCGGCCGCCCGGCCTCGCGGGCGATGAAGATCGAGGTGTCCGCGACCGCCCGGCTCACGGCTCGTCGATCAACGCTCCCCGGACCGGCGACAGATCCTCGAGCAGCTCGGGATCCGCGCCGGCCTCGGCGACGATCTCGCGCAGCTTCGTGGACGCGACCCACGGGCTGGCAGCCGGCTTGTGGGGGACGATGTCAGCCACGGGCGCCCGGTTGACCGTGAGCGACAGCCGCTCGCCGGCGCGTACGGCAGCGACGACCTGTGCCGTGTGATTGCGCAAGTCTCGGACCGAGATCCCTCGAGCCATCGGGGCACCAGCGTAGCAACAGGTGCTACCGACTGCTACACCGGCCGGTGTGCCTGGCTCCCAGCGGTAGCGGCGCGAGCCGGACGAGGTCGCCGAGCAGCTCGGCCAAGCGCGAGGGGTGCTGCTCCCACATGAAGGCCACCGCCGCTCGCGCGTGCTCCCAGGTCATCTGCCAGGGCAGCAGCGGAAGATCGGTGGACGGTGGCGTGAAGTCGAGCTCGGCTGTCGCGCGGATGACGAGGTCGGCGTCCGCGAGGGTGAACCGTCCGGACTCTGTGATGCGACCCGCGGCGTGATCCGCCGGGAGTGTCTCCTCGGCAACCAGCGCCTCGCGCAACGCATCCCGATCGCGTGCCCGGAGGTAGTCCGCAGCTTCCAGGGCGTCGTCGTGGAGCGACTGGTCATACCAGCAGTCGTATAGGTCAGGCTCGCGCTCGAAGGCCAGTCGCTCGGCGGCGATGATTACGGCACGCGCTTGGCGGTCCGAGAGGCCGAGACGATCGTCGTCGACGCGCATGTCGTCACAATGTGCCACGGCCACGCTCCGGCTTCGCGGCTTCCCGCCCTTTGTCACAGCAGCGCCGCAGTCCAAGAGCATTTGCTGGTCACCGTTACGGCATGTGCCGGCCCGTGCTTCGGGTGTCAGGTGCGCACCCGCACCTGCAGCGCGTCGACTGCGGTCAGTCCGTCGGGCCGGGTTGGATCACCGAGAACGAGGCTCCCTGCGGATCGATCATGCCGGCGAGCCGCTCGATGGGCATGTCCATCGGCTCCATCGTGATCGTCGCCCCGAACGCGTGGCGTACCCCGCGAGGTCAGCCGCTAGCATTGCTAGCACGATGGCGGCGCTGAGCATTAGAGACTTGGACGACGAGGTCAAGGAGCGTCTGCGCGTGCGTGCGGCGGAGAACGGACGCTCGATGGAGTCCGAGGCCCGCGCGATCCTCAACGAGGCCGTCCGCGATCACGATCCGGCGGAAGGTCTGTTCACCGCGTTGCTGGCGCGCGTCGGTGAGCTTGGCGGCGTCGAGCTTGACCTGCCGAAGCGCCGGACGCCCGTGCGCGGCGCCACCCTCGTCGCGTGATCGTCCTGGACACCAACGTGGTGTCCGAGCTGATGCGCCCGGGGCCCGCGCCGGCGGTGGTCGGCTGGGTACGGGGCTGCGATGCGCGCGAGCTTCAGACCACGGCGATCACCGTCGCCGAGATCGGGTACGGGATCCGTCGTCTCGCCGATGGCCAGCGCCGAGATCGGCTGCAGTCCGCGGCGGACGAGCTGTTTGGGCGCTTCGCGAACCAGGTGCTTACCTTCGACATCCCCGCCGCCGAGCAATACGCGTCCCTGGTCACCGAAAGGGAACGCGCCGGTCGGCCGATCGACGGGTTCGACGCGCAGATCGCCGCGATCTGCTTGGCCCACGGCTCGACGTTGGCCACGCGCAACACCAAAGACTTCGAGGGCACCGGCGTGACAGTCATCGATCCGTGGGCGGGTTGAGAACAAGGGTCCACGGCTTTCGACCGGCGGGCTCGCGCGGGGACGCGCCTTGACCGCGAGTCAGGCAAGCTAGCGTTGCGTCCGATGCTGAACGGTATGCGCGTAGGGACGATCTTGTTCACGTGATGGGGGGCCACAGCCAGCTCGTCGCGTTCATCTGGTCGGTCGCGGACCTGCTGCGCGGCGACTACAAGCAGTCGGAGTACGGCCGGTGATCCTGCCGTTCACCGTGTTGCGGCGGTTGGATTGCGTGCTCCAGCCGACGAAGCCCCTGGTGTTGGAGGCGATGCAGCGCCACGGGCATCGGCCAACCCCGATCCCATCCTGCGCCGGGCGGCCGGCGACCTCGGCTTCTACAACACGAGCGAACTGAATCTCCGCAGACTGCTGGGAGATCCGCAGAATCTGGCCGGAGCGCTCCAAGAGTACATAGGAGCGTTCTCACCGGGGGTAGCCGAGACGTTCCAGCGGTTCAGCCTCAGCGAGCAAATCGTGCGTCTGGACGAGGCCGACCTGCTCTACCTCGTCGTCGGAAAGTTCGCCGACATCGACTGCATCCCGACGCTGTCGGGAGTCTGCAGATGGGCTACGTGTTCGAAGAGCTGATCCGGCGCTTCAGCGAGCAGTCGAACGAAACTGCGGGGGAGCACTTCACTCCGCGCGAGGTCATCCGGCTGATGGTCGATCTGCTCTTCGCCGGCGACAGCAATGAGCTGCGCACCGAGGGGATAGTCAAGACACTGTACGACCCGGCGTGCGGAACGGGAGGCATGCTCAGTATCGCCGAGGACTACCTGCGCGAACTCCACCCGGACGGCCAGCTCGAAGCGTTCGGTCAGGAGCTGAACGCCGAGTCCTACGCGATCTGCCGCTCGGACATGATGCTCAAGGGCCAGGACGCGCGGAACATCGCGTTCGGCAATACCCTGTCCAACGACCAGCACGATCGCCAATTTGACTACATGTTGTCCAACCCGCCCTTCGGCGTGGAGTGGAAGAAGATCGAGGCGGCGGTCAAAGAGGAGCGGGACACCCTCGGTCACGCCAGCCGCTTCGGTGCGGGCCTCCCGCGGATCAACGACGGCAGCTTCCTGTTCCTGCAGCACATGATCAGCAAGATGAAGCCGGCTGAGGAGGGTGGGTCGCGCATCGCGATCGTCTTCGACGGATCGCCGCTGTTCACCGGGCGGCGGGGTCGGGCGAGTCGGAGATCCGTCGCTGGATCATCGAGAACGACTGGCTTGACGCTGTCGTCGCGCTGGGCCGGCCACGTCCTTTTCCGCGGCGCCGGCTGGAGGGCGCTCGCTGGGCTACGGCCAGGGCAGGTCGAGTGCGAGGGCGACGGTGCTGAGCTTGATGACGGGCCGCTGGTCAGTCGGGACGGGCTGGAAGTCGTGGGCACGGTAGAACGCTTCGGCGCGCTCATCGATCGCGTCGACGACGATGATCCGGCCGCCGGCGCTGCGTGCGGCGGCGACGATCGTGGCGAACGCGTGGATGAGCAGCTCGCTGCCGAGCCCGTTGCCCTGCAGGCGCTCGTGTAGCGCGAGCTTGGCGAGCAGGATGGCCGGGATGCGAGCGGGTGCGCCGCGACCGATGCTTCGTGGTGCCTGCTCGCGCTCGAGCAGGTGCGGGGCGACCGCGAAGTACCCGACGACCTCGCCCGGGTCGACGACGAGCACGGAGGTTCGGGTGCCCTGTCCGGTCGCGGTGCGCGCGTGCCGTGCCAGCCACTCGTCCAGTTCCGCGTTGCCGCAGCGAAAGGCGTCCAATTCGTGATGCGGCGCGAGCGACTCGAGCCAGTAGCTCACCCGGCCGTGATCTGCTCTCGGCGTCTCGCGCTGTCGGCTGCGCGGGCAAGGCCTGGCGCGTCGTCGGGCTCGTCCAGCGACGCGATGAGTCGGTCGAAGTAGCTGGCTGGCACGACGGTCGTCGCCTGCTCGGCGACGACGGACTCGGCGCGCTGCAGCGCAGCAAGCACCATGAACCCGGACACCGATTCGTCCATCAGCGCGGCGGCCTGCTCGATCTCGCTTCGCTCAAGCGGGGTTAGCCGGGCTTCGATTCGTTGTGCCTTGCTCGCCATGCCTTCCTTTCTATCACTACCGTACAAACGTACGGTAACACAACGCCGCGGCCACCACTGCGGGCCTGGGCATGTGGCGCGGGTCGTCCGCGAAAGCACGCAGCAGATTGATCAGGTGCTCGACCCGCCACCGGTGCGATGTGCTCGTCCAGTAAGCGTCAGCCGATCGCGCGGAGGGGCGCTCGGCGGGTGCCAGCGAGCGCAGTGCTTCTTCGAGTTCGCGTTCGAGGCGCTCGACCCGGTTACGAGCTCGCTGCGACGCTCGCGGACCGCAGCGACGTTCCCGACATGGCGAGACCCGGACTCGAACCGGGGACACCACGATTTTCAGTCGTGTGCTCTACCAACTGAGCTATCTCGCCGCGGCGCAGGAGGATACCGGCGGTCGTTCACGTCGCGGCCACGCACGCGCGACCGGATCATCTAGCGTTCGCGGCCCGTGCCTGCCGTCACGACCGCCGTGGTGCCCGTCGCCGGCCTCGGCACGCGCCTGCTGCCGGCGACGAAGTCCCAGCCCAAGGAGATGCTGCCCGTCGGCGGCAAGCCGGTCGTCCAGCACGTCGTCGAGGAGCTGGCCGCGGCGGCGATCGAGCGCGTCGTCTTCGTCACCGGCCGTGGCAAGAGCGCGATCGAAGATCACTTCGACCGCGACTGCGTGCTGACGGACGTGCTCGAGCGTCGCGGTGACGAGCAGCTGCTGCGCCGCCTCGCCTTCGAGCGGCTCGGCCTCGCGTTCGCCTACACGCGCCAGCCCGAGCCGCTCGGGCTCGGCGACGCCGTGCTCTGCGCGGAGGGCTTCACCGGCGACGGTCCGTTCGCCGTCGCGCTCGGCGACGCGATCCTCGGCGGCGTCGACGGGCCGCCGCCGGTCGTCGCTCGCTTGGCCGCCGCGCTCGAGCACCACGACGCCGACTGCGCCGTGGCCGTGCGCGGCGTCGCGCGCGAGCACACCGGGCGCTACGGGATCGTGTCGACGCATGGCGACGGCGACGACGACATCGGCGACGGCGTCGCGCGCGTCGAGGCGATCATCGAGAAGCCCGACCCGCGAACCGCTCCGAGTACGCTCGCCGTCGCGGCGCGCTACGTCATGACGTCCGCGATCTTCGACGCGCTGCGCGCGACGCCGCGCGCGGCCAGCGGCGAGCTCGAGCTCACGGACGCGATCGCGCGGCTCGTCGAGGACGGCCGCACGGTCGTCGCGGTCCGCCTCGGCGATGTCGTCCGCCACGACATCGGCACGCACGAGAGCTACGCCTCCGCCTTCCTGCACTTCGCCCTCGCCGATCCCGACCACGGCGATCGCCTGCGCGCCGAGGCGCGCGCGCTGCTCGATGACGGCGACCGCTAGCGCGCCGGCGCGCGCGGGTCTCGTCGGCCACCCCTCCGACGGCTTCGGCGGCGCGACGCTGAGCGTCACGCTCGAGAACTTCCGCGCCGACGTGCAGGCGGCGCCGGCGCAGGCACTCGACATCGCGCCCGCCGGCGACGGTCAGTGGCCGGAAGGCGGGCTGCCGCTCGTCAGCGCCGCGGTCATCTGCCTGTGCCGTCACTGCGTCGCGATCGGCGCGCCGTTTCACGGGCGCGCGCGGATCCGGTACGCCTCGACGATCCCGCGCCAGGTCGGACTCGGGGGCTCGAGCGCGATCGTCATCGCGACGCTGCGTGCGCTCGCCGCGCTCGCCGGCACGGACATCGCGCGCGAGCAACTGCCGGCGCTCGCGCTGTCGGTCGAGACCGAAGAGCTCGGCATCGCCGCGGGGCTGCAGGACCGCGTCGTGCAGACCTACGGCGGCCTTGTCTTCATGGACTTCGACGAGGCGCTCGTCGCCGAGCACGGCCACGGCCGCTACGAGCCGCTGTCGTCCGCGCTGCTGCCCGAGCTGTTCCTTGCATGGCACCCCGCGGCCGGCAGCGCATCGGGCGCCGCGCACGCCGGCGTGCGCGAGCGCTTCGCCCGCGGCGAGCGGCGCGTCGTGTACGCGATGCATACGCTCGCCCGCTTCGCGCACGAGGCGCGCGCGGCACTGATGACCGGCGATCGCGCCGCCTTCGCCGCGGCGCTCGATGCCGGCTACGACGTGCGCGCCTCGGTCTACGAGCTCGATCCGCGCCACAGCGCGATGGTGCAGCACGCCCGCCGGCTGGGTCTGAGCGCGACCTACACCGGATCGGGCGGGGCGATCGTCGGCGTCGCATCCGATCCCGAGGCGGTCGTGCGGCTGGCGCGCGAGCTGAGCGCCGAGGGCGTCAGCGTCGCGCCGGCGCTCGTCGGCGGCGGGGAGAGGGCCGCCACGAGCGCCGGCGGTTGATCAGCTCGTCACTTCCCGTCGCGCGCGGCGACGGCCGTGTCGGGGTTGTCGGAGAACAGCCCGTCGACGCCGAGCTCGAAGAACTGCTCGTACTCGCCGAACGCGTTGCCGTAGGCGTTGGGATCCGCACCCGCCGACGAGCGCAGCTCCAGCGGGAGGAACTGGTTCTCGTTGCGGAACGTGTAGGGGTGCACCTTCAGCCCGGCGGCGTGCGCGTCGGCGACGAACGTCGTCGGCGCCAGCGACTTGCCGGTGGCGTCGCGGGGCACGATGTAGCCCTTCGACGGCCCGACGCCGTCGGCGTACTTCGCGATCGCTCGCAGGCCGGCCGGCGTGGCCATGTTGGCGTACGTCGTCGTGTCACGCGTCCCGACGAGATCGAACGGCTGCCGTGCCGGCGCGTCGAGCAGCTGCACGAGCGACACGCGCAGCACGCGATCCAGCGCCTTGAGGTTGCCCGTCTCGAAGGACTGGACGAACACGGGCGCGCCGCGCCTGTCGAGGCCGTTGCGCCGCAGGGCGGCGACGAGCGGCGGCTCGAGCGCGAGGCCGAGCTTGCGGAAGTACGTCGGGTGCTTGGTCTCGGGATAGATGCCGATCGTGCGGTCCAGCTCGCGCGACAGCCGCCGCGTCAGGCCGATGACCTCCTGGAATGTCGGGATCTCGTAGCGGCCGTCGTAGATCGTGTTGCGCTGGCGCACGGCCGGCAGGCGCTCCTTGGCGCGCAGCGTCTTGAGCTCGGCGAGCGTGAAGTCCTCGGTGAACCAACCCGTGACCGGGGTGCCGTCGATCGTCTTCGTCGCCTTGCGCGCCGCGAAGTCCCGGCGCGTCGAGACGTCGGTCGTCCCGGAGATCTCGTTCTCGTGGCGCGCGACGAGGACGCCGTCCTTCGTGCTGACGAGGTCGGGCTCGACGTAGTCGGCGCCCATGCGGGCGGCGAGCTCGTAGCTTGCGAGCGTGTGCTCGGGACGGTAGCCCGCTGCGCCGCGGTGGCCGATGACCAGCGGCTTGGCGTTGTGGTCGTGACCGTGTCGGCGGTCGTCGTCACCGCGGCCGCGATCAGCGAATGATGGGCCGGCCATGATGGCGGCGATCAGCAGGATGAGCGCGCCGGCGACAAGCGGCCGCGCGCGGAGATGGAGAGAGCGCATGCCGGGCACTCAAGCGCCGTCGCCGGGCGGCGCTGTGAAGGGGGCGTGACGACCGTGTATAGATCTCGGGCCGGTCCCCGCTGCCAGGGGCGATGCTGTCGGAGAACTCCCTTCAGCGCCCCGACCACGCGCGTAGCTCCGCAAGCGGGTCGACCGGATAGCCGCCCGGCACCCGCCAGCCGACGTTCCAGATCTCGAAGTGCAGGTGCGGACCGCTCGCGGTCCCCGTCGCGCCGACCGCGCACAGGTGCTGCCCGCGGGCGACCGCCTGGCGCTCGCGCACGGCGGTCGAGCCGCGCACGCAGTGTGCGAAGAAGTAGTCGCGCCCGTCGACGGCATCGAGCACGACGTACTCGCCCGCGCCGCCGGACTGGTAGCTCGCCGAGCTGACCGTGCCGGCGTACGGCGCGACGACCGGCGTGCCCGACGCCGCCATGATGTCCTGGCCCTCGTGGACGTGTCCCGTGCGCCCGGCGCCGAAGCGCGCGTCGGGGCCGCCGAAGTCAAACGCGCCGGCGACGGGGAAGACTCCCGGTCCGCCCGGCGAGACCCCGGGCGCCGGCAGCCCGGCCGGCGGCGCGGGAGCGGGCGCCGGCGGCCTGATCACGACGATCACAGCGCGCCCGGGCCGCTTGGCGCTGCGCCGCAACGTGTGTCCGCGCGAGTCGGAGGCGTGCAGTCGCACGAGGTAGCGCCCGGCGCGCAGCGCGATCGCGCGCGGCTATCGCACCTTGACCGTCCGGCTCGTCGGCACCCAGCCCAGCGCGATGCCCGTGAGCTTCTTGTTGCGCGGCATGCGCAGCACGGCGATCCGCGCCTTCACCTTCTTCACGCCCCGCTGGCGCACGCGGAAGCTGATCTGCGGCGGCTTGCTCGCGGCGATCACGCGTCGGGGCGTCAGCTGCAGCCTCGTCGCCACCGGCCGCTTGTCGGGCTTGGGCAGCGCG
>Ga0136625_1000869_pt1 | contig 10277 bp, 12 predicted proteins | sample AntDrymUQ4832306_2_FD_104672 | JGI IMG/M metagenome (GOLD analysis project Ga0136625, IMG submission 104672) | Polar desert sand microbial communities from Dry Valleys, Antarctica - metaG UQ483 (23.06) | ecosystem: Environmental > Terrestrial > Soil > Desert | place: Antarctica: Dry Valley...
CTTTCCAGCACTTGGACCGCTGTCATGCGTAACATTTCTTCAGGCAGCGCACGCAGGAACGCGACCAAATTACCCCAGGCATCAGCGCTGCCTACATGACAGGGGTAGGGCAGCAAACGCCGCCAGTCGTGCCGAATGCCATAACGTACCACAGGATGCCACTCACTGACCCACACTTGATAGCCCTGCATCAGGAGGTATTGAGCCATGTCGTGAAAACGATATCCTAAGGATATAGTCTTCCGATCCTCGAATTCGCATATCACCACGTCCGGATGTATAACCTCCCACGGTAATCCCTTTAGCACTTTGAGGTCATAGCCTTCGGCATCGATCTTGAGTAAGTCGATCTGCTTGATGTCATATTGTCTCACTGCCTGATCGAGGGTAGTTGTCGTCACTACACCCGCCTGATGGTGACTCTCCTGAAACGGCGATAAGCTGCTGATTCCAGTGCTCTCTCCTGAGACGAAAAAGGGTACCTCCACATTTGCGGCATCACTCACTGCTCGACTATCGATAACGAGGCTAGCATTATCCCCATATCGGGCTTCCAACTGGGCACGATTGGAACTGTCCGGTTCAAATGCGTATACCCGCCAACCGTATTCCAGAAACTGCCGAAGCGAGGTACCGCGATGTGCACCTACGTCGACCATAATCCCGCCTGTTACATCGCGCAAAAGTTCGCCGACCCAACGCACCTCATTAAAATTGGCCCGTTCTGCACGTTCCGATACACCAAGCAATCCCGGTTCATCAGCTCCCTTTGGAATTCGATGTTCACTCCAACCATGGCGCGTCGCCGCCTTGCATAGTACTTCGTGAAACCCTTCCCGGACGCGCTCACAAGAGTGCTTCTCGAACACAAAGGAGCGAGCCCTCTCACTGAGGGTCCTTGCGTACTCGGTGTCCCGTGCTAAGCGTCGCAGTGCACTCAACAATTGCACGCGATCCCGTTCTACCACGGTTTCGGTAACCCTTTGGGTGCTCAAGTAATCGATAGTCGCAAGCCCACGCGGGCCATAGGCCAGTACCGAAACCCCAGCAGCTAAGAATTCCGGCATTTTATTAGCCATCGAATAACCTACGTACCTAATGCTCGCTTCATCAAAGTTATAGGCGATTAGAAGAATGTCGCTCGCCACGAGCAACTGCCTATATGCGTCTTCAGATAGGTTCGCCTGATGTACAGACACATTACGTAAACCCTTAAGTTCGTTGCGGGCAGACATCAACCACGGTTCCATGGTGTAGACTTCAAAGACTAGCTCGCAACCGTCGTTCAGGCTATCTACGGCACGTGCTACATCAACAACACTAGCGAGCGTCATGTCTTCAGCAAATGCGCCCACGTAACGCATTATCGCAGGCTCTCCAGTGCGTCTACGGACACGGTCACGCACATCAAGCGCAAGCCATTCTGCCGGTTCTACGCAGTTGGCGACCGGCTGGAACGTGACCCCATAGCGCTTCCGGAATGCTTCAGCCATCGCATCCCCGATGCTTAGGCACGCAGCGCTGCGCTCGAGCATACGCCGAAGTGAACTTTCAGCTTCGGGATCGGCTCCCAGACGGGCCATCCAGTCGTCCATCAGATGTGTAACCACCGGGATCCCTAAACGGTCGATGACCGCTTCGGCCCACTTGTGGAAGCTTTCCGGGCGGTCGTGAGGTCGGTAGTAAACCACATCAGGTCGGAATCTGTAGCACGCTTCCCACGCTTGTTCTGCGTCTACGCTAAACTGACCCTCTGCGACAGGGAACCAACCACGGTATAGCCCTAGGCCATCCACTCCTATAGCATACACCTGCATGAGTGCCTCACCTGGCCAGCCTGCGAATAGGCGCCGCTTCACCTGACCAGTAGCGGAGACCGATCCCAAGCGCGTGCAGTCCAGAATCAAGACTCGGGGATATACGTTTCGCCGCCTATCAGGCTCTTGCACGTTCCCATCAAAGAGACTTTCATATCGTACACGCTCAAAGACCTCGAGCTTCCCGCCAATAGTGGCATTACGGATCCTAATGCCGTGCTCCTCCGTCACACGTCGTGCCTCCTCATAAGCCTCGATCATCTTGTTGACCTGTGGATCATGCCACCGGTAGCCCTTCCCAAAATAATCAGGATGAAAGTGATTCTGATCATCTTCGGGCATATCGAGTACGGATACTCCGTAACTATCATGGGCTTCCATGTTTTTGGGTATGGAATAGCTCGCGTCAACCCCAATCAAATAGATCTCTTGAAAACCTAAATAGAATGCGAGCTGCATGCAGGTAAACGTCACCGTGCAGCCAGCATAGGTGATTCGGCTCGCATCGGTGGAAAAATCAAATCCGCGCGGATAGCTTACTCGCGGCCGATGATTGAAGTAGATGGTATCCGGACCCTCGTCCAGACAATAAGCCAAGTTGATCGGGAATAACTTTACCATGCCACGCAGCATATTAATCTGTTCAGCACGGTCTTCCGCGACCAGATGGTCTTCCACCACATAGAAAGTAGGCCTAAAGCCCATGTCGTTAAACTTCAAGAAAATGCCATTCACTCCGAAGGTGACTTCATGGCGAAGCTTACTCAGATCCGTATCGTTAAGACTTGGACCGTTGCCTATGATGAAACATCGCCGTGTATCCTTGTAACGCTCTCGCAGTGCTCGCAAGCGCGGCGCATACTCCCCTTCCCAGCGTTCGTGGACCCCCTTGACTCGACGTAACCCCTTGATTCTCCTTTGCAGTGGAATCTTATTAGTTGGCAGGAAGATCCCCGCCTTCCAAGGCAAAGTCGCAATGAGCCGGCGTTCTTCCGCGGCAAGTTGTTTCTGTTGTTCGTCACAACTGCTCTTAGAAGACGGCATTCCATCTAGATTGATCGCGTGCACATGGGGCATTTAATTTCCTCGCAATCGATTACACCGATGTGTCAATGATATGAGATGCATGAGGTCACATCGCGCCAAAGTTTCAGATGGGTCCTTGAACGCCTTCCTGGACCGCTTGGATGAGCCCCGCGGCCAGTCGGTGACGACGAGCACCGGATCCTTCATCCTCAGCGCTTTGCGGTCTCTGAGAGAACGCTGCATATCTTTTAATTCTAGCGCCTGGCTTACACAAGGGCCAATCGTGGAACCGGCGTACAGGCCTACTGCACACCCGCGGGGCATGTTTAGGACAAGTATAATATGACACGCACGCCCCCTGCTCATCCATACCATGGGAAAGGTCGGCTCGAAGACGATCGAGCATGCCTGCAAACGGCTGGATTGCTTCGACGTGTCTCATACCCACGCGCTGAGCCCAATGATCGTGGAGGAATGGGGCCGGCAGCATGACGGACTGAAACCGCACATGTGGAACAGTCCTCGCATGCACCGCGAGGTGCTCGAACCAGGCCGGCCGTTCAAGTTGATCACGGCTACGCGCGATCCGCTGGCGCGGAATGTGTCGGCGTTCTTTCAGAATCTGGATTCGCACGGATTCGGTAAGCGGGAGGTGATCATGGCAGCGTTTGTAAGCCGCTATGCCCACGTGTCGGCGTTCCTCCGGCGCCTGGGTATATATAAATCCCGCGTCTTGTCGATCCGGTCAACGATATGGTGGCGACGTTCATGGGCAACTACCCCCACAGCCAGCCGGCGCATTGGTTCGACGAGGAGATTCGCGACGTGCTCGGGCTCGACCTCTTAGCCGAGCCTTTCGACCCGGAGGTCGGCTATGCGACCTATGCGATCGGGGCCTCGTCGGTACTGGTGCTGCAAGTGGAGCTGCCGGATGAGCGGAAGGAGACCGTGCTGCGCGACTTCCTTCAGGCCCCCAGCCTGCGGCTGGAGCGGTCGAACGTCGGTAGCGAGAAGCGATATGCGAATGTGTACCAGCGGTTTCGGGCAGGCATCGAGTTCGACACTGAGTTCTGGACGAGATACGGATCGCGCTACGCCCGGCACTTTTACTCGGCGCACCAGTTGGAGGGCTTCCGGGCGCGCTGGCGGGTGCGCGGGACCGGCGGCGGGGGTGCCGTGACGCTGCCGGTGAGGCAAGACGCCTCCGGAGCACGATGATGTTCGTGCAAGGGGTGGCGTAATGTCGGTTTCGAATCCCCGTGATCTCGCCGATCGGGTGCGCCGCTTTCGCGCTACCCTGGTCCGTTGGGGAGCGATGGGTGCGATCTCGTCGTTCATTTCTCCTACCACAAATGCCTTACGTCGTACTACCAGCCGATCATGCGAGCGCTCAGCGCAGACTATGCGCGTTTTGAACATGCGGCGCTGAATGACTCGCCTCAGCGTGTTCTCAGTGTCAATAACCGAAGCGATATCCCCTGGGATCGATTGCCGGAGTCCCGGGGCAGTTATTTCATTCGAGATCCGCGTGATCTTGTCGTTTCCGGTTATCATTATCATCTCTGAACCCGCGAAGCATGGTGCCATGATCCGCGATTCGAGTGGCAGTATCTTACCGTCCATCCCTATTTCGGACGCTACGTTGAACACGTGCCCGAGAAGTTTCCCCGCGGATTGTCGTATCAGGAGTATATCAACACGCTGGACCCGGAGCGGGGCATGATCCTCGAATTGATTTGGCGATCCCGCCATTTCGAGCAGATGCGCCGCTGGGACTCTTCGAACCCGCGGATCATGGAAGTGCGTTATGAAGACATCATCGGGAACGAAGCCGATACCTTTGGTAGGCTGCTCGAGCACTACGGATTCGCACCGCCGGTGGTCGCACGGGGGGTTGCGTTGGCCGCAAGCAAGAGTATCAACCACCGCTCCAAAAGCGAGAAGAGCCATGTGCGCAGTGGTGCGGCGAAACAATGGGAAAAAGAATTCACGCCGTTGCTCAGGATGCTCTTTAGAGAATTCGCCGGCGATCTGTTGGTCCAACTCGGATACGAAGCGAGTACCGAGTGGTAAGCCAACCCGTTCTCATGGCATGGCAGGACAGTCTGCATCGGTGCTGCCGGGCGGGGGGCCGGCAATCGTACGGGTGCAGGCGATCCGGGCGGCGGACTCGGCGCACGGCGCGGCCAGTACCTTTGTGTAAGACATGGCAGGAGGTCATGCAGGCACCCCGCTGCTTATTACGGCGATCGAGCAGGCCTGCAAAGGCTTGAGTGGTTCGGCGCCCCAGGACCATCAACCAAGCGCGTGTGATACGCTTCGGTATTCTGCCCGCGTCTCCCCGATAGAATCGTCGTGAACGATCCGAAGAGGCCGAAGCATATAGCCGAAGCGCGGCCGAAGGTATCGATCGTGAGTGTGTGTCTTAACAGTGCCAGTACGATAGCGGACACGGTGCGCTCGGTTAGCGGTCAGCGTTATCCGTCCATAGAGCATATCATCATCGACGGGGGCTCAACCGACGGCACGCTGGAGGTACTGTCACCGTTTCGAGAAAAAATCGCCGTGCTGGTCTCGGAACCCGACGGCGGTATGTATGACGCCATGAACAAAGGGATACGTGTGGCGTCGGGATCGATCATCGGGATCTTGAACGCGGACGATGTTTATGCCGGGCCGGACGTCATCGCCACCGTCGTCAAGGAATTTGTTAACAAGGATATCGATGCCCTGTTTGCGGACCTGGTGATCGTCGACCGGGAGAACATCGACCAGACGATCCGCTACTATCGATCCGCTTCCTTTGCACCAGGGCGGTTCGCCTACGGGTGGATGCCGGCGCACCCGACTTTCTTCACTCGCAAGACCTGCTACGAAAGATACGGCTTGTACAAGACCGACTACCGTATGTCAGCGGATTACGAGCTGCTGGTGAGATTTCTCGCACGGGAGAACATCCCTTACAGCTACCTCGATCGGGTGATTGTAAAGATGCGCCGAGGGGGGGTCAGCAACCGTGGGATCGAGAACAAATGGATCACCAACCAGGAAATCGTTCGGGCGTGCCGTGAAAACGGCGTGGAAACCAATCTTTTCAAAGTATTGCTAAAATACCCGCGCAAGCTTTTAGAGTTCTTGGAGCGCCCGGCCGGATCGTCCGAGCGTAGGTGATTTACCGGGGTAAGGGGGGTGACGGCGCTGGGCGTTATACAAACATGAGAAAAAAAATTGCTTTGATCACGGGTATCACCGGGCAGGACGGCGCTTATCTGGCCGAGTTCTTGTTAAAGAAAGGCTATGAGGTGCACGGCATCAAGCGCCGGACCTCGTTGTTCAATACCGATCGAATCGACCATCTGTATCAGGATCCCCATGAGGAAAATAGAAGATTCATTCTCCACTACGGCGATCTGACCGACTCGAGCAGCCTTATATTCGCTGTGCAAAAGACACGGCCCGATGAGATCTATAATCTCGGAGCACAAAGCCATGTCGCGGTGTCCTTTGAGGAGCCCGAATATACAGCGAACTCCGATGCGCTCGGAACGCTAAGATTGCTAGAAGCGATCCGCATCCTAGGGTTTGAGAAGCATACACGATTCTATCAGGCCTCGACCTCGGAGCTGTACGGTCTCGTCCGCGAGGTTCCTCAAAGGGAAACCACCCCATTCTATCCCCGCTCCCCTTATGGCGCGGCGAAGCTCTACGCCTATTGGATTACCGTTAACTACCGCGAAGCGTACGGCATATATGCTTGCAATGGCATTCTTTTCAACCACGAATCCCCCATCCGCGGCGAGACTTTTGTCAGCCGCAAGATCACACGCGCCGCTGCGCGCATCAAGCTTGGGCTCCAGGAGCGGCTTTACTTGGGAAACCTCGATGCCAAACGCGATTGGGGCCACGCGCGCGATTACGTCGAAGCGCAGTGGCTCATTCTTCAGCAGGCACAGCCCGAGGATTTCGTCATAGCCACCGGGGAGCAGCATTCTGTGCGAGAGTTTGCGGAGCTGGCTTTTCGCGAGGTCGGGATGGAGATCGAATGGCGGGGGCGGGGTGTCGAAGAGGTCGGCGTTGCCGTTTCTGGACATGGAGCGCCTGACGGCAGCGCGGTGGTGGCCGTGGACCCCCATTACTTCCGGCCAAGCGACGTCGAGACGCTGCTTGGGGATCCATCCAAGGCAAGCGAGAAGCTTGGCTGGCGCCCACGGACCACATTCAAAGAGCTGGTCGCGGAGATGGTGCGCGAAGACCTAAAGCAAGCGGAGCGCGACGAGCTTTGCCGCCGCGAAGGCTTTAGAGTGTATAATTACAGTGAATAGAGGATGGATAAAACCGCGAAGATTTATGTAGCGGGCCATACGGGTCTGGTCGGCTCGGCCGTCTGCCGTAAGCTGAAGGCCGAGGTGTATTGCAATACGTTAACCCGCAACCATGCCGAGCTGGATCTGACAGCCCAAGGGGCGGTTCAGGCTTTCTTTCAGGCCGAACGGCCGGAATTCGTGTTCTTGTGCGCGGCGAAGGTCGGTGGTATTTGGGCCAACTTGAAGTTTCCCGCGCAGTTTATCTACCAGAATCTAGCGATACAGACGAACGTTATTCATGAAGCGAGGGAAAGCGGCGTTAAGAGGCTGCTTTTTTTTGGCTCCTCGTGCATTTATCCGCGCGATTGTGCGCAGCCGATGAGGGAAGAGTATCTGCTGGGTGGGCACTTGGAGCTTACGAATCGCCCTTACGCAATCGCCAAGATTGCCGGCATCGAAATGTGCTGGGCGTACAATCGCGAATACGGTGCCCAGTATCTCGCGGCGATGCCGACCAACCTTTACGGGCCAGGTGATGATTATGATTTGGAGACGTCCCACGTTTTGCCGGCGTTAATACGGAAAATGCATGAGGCGAAAATTCATGGGGCGAGTAGGGTTACACTGTGGGGCACAGGCCAACCGAAGCGGGAGTTTTTGTATTCGGATGACCTCGCGGATGCCGCGGTATACCTAATGAACCTTCCGGACAACGAGTTTTCGCCGCTGTGTGTATCCATGGCGGCGCCACCGCTCATCAACATCGGTTGTGGCGAGGACTTAACGATCCGGGAGCTGGCAGCGTTAGTGCGCAAGACAATTGGATTCGGGGGGGATATCGAGTGGGATTTAAGCAAGCCAGATGGCACTCCGCGCAAACTCCTTGATGTTACACGCTTACACCGACTGGGCTGGAAGGCCAGGATTGGATTGGAAAAGGGGATCGGTAAGTCGTATGAAGATTATCTGGACAGCCAGTCCGTTCGGATCAAACTGCCTTAATCCACCACCAAAATACTCGCACCCGCGGCAAAGCCTGGCGTTTCCCGAATTTAATTTCGCTCACTGCCGCGCCAACTCTTCCGTGGAAACGCTTCTTTATTGGATCGCCGAGCAACGGACGACTTGCGGGTTTCCCGCTGCGGAAGAGGCCCTGGAGGAGCCGGACGGCCTCCTCGCCATCGGCGGCGATCTCGGCAGCCGTCGCTTGCTCGAGGCCTATCGCCATGGCATCTTTCCCTGGTACGACAGCACCCAGCCGATCATGTGGTGGTCGCCGAACCCGCGCAGCGTATTATTCCCGGAGGGTTTGGTGATTTCGCGCAGCCTGCGGCGCAGCCTCAAGCGATGCGCGTACGAAATTACCATCGACCGGAGTTTTCCAGAGGTCATCCAGGCCTGCGCGGAACCCCGCAAGGATGATCACGGGACTTGGTTAACGCCCGCGATGATCGACGCGTATACTGCCTTGCACCGAGAGGGTCATGCGCATTCCATCGAGGCATGGAATGACGATCGACTGATCGGCGGGCTCTACGGCATTTGCATTGGCCGCGTTTTTTTTGCTGAATCGATGTTCAGCCGCAGACCCGATGCGTCTAAGATCTGCTTGGTGCGGCTCGCGCAGCATTTACTCACATGGGATTTCAAACTAATTGACTGTCAGGTGCATTCCCAACATATCGAGCGTTTGGGGGCTCTTCGGATCCCCCGTAGCCAATTCATCGCAATGCTCGATCGTTGGTGCCCGGCATTGATAAGCGAAAACGCATGGCAGAGCAATCCGCAAGACCGGCCTCCCGCACGGCGTTCTATATAACGCCGCCGCATCCCTGCAGCTACTTGCCGGAGCAACGGGCGGCCACGCTGTTTGCCGATGCGGTTGTCCCCATGAACAATGGCCTCTATTCGGCCTTGCTTGCCAAGGGATTCCGGCGCAGCGGAGAATACCTGTATCGGCCGCAATGCCCGGCTTGCCGCGCCTGTGTTCCGGTACGGGTAGCGATCGACTCATTCCGCCCGAACCGTAACCAAAGGCGGACCTGGTTGCATAACCAAGATTTGGAAGTCCGTCCGGTCGCACCCGTTTTTGCCATGGACCATTATTCTCTCTACCGCCGCTATGTCTCGGCCCGGCACCCGGGCGGCGACATGCAAGACCTCACGCCCGAGCGGTTTATCAACTTTCTGGCCGCGCGCTGGGCGAACACGCTATTTTACGAATTTCGGCGCGGTATCGACTTAGTTGCGGTGGCGGCCGTCGATCGTAGCGATGATGCGCTGTCCGCCGTCTACACGTTTTTCGACACCGATGACGAACGCCGTAGCCTCGGACGTTTCGCCGTACTGTATGAAATCGAGCAGGCCAGGACCGAAGGCTTACGCTGGCTTTACCTAGGATACTGGATCGATGCCTGCCGAAAAATGCGCTATAAGGCCGAGTTTCAACCCCTAGAGTACTATTGCAACGGACGCTGGACTCCAAGCGCCAAGAGCATTTAGATAAAAACGCGATCCTTACGCTCGGCGTTTTGCGCTCTCTCCCCAATTGGGTCACAATGCGCCGTTTTCCAGCGCGAGGACTTACAACCGGAGATCATGGCAAAAGAAGAACAAATTGAAATGGAGGGCAAGGTCGTTGAAACCCTACCCAATACCATGTTTCGCGTTCAACTCGCCAACGGGCATGTTGTGACCGCTCACATTTCCGGCAAGATGCGCAAGAATTACATTCGTATCCTTACCGGCGACACCGTGACCGTCGAACTGACACCCTACGACTTATCCAAAGGGCGCATTATTTATCGCGCTCGATAATTGCAGGCCAACCAGGGCGCGGCTGCGGATCGACCACTATCCGCTCAACGCTCGACCTCTCAGGCCATCACGGCGACATCTTCCGCGTGCAGACCCTTTTGACCTTCCTTGACGGAAAACTCCACACGTTGGCCATCCTGTAAAGAGCGATAGCCGTCTCCCCGGATCGCACGAAAATGCACGAAGACGTCATCACCCTTATCACGCTGTATAAAACCGTAACCCTTAGAGTTATTAAACCACTTAACCGTACCGTGTTCACGATCGGACATACTCAATCAACCTCATACATCAGAATAAAAAACACTTTAAC
>Ga0136625_1000870_pt1 | contig 10266 bp, 10 predicted proteins | sample AntDrymUQ4832306_2_FD_104672 | JGI IMG/M metagenome (GOLD analysis project Ga0136625, IMG submission 104672) | Polar desert sand microbial communities from Dry Valleys, Antarctica - metaG UQ483 (23.06) | ecosystem: Environmental > Terrestrial > Soil > Desert | place: Antarctica: Dry Valley...
CTTCGGGACGGTAGGCGCCTTCGGGACGGCTGGCGCCTTCGGGACGGCTGGCGCCTTCGGGACGGCTGGCGCCTTCGGGACGGCTGGCGCCTTCGGGACGGGTACCGGGACCTCCGGAAGGTCGGGGTCGGGCAGCGCCTGCGCTCCGCTCGTCGCGACGCTTCCCGTTCCGCCGCCGAGCAGGAGGCCGATGGCTAGTGCGCAGATCGTGGTAGCCCGTGTCACGGTGTCTCCCTCGTTCCAGGCACTCGTACCGGAAGCGCGGGTCGGTAAACCGGCCGCGGCTTGCGGCCCCCCGGCTCGTGAGGGTCAGGCCGCGCCGGCTCGAGTGCCGCCATGGCGGCGGGCGGCGATCTGCAGCGCGACCACGAGGCCCAGCCCGACGCAGCTACCGGGAATCATCGCGGCGACCGCAAAGGCTCCGAAGCCTGCCTCGCCGAGCACCTGGTCCGTGGTCAGGATTCCGCGTGCGACAAGTGCGCCGGCGCCGCCGCCGAGCGCGCCCAACAGCGCCGCGAGGGCGATCGTGCGCGGATTGCGGCTCGTGATCGTCGCCCCGAGCCCGGCCGCGAGGCCGGAGATCGTCCACACCGTCGCGAGCCAGCGCCGCGGCGAGCTGTCCCAGCCGTCGGGCGAGGCGGCGATGAACCCCCCGACGACTCCGATCGCAGCACCCGCTCCCGCGGCCACCACCAGGCGCGCCGGCGCGGCGCGACGCGTCGCCCCGACGACGATCGCGAGGATGCCGGTGACGATGGCGCCCGACACGGCGAAGATCGTGCCGCGGTCGCCGTAGGTGTAGAGGTCGAACGACGAGCCTTTGCCTATCAGGTACTCCGCCCACGCGCCGGCCAGGGCGCCGAGCGCCGCGGCGAGGACGATCGCGCCGAAGCCTGCGAACCGGCGCGCGTGTGGTGCGGTCGGCGCCTGCTGCGACGCGACGGGCTCGGGCCCGACCGGGGCCTGGGCCTTGGCCTCGGCCTTGGGCAAAGCGGGCTCGGGCGTGAACCGGCGCCTGCCCCGTGGCGGAGCCCCGCTGACCGCCGCGGCCGCCTGGGCGGCCTCGGCGAGCTCTCCCGCCGAGCCGAACCGCTCCGCCGGCTCCTTCGCAAGCGCCCGGTGCACGACGTCGTCGAAGCCCGCCGGCGCGCCCGGGACGCGCTCGGAGATGCGCGGGGGCGCGTCGATCATGTGGGCTATCAGCATCGCCGCCGGCGTCTGGCGCGGGTAGGGAACGGAGCCGGTGAGCGCCTCGCACAGCACGCACCCGAGCGAGTACACGTCGGTGCGGGCGTCGAGGGCGTCGCCGTTGATCTGCTCGGGCGACACGTATCCGGGCGTCCCCGGTAGCTGGCCGAGGCGGGTTATCTTCGTCTCCGAGCGCATCGCCTTGGCCACCCCGAAGTCGGTGAGATAGGCGTGCTCGCGGTTCTCGCGCCGGACGAGCAGGACGTTGGCCGGCTTGACGTCGCGGTGAACCAGGCCGCTGAGGTGCGCGACGTCGAGCGCCCCTGCCACCTGCGCGATCACGTCCGCGGCCCGCGGCGGTGCGAGCGGCCCTCCCGCTCGATCACCACGCCGAGGTCGGTGCCCGGGATCAGCGGCATGACGACGTACAACTGGCCTTCGTGGTCGCCGAAGTCCTGCGGCGAGACGACGTGCGGGTGGTGGAGGCTGGCGGCGAGCCTCGCCTCGCGCTTGAAGCGCGCCCGGAAGTCCTCGTCGTAGGCCCACTCGGGGCGGATCACCTTCAGCGCCACCGGCAGGTCGAGCTCGACCTGACGCGCGCGGTAGACGACGCCCATGCCGCCTTCGGCCAGCAAGCTGTCGATCTGGTAGCCGCCGATCACCGCGCCGCTGCTCAGCCGGATGCTCATAGTGGCGTTCAACGTCCGTTCCGGCGCGAGCCGTCGTCGCGGATCTCCTCGCGAAGCGTCAGCACGGCGGCCTCCAGCACCCCGCGGCCGACGACGTTCATCAGCGCGAGCCCGAGTGCGAGGCTCTTCGCCCGGTCCTCCATGCGGGCGTCGCGCAGCAGAGTCACCTGGTTGGCGAGCGCGACCTTCTCCTCCTCGCTGGCGTTCTGCATGAGCGCCAGGCAGTAGGAGGGCAGTGCCTCGGCGGCCTTGGAGAAGGCGACGCCGTCCATCGCACGGCTCACCTCTCCCGCGCGTGCGCCGGCCCGGCGGCGGTCGACGCCTCGATCCGCGGCGTTGAGCACGACCTGGAGGAAGCCGCTCGGCCCGACACCGACGTCCTGCTCGCCCGCGCGCACGATGAACAGCGAGGAGCGGAAGATCGCCATCGCCCCGAAGCCGGCGATCAGGACGCGGGTCCACCGCAGGGCGTCGTCTGTCTCCGCGCCGAAGCGCCAGTCGAACGCGTGGATGAGCCCGAGCGCAGCGAGCGCGGCGACGGCGTTGATGCCGATGTAGAGGACTGCGGCCGGGCTGCGCAGCGCAGCGCCGGGCGCGTCGCGGTAGCGGGCGATCAGCTCGCCGAGGCCGACCAGTGCGCCGATGAGTGCGACCGCCGCGTAGTCCATGTCATCGGGTCATGGGGTGTCACGTGCGAGGGCCGCCATCTTCGCTCCGGTGTCGGTGATCTCCACGAGTTCGGAGTCCTCGTTCCCGGACGACTTGACGAAGCCGCCGTCCTTGGCCGTCTTGAGCGCGGACGCGAACGCGGTGAGCTGCAGGCCGGTCATCGGCCACAGCTCGGAGACGGCAAGCGGTCCGGACCCCGACAGCGTGGTGAGAAGCTGAAGCGCCGCGTCGTCGGAGGACTGCGCGGGACCCGACTTCCCTTGGAGGATCTCGAGGAACGTGCCGAAGGAGTCGGCGTTGTTGGGCCTTGGCTCCGCCATCCGGGGCAAGCCTAATCGGACTGCGCAGCCGCGTCGAGTGCCGCCACGTGCATGAGTGGCCCGGCGGGTGACCGGGAGCGACTCCAACCGAGCGCCATCGGGGCGCCGCGCAGCGACTCGGGTGGTTCGTGCCTCTAGCCGGATCGAGGCTCGAGATCGTCGGCGGCGTTGAAGAAGTGGAACCGACTGCCGCCGAGGCCCTTGGCCCGGTACATCGCGGCGTCGGCGGCGCGGAGCAGTTGCGCCCCGGTCTCCTCGGGAGCCGACTGGATCGCGATGCCGATGCTCGCCGTGACGACGGTCGGCTTCCCGGTACCGAGATCCAGGGGCTCGGCGATCGCGCGGATCATCCGATTGGCCGCTGCGGCCGCCTCTGCCGTGTCCTTCACGTTCTCGAGCAGGACGGCGAACTCGTCCCCGCCCAGCCGGGCCACGGTGTCGATCTCGCGTACGGCGGGCTCGAGCCGTTCGGCCACGGCCCGCAGCAGCTCGTCTCCCGCCTCGTGACCCAGGGTGTCGTTGACCGCCTTCAGCCCGTCGAGGTCGACGAACAGCAGCGCAGCCTTGGACTGGATGCGCTTGGCACGGCGGAGTGCCTTGTCGGCGACCTCGTGGAACGCTGCCCGGTTGGCGAGCCCGGTCAGCTCGTCGTGATTGGCGAGGTGGCTCAGGCGTTCCGCCCGGTGGCGGCTCTCCGTGACGTCCTCGGCGACCGCCAGGCCGGCCTGCACCGCGCCGTGGTCGTCGCGGACGGGGCCGAAGGTGACCCGGTACAAGCAACTGCCGTCCTCGGACGCATAGTCGATGTCGCGGCGTTCGCCCCGCAGCGCGGCGCGCGCCGATTGCTCGAGCTGCTTCCACGCGTGAGGTGGCAACGTTCCCTGCAGCTTGCGTCCGCTGAGCGCCTCGTACCCCGGATCGCGCTGCACCAGGACCTCGCCCTCGGCGACGAGCAGCCGCAGCTCGTGGTCGAAGAGCAGGACGCTTGACCGCTGCAGGTTCCGGGCGAGGCTGCGGTAGAGCTCCTCGCCCAGCCGCAGCGCCTCTTCGGCACGGCTCCGCATCACCAGCGGCTTGAACTGGAGCACGGAGCTCACCGGCTCACCGTGGCCGCCCGAGGGCCGCAGGGTGTAGCGGACACCGACCGCCGCGCCGTCCCTGCGCCAGAACACGTCGACCTCTCCGGCCCGCTCGCTGCCGTCCCGAAGCGCCGTCTCGATCGGCGATGCGCTCCGGGGGTACGGCGTGCCATTGGGATACGAGTGGTGCACGAGGTCATGCATGGAGCGGCCGATCGCGTGCTCCGCGCTCCAGCCGAGGAGGCGGACCGCCGCCGAGTTCATCGAGTGGATCGTCCCGTCCGACCGCAGTCCGACGAGCCCTTCGTCGCTCGTGACCGGCGGCATTTCGGTATGGGACGCGCCGAGTTGGCGCCGCTGCCCGTTGGCAGCCCGCTTGAACCGCGAGCTTCCGGTGGACGAGCCCTCGAGCGTGCCGACCGTCCGCGTGAGCACCGCGACCACGGTCGGGTCGAACTGGCTCCCGGCGTGAGCCTGCAGCTCGGCGAGCGCCCGTTCGGGGGAGCGGGCGGAGCGGTAGGGCCGATCGGTCGTCATGGCGTGGAAGGCGTCGCAGCAGAACACGACGCGCGCGACGAGGGGGATGGCCTCGCCGGCCAGGCCGTCCGGGTACCCTGCCCCGTCCCAGCGCTCGTGGCAGGAACGCACGATCGACCCCACGCGACCAAGCAGCCCTCCGACTTCCGCGAGCATGTGATGTCCCTCGACCGTGTGCGTCTTGATGACCGTGAACTCCTTCTGGGTGAGGGGACCCCGGCGGTTGATGATCTCGTTGTCGATCGCGAGCTTCCCGACATCGTGCAGCAGGGCCGCGAACTCGAGCTCGATGCGATCCTGGCCGGCCATCCCCAGCTCGTCGCCGACCTGCATCGAGAGGTTGACGACCCCTCGGCCGTGTTCGCCGGTGAGCCGGTCGTCGGCCGCGATAACGCGGTCGAGCAGCAGCGCGGAGCCGCGATAGGCACTCGAGAGCTCGATGCTCTGCTCGATGCGTAGGGCGCGGTCGCGGGCGAAGACCATGAGGAGGCCGATCAGCGGGAGCATCAGGAGAAACGCGTAGGGATCGACGGCGGTGGAGAAGCTGACGAGCAGCCCGACGCACGACAGCAGCGTGTCGGCGACACAGATCCATCCGAGCTCGCGAACCGCCAGGGGCGGCGGAGTGCCGAGCCCCAGCCAGAGGCGAGCGCTCGAGATCGCGATGTCCCCGGCGAACTGGGCGGCGAGCGCGAGCAGGTAGACCGGCCAATCGCCGAAGGCCGGAGTGTCGGCTCCGGCCAGGCCGAGGACCAGGACCGGACCGATGCAATAGAGCGCATCGCCGAGCTCCACCACCGCGCGGTTGACAGGTGTGTATCCGGTGAGGTAGCGCGGCAGCCTGCCGAGCAGCAGCCCTGCCGCGACGAACAGGGGCACGGCTGCCGTGGGGAGGACGAACAGCATCGGCACGAACACGAGCTGGGTGGGAACCGTGGATCCGACGCCGCTCTCGAATTCCACCCTTGAGGCGATCGCGTACAGGAGGGTGAGGGCCACGGCCGTCGGCACCGACAGATCCCGCGGCGAGGGCAGCAGCGCCAGCAGCGCGACGGCGACGAGCACGAACAGGGCGGCGAAGGTGACCTCGACTCGCAGCTCCCTGCCGGCCAGGGACTGCGTGGGCCGCTCCCGAGCCGCCGTGAGGAGCGTCTCCACCGACGCGTCGACGTACCGCGGAGTCCCGAACCAGATCGTGCGCACGCTATCGGCGCAGGGTAGCGCCGCAGCCTCGAGACCTGGTCATCGTGCGAGACCGCGGCTGTGCCGCTTGGAATGCGGTCCGATCGGGTAGACACTTCCGCGTCCGGGCCCCCCATCGGGAGTTCACTCATGAGCTGTCCCTACCCGGCGATGCGTGGCCAATGCGCAGGCGTGCTTGCGGCCACCGCTCTCGCAATCTTCGCGCCCTCCGCTCAGGCGGAGTCGACCGTGGCCGTGCCCGCCGCGTGCGACGGTCAAGTCGCCGAGCAGCCGTTCACGCCTTGGGCGGACCCGGCCAGCTACGTGCTCGCGCCCAACGGCACGGTGGAGAGCCGCGCGGGCTGGAATCTCGGGGGCGGGGCCACCCGCACCTCGGGCAACGAGACCTTTCACGTGCATGACGAGGATGACGCGTATTCACTTGCCCTTCCTCCCGGATCGTCGGCCACGACGGCTCCCATGTGCGTCGGCCTCGAGCACCCGACGCTCCGCTTCTTCGCCCGCAACCGCGGCTCGGTGTTCTCGTGGCTGCTCGTCGAGGTGCTCTTCGAGGACGCCACCGGTGACAGCCGCGCCGTGCCGATCGGCGCCTACCTCGGGACGCCCGCCTGGCAGCCCACGCCCCCCGTCGCGGTGGTTGCGAACCTCTTCTCCGTCCTGCCCGGCGAGCACGTGGACGTCGCCTTCCGCTTCACTCCGCAAGGCGCTGGGGATTGGTCGATCGACGACGTGTACGTGGATCCATTCCGTCACGGCTGAGCGCCGGCCGGCTAGCCGAGGGGACGGCGATCAACCGGGGGTCGTGAGCTTCCGGGCGGGTCATACTTCGAAGCCCTACGGCGCCTCGCGCGCCGTCAGCGAACGAGAGGAGGGACGATGCCGCTCTATCTATCGAGGTTCAGCTACACGCCCGAGACATGGGCCAGGATGATCGGCAGCCCAGAGGACCGCCGAACGGCCGCCCAGTCCTACATCGAGTCGGTCGGTGGGAAGCTCCACGGGTTCTGGTACGCCTTCGGCGCACACGACGGCTACACCTTGTGGGAGGCCCCCGACAACGTGTCGATGGCCGCGGTTGCGCTGGCGATCGCGGGCGGCGGTGCGCTCGGCTCGCTGGAGACGACCGTCCTCCTGACGGTCGACGAGACGATGGAGGCCCTGCGCAAGGCTGAGCAGGTCCGGTACCAAGCGCCTGGCGCGTAGGCTCGAAAGCGCCACCGGCGCAGTGCTCATCGCGCTCGACATCCGCGTGGCGCTCGAGCGCCGCTGACGTCACCTTCGCTTCGGACGGCCCGGCGTCGCCGGCGCGTGAAGGTTCACGCCACGGCAGCGAGGAGGGAGAGCGCCGCGTCGGCCGGAGGCAGCTCGCGAATGTCGGAGGCGATGCCGGCGGCCGCCTGCGTGTAAGTGTCGTCGGCGACGACGGCTGCGATCGCGTCGTGCAGATCCGCGGAGTCGACGGCGCTGCGGACGGCGCCACGGTCGCGTGGCTCCACGACGACGCCTGCCCCGACCGCGGCGACGCGGCGGCCGTTCTCCGGCTGGTCGGCGAAGAGCGGCGTCACGACCAGGGGCACGCCGGCGGCCAGCGCGCCCAGCGTGGTGCCCGACCCGCCGTGGCACACGACGACGCGTGCGTGCGGGAGCACGTCGGCCTGCGCGACCCAGCGAGCGATGTGCACGTGCGCGCCCGGCACCGCCAAGCGCGTCTCGTCGATCGCCTCGCCGGTGGTGAGCAGGACGCGAGCCGGAAGACCGGCCACGGACTTCAGCGCGACGTCGTAGATCGGCGCCGCCGTCGGGACGCTCGCCGTAACGCTGCCGAAAGTCACGTACACGAGCGGGCGATCATCGCCGGGCCACCAGTCCGTCAGCGGTCGGGTAGGCGCTTCCGCCGCCGGATCGCGGAAGCGATGAGCTTGCGGCGGGCCCGCCACCCCCGGGTCCTCGAGCGACGCCGCCGCGCCGGCAGGCATCGATGAACGGGACCGTCGGATTGAAGTGCCCAGCGCCGCGAGTGCAAGCGAACAAGACGCGCACCGCGCGACCGTACAAGACTGGCGCACGGCAGAACCGCGGCCCGCACAGGACCGAGCGTCCCTTAGAGCGCGTCGAGGATGATCGACCAGAGCCGCTCGACGTCTTGCTCGGTCGTCGCGGTGGCTCCGACGGAGACCCTGAGAAAGCGCTGCTCGTCGATCGTGGATGCTGTCACGTAGACGCTGCCAGATCCGTTGATCGCCTCGGCGAGGGCGCTCGTCGCGCCGTTGCCGTCGACGTGGCGGAAGCAGACCAGACCGAACGAGACGGGCGCCGTGCGCAGCAGCGAAGGGTGGTCGTCGACCAGGTCGCCGAACTGCCGCGCGAGCCGCACGTGCTCCCGGATGTGGTGGCGGATGCCGCGAGCGCCGTAGCTGCGCAGCACCCACCACAACTTCAGTGCGCGGAAACGCCGCCCGAGCGGCACATGCCAGTCTCGGTAATCGATCACGTCGCCGGACGCGGACGCCGCGTTCTGAAGGTACGGCGGAAGGATCGACATCGTGCGGATCAGCGGCGCGCGGTCGGCAACCCAGAACACGCTGCAGTCGAAGTTCGTGAACATCCACTTGTGCGCGTTGAAGACGTAGCTGTCCGCGCGCTCCACGCCTTCCTGACGCCCTCGGAACTCCGGGCAGATCATCGCCGAGCCCGCGTAGGCGGCGTCGACGTGGTGCCATAGAGCGTGCCGCCGCGCGATCGTGGCGACTTCGCGCACCGGGTCGACTGCGGCGGTCGCCGTCGTGCCGATCGCGCTCGTTACGACAGCCGGCACCAGGCCCGCAGCCAGGTCCCGCTCGATCGCCGCCTCGAGGGACTCGGGCCGTAGCGCGAAGCGCTCGTCCACGTCGATCAGCCGCACGTGCCGGATTCCGGCTACGCGCGCTCCCTTCTCGATCGAAGAGTGCGCCTGTGACGACGAATACGCGACGACGTCGCCGATCGATGCGCCACGATCGACGGCGATCTGGCGTGCGACCACGTGCGCGACATGCGTCGAGTCCGACGCGCTCATCTGGATCACCCCGCCGCCCGGCCCGACCGCCGTCTTCCACTTCTGTGGGAGGCCGAGCAGGTCGACCAGCCAGTCGAGGACGTGAGCCTCGATCTCGGTGACCGCGGGGCTCGTCGACCACAGCATGCCCTGCGCCCCCAGGGCGGCCGCCACCAGCTCGGCCAGGATCGACGGGGGCGACGTGTTGGCCGGGAAGTAGCCGAACCAACCGGGCGACTGCCACTGGGTCATGCCCGGGAGCACGACCGCGTCGAGGTCGCGGACGAGCGCCTCGAAGGGCTCCGGGTCCTCCGGAGCAGCGGAGGGCAGCATCGCGCGAACGTCGCCTGGCTCGACCTTCGGCTGCACCGGCAGCTCGCCGACCTGCGCCATATACCGCGCGACCCAATCGACCAGCGCGTACCCATGCCGGCGAAACTCGTCGGGTGTCATGTGGAACGAGTCCGTCATCAGACGATCGACCCTACGTGGTGTCCGGGAGCGCCGCGCGACGACGCAAGCGACGATCTGGGTCTCTGCTGATCGGTTGAGGTACGCTTGCACGTTCCTCGGCCTGATGTCGAGCGACGATTCATGTTCGGCGGCCGAACCGCTGAAGCTGGACGTGAGGGACGCCCGGCGGCAGTCCCGGATCCGCCGACGCGGATACACCCCCCATGGGTTCACTGAGAACACTCAAGTCGGAGCCGTCCCTCATCGTGCGCGAGCGCGAGGCCGCCTGTCGCGTCTTCGAGATCTCGAACGACCTGCTGGGCTGCGCCAACGATGAGGGCTACTTCACCGCGCTGAATCCGGCCTGGGAAAGGACGCTCGGTTTCTCACGCGAAAAGCTGATGGGCCAGCCGTTCATCGAGTTCGTTCATCCCGCCGACCGGGCGGCCACCCTGGCCGAGGTGGAGCGGCTGCGAGGCGATGGCTCGCCAACGCTGGCGTTCGAGAACCGCTACGCGGTCAAGGACGGGGGCTGGTGCTGGCTGTCATGGCAGGTCGCCGTGCGCAGCGACACCCTTCACTTCGTGGCGCACGACGTCACCAGGCGCGTTGCGACCGAGCAGCGTCGCCACCTGCTCGCGAATCTGGCCGAGGGCATCGATGACGCGATCCTGACCAAGACCACAGACGGTGTGATCACGTCCTGGAACAAAGCCGCGGAGTGGTTGTACGGGTTCACGGCGGACGAGGCGATCGGTCGGTCGATGGTCGGTCTGATCGTCCCGAAGGAACGCAGCCACGAGCCGAAGATGATCGTTGAGAGGCTGCTGGCGGGAGAGGGTGTCCGGCAGTACACGACCCAGAGATTGCGCAAGGACGGCACGATGTTGGCCGTGTCGTTGACGGCCTCCTTGCTGCGCGACGACCAACAAAGTGTCCTCGGCGTCGCCGTTGTCAGTCGTGACATCTCCGAACTGAGTCTCGAGGACGCTCAGGTGCGCGGCGAGATCGACGAGGTTGTCCCGTAGCTCGTAGAACTTCGTAGGTGGCGGTTCTCCCGCCTCGTCCGCTGCCGCTGGCAGCGTGGCGAGTGC
>Ga0136625_1000871_pt1 | contig 10261 bp, 11 predicted proteins | sample AntDrymUQ4832306_2_FD_104672 | JGI IMG/M metagenome (GOLD analysis project Ga0136625, IMG submission 104672) | Polar desert sand microbial communities from Dry Valleys, Antarctica - metaG UQ483 (23.06) | ecosystem: Environmental > Terrestrial > Soil > Desert | place: Antarctica: Dry Valley...
CGCCCGCTCATCGTCCGCAGGCCGTAGAGCTCGACAGCGTCGGGGAGCCCGTCGAGAATCCGCTCGCCGAGCGCCGTCTCGTGGGCCTGGACGGCGTCCCAGCCGAGCGAGTCGACGTACTCGACGGCCGCTACGAAGCCTGCGAGCAGCTCGTGCGGAAGCGTTCCGAGCTCGAATCGGTGTCCGACGGGCTCGTTCGCCGCGGGGCGGACCTTGTACGCTCGCCAGGACTCGAGCAGGTCGCGCTTGCCGTACGCAAGCCCGAGGTGAGGCCCGAAGAACTTGTACGGCGAGCAGATGAGGACGTCGACGTCCCACGCGGCGACGTCGATCGGCCCGTGCGGCGCGTAGTGCACGGCGTCGGCCCAGGCGAGCGCCCCGGCGTCGTGGGCGAGCTGCACGATCCGCTTGACGTCGGGGGCGGTGCCGACCGAGTTCGCCGCCACCGGAAAGGCGACGACGCGCGTCCGGTCGGAGAGCAGCCGGGCGAGATCGTCGTAGTCGACTTCGAGCTCGTCGGTGAGGGCAGCGACGCGGACGACGATCCCGAGATCGTGGGCAAGCTCGAGCCAGGGAGACACGTTCGCGTCGTGGTCGAGCGCGGTGACGACGACCTCATCTCCTTCTCGCACGGTCCGCGCGAATGCGCGCGTGAGCAGGAAGTTGAGCGCCGTCATGCTCGGGCCGAACGCGACCTCGTCAGATGAGCAGCCGAGGAAGAACGCCGCACGCTCACGTGAGTGCGTGACCAGCTCGTCGGTTCGCCTGCTCGTCTCATAGGACGCGCCGATGTTTGCGTTCGAACTCCGGAGGTAGTCCGCGATGGCGTCGATCACCGTGTCCGGGCACTGTGTCCCGCCGGGCCCATCGAAGAAGGCGAGCTGTCGATCGAGAGCGGTGAACCGCGCCCGAACCGCACTCACGTCCAACGTGGCAGTGCTCATGCGGTCTGTTGTCCGTTGACCGTCCAGTGATTGCGCGGTCGAGCGATCAGTGAGTTGCCCACGAAGCAGCCCCGCTCCGCTTTCGCGATGAGCTCGTTCACAACGTCCGGGGCGGTGGCCGGATCGAGGTCGACTTCGAAGTGCGCATCGATGCGCACGAAGGCATAGCGGCCGTCGTCGTCGCGTTTCGTGACGGCTCCCTGAGCACGTCCCGAAGCGACCACCTGCAGACCCGCGCGGTTGGCGCTGTAGTCCAGGCTCGCGAGCGTGCAGCGGACGAGCCCCGCCAGAACGAGATGCTCGGCCGACCAAGCTTCGTCGACCGAGATCGCTGCTCCCCCTTGTCCGCTTCGGGCCATCCGGCCACGGTCGACGGTGACGTCGTACTCCAGCACGCGTGCGGTCACTGCCACGCGCGCAAGCCTACTCGGCACCGTCCGGCTCGTGGCCTAGGATGCGCCCGAATGGAGGAGCGGCTCAGGACGCTCAGCGAGGCCGAGTGCTACGAGCGCTGCTACGGGTGGCGCTGGTCGGAAGAGTCGGTCAAGGTGCTCCGCTCTGCTGGTTCGAGCAGGGAGCCGGATCTCCGTCTCGAGCCGTCCGAGATGGGTGAGCGACTGCGCCGGTTGCTCGAGCTGCGCCTGGACACGCGGGAACCCGAAGCCGCGTAGCAGCTCTAAGGCAGGATCAAGGCCGTGGACGCAAGCGCGGCTATTCCGGACGTCCTCGGGCCGGGCGTCCGCGTCGTCTTCTGCGGGATCAACCCCGGCCGCGTCAGCGCCGCCGCCGAGGCGCCGTTCGCCAACCCGAGAAACGACTTCTGGAGATTGCTGCACGCAGCGGGATTCACTCCGCGCCTCCTCGGACCTGAGGAAGCGCGAGAGCTTCTGCGGTACGGGGTCGGACTCACCAACGCGGCTCGGCGAACGACCAAGGGCTCGGGAGACCTACGCAAAGCCGACTTCGTAGGAGCGGTCGAGCGGCTCGAGGAGATCGCCAGGTCGTGGCAGCCGAAGGCGATCGGGTTCGTGGGGAAGATCGCCTATGCCGGCATCTTCGGAGGGCGCGTGGATCACGGGCTACAGAAGAGCACGCTGGACGACACTGCGCTCTTCGTGCTCCCGTCGACATCACCCGCGAACGCCGCCGTCCCGTGGGAGGAGCGCCTGCGCTGGTTCCAGGCGCTGCGGGCGCTCGTCTCGTGAACGAGCTCCGCCTGAGGCTTGCGATCCGCGCGATCGTGCTCGACGAGGATGAGCGGGTCCTTCTCGTTCGCTTCGATTTCGGCGACCGCGTCGTCTGGGCGACTCCCGGAGGCGGGATCGAGGATCAGGAAACCGACGAGCAGACGCTCAGACGTGAGCTCCTGGAAGAAGCGGGGCTCGAGGAATTCGAGCTTGGCCCGTTGGTCTGGACGCGCACCCACGAGTTTCCGCTGGCGGTCGGCCGGTGGGATGGCCAGATCGAGCGGTACTACGTCGTGCGCACGCCGGCGTTCGAGCCGACTCCGCAGCTCTCCTGGGAGGAGCTGCGACTCGAGGGCATGACCGCGGTCCGTTGGTGGAGGCTTGACGAGCTGGAGGCGGCGGAGACCGTCTTCGCTCCCCGCCGCCTCCCATTGCTCGTGCGTTCGCTGGTCGAGGAAGGGCTCCCCACCGAGCCGATCGATGCCGGGGTCTGACTAGCCCAGCCGGTCCTCGTAGAGACCCAGTACGTGATCCCAGCCGGTGTCGTAGTTGTCGCGCTTGGCCGAGCCGTCCTCTTCGACCGCCTCCCAGCCGCGATGCTCGAGGTCGACCCGGGTCTTCTCTCCCTCGGCCGTGAAGCGGACCTCGACCTCGGTGGGGAAAGCGTCACGCTCGAGGATGTTCCAGGCGAGCACGATCCGGTCCGGCGGCTCGAACTCGAGCACGGATGCCCAATGACCGCGCCGGCCATCAGCGGTGACCTCGTAGATCTCTCCGCCTTCGCGTTCCTCGAGCACGATCTCCTTCACCTCGCTCCCGTGGATCGAATGCGAGTCGAGTGGCCACCAGCTGATCATGTCCGTGGTGAAGACGCGGAACGCCTCCTCGACTACGCACTCCACGGTGATCGTCTTGCGCACGGCCTCGATGACGAGCGCGTCACTCATGATGCTTCTCCTTTCGTCTCGGCCGCCGCCTTGAAGCGGGCGAGGGCCTCGTCCCAGAATCCTTCGATCCAGGCGCGGAGCTCGACGACTCCGTTCCCGTTCAACTCGTACAGGTGCCGCGTCCCCACCCGCTGGTGGGTGACGAGACCAACGTCCTCGAGAACACGTAGGTGTTGCGACACAGCCGGCCTGCTCACCGGGAGCTCGGCTGCAAGCTCACCGACCGACCGCGGCCCGCCGCGGAGGAGCTCGAACACCTGGCGCCGAGTCGGATCGCCGAGCGCATCCAGAGGATGATCGTTAGTATTCACTTACCGTAAGTTACTACTTACGATCGGAGCTGTCAATCCCTCCAGCGGTTCGTGATCGGCGTGCGGCGGTCGCGCCCGAATGCCTTCGGGCGGAGCTTCACCCCCGGAGGCGCCTGCCGCCGCTTGTACTCGGCGCGATCGACGAGCGATACGACCTGCTCGACGACGGCGGGATCGAACTCCTCGAGCAGCTCCTCTCTCGATCGGTCGAGCTCGACGTACGCCTCCAGGACCGGGTCGAGATGCTCATAGCGCGGGATCGCGTCCTCGTCGAGCTGATCCGGCCTGAGCTCCGCGCTCGGAGCGCGCTCGATCGTGGTCGTCGGTATGAGCTCCCTGCCTGCGCGCTCGTTCAGGTGCCGCGCGAGCCGGAACACGTCCGTCTTGAACACGTCCTTCAGGAGCGCAAAGCCCCCGACCATGTCGCCGTACAGCGTCGAGTACCCGACGGCGAGCTCCGACTTGTTCCCGGTGGAGACGACGAGCCAGCCGAAGGTGTTGGACAGCGCCATCAGGAGCACTCCCCGCACTCGCGCCTGCAGGTTCTCCGCGGCGAGTCCCTGGAGTCCGTCGGTCGGCTCGCGGAGCACGCCGCGGAGCTCTTCGACGACGTTCTCGATCGCAATCTCTCGGAAGTCGCAGCCGAGGCTCTCTGCCAGGCGCCGCGCGTCTGCCCGCGTCCCCTCTGAGGAGAACTGCGACGGCATCGATACGCAGTGGACTCGCTCGGGCCCGAAGGCGCCGACGCAGAGCGCCGCGGTCACGGCGGAGTCGATCCCGCCGGAAACCCCGATCACGACCTGCTCGAAGCCGCTCTTCTCGACGTAGTCCGAGAGCCCCAGCACGAGCGCGAGCCGCATCTGCTCGAGCTCCGGCTCGAAGGGCGTCACCGTCCGTGCCACGGTCTCCCTCGCGGGGTCAGGCGCCTCGAGTTCGACGATCTCCGCGTGCGGAACACTCTCTCGCGAGCGGTCGAGCTCGCGACGACGCACATCGCGGAGGCGCCGGCCGATCGCGAGGTCGGGCTCGACGTCGACGACGAGCAGGTGTTCCTCGAAGCCGGGCGCGCGCGCGATCACCTCCCCGGCGTCGTCGAGCACCACCGAGTGGCCGTCGAAGACCAGCTCGTCCTGTCCGCCGACGAGGTTGCAGAACGCAAGGTACGAGCTCGTGTCGCGAGCCCGCGTCACGAGCATCTCCTCCCGCTCCTCCGCCTTGCCCACGTGAAACGGCGAAGCCGAGAGGTTGACGACGAGCTGCGCGCCGGCGAGGGCGAGATCGGTTGCCGGCGGCCCAGGCTGCCACAGGTCTTCGCACACGGTCGGGCCGACGTAGACATCTCCGAGGCGAACGAGGAGAAGATCGCGCCCCTCGGCGAAGTAGCGGTGCTCGTCGAAGACGCCGTAGTTCGGGAGGAAGTGCTTGCGGTAGACCGCCTGCACGCGCCCGTCCGCGCAGACCGCGCAGGCATTCGCGAGGTCGCGGTCGAACCACGGCGTCCCGACCAGCGCCACGATGCCTGTCGTCGCGCGAGCGACTTCCTCCACCGACTCGTGCGCGGCGCCAATGAAGCCGGGGCGGAGCAGGAGATCCTCGGGCGGATAGCCGGTAATGACGAGCTCCGGATAGACGACGAGATCGGCGCCTGCGTCGCGCGCATCCGAGAGCGAGCCGAGGATCTTGGCCCGGTTCCCTGCGAGGTCACCCACTACAGTGTTGATCTGCGCGAGGGCCAGTCTCAAGGTTTTCGCCTCACAGTCACAAACCGAGTCTAGTCTTTAGAGTCGACGCATGGAGGTCACTCTCCCACGTCGCTTTCGGGGACCGCTGACGTCGGCCAACGGCGGCTACGCGGCAGGGCGTCTAGCCGCGTTCGTCGATGCCGAGGAGATCGAAGTCACCCTCCGTTTGCCCCCTCCGCTCGACCGGCCGCTCGTCGTTCGACGCGACGGAGACTCGGCTCTCCTCTTGGACGGAGACGATGTCGTGGCCGCGGCGCGACCCGCCGAGCTCGACCTCCAACCTCCGCCTCGGGTGTCGATTGACGAGGCGGAGAGGGCGCGCGAGCGTCATGTTCGAGGTTGGAGCCAGGACTTCAACGAGTGCTTCGTCTGCGGCGATCGTTCGGACGGCGAGGTGCTGGGGATCCGCGTCGGTCCGGTCGCGGGTCGTGAGCCGCTGCATGCGGCGCTGTGGATCGCGACCGAGTCGGCGCGGGAGATCGTCTGGGCGGCGATCGACTGTCCAGGCGCCTTCGCGGTCGGCGCTGAAGGACGGGGAGGGACGGTTCTCGGCCGCATGACGGCACGCATCTTGCGCGTGCCCGATGTGGGCGAGCCCTGTGTGGTCGTCTCCTGGCCTCTCGGTGAGGACGGCCGGAAGCTCTTCGCGGGCACCGCCCTCTTCGCGGAGGATGGCGAAATTCTCGCCCTAGCCCGTCAAACCTGGATTACGCCTCGTTAGCGAGGCGTCAGAGCGAGCATCAGCCCGCCGTCGTCGTCGTACGCAGGGAAGAAGTCCGCGGTCACGGCCTTCGGGAGGCCGGCGCGTGTGCGGATCGCGAGCTGCTGACCCATCTTGCGAACACCCCACTCCTGAACGACGTCGATCGGGGACGGATCCGAGATCGCAAGCGCCTCGACCACCTCGCGACCCATCAGATCCGCGTCCCGGTACCCGGTGAGCTCGAAGACGCCTCGGCCCACTGCCAGCACGCGCGTGTCCCGATCGCAGACGACGAACCCCGTCTCCGGGGCAGGGTAGTAGTCCTCGAGCAGCTCGTAGAGAAACCCGAAGCCGCAGCTTCGGCACTGCACCGTCTGCATCGAGAAACCGTCGTAGCCATCGCTGTCGACCGAGCGCTGCTTGCAATTGGGGCAGATGAAGAACGGCACCGTCGCAGAGTAGGCACCGCGGCGTTTGTGGGGAGTTAAGAGCTTCTGACGCCATGATCGCCCGTCGCGAGGGGGATGCTGGACGTCGTGAGGCAAGACGCAGGGAGCGTTCCTCTGGATATGGGCGCGACTCCCGGGGCCCCCGGAAAGTGCGCCAGCACTTTTTGGGGTAGGGCTGAGGACGCCGCATCACGACGTCCAGGGCCGCATCGCGACATGGCCGTTCAGCGCTAGGAGCGCTTGCTCCTAGCGCCGGAGCCGGATCGCGTTCAGGTCGTTGTCGACGATCTCGTCCGCGCGGCGAATCAGGGCTTCGATGTCGTCGTGCTCGGCGTGCAGATAGCGGCCCGCGAGCGCGTCGGCGCGGCCCGACGCGAGCACGCGCACGAGCTGGGGGGCAAGCTCGGGCGGCGTCCACGGCATGTCGTCGCCGAAGCGCTCGGTCATATCGGTGCGGACGAGGCCGGGGCTGATCACGAAGACGGGAATCCGATCGCGAAGCTCATTGGCGAGTATCTCTGCGTACCGACATGCCGCGGCCTTGCTCGTCGGATACGGGGTTTGCCCACCGCCTCCAGGCAGATACGCGGCGCCGCTACCGGTGATGACGATGCGCCCGCGTCCGCGCTCGAGCATCCGAGGAATCACGGCACGGCACGAGAGATGCACACCGAGCACGTTGACTTCCAGCACGCGCCACCAATCCTCGACCGGGAGCTCCCACGTCGCCCCTTCGGGGCTGCCGATGCCCGCGTTGGCGGCGAGGAGGTCGATCGGGCCGAGCTCCGCCTCGGTGCGCTCGACCCACTCCTCGACATCGTCTCCGTGTGAGACGTCGCCCACCAGCGCGAGTCCGTCAACTTCCCCGGCGACCGCTTCCGCCTGGTCGCGGGTGCGAGCGGTCACCGCGACCCTCATTCCCGCCTCGGTGAGCTCGCGCGCGATCGAGGCCCCGATCCCACGGCCGCCGCCCGTGACGAGAGCGACTCCTTCGAGCCGGTCAGACGACACGTGCGATCTCCTCGAGCGACTCGGGATTCTCGAGCGTCGAGAGGTCGCCCGGATCCTCTCCGAGCGCAGTGGCCCGCACGGCCCGCCGCACGATCTTCGCGCTACGCGTCTTCGGGAGCGCTGCGACGAAGAGCACGCGCTCCGGCTTGAATGCCTTCCCGAGCTCGTCCGTCACCGCGCGAGACACATCCTCAGGCACGACCTCTTCATCCGACTGGAGCACACAGAAGAGCCAGGGTACCTCGCCCTTCACCTCGTGCGGCACGCCGATCGCCGCCGCCTCGACAACCGCCGGGTGGTTGACCGCGGCGGACTCGAGCTCGGCGGGTCCGATCCGTTTGCCGGCGATGTTGAGCGTGTCGTCGGAGCGGCCGTGCAGGAACCAGTAGCCGTCCTCGTCGACGGAGGCCCAGTCACCGTGAGTCCAGACGCCCGGGAATCGCTCCCAGTACGTCTCGAGATAGCGCTCCGGATCTCGCCACAGGCCGCGTGTCATGCCAGGCCAGGGTCGTTTGCACACCAATTCTCCGACCTCGCCCCGCACCGACCGTCCGGCGTCGTCGAGGACGTCCAGGTCCTGTCCCAGGGCAGGGAATCCCAGCGAGCAGGGCTTCGTAGGCGACGTCACCGTCACCCCCAGGAAGCACGCGCCGACCTCTGTCCCACCAGAGATGTTCACGATGGGGATCCGCCCTCCGCCACAGACGTGCTCGCTCAGCCAGTCGTACGGGCCCCGATTCCAAGGCTCTCCGGTCGTCGTCACCACGCGCAGCGAGTAGAGATCGGCTGCGGGCTCGCCCTTCGGGATCAGCGCGCGGATGAGCGTCGGCGACACGCCGAGCATCGTCACGCGCTCCGACTCGACAAGGCGCCAGAGGCGGTCCGCGGGCCAGTCCGGGGCGCCCTCCATGTAGACGACGGCCGCCCCCGCCGCGCCGGCTCCGACGACGGTCCACGGCCCCATGATCCAGCCCATGTCGGTGGCGAAGAGGACGCGGTCGCCGCGCTTCAGGTCTGACTGATACGCGGCCTCGCGGGCGATCGAGAGCAGGAAGCCGCCCTGGACGTGCAGGGCGCCCTTCGGCTTCCCCGTCGTGCCGGAGGTGTATGCGAGCAGATACGGCGCCTCGCTTGCGAGCTCGAGCGCGGGCAGCTCCCCTGGACCCAGCTCAACGTTCCAGACGCGATCCGCGCGCGACCACTCAACGACGTGCTCGACCGACGGCGAATCGCGGACAGCCTCGTCGATCGTCTCTCGCATGGCTATATGCGCGCCACGACGCAGCGAGTAGTCGGCGGTGATCACGACCTTCGCCTCCGCGTCGCGCAGTCGCTGCACGATCGCCGGCGCTGCGAACCCGGAGAAGATCGGCACCTGCACCGCGCCGATATGCGCGCAGGCATGCGAGGCGACTGCAACCTCGGGACACATGGGCATATACATCGCGACGCGGTCGCCGGCTACGACTCCCAGATCTGCCAGAGCCTCGGCCAGCCTCACGACCTGAAGGGACAGGGCGCCGAACGTCCACTCGTCACGCGTGCCGTCCTCGCCCCGGAAGACTGCGGCGAGCGCATCCGGCCGCTCGGCCGCCCAGCGATGCACGCACGCGTGGGCGAGGTTGAGTCTCGCGCCGTCGAACCAGGTCGTCCACTCGATTCCTCGCGAGTCGTCGAGAACCGCCTCCCAGTCCTCGGCAAACGGGAGCTGGAGGTCCTCGCGGACAGCGCGCCAGAAGCGATCTGGCTCCTCGATCGACACGCGATGCAGGGCGCTGTAGTCCTCGCAGGCGAGGGTGGCCGACAGGCGCACGATGTTCGCCTGCTCGAGTTGCTCCGTCGTCGGCACCCAGGAGAACTCGCCCCGCGCGTTGGAGTTAGTATCTGCTAGCTTAGTGATCACTAACTTCGGGGAAGGGTTGCATGAGGGCTCGGATCTTCGCAGAGGACAACCGCAAGTGGTTCACGCTGGCCGCGGTCTCGTTCGGCCTCTTCATGATCATGCTCGACAACACGGTGGTGAACGTGGCGCTACCGTCGATCCAGCGCGACCTCGGAACCGACCTCTCGTCGCTCCAGTGGATCGTCACCGGGTACGCGCTCACGTTCGGCGCACTGATGCTCATCGGTGGCAAGGTCGCAGACGCCTACGGGCGCAGGCTGATCTTCGTCGTCGGCATCTCCGTGTTCACGACCGCCTCGCTTTGGTGCGGCCTCGCCGACTCCGGCGACGAGCTGATTGCAGCACGCATTCTCCAAGGGGTCGGCGCAGCCCTCATGAACCCCGCAACCCTCTCGATCATCGCGGCCACGTTCCCGTCGCACCAGCGCGGGACCGCGATTGGCATCTGGGCAGGCGTCTCCGCGCTCGCGCTCGCCATCGGCCCGCTCGTGGGCGGCCTCCTCACCGAGCATCTCGACTGGAGCTGGATCTTCTTCGTCAACATCCCCGTGGGGATCCTCGCCATCGCGGCAAGCTTCCTCTTCATCGACGAGTCTCGCGACGAGACGCACGTGCGCCTCGACCTCCCGGGCCTGGCGACGTCCGCCATCGGGCTCTTCGCTCTGACCTATGCGCTCATCGAGGCGAACACCTATGGCTGGACATCGCCTCGGATCCTCGGCGCGTTCGCCGTCGCCGGTATGTCGATCCTGGCGTTCATCCTTCTCGAGCGCTACCAGCGGGCACCCATGCTCCCGCTCGAGCTCTTCCGAAGCCGTACGTACGCGGGAGCGAACATGGTCATGCTCCTGGTCGCGTTGGCAATGTTCGGAGTGTTCTTCTTCCTCTCCCTGTACATGCAGAACGTCCTCGGCTACTCGGCCGTCCAGACCGGAGCGGCTTTTCTGCCGATGACGATCTTGATCATCCTCATCGCACCCGTCGCGGGGAAGACGAGCGACCGGTTCGGGTCGCGCGGGCTCATGACCGCGGGAATGATCCTGATCGCGGTTCAGCTCCTGTAC
>Ga0136625_1000874_pt1 | contig 10252 bp, 7 predicted proteins | sample AntDrymUQ4832306_2_FD_104672 | JGI IMG/M metagenome (GOLD analysis project Ga0136625, IMG submission 104672) | Polar desert sand microbial communities from Dry Valleys, Antarctica - metaG UQ483 (23.06) | ecosystem: Environmental > Terrestrial > Soil > Desert | place: Antarctica: Dry Valley...
AGGTCACACAGAAGAGACGGCTGCGGGTCATAGAGGTCGACGTAGACCAGAATCCGGCGCTCGCGCGCGAACTCGAGGTCACGGAGTTCCCCTCGCTCGTCCTGATCAAAGACCGCCAGGTGGTCGCTCGGCTCGAGGGCCGAGCGACAGGACGCCAGATCGAAGATTTGATCCGCCCGCACCTCGCGGCTTGACGACGGTTTCCAACCAATAGAGACAACGGCCGCCCAGGCTGTTGACACGGGCAGCGAACATCACGACGCTTTTCCTATGGTGGGACGAGGACGAGCGTGACGCAAGCGCTGCGCGGCGTGGCGATAGGCGTCGGACTGTGCTTCGCGATCGGAGGCGTTCCGAGTGCCGCGGGTGCGCTTCCTGGTGATCTCGACCTCCAAACCTACGTCCAGATCGGCGGTCAGGAACCGGCCGAGTACGCGCCAGTGACTTCTTGCTCGCCCGCTACAACCCTGACGGCAGCCTCGACGACACCTTCGGCGACGACGGCCGTGTCAACGATGACTTCGGCGCGACGGAGCATGCATTCGCGGTCGTAGTGCAGTCCGACGGGCGAATCGTGGCCGCTGGGAGCGGCGGGTCGCAGAACTTCGTGCTCGCTCGCTACAACTCAGATGGATCATTCGACGAGAGCTTCGCTGGAGACGGCGTGGCACACGTCGACTTCGGAGGGGTCGAGCAGGCGATGGATCTCGCGATCCAAAGTGACGACAAGATCCTGGCAGTGGGATTGACTTTCCATCCGGGAACGGGCGCACGCGACTTCGCGATCGCTCGACTCAGCCCCGACGGCAGTCTCGACACGCAAGGCCTTGACCCCTTCATGGATGCCCCGTTCGGCACGGTCGGGAAGGTGACGACCGACTTTGGTGGCCAGGAGGATGCGGCCCAGGCGGTTGCCGTCGAGCCGAGCGGACGGTTCGTCGTGGCTGGGTGGGGCTCGCCCGTAGAGCACGCAGTGTCAGATCCCAGTGATTCGCACTCGCCCGCTACAACGTCGACGGAAACCTCGACACCAGGTTCGGCGTCGGCGGGAAGGTGCTAATCCGGTTTGCCGGCCAGGATTAGGCACACGGTGTCGCCGTCCAAAGCGACGGCCGGATCGTCGCCGGCGGCGGGTCCGCGATGGAGAGTAGGGACAGCAGCTTTGCCCTCGCTCGCTCTGTCGTGAGACCGTGCTGCACAGCGGAAGGGCAACCGCCGGGAGACGGGCCGGTTGCTCAGGATGAGCCCGGGAACGCTCCGCCGGGTCAAGATGGGCCCGGCAAGACTCCGCGGCCAGGCGGTTTTCGCCGCTGAGCCTGGGCCGAGCTGCGGCCGCGAAGCGGACGCCCTCAGGGATTTTCTGCGCGATCGAAATTCGCGCGAGAGGACGAGGGCCCCGAAGGGGCTCTCTGTCTTTAGGGTGACTGGCCGGGGGCTTCGATGCTGGTGCCGTTGTACCGGTGTCTGTCGTCCTGACTGTTGTCCGTCGCGAGGGCAAGGGCGAGGATGCCGACCACGAGGATGACGGTAAGGATCACCTCTGCTGCGCTCACCCGCCACCACGGCTGCATGCCCTCATAGTACGACGAGAGGCCAAAAAGGGCCCCGCCTGCGTCCACTCGATGGCGCTGTGGGCGGAAGCCATCGCGCACCACCGACAGGGCGCGGTCGGCCGGAGCACCCTGCTGGAAATCGACGACGCCTGGGACGAGTAGCTACCCTCCCCGAGGCTCAGGGGCGTAGCTCAATTGGCAGAGCACCCGCCTCCAAAGCGGGGGGTTGCAGGTTCGAGTCCTGCCGCCCCTGTGAAGGCCCTGGGCTGCGGGACAGAAATGGGACAGTCCACGTCTTCTCGACCGTGATCGAGCGGGGTGCCAGCGGGTAGCGGATCCGCATGGTTGAGCGAAAGGCGCATGGTTGAGCGGGTTCCCTGGGGTTTTGGAGACCGGTGCTCTACCAATTGAGCTACTCCCCTGGGCTGGGAGGCAATGGTACCGGCCTTCCCGGCGTGATCACCGGGCGCGGACCGCTCGCCGGAGTGCCCCCCGGCGGCGCCCCTTCCACGACACAGCACCCGCGCACGAGGTAACGGGCGAGGGCAAAGTCGGCGGCTGGGCCGGAGGCGCTCACGCCCGTCGCGACGATCTCACCATTCTGCTGAACTTAGCTAGCGCAAAGTCGGCCGCAGCGGTGCCAGATGGGCCTGTGCTGCCGCCGACGACGACCTTCCCGTTCGACTGAAGGACAGCCGAATCTCCCTGATCCGAGCTGCCGAAGTCCGTGGTGACCTTCCCGCCGATCCCGAAGCTCGGGTCGAGATCGCCCGGTGCGGCCGCGGCGATACTCACGAGCGCCGCTACTAGCGCAAGGATGAGCACTAACACAACCGCGTAGCGCTTGCCGAGTTCGCTCGCGCAGGCGGCGATCCTACACTCATCCCGTGCATCGAAATGCGCTCGGCGTGCTCTTCGGGGTGCTCGCCACCGGGCTCTCGGCGATCGCCGTCTTCTCCGCGCTCGAGGGCGGTCGCGCATGGGTGATCGCGCTTGCCGCAGGGGCTCTCGGGGTGTGGATGGGCGGCCTCAGCCTGCGCGCTCTGCGGCGCACCTAAACTCGTCTCACAAGAGGCCTTGTGCCGCTGGGGCGCGCCGGGCGGCGCGATGCGGCGTCCTCGGCCCTACTCCAAAAAGTGCTGGCGCACTTTCTGGGGCCTCGGGAGTCGCGCCCATATGTCTATATGGGCGCTCCCTGCGTTCTTGCCTCGCACTACCCGGCGCGACTCAGCGACGAAGCATCATGTGAGACGAGTTCTGAGGAGTCCGCCTGTCCCCGGCGTATTCTCTCTTGCACGTGGCTGTGGCGAACGACACGCAAACGCTCTGGCAGGAGTACCGCAGGTCCGGGGACCAGCTTCTCCGCGACCGGCTGATCCTGACCTACGCGCCCCTGGTGAAATTCGTCGCGGGACGGGTAGGCGCGAACCTGCCCTCCCACGTCGATGAGCAGGACCTCGTCTCATACGGGCTCCTGGGGCTGATCGGCGCGATCGAGCGCTTCGACCCCGGTCGCGAGATCAAGTTCGAGACGTTCGCGATGGCCCGCATCCGGGGAGCGATCATCGACGAGCTGCGGTCCCTGGACTGGGTGCCACGTTCGGTGCGCACGAGAGCACGTCAGATCGAGCGCGCGATCGCCGCGCTCGAGAAGGAGCTGATGCGAGCTCCGACCGACGAGGAGATCGCCAAAAAGCTCGGGGTGACGAACGACGAGCTCGAGGACAGCCTGCGTGAGATCTCACGCACCTCAGTAGCCGCGCTCGACGAGCTCTGGTCACCCTCCGGCAGTGGCGACCAGATCGCCCTGATCGACACCATCGAGGACTCGTCCGGCCCCGGCCCGGAGACGTCGCTCGAGCTCACCGAAGTCAGGGAAGCGCTGGCGGAGGCCATCTCAGGCCTGCCCGAGCGCGAGAAGCTCGTCGTCACGCTGTATTACTACGAGGAGCTCACGCTTCGAGAAATAGGCGAGGTGCTCGGTGTCACCGAGTCGCGGGTCTCGCAGCTGCACACGAAGGCGATCCTGCGCCTGAAGGCGCACCTCTCGGGCGCGCAGCGCGACCACGCCGAGACCTAGGGGCCTGAGCGAGGGGGCTCGAACCCCCCTCGCCCCGCCTGGATTCGCTATCGCGTCGTCACGTAGATGTCGCTCGACCCCTCCGGCCCGGGCGCGCGACCGAACAGGAGCTGCTTGCCATCTTGCGAGAGCGACGGCCTCGTCTCCGCGGCACCCGTGTTCACGACGCTGCCGAGATTGACCGGGGATGACCACGCACCCCCGACCTCGGCACGCGTCGCGCCCCAGAGGTCCTGACCGCCGAGCGTCCCGGACCGGTTCGACGTGAACACGACCTCCAGCCCATCGTCCCTGACGTTCGGCTGGATGTCGTTTGCGGTCGCGTCGTTCAGCTCGGTGACGGCCGTCGCCGTGCCGAAGCGGGAGCTGCTCTGCCTCGTGCTCACAAAGATCTCTCCGGCGACGCTCGGCGTCACGGAGCTCCGCGAGAAGTACAGGAACTTCCGGCCACGAACCTTGCCGTTGACGTCGACGTACGACGGCCCCTGCTCGTCGAGCTCACTATTCGGGCCGGCCGGAGCACAGAGCAGGCGCTCGGGCTCTGCCCACACTCCCGCGCCGCTCGAGTGCGTGAAGTAGATGTCGCCTTGACCGCAAGCTCCGGGGAGCGCTTCCCGGCTCACGAAGAAGAGGCCCTTCTTCCCGACCGGCGTCGGGCAGAAGTCGTCGGCGGCGGAGTTGACCGGTTCGCCGAGATTCTCCGGCGCCCCGTATGGCGCGGTGGTGCTTGCACGGTTGGCGACCCAGATGTCGAGCCCACCGAGCCCACCGGGTCGGTTCGACGCGATGTAGAGGCTCAACCCGTCGGGCGACTGGATCGGGCATCCGTCGAGTGACGTCGTGTTCAGCTCGGTGCTGTTGCCGTTGATCGTGTCGATCTTGAGCGCCGTGCTCCAGTCCGTGAGGGGCGTCGCTCGAGCGGTCGCAGCGATGACCACGCAGACGATGGCGACGCCGGCCACTGCCGCGAGACGCCTTCTGGCTACAAACATGTTCGGACCTCCCTCTCGATTCGTCGATTGGGCTGACAATCGGCTGCGCAGCTCGCATCGCACTCGCAAGGGACTCGACGCGGAGAGCCGGCTGCTCGCAGAGCGCTCGCAAACGGCTCGACTCGCCTTCCAAGTTCGTTCGCGACCTGCTTTGCTACGGGTGTGACGAACCGAGAGGACGTCATGGAGTTCCGTCTCCTCGGGCCGCTCGAGGCCCGAGTCGCTGGGGAGGCGGTCACGCTGGGTGGAGCCAAGCAGCGCGGCGTGCTGGCCGTTCTCCTGCTGCGGGCCGACGAGGTGGTCCCGGTCGAGCGGCTCATCGACGAGATCTGGGGCGACAGCCCGCCCCCGTCTGCGGCCCACAGTCTGGAGGCCTACGTGTCGCGCCTGCGGCAGCTTTTCAATGGCCACGGTCCCTCACTCGTGCGGCGTGGTGCCGGATACTCGCTCGAGCTCGGCGACGCCCAGCTCGACGTGCGCGACTTCATGGAGTTGCTGGACGGCGTTTCCCATGCCCTCGAGGCGAGTGACGACGCCAGGGTCTCGAGGCTCGCCGCCGATGCGCTCGCCCTCTGGCGTGGGCCTGCGCTGGCGGATGTCGCCCTGGCGTCGGCCGGGCGTGTCGAAGCGGAGCGCCTCGAGGAGCTTCGCCTGCGCACGCTCGAGCAGCGCTTCGACGCGCGGCTGGCGCTCGGCCGAGACGAAAAGCTCGTCGGCGAGCTACAGGTGCTCGTCGGGCAGAACCCGTATCGAGAGCGGTTCGTCGCCCAGCTCATGCTTGCCCTCTACCGCTCGGGGCGGCACGCGGACGCACTCGACGCGTACGAGAAGACACGCACCGCCCTGGACGACGACCTTGGCTTGCAGCCGAGCGCCGAGCTGCAGCAGCTCTCGGGCCAGATCGTGCGCCAGGAACCCGCGCTCCAGTCCTCCACCGTCTACGTCCGGCAAGCGAGGCGTGGCGCAATCGAGAGGAACGCTCGGCGGGTGTCCGGGCTCGTGTTGGCGGGCGCGGTGACTGTCGCCGCCATGGCACTCACGGCCAACGGGAGCACCCCGAACGAAGAGCGCGCGTCACCCACGACGAAACGCGTTGCGATCGTCCTTCCGGGCTCCGATTCGGAGGAGTTGAGTCACGCCGCCAGGAGCGTCTCCGTCGGGGTTCGCCGTGCGCAGGTTCTCAACGATCTGGAGACTGAGACGCTGCTCGTCGACGAGCACGCGGGCGACAGCACCGAGATTGAGCGCCTCGCCCGGCGAATCGACCTGGGCGGCTTCGGCATCGTGATCGTGCTGGGTGATGGCAAAGCGGCGCGGGCCCTTTCTCGACATGTCCGGAAGTTGCCAGAAGTGCGGTTTGTCTTCATCGACGCCTCGCTGCGCGATCTCTCGCTCGAAAACGCGTCGAACGCTATCGCGGTGCGGTTTGCGGATGAGGACTCGACCTATCTCGCCGGCTACTTGACCGGGCTCGCCGAGCCGATGGACGGTTCGAGCGACAGCGTGGAACGCGTCTCCGTCGTCGCCGGGCTACCCACCTCCCACACCAAGCGCGCCGTCGCGGAGTTCACGCGCGGCCTTCGGAATTCGATTCGCGGGGTCGACGTGAGGGTCGACTACTCTCGCGAGCTCGTCGAGCCCACGCGCTGCGAGCAGCTTGCGAACCGGCAGATAGACAGCGGCTCGGACGTGGTCTTTGTGGTGGCGGGGCAGTGTGGGCTCGGCGCGCTCGCCGTGGCGAGGCTGCGAGGCGTTTGGGGGATCGGCGCCGACGACGACGGCGTCGGCTACGCGCCGCACGTCCTCGCGTTCACGTACAAGGAGTGGGAGCGGGCGGCGGAACGTGGGGTCGAGGGTGCCCTCAGCCGTACGCTCCTGATGGGGAAGGACCTCGTGCTCGGGCTCGAGGACGACTACGCAGTCGGGCTCCAGATGAGCTATCAGGTGCCGGAGCACATCCAGTCGCTGGTTGTCAGTCGCTGCAGCGAGATCCGAGCGAGCAGGCATCTAACAGTGGAGCACTAGTCCCTTCGCTGTCGGCGGCCTCGGGGCGCTGACTAAGCTTTCGCCCGAATCCAGCCCGAGGAGGACGAGAAGCCCATGCCCGAGACCGCCAGGATCCGCAACGTCGCCGTCGTCGGCCACCGCGGGACGGGGAAGACGTCGCTCGTCGAGGCGCTCCTCTTCCAGTCGGGAGCGATCAACCGGCTCGGAACGGTCGAGGCCGGAACGACGATCTCGGACGCGGACGAGGACGAGCACAAGCGGCAGCTCTCGATCGCGTTGTCGCTGACGCACGCGACCTGGCAGGAGCGAAAGCTGAACCTGGTCGACATTCCCGGTGACCCGAGCTTCCAGGGCGAGCTGCGTACTTCTGCGCGCGTGGTCGAGGGAATGCTCGTGACCGTGTCCGGGGTCATGGGCGTCGAGGTGGGAACGTCTCGGGCTTGGCGACTCGGGGACGAGCTCTCACTCGCACGGGTCGTCTTCGTGAACATGCTCGACCGCGAGCGCGCCGACTTCTTCCGCACCCTCGAGCAGCTTCGCTCTCAGCTGTCCCCGCAATGCGTCGCCGTGCACATTCCGATCGGGACCGAGCACGAGCTGACCGGGATCGTCGACGTGCTGCACATGTGCGCGTACGCGAGCCCCGAAGGAGCGAAAGAAGGCGAACAGGGGCCGATCCCCGACGACATGGCCGACATCGCCGCCGAATACCGCGAGAAGCTCCTCGACGCCGTCGTCGAGACCGACGAGGCGCTCATGGAGCGCTACCTGGAGGGCCAGGAGCTCGATGCGCACGAGGTTGCGTCGGCGTTGAAGGCCGCAGTCACGAAGGGCGAGGTGTTTCCCGTCGCCTGCGGCGTCGCCACGAAGAATCTCGGGACGCACGCGGTGCTCGATCTGCTCGTCGAGGGCGTTCCCTCCCCCGCGAAGAAGGGCTCGCCGATCGATGTCGGCAGTGCTTCGACGGCAGTCTTCGTGTTCAAGACTGTCGCCGACCCGTTCGCGGGTCGGATCAACCTCTTTCGTGTCCTGAAAGGCCGGGTGACCGCCGAGACGACGCTGGTCAACCTGCGCGGCAAGGGGAAGGAGCGGCTCGGCTCACTCCTCGAGTTGCAGGGGAAGGAGCACAAGCCCGCACTCGAGTACGTCGAGGGTGACATCGGTGGCGTCGCCAAGCTCAAGGAGGCGCAGACCGGCGACCTCCTCGTGGACAAGGAGCTCGCGATCGAAGTGCCGGACTTCGGCTTTCCGGAGCCCGTGATGAGCTTCGCGATCACACCCAAGATCAAAGGCGACGAGGAGAAGGTGGCGACGTCCATCCGCCGCCTCGCCGAGGAGGATCAGACGCTGCACCTGCGGCGCGACCAGCAGACCGGCGAGGAGATCCTCTCCGGGATGAGCCAGATGCACGTCGAGGTCGCCCTCGAGCGTGCCAAGAGGCGGTTTGGCGTCGATGTCGAGCTGCACCCGCCGCGCGTCCCCTACCGCGAGACCATCCGCCGCGAGGCACGCGCCCACGGCCGCTACAAGAAGCAGACCGGGGGCCGAGGCCAGTTCGGAGACTGCCACATCGTCGTGTCCCCGTTCGAGGAGGGCGACTACGAGTTCGTCGACAAGATTGTCGGCGGCGTCATCCCGCAGAGCTACCGCCCTGCCGTCAACAAGGGAATCCAGGAGGCGATGCACCACGGGGAGCTCGCCGGCGCGCCCGTGCAGGGCGTGCGCGTGCAGCTCGTCGACGGCTCGTACCACACCGTCGATTCATCCGAGATGGCATTCAAGATCGCCGGCTCGATGGCGTGGAAGGACGCGTACATGAACGCCGATCCGGTGCTTCTGGAGCCGATCATGGAGCTCGAGGCGTCGGTTCCGGACGATGTGGTCGGGGCGGTGAATGGGGACTTGAACTCGCGGCGGGGTCGCCTGCAGGGGATGGAGCCGATCGGCGGCATGACGACGATCCGCGCCGAGGTTCCCATGGCCGAGCTCCTGACCTACGCGCAGTCGCTCACCTCGATGACCGGCGGCCGCGGTGACTACTCGATGCACTTCCTCCGCTACGAGGAAGTGCCCGCGCACGTCGCGCAGAAGGTGATCGAGGAGACGAAACGCGAGCGCGAATCCGCGGCGACGCATTGAGCAACCGAAAACCGAGGTCAGGCTGAAGCCTGACCCCAACCCGCCGGGGGGCCAGGCTTCAGCCTGGCGCCGTCTTTAAGGTCGACGCTCGTCCACAGACTGTGGATAAGTCCTGACGGTGCTAGGGTCCGCGCGATGCGCGTGACGAAATCGACGGTCATTCGCGCCTGCGCCGTCTGCGAGCGGACCCTGCTGCAGGGCGAATACACGGTGAGGTTCTCGCCGGACGGCGTCGAGTTCGTGGACGTTTGCCCGCTCTGTCAGGAAGCCGCGCTCGACTACGGATGGGTTCGCGAAGGCGGACCCATGTCGCGCGCGATCGCGCCGCACGCGCGCCGAAAGCGGCCACGCTGGGCCCAGCTCCTGGGAGTTCAACCCAAGGACTCTCAGCCCGTCGTGTCGGAGCCGTTGCTGCGTCGCCTCTCCGACTCGGAGGCCGCGCTGGTCGAGGCGGCTGATCTCTTCAACGCCAGCCTCTTCCGGCGCACGGTCGAGGGCGTCGCACGGGCGCTCGGCGACCCGCTGGTCTCGATCGTGCCTCTCTCCGGGATCAACAGCGAGCTCGTCCTCACCTTCGCCTGGGAGATCACCTGGTACCAGTACCGCGTCATGCCGGAGGCCGGTCAGCCGATCCGCCTCGCCGACCGCGGCGCAGACATCTCCGAGATCGAGACGGCATTTACCGAGTGGAACGCCCACCTCGACGAGAGTGGGCGCGTGGTTCCGACCGTCGCCCGGTAGACGGGGCGAGGCAAGCCTCGCCCGTACCCAATCGCGCGACGAAGGTCTCCGTAGGGAACGAGGCTTGCCTCGCCCTCTCGTCAATAGAATCGGTGAATGGCCACGACAGTCAGGCAGTCGCAGAACTTCATCGGCGGAGAATGGGTGGACGCCGCCTCCGGCGAGACGTTCGAGTCCACGAGCCCGGCTGACGGCGAGCTGATCGGGATCTTCCCTAAGTCCGGCGCGGACGACGTCGACCGCGCGGTCGCAGCGGCGAAGGAGGCGTACGCCGACTGGCGACTCGTCCCGGCGCCGAAGCGCGGCGAGATTCTCTATCGCTTCGCGCAGCTCCTCGCCGAGCGCAAGGATGAGGTGACGGATCTCATGACCCACGAGATGGGGAAGGTCGCGCCCGAGGCCGGCGGCGATGTCCAGGAAGCGATCGACATGAGCTACTACATGGGCGGGGAGGGCCGGCGGCTCTTCGGCCAGACAACGCCCTCCGAGCTCCGCGACAAGTTCAACATGTCGGTGCGCATGCCGATCGGTGTCGTCGGCGCGATCACGCCGTGGAACTTCCCGATCGCGATCCCGTCGTGGAAGATCGCGCCGGCGCTCGTCGCCGGGAACACGGTCGTCTTCAAGCCTGCGACCGACACGCCGGCGCTCGGGCAGCGATTCGTCGAGCTGTTGGACGAAGCGGGTGTCCCCAAGGGCGTCGTGAACATCGTCCACGGCGGCGGAGGCGCGGTCGGCGG
>Ga0136625_1000876_pt1 | contig 10248 bp, 9 predicted proteins | sample AntDrymUQ4832306_2_FD_104672 | JGI IMG/M metagenome (GOLD analysis project Ga0136625, IMG submission 104672) | Polar desert sand microbial communities from Dry Valleys, Antarctica - metaG UQ483 (23.06) | ecosystem: Environmental > Terrestrial > Soil > Desert | place: Antarctica: Dry Valley...
CCACGAAGTGTCGGGCGTCGCCGTCGACGTCGGTCGAGCGAGGGTGCTTATACGGGAAGGCCGCCACGCCGACACAGAATTGGCCCGCCCGGCGCACCATGCTGACCAACTCGTCGGCGAACTCGATGCCTTCCGGATGCTTGAGCCACTCAGCCGTGGGATCACCAGGCGGATCACCTCGGATGGCCAGGATGTTGCGCACCCCGACGGCGGCGAACCGGCCGATCACATTGCGGAGTTCGGCGACACTGTGGTTGACCGCGGTGAGGTGGGCCATCGGCAGCATGGTGGTCTGGGTGGCGATCCGCTCGGTCACCCTCACGGTGCCTTCGCGGGTCGTGCCACCTGCTCCGTAGGTCACCGACACGAACGAGGGACGTAGCCGCTCCAATTCGCGCAGTGTTCGCCACAGTACGGCCTCGGAGGCCTCGTCCTTGGGCGGGAAGAACTCGAAGGAGAACGTTGGAACGCCGGCGGCCAACTGCTCACGCACGGTCCCAGCCATGGCAACCAGGATAGGGCGTACGCATGGCGCCGGACGGGACGCCGGTCCGGTGGCCGATACTGCGTAGTCGTGACCTCTTCGCCACCGAGTCCGCCACCGGCTGATCTGCTGGACCGGCATGCCCTTCGTGAGCGGGTCGAGATCGAACTGGCCGCTTTCCTGGACCGGAAGCTGACCGATCTCGCTGCCATCGATCCCGATCTCATGGCCGTAGGGGAGGCAATCTGCGATCTCGTCCTCGCGGGTGGCAAGCGGCTTCGGCCGGCATTCGCGTACTGGGGATGGCGGGGTGCGCTGGACGCCGTCTCCTATGCCGGCTCGGCCGGACCCGTGGCCGACGCCGACCGGGACGACGACACGGTCCTACGAGCCGCGGCGTCTCTGGAACTGGTTCAGGCCGGTGCACTGATCCATGACGACGTGATGGACCGGGCAAGTACCCGACGGGGTCAGCCGGCCCTGCATGTGCGCTTCGCCGATCTGCACGCTTATCACGGCTGGGCTGGATCGGCGGCGGGATTCGGCCAGGGCGCGGCCATCATCGCAGGCGACATCGCACTCACGTGGGCACAGGAGATGATCCGCACCGCCGGACTCGACGACGCCGCGCTCGGCAGGGTCGCTCCGGCCTATGACGCGATGCGCCTCGAGGTGATGGCCGGGCAGTACCTCGACCTACGCGGCCAGGTGGATTCCGGGCGCCCGGACGAGGAAGCGCTGGCAGCGGCCTGGCGTACGGCGCGGTACAAGGCGGCCTCCTACACCGTCCAGCGCCCACTGCACATCGGTGCGCTGGTCGGCGGCCCACACGCGCCGGGAGGGCCGCTGCTGTCCACGTACACCGAGTACGGATTCGCTCTCGGCGAGGCCTTTCAGCTGCGTGACGACGTGCTGGGGGTCTTCGGTGACCCCGAGCAGACCGGCAAGCCGGCAGGGGATGATCTACGGGAGGGCAAGCAGACGCTGCTCGTGATCCTGGCCCGCAAGCGGGCCAGCGCGAACGCCCGGGACCTGTTCCAGCGGTTGATCGGCCGGGCCGATCTGTCCGGGTTGGACATCGACCAACTCCGCATGGTCATCGAGGGTTCCGGAGCCCTCGCGGAGGTCGAGGTGCTGATCGCCCAGCGGGTCGAGGCCGCGACGACCGCGCTGGCGCAGGGGCCGGTCGGTGGCGAGCCACGAGAGGTTCTCGAGCAACTGGCCTCCACGCTGACCGCCCGAGACCGCTGACCGGCAGGCCTAGAACGCCATGGCTTGGGCCCGGCGATTCACCTCATGGTGCCGCTTCTCGTGCAGGGCCTGGATCGGCATACCCGGCAGCGTGTCGTCCTCGGTGAACAGCCACGTGACTGCTTCGGCATCGCTGTAACCCCCGTCCCGGAGCACGGTCAGGACTCCGGCCAGGTGGGTGAGGATCCCCTCGTCGTCGAAGAAAGCGGCCGGCACCAGTGGCGTCCCATCACGATCCACTGTCGCCAGGGCCCGGTCGCGAATGAGCTGGCGTACCCGGTTGACCCGGATCCCGAGTCGCTGGGCGACCTCCGGCAAGGTCAGCAGATCCATAGGCTGCAGCCTATGGCTGACTCCGATTCTGCTGTTGCCGGACTCCTCCAGACCCAGCTGACTGGAGTTCTCGAAGCCCAGGCACGCGAAATGCTGCCCCGCGGGGTCTTCGACTACTACGCCGGCGGGTCGGAGACGGAGACCACTCTGCGCGAAGCCCCGTTGGCCTGGCATCGGTGGCGCCTGCGTCCGCGAATGTTGAGCGGTGTCGCCGCGCCCAACCTGGCAACCACGCTCCTCGGGACACCGGTGGCCAGTCCGATCGGCGTACCCCCTTGGGCACTGCAGCGGATGGCGCATCCCGACGGCGAACTGGCCACGGCCGATGCCTGCGCCCGCACCGGGACGCTGATGACCGTGTCCACGACGGCTACCGTGCCGCTCGGCGAGGTGGCCGCGGTTGCGCCCCAGTCCCCCAAGTGGTTTCAGCTCTACCAGGTGCATGGCCCGGCCTACACCGACGATCTGGTACGCCGTTGCGCCGGGGCCGGATACCGGGCGCTGGTACTCACCGTCGACCTACCGGTTCTCGGTCGGCGGCTGCGTGACCTCGCCAACGACTTCCAGTTGCCCGAGGGTCTGGTGATGGCCAATCACCCGGATCAGGCCGATGTCCAGGCAGACGCTGAGCTGCCGGGCCCGGCAGCAGGTGGCAGCGGAGTTTCGGTACGGCGGCTGGACCAGGCCCTCGACTCCGCCGACAAGACCCCGCCGTGGACCTACGCCGACGTCGAGCACTTCGCCGGCCTCACCGATCTCCCGGTCGTGGTCAAGGGCGTTCTGCGCGGAGACGACGCAGTGCGCTGCCTCGAAGCCGGCGCCTCGGCGGTGTGGGTATCCACCCACGGTGGTCGACAGGTCGATCGCGCCGTTTCCAGCGCCGTGGCACTGGTCGATGTCGTCTCATCCGTGAGCGACCACGCCGAGGTCTATGTCGACGGCGGAATCCGTTCTGGCACTGACGCCCTGGTCGCTTTGGCGTTGGGTGCCCGAGCGGTCTTCTGTGGCCGTCCGGTGATCTGGGGGCTGGTCACCGGCGGTGCGGATGGAGTGGTCGACGTGCTGTCGAGACTGCGGGTGGAACTGGCGCACTCGATGACGCTGTGCGGCGTCGCCTCGGTCGAGCGCGTGTCCAGGGATCTGGTCACGCCCTGACCTAGCGAGTCGCGCGAAGCCAGGTGTCAGGTCAGACGTAAACTGGCTGGTCGTGGAGACGACGCTGCTGGACCCGGTGGTCGGTCTCGTGCTCGAGAAGCGTTATCGCGTCGAGCGCCGGCTGGCTCGGGGCGGCATGTCCACGGTCTACGAGGGCACTGATCTCCGTCTGGATCGCCGCGTAGCGATCAAGGTGATGACCGAGGCGCTGGCCAGTGACCCGTCCTTCGTCGCCAGTTTCAACCGCGAAGCCCGCTCTGCTGCCCGGCTTTCGCACCTGAACGTCGTCTCGGTCAGCGATCAGGGCGAGGACGACGGCTTCGTCTTCCTCGTGATGGAACTCGTCCGTGGCCAGACGCTGCGTGAAGTCATTCATGAGAACGGGCGACTAAGTCCCGAACAGGCCTTTGCCGTTCTGGCCCCGACGTTGTCCGGGCTCTCGGCCGCCCATCGGACCGGCTTGATCCACCGCGACGTCAAGCCGGAGAACATCCTGCTCTCCAGGGACGGCGTGGTGAAAGTCGCTGACTTCGGCCTGGCCAGGGCGGTCGCAGGCACCGGGACGACGTCGGTGACCAGCGGCGTGCTGCTGGGAACGGTCGCCTACCTGGCACCGGAACAGATCGAACGGGGCAATGCCGATGCCCGCAGCGACGTGTACGCCGCCGGCATCGTTCTGTACGAAATGCTCACCGGTAAGCCGCCTTACGCCGGGGACAGCGCGCTGTCCGTGGCCTACCAACACGTGAACAACGACGTTCCGCTGCCCTCGAGCAAGGTGCCCGGAATCCCGGTCGCGATCGACGAGTTGGTCTCCTCGGCGACCCGGCGTGATCCCGCAGCGCGGCCGTTGGATGCCGGAGCCTTTTTGGCCGAGCTCTTCGATGTGAGCACCGACCTGGCTATGACTCGAGTCACCGTGCCGGTTCGTTATCGCGAGAGCCCGCCGCCTGCACATCCCGGATCTGCACCGCATCCGAGGAATGACCATCGCGGCCCAGCGGCGCCGGACGGGACTCGGGCCGCTCGTACGCACCGGACTGCGGTGCTCGGTACTGCTGGTGGTCGAGCCTCGGACGAGGCAACGCTCAGTCCCGGCTCGGTGGCAGACGGCGGCGGAGACCGTCGACCGACAACCGGTCGTCCCGGCGAAGTCGGGCAGCGGTCAGCCGATCAGCGGTCACCCGGTGCGCAAGCCCCGACGCGGCGACGACAACGCACCGGCAGAATCGCCCTCGCCCTGGTCCTCGTCCTGGCCGCGATCGCCGGTGGAGTCGGCTGGTGGTACGGATCCGGTCGCTACACCGTCGCCCCGGACGTGGTCGGGTTCGCCGAGGCTTCCGCCGTCGAGACCCTGCAGGAGGCCGGACTCGATCCGATCATCGAGGAAGTCTTCAGTGAGTCGGTCGCCGACGACATGGTGATCTCGGCCGATCCCGAGGCGGGGGCCGAGATCATGCGAGGGAGCACGGTCAACCTCCAGGTTTCCAAGGGCCCCGAGCGGTTCGTCGTGGACGAAGCGCTGCTCGGCCTGGCCGAGGCTGATGTGGTCACCGCCCTGGCCGATCTGCCGATCGCCGTGGTTCGCGCCGAAGGATTCCACGAAACCGTGCCCTTCGGAGCGGTCTTCGGCTTCGACCCTGCCGCCGGGACCGAACTCCGTCGCGATCAGCAGCTCACGATGCTGGTGAGCGTCGGCCCGGAGCCACGCGCCATCCCAGAGGTCGCTGGTACAACGCTGGAGGAGGCACAAGCCGCGTTGGTGGCGCTGGGGTTCGTGGTGGAGGTGCGCGAGGACTTCAACCGCGATGTCGCCGTGGGTATCGCATTGGGCACGGAGCCTGCTCCGGATGCCGGGCCGCAGCCCTTCGGTACCACGATCGTCCTGGTCATCTCGAAGGGACCGGACCTGGTGGCCGTCCCCGACGTGATGGGCAAGGACCAGGACACCGCCATCGCCGAACTTCAGGCTGCCGGTTTCGTGGCAGACACGACGTCGTTTCTGGGCAACCGGGTTTGCCAGCAGAGTCCCCCGGCCGGTGAGCTGGCCGAGCGTGGTTCGACGGTCAGCCTCCTGCTCAGCTTCTGCTGAGCAGGCTCAGCGGTCGAGCAGCCCCGCAAGAACGTCGCTGGCCCGTTGAACACCTGCGTCGTCGACATCCAGGTGGGTGAGCAGCCGTACCCGATCCGCTGCGACCTGTGAGATCAGCACCCCTTGCTCGGCAGCAGCTTTGGCCAGGGCCGGAGCGTCGACCCCGTCGAGACGGACGATGTTGGTCTGCACCTGATCCGCCGCAACGCCGAGTCGGCCCACCAAGAACTGGGCTCGGGCATGGTCCTCGGCGAGCCGGTCGATGTGGTGGGCCAACGCGTACCGGCCCGCGGCCGCCAGGATTCCGACCTGTCTCATCCCACCGCCCAGGCGTTTGCGCAGGATCCTAGCCTGCGCGATCCGCTCGGCTGAGGCGATGATCACCGAGCCGACGGGCGCACCAAGCCCTTTTGACAGGCAGACCGAAAGGGTGTCCGCCAGTTGCCCGTACACCGAGAATGGCGTCCCCGAAGCCACGGCGGCGTTCCAGATTCGGGCGCCGTCGATGTGCAGCGCCACCCCACGGTCGCGCAACTCTGTCGAGAGTCGGGTGAGTTCGGTCAGCGGCTGGATGCTTCCTCCACCGCGGTTGTGGGTGTTCTCCACGGCTACGGCGTTGGTCCCCATCGTGTGCCAGTCGCCTTCGCGCACCTGGGCAAGGAGATCGTCGGTGTCGAACAGGCCGCGCTGGCTGACCACGGTCCGGGTCTGGATGCCGAAAAGCGCTGCCGCCGCCCCGTGTTCGTAGGTGACGATGTGTGCGTCCGCGTCGGCGAGGATCTCTTCACCCGGACCGGCAAGAAGACGAAGGCAGATCTGGTTGCCCATCGTGCCCGTGGGGACGAACAGCGCAGCCTCGTGCCCGAACAGTGCGGCGACCTCTGCCTCGAGGGCATTGACCGTTGGGTCTTCGAGGTAGACGTCGTCGCCGACCTCGGCTGCGGCCATGGCCGCCCGCATCCCCGGGGTGGGGCGGGTGAGGGTGTCCGATCGAAGGTCGACGACGCCTGCGGAGTCGGCCAAATGTGAGCCGTCGACGACGCCTGCGGAGTCGGCCAGATGTGAGCCGTCGACGCCCTCACCCACGTAGCATCTCCGCCACGAGAAAGGCCAGTTCCAGCGACTGTCCGGTGTTCAGCCGTGGGTCGCAAGCTGTCTCGTAGCGACCGGCCAGGTCGGCGTCACTGATGTCCTGCGCGCCGCCCAGGCATTCTGTGACGGCCTCGCCGGTGAGCTCCACGTGGATGCCTCCGGGATAGGTTCCCAGTTCGAGGTGCACCTCGAAGAAGCCCATGACCTCGTCGACGATGCGATCGAAATGCCTTGTCTTGTAACCGGATGCGGTCTCGTGCGTGTTGCCGTGCATGGGGTCGCACTGCCACACGACCTGGTGGCCGGTGGCTTGGACCTTCTCGATGATCGGCGGCAGCACGTCGCGTACCCGGCCGTTACCCATCCGACTGATCAGGGTCAGCCGCCCTGGGGAGTTGTCCGGGTCGAGGCGCTCGACCAACTCGACGGCCTCGTCGGGGGTCACGGTGGGTCCGAGCTTGACCCCGATCGGGTTGGCCAACTGCGCAACAAACTCGAGGTGAGCGCCCCCGCGCTGGCGAGTCCGCTCACCGACCCAGACGAAGTGGGCCGAGAGGTCATAAGCCCGGTCGTCCTCCAGCCGGCACAGCGCCCGGTCGTACTCGAGGATCAACGCCTCGTGGCTGTTGTAGATGTCGACACTGCGCAGGGCGTCGTCATTGACTCCGCAGGCGGCCATGAAGGCCAGCGCCCGGTCGATCTCCTGGGCGATGGTCTCGTAGCGCACTCCGGCGCGGGACTGGGCGACGAATTCCCGGTTCCAGTCGTGGACGGCGTGCAGATCAGCAAGGCCGCCACGGGCATAGGCGCGGATCATGTTCATCGCCGCGGCGGAGTTCGCGTACGCCCGCACCATCCGTTGCGGGTCCGCTGCCCGGGCTTCCGGGGTCGGCTCGAGGGAGTTGACCAGATCCCCGCGGTAGGAGGGCAGTCCCAGCGCATCCAACTCCGATGACCGCGGTTTGGCGTACTGACCGGCGATCCGCCCGACCTTGACCACTGGGACGCTGGCGCCATAGGTCAGGACGACGGCCATCTGCAACAGCGTCCGGGTGGTCCCGCGCAGCCGCGGCTCGGTGTTGTCGTCGAAGGTCTCGGCGCAGTCCCCACCCTGGAGCAAGAAGGCCCTGCCAGCGGCCACCTCGGCCAGGCGCGCGCGGAGCATGTCGACCTCGCTCGGGGCCACGATCGGCGGCACCGTGCTGAGCGTCTTGAGCACCGAGCCCAGCTCGGCCCGGTCGGGCCAGGTGGGCTGTTGGACGATCGGTAGGGATCGCCAGCTGTCGAGATCGGGGCCCGGGCTCACCTGCTCAGCGTACGGCGAAACCGCGCGTACGCATGTGTGAGGTCAGGCGCCGGGCGGACGGTAGGCCAGGGTGTCCGGGAAGTCTCCGCGTGAGAGCAGTTGAGCGGCGCCGTCGCGCAGGGCCGCCGCGGCGATCCCGAGCGAACCCGGCCCGACCGACACCCTAGCCACGCCCAGCCTGGCGAGTTCGGTCAGCGAGAGTGACCGCGGCGATCCGATCAGCGAGAGCCGACCGTCGAAGGCGGACACCAATTCCGTCACGTCGTGAGAGGTGCCTGCCCCGGGCACGAAGATGCAATCGGCGCCGGCCCCGAGATAACTACGACCTGCCGCGATCGCCCGATCGAGGTTCTTCCCGCCGAGCAGGTACTCGTCAGTTCGGGCGTTGATCACGAAGTGAATTCCGGCGGCATCGCCTGCGGCGCGCGCCGCAGCAATGGCCAAGGCATGCTCTTCGGCTGGTATCAGCCGGTCTTCCAGGTTGCCGCCGACCGCGCCGGCCTCGATGGCCGCAGCGACGGTCGCTCCGGCGTCGCCGTACCCGGCCTCCAGATCGGCGGTGACCGGAAGGCCGACGACGGAGGCGATCAACCGGATCGCCTCGATCATCTCCGCCACCGGGATCTGCTCTCCGTCGGGATATCCATGGGCGGCCGCGATCGAGTGGGAGGCGGTGGCGACGGCCTGACACCCGGGGCTCTCGGCCACGACCCGTGCGCTCCATGCGTCCCACGCGTTCACCAGGATCAGCGGGTCACCAGGGCGGTGAGCAGCCAGCAGCGCATCGGCTCGGGCAGCGAGATCAGCAGTCATGCCCCAACCCTAGAAGCCGACTCCGCCGTGATCTTGGCCTTTGCTGGTTCCGGCACTGCCGACACGGCGTGTCGCCGCAATCAGGGCAAGATCACGGCGCGGGCCGGACGGTACAACGGCGAACAGTGCGCTCGATCCCGTCGATCACCGTCGGCCAGGTCCACCGGGCCAGATCGTGCCCCATTCCGGGGATCTCGAGGAGTTCGGCGCCGCAAATCGCCCCCGCGGTCGCCCGTCCACCCGACGGCGTGATGACCCGGTCCCGGTCCCCGTGGACGACCAGCGCCGGCAGTTCCAGGCGGCCGAGGTCGGCCCGACGGTCGCGCTCGTTGAGAATGGCTGCCAACTGTCGACCGGAGTCCTCTGCCGGTCCGCGGTCCATGGATCGGCGTACGGCGACCCGAACATCCTCGTCGTCCTGCGCCGTACGACCGACGGACCCGATTCGCCCGAACGCGGCCACGAGCCCCTGCACCGGGTCCAGCGCCGGGGGCCGGACAAACTCGACCAGCATCCGCTTGGCGACGGCGCCGGTACGACCGTCCCCGGGCCGCCCCATGATCGAAACCAACGACCGGGTACGGCCGCCGTGCCGGATCGCGACTTCCTGTGCGATCAGCGAGCCCAGCGATACACCGACCACGTGGGCGCCGGCGGGCGCCACCTGACCGATCAGGCCGGCGGTGTCGTCGGCCATGTCACCGAGGCTGTACGTCGCGGTCGCGCGTCGGCGGAGAAATCCCCACGGAGACACGCCCGGTCCCGCGACTCGGGTCGAGCGCCCGACGTCACGGTTGTCGAAACGCACGACTCGCAGGCCACGTCGGACCAGGTCCGCGCAGAAGTCGTCACGCCACCAGACCATCTGCAGCCCAAGTCCCATGATGAGAACGACGGTGTGCTCAGCGTCCGGATCCCCGATCGCTTCGTAGCACAACGAAATGTCCCCGACCCGGCAGTACTGCTCACCGCTGGTGGGCAGGTCTGTCCGGCCGAGGATGGTCACGACAAGAGTTCGCACCGCACGCGTTGGAGGTTCAAGCAACGGTGCAGTAGCTGGCGACCGTCCCGGGGCCTACGGGCCGGGCGGCTGTCGGCGCCTGGTGGCCAGTCTGTTCGGGGTGGGGTGGTCGGTGGGTGTGGTTGATCCGGGGTGCTCCTTGCTCGTTCCTCGCTGCGATGCTCGCTGGCTGTCGGCTTCGGTGTGCCGCGCCGCCCTGCAGCCGGGCCAGGTGCAGCCGCCGTCCCGGATCTCGATGGCCGTTCTCGGGGCTGCGGTGTAGACGCGGTGTTCCCGGCCGACGTCGACGGGTTGGCCGTGGGCGTTGAGGATGGCGGGGATGATCCCGGCGTCGCAGGCCAGCATCCGGGCCAGGGTGGGTGGCGCGGACAGGTCGTCCAGGGCGGCGGTGAGGACCGCGTATCCGGCGGCGTCGTAGCGGCCGCGGATCAGCCCACCGGACCCGTACGGGTCCGGGCTCAGGGTGAACTCCCGTTTCCCGAACGCTCTGGGTTTCGTGGTCACCGATCTTGGCCTCGCCCCGGGCCTGCACCCCGTCGGGATCCAGCAGTTCCTCCAGCCGCCGGCCCAGCTGCCCGAGCTTGGCCGGGTCCAACGACATGTCCCGGGCGTGAGCCAGCCCGGACAGTCCGGGTGGGCTCAGAAACACGGTCACACAGCAAACCTACGGCCAGGGGCTGACATTCCCGGGACTGTAAGCG
>Ga0136625_1000880_pt1 | contig 10218 bp, 12 predicted proteins | sample AntDrymUQ4832306_2_FD_104672 | JGI IMG/M metagenome (GOLD analysis project Ga0136625, IMG submission 104672) | Polar desert sand microbial communities from Dry Valleys, Antarctica - metaG UQ483 (23.06) | ecosystem: Environmental > Terrestrial > Soil > Desert | place: Antarctica: Dry Valley...
CCACCCAGGCACCCGCGTACCTCACCGGGTGCCTCGAGATCGAGCAGCTGCGACGGGAGTGGACGGGCGGCCTGCGGGCGTTCCACGACACGCTCGCCGGATCGGGCTGCCTGCCACTCGGCCTGGCCCGACGTGCGATGGCCGGGCGACCGTAGGCTGGCCGCCCGTGGGTGCCATCCAGATCACCGAGTACGGCGGGCCCGACGTGCTGCGGCTCCGCGAGCTGCCCGACCCGGAGCCCGGCGACGGTGAGCTCCTGGTGCAGACCGTGGCCTGCGGGATCAACTACATCGACACCTACCACCGCTCCGGCGTCTATCCCACCGAGCTGCCGTTCACACCCGGGATGGAGGGCGCGGGCGTGGTGCGGGCCGTGGGCGGCGGCGTCGAGGGTGTCGGCGTGGGCGATCGGGTGGCGTGGGCCTTCACCACCGGCAGCTACGCAGAGCAGGTGGTGGTGCCGGCCGACCGGGCCGTCCCGGTGCCGGACGGGGTGGACGACGACGTGGCAGTGGCCGCGCTCCTGCAGGGCATGACCGCGCACTACCTCACGGTGTCGACCTACCCGGTGCGCTCCGGTGACGCCGTACTCGTGCACGCTGCGGCCGGCGGCGTGGGGCTGCTACTCACCCAGCTCGCCACCGCGCGGGGTGCCCGCGTGATCGGCACCGTCTCCACGGCGGAGAAGGAACGTCTCGCGCACGAAGCCGGTGCGGCCGAGGTGATCCGCTACACCGAGGTCGACGACCTGGCGGCCGAGGTGCGGGCGCGCACCGGCGGCGCGGGCGTCGCGGCGGTGTACGACGGCGTGGGGGCGACGACCTTCGATGCGAGCCTCGCCTCGCTGCGCCGGCGCGGGACGCTCGCGCTCTTCGGTGCCGCCAGCGGTGCTGTGCCCCCGGTGGACCCGCAGCGCCTGAACGCCGCCGGCTCGGTGTTCCTCACCCGCCCACAGCTCGCCCACTACACGGCGACCCGGGAGGAGCTGACCTGGCGGGCCGGGGAGGTCTACGACGCGGTGCGCGACGGCTCGCTGCGGATCAGCGTCAGCGGCCGTTACCCGCTGGGCGACGCGGGGCGCGCACACGAGGACCTGCAGGGTCGCCGCACCAGCGGCAAGTTGCTGCTGCTCCCCCGATGACCTGCCGCTGCGCGGGGCACAACCGGGACTGTGACACAGTGTCGGAGATGCCCGCACCGACCTCCACCAGTGCCGTCGGCACCGCCCGGCGTCCGCTGGCGGACCGGTTCGGTGACCTGATGACTGGCTCGGTGCGTCTGATGCCGGTGTGGTGCCGTCGCGCAGTGCCCGCGGACATGGTCGGCTACCTGGTGCTGGGCGTCGTCACCTTCGCCGTCGACCTGGTGCTGCTGGTGCTGCTGGACCGGTTCACCACGGTGACGCTGCCGGTCTGCGTCGTCGCCGCCGACACGCTCGCGTGGGCGCTGCACTTCCAGCTCAACCGGACGCTGAACTTCCGCTCGTGCGCCCCTGCCGGTCCGCAGGCGCTGCGCTACGGCGTGGTCGTCTGCGCGTGCCTCGCGATCAGCGCTGGTGTCACCAGCGGCCTCGCCGAGCTGGGCGCGGACCTCGCCGTCGCCCGGCTGGGAGCAGGCGCGTGCATCGCCGCCTGCGGCTACGTCGCCTGTCGCTGGTGGGTGTTCCACGCGCCGGCACGCACTTTTGCCTGAGGTTCCCCCAAACTCGGGGTGCTTGCCCTGGACAAGCGCATGGCCGTGCGCTACCACATGACCGACGAGGAAACCGCCGGCTGCCTGCGCCACCACCTCGCCCTGGCCGGTCGTTCCGACACCCTGTTCAGCGACGACGCCACCACGCTGATCCACATCACCAGCCGCGGTTACCCCCGTGCGGTCAACAACCTGGCCACCCAGTCCCTGCTCGCGGCCTTCGCCGCGAACAAGGCCATCGTCGACGAGTCCAGCGCACGCACCGCAGTGACAGACGTGACGACAGAATGACTACCAAGCCGACAGCATGAACGCCAAGCCCCGCCCAGCACCCCAGCCCGGCGGGGCTCTTCACGCGCCTACATGCTCACCAGCAATGACGCCAACATATGCACGCGGAGCGTCGGTTAACAGGGCCCACCCCCTCGATGGAGGCCCGCATGGCCGTCGAAATAATTGATCATGGAAAACCGGGGTGACAAACCGGCGGTGCTCCCACACATACAGGGTGAGGCCCCCCACCGCGGGAACCGGGCAGGCCCACACGAGGAGGTGGCGCGGGGTGAGCATGACCGTGGTGACTGACATCGTGCCGTTCGTGCTTTCCTCCGTCGTCGCCGCAGCCTGCGGCACGACACCTGCCGGCTCGCTGATCGCACTGCTCATCATCGTCGTCGGGACCGTCATGGCGGTCATCGTGATGTTGGCGCGGGGCTTCGACCGGCGGCGGACTTTGCGAGCCATGCCGACGGACATTCTGTACATGGAGACTGGTCGCAGGGGCCAGCAACTCCTCATTGTGCGAGGTCACGCGGTGCCAGCCGTGCACCTGGTGTCGAACAGGAGAAAGGCCGTCACGAAGTGAGCGATTGGCGACCTGAGGCCGTGGATTTCGTGCAGCGGAACGAGGACCGCTTCCTTCGGCAGGCCACGCGGTGTTGCTGGCTCCACAGGGTTCCCCACCTCGCAGAGGACGTCCTGCGCGACGCTATCGAAAAGCTGCTGAAAAACTGGCCTAACAGGTTGGTAGCAGCGGACGAGAATCGTCGACGTAAGCACATGTTCGTGATCATCCGGCTGTTGGCGCAGAACGCAGGTGCTCGGGGCGACACGGAACGCAAGCATCACGCAGTGTGTCTCGATGATTCAGAAGCGAATCAATCAGTCACCGACGGAGTGAGCGCCGAGGACCTGGTCATAGGAATCGCAGCACGAGAACAGCTCTACACCGCGATTCGTGGGCTACCTGCACAGCAACGTCGGATGATCGAACTTGGAAAATTTGGCGAGTTGTCTTGTAAAGAAATTGCGCAGATGCTGAACATTTCGACGTCCGCAGTAACAACCAGCATGAAGAAGGCAATGGACAAGCTGAGAGCAACAGTGTCGCCAGACTTGATCGGGGATCTCGAGAAGACTCATGCGACCTTCATGCTGAGTGAGGAGGCAGGTGGGGTGACATGAACGACCGGGAGAACTCGCACAGAGCCAACTTCTTGGACGGTCGGGAGCCCGCGATGAACTACCAGTATCAGTCAAGAGAAGACGTGGTTTTCGACCCTGAGCTCGAACGACTCTTCGACCTGGCAAACGCAGCCGCTGATCGAACGGCGCCTTCCGTCAACATACATGCGCTAATCGCAGATGCGTTTGCATCGATCGATGCAAAACCCAGGGCGAGGGACTTGGCCGAAAGCAGCAAGACTGCAGCAAAGGAGGAGGCGACAAGTTTCTCAACCCATCTGGCCCGACAAGAATTCGAACGCTTAAGCTGGCTGCGTTCACAGTTGATGCGTCTAATTAAGCACGCTCGACTGAATTTCAGTCACGCGAGCACCACGCTCGTACTCTGTACCAGATACATCCTTGTGCTAATGATTTCAATTCGCTACGGGCAGCCGCTGTTCCTGTTTCTGGTGGGGGTAATGGTGTTGCTCGATGTCGGCGTGTTGATTGGATCCAGTCTGCACACCAGAAGTATCGACCGACAGTATCGACGCCTCAATGAGCGAGAGACGGCGCTCGACGCGAGAGGAATATCGCGCTACGATCTACGATAACTGCGCGGTGGAGCAATGCCGCTAGAGTCGGGATCCGAAGATCTGCCCGGGTTTTCGGGCGACCTCATGAATGACTCGGCGTGTCGGCGGCCGAAATCCGTGAGAATGTACTGCGCTTTGTTAGAGTTCGTCATGTGGCGGAGAACCTAGAGGCTTCTTGACGGGAATCTGGTCAACTGACCGACCATGTGACCCTCGGAGTGCTGAGCAGTGTGATTCATCGGGACATCGTGGATGATGTCCTCCGGGAAAGCGGGAAACGCGAGCAGCGTTCACGGGTGTTGCCGGCGCACACGGCGGTGTATTACACGTTGGCGTTGAACCTGTACTTCGGCGAGGCCTATGAAGAGGTGATGCGTCAGCTCGCGCTCGGGCTGCGGTTTCTGGGGATTGGGGTATCCCGCGCAGCAAGACCAGGCTGCTGTAGTAACACGACCCCAACCAGCCCTGCCCGCGTTCCGCAGCTCAGGCGGCAGATACGCTGGATGAACGGGTACGGCAAGCTGCGCCGCTGCACCGAACGCGACGGCAAGATCGTCGACTTCTACCTCTACCTGGCCGCCGCGCTGCTCACTGTCCGTCGCCTCATCCAACGAGCCCGCACCCTCTACCGGTGGGACACCCGACCCACCCGTCCGACGCCTGAAGTGACCCTATTCCCGGACGCTCTAAGCTCAGTCTTCATCGGCCAGTGGTGGTCGTTTACCGGGCAGCGTCCGCTGGTGAATCTCCGAGGGGCAGCTACTGTCGATCGCGGCAGAATAGCCCCTCGCGTCCATCTCCGCCTCTCGCACATTGAGATGTCGGACATGCTGCGCACAGCGCCAATATTGTCGTTCGGCGCTTCTAAGATTCAGACCGGCGCCGATCAACACGCAGACACAGAGCAACACCATCACTACTCCCGGCCCTACCAGGAACAGGGTATTGTCGGTCATCGCCCTCACGGCAGGAATTCCTACCATGACTACTATGACAAGCATGGCCGTGGAGACCACTTGTATGAGAGCACGCCGAGTTCGTCGATTGTCAGCAAGTACGTAAGAGAGGAAACCGCCCACTGGTGAAGGCTCTACCAAGCTGACTACGCGCTTCGGCGGGTCGGCTGGCTGGGCGCTGTCCTCGTCATCGACGGGGGCACCCACCGGACCCTCATCGCACAAGCGAACCCCGCTCATGCCGATCGCCGGAGAGCCATGCCCGGCTCGAACTGGTAACCCGCGCGATCTAATCCTGGCTGATCTGAAAATAGGTGTAGGTGGGGCAGGTGATGCTGCTCCGCGTTTAGGTGAACTGAAGTGGAATTCACACGATAGCGCTCCGGCTGCGGTGCAAACTGCCATACAAATCTCAAGCCAGTATGTGCCGGGATGTGTTTCAAGTGAGAGTGCTGGCCACACGAAAACGACCGATACTCTATGCAAGTCTGGCAAGAGGCCATAATTGCGCAGGGTCTCCACGAATTCTTTCGGGCTCGAACCCGAATCCGGCTCACTTCTTAGATCAAGCGGCGAAATCGAGTTATACTCGCTGCTGAGGATGATCAGGAGAACGGGGCCATAGGTGCGCACTACCGAGCGGATCCCGGTGATCAAGTCTCTTTTTTCACCATAAGGTCGTGTGATCGACGCGGCTGTGGTTGAAACTCCGCCCCCTGGTTGGCTCAAGACTTCGACCAGTTTCACCACTTGATCCAACGTGTGCTCTATTGACCTCTCGCTGGACGAGTCTACTTCGCGACTTTTGTCCAATCGTTGAGACATGAGCGGCAGTGGAGGGGACTGTCTACCATCGGCGGCCGAGACGACTACGACACTGCCTTTTCGGTTCGATTCGCTGTAGCTGTTCGCAGCTCCGCGCAGTTCGGACAGTGCGCGTGCGGTTAATGCTTGCCGGTGCCTCGCTTCTACCGAATCCACCATTAGAACAACGTAATCTTGGTTCTCAGTATCGAAACTTCCTTCGACCCTTGAAAGATTCGCACGGGACAGAGCCGCAGCAGGGGCGGATGGCGGATGGAGCTGTTCTGGATTTGTGAGGACGGTGTCCGGCTCGCACGTAGTCGTAGGCAGAAGGTCTCGCCACATCCCGGCCTCAGCATGCTCGAGCAGATCAAAACCTACAGCGCCAGCTTGCCCTGCGATAGAGCAGAGTTCCTCAGAAAGGAAACCGTCTTGACCGGCAATGTTCCACTGCTCAATTTGCTCGTCCATGGCAGTGGATTCTGCCACCAAAAACGTGCCAGCCGCGACGAACAGGTCGTGGATGACGCGGTCTTCAGTCTCATTCGTGACATAAGATTCAGCAAAATCTATATGCACAAGAGCGGCTGAATTTGACCTGGAGTCACTGGGTCGCACAGTCGAATTCCGAAGTCCGACAGAGTTCTGCCCAAAACATTCAGCCATAAACTCAGACCATCGGTGTGACGGTGGTTCAGGAGGAGATTCAGAGTCAAGGATCTCTGCGATCAAAGTCATCCGCAGATGCAGTGCGTTCATGGGAACCAACGCAGTGTATGTTACTGCGGTTTCGAGGGCGTATCGTACCGCAGCGGCGAGACGGCGGTCGAGTGCGCCGAAGCGAATACATATCTGGTCGGCCACAACGAGATACTCACCCCTGATCTAGGTTCAGCGCAAGGATAGAAGTTGCAAGATTCATGAACTGCTGCACAAGATTCATGAACACGTTGAGGTGGTCCAGGCAAGCATCTAGACTTGGGTGCATGACGGGTCCCGCCGCTACCCCAGCCGGCGAAGTTGCCGCTCAAGGCAAGGAACTCTATCAGTCTGGACCGTGGCTGGTGACCTTCGGGCACGGAACCCGCGCGGAAGCTCGCGCACTTCAGGTTGAAGACCAGTGCCACGCCAGAGACGTGCACCCCGTCTTGGTTCCCGTCGACGAGGTTGCCGGGGATGACCTGTCCTACTACACGGCCTTGATCGCGTTCCTGCCGTCAACGCCGTCCGAGGGAAGACCGGCGCCCTCTACGGGCAAGATCGTTGAGATCATCAAGACCTACCGCGCACGACGGCCGGACGGCCTGACCTCCTTGCTCGACGGCAGTCGCCGCTGGTTCCAGGCCGGCGTGGTGCAGGTGTTTGGCACCTATGATGCCCACCAACATCTAGGACTGGAGTCGATCATAGATCGGATCTGTTTGGTCCACCGCGTCGACGATGATGAGCCTATCGACCCCTTTGCCGTCTACCAGGCGCATGGACGACCGGCGTTGCTTCGACCTGGGTCCAGCGACCACCTCACCCTCAGCACACGCTCGCTGGGAGCGTATCTGCTTTTATGGGGGTTTTCCGCTCCTGAAGACGTCTCAAGAGGTCGGGAGCTCATCGACAGATGCCGCGTCCGTTACGAAGACCCTCGGTTCCGTGTGTTGCACCGGCCGATACAGGGAAGGGACCTCAATCGGCTCGACTTCTTGCTGGACGAGCCTGAAACCCGAGCACCCGGCCGCAAGAAATGGATGGAGAACGGTGCTCGTGTTGCTCGAGATGTCTTCGACGAACTTGAGCGCCAATTCCCAGATTTTCACCGGCCAAATGGCCGTGACAATACGAAAAATGCGCAGAAGGACTTGCGCATGCTTTACCGAGCGCTCCGCGCGGTCGAAGCGGTCTCGAAGGTTCTTGACCAGGAGCCCCCCCGTTCATGATCCATTATCTGAGGTTCATGTTCATGAAATTTCTTCGCGGGTTCATGGTCTCGTGTGGACAGTATTCCTAGCGCCACTGTATCTGTGGTGACATGAACGAGCACGACAAGCCGTGATGCAAGCTGGCCGCTGTCCGATGCATCGTCAGGGACATTCGGCCGAACAGTGGCTGGTTGGGATCTAACTGTGGAGGACACACACCGTGACACGACTAGTGACGGGCGTAGTACAGCCGGGAGCTGACCCTTGCGTGGACGAGACGCTACATATGGGTTACTCCCCACTTATGAGCGGCCTGGGGGCCATGCTGGAGGAGACGGACTTCGCTTGGTCCCTCGGTCTCATCGGTGAGGGCCAAGCAGGTAAGCTTGCGACGCTGACCGGTGATCTCCGTCGCCAGGTCTCAACGACCGGAGACGGCAAGTGCATTACGTCCGGCTTCTCGTATCTAGGAGCGGAATCAGCGATTGCATGGGTCAACGCCTGCCACGACCATCTCTATCCAGTGATGAAGCAGAGCATCGAATCCTTCGATAAGCGTTGGTGCAGCATCCGACCAAGCCTGGAGGGGAAATCCTACCATTACGTCAGCCTTGGACCGGGGGACGGTCAGAAGGATGCAGTTATCCTCCAAGACTTGAGGCGCGACAACACAAAGCTCTGCTACGTCGCGGTTGACATGAGCCCGGAGATGCTGCGACTAGGAGTCCGCGCCCTTACTCGTCAACTCAAGCTCTCCCGCAGTAGCATACTTCCGGTGCAGCTCGACTTCTCATCGCAGGATAATGTCGCTGAACTCCGCCGGCTGCTGCATGGTCTGTTTGGCGAGGATGCAGTACTGTTCTCGCTTCTCGGAAACACGATGACGAACTTTGAGAACGACACTGAGCTGCTCAGAATGTTGGCTGAGCAGTTGCTCCGTCCGCAGGACCGGTTCGTCTTGGAGGTAGCAACCACCCGGCAGCTTGATGACACGCTGGCTCAGGAAGCCGCCGAGGAGTACGGGCGTAGCCGCACCTTCCGTGAATTCGCCACGAGTGCGCTCATGCACTATACAGATCTGCAGATAGACATGGACAGCGTTCTATTTCAGGGTAGCGTCGAGGAAGAACGAGCTCTTCTCGTCAAGATCATCTATCAGAACAGGACGGGGCGGGAGATTCGCCTGACACTTCCGGACCGTACGAATGTTTCTTTTCCTCAAGAGGATACAGTTCGCCTTTGCATAAGCCGGAAGTATGCGCAGCATCACTTGGATTCGTTGCTGGCCGAGAGTGGTGTACACAAGTTGGGCAGCAGCCACTTTGACTTCGGGGGCATGCAGAGCGGTTTACAGTTCGGGATGGACCTACTGGTCCTTACGACGGGTCCAGACCCCGCCCGATCGGAGCAGACCATAGCCGAAGCAATCTGGAGGAGGTGACGGTCCTGCGTGCCGCGGTCATCGCTTATCGCGCTGGCCACGTTTGGTAGCGTGGCCATCTCGGCGGCAATTAGCATCACCTGGTTCGTCACATCGTCCGGTGCGTCAAGGTTCGAGCCGGCAGTTCAGACCTTAGGACTGCTTGCCGGTCTGACAGGTGTCCTCGCTGAACGCCGAGCCGTCGCCCGAGAACGCCGTCATCTTGCGTTAGTAACCCTGGTGGACGAGCTTCGAAGGAGCATATTGATTCTTGACGACCCGCAGTTCGCTCCGAGCAAGGAGACTCCGAGACCGCGGGTTTATTCTCGGCTGCCGGTGTCGGCTACGGATGCGGCGCTGATTTCAGGCGCCCTGGCTAAGCGGAGCGACGACAACCTGCTCCGGCTCTTGCACAGCTGGCGAGACGAAGTCAACGGATTCAATCGGCGGCTCGAACTTACTGAGGTCCGAATCTTCACTTCCGGAATGCCTACAGAGGTAGCGGAGTTCGAACAGACTCTTCACCGAAGCAACGGCTACCTAGACCAGATTCGGCGCCATCTCCGAGACCTGCAGAGCCACCTCGCCACAGACTATCAGATCACACCAGAACACGAGAAGGAGTTCGACAAAAACACTAGTCCCGGCATAACCAACGAAATAGGTCAGCAACCCGGATGGCGGCTCCGTCAAAGGCTTGAGTGGCTGAACGTGTTTCTCGCCAAGCGTTGAAACCAGTTGACGATGGATAAATACTCATGCGGCTGAAGAATCAAACCCGGCAGCTTGAACGGGCTCTTCTGCTGTTTCCTTGGGTCTCTTCTGCTGTTTCCTTGGGTGGTGTCCGGGGGCGCTGCGCAGCCTGCGGGGCCGGCCCCTCACAGGTCGAGGGCGCCTACAGCGTCGCGAGCGATGGCGCTGCGCGCCACCCCTTGACCTGGCAAACGGGCCGATGCCTTGATGTGGCCAGCTCAGCAGTGGCGTCCGGGGGCAGGCGCGTTCTGGAGGGCAGGCATCTGGCCTACCCGTAACCGTGCCCGGAGGGGCCGCCGAAGCTCCTCAGGTCACGACGCCTGCCGCAGGTTGATCAGGGCTACCCGGGGAACGGATTCGTGCAGGCTGCGGAGCCTGTCGAGCCGGACCCAGCGGAATCTACAGAGGCGGCATATCCAGCGGAGTACCGCCGAGGACGGAGTCGACGGCGATCGCGACGAACACCAGCGCCAGGTAGGTGTTCGACAGGTGGAAGAGCTTCATCGGGTTGCTGAGCGCGCCGCGCCGGGTCGCCCCGTGCAGCCGATGCGCCATCACCAGGAACCACCCGCCGGCGGCCACCGCGGTGCCCGCGTAGATCCAGCTCGTCGCAGGCACCAGGAGCAGGCTCCACGCCA
>Ga0136625_1000882_pt1 | contig 10214 bp, 9 predicted proteins | sample AntDrymUQ4832306_2_FD_104672 | JGI IMG/M metagenome (GOLD analysis project Ga0136625, IMG submission 104672) | Polar desert sand microbial communities from Dry Valleys, Antarctica - metaG UQ483 (23.06) | ecosystem: Environmental > Terrestrial > Soil > Desert | place: Antarctica: Dry Valley...
GAACTCCTCGTAGGCGCTTCGCTCGATGTAGATCCGCTGGACCGAGATGCAGCTTTGGCCGGCGAAGGAGAATGCGTTCGCCGCGAGACGGGTGGCAGCGTCGGCGAGATCCGCGTCTGCGGCGACGATTACGGGCGTCGCATTGCCGAGCTCGAGATTCACGCGCTTGCGCGGAGCGCGCTCACGCAGCTTCCAGCCGATCGGAACCGAGCCCGTGAAGCTGATCAGCTTTACCCGCTCGTCCTCGACGAGGACGTCTCCGATCTCGCTGGCCGGTCCGCAGACCACGTTCAGCCAGCCCGCGGGAAGCCCCGCTTCGGTCTCGAGCTCTGCGAGGAAGAGCGCCGAAAGCGGAGTCTGGGAGGCGGGCTTCAGGACGACGGCACAGCCGGCGGCGAGCGCCGGTGCGAGCTTGTGGGCCACGAGATTGAGCGGAAAGTTGAACGGGGAGATGGCGCCGACGATCCCGATCGGCTGCCGCAGCGTGAACGCGAGCTTCCCGGCTCCTGCCGGTGAGGCATCCATCGGGACGACGTCCCCGGCGAGCTTGCGCGCCTCGACGGCCGCCATCGTGAAGGTCGACACCGCACGGGACGCCTCGACCCGAGCCGCCTTCATCGGTTTCCCCGCCTCGGCTGAGATCGTCCGGGCGGCGTCGTCTGCGTGCTCCGCGAGCAATGCTGCTACTCGGTCGAGGATCGCCGCGCGCTCGTGAGCCGGAAGGGGCTCGCGCATTGCGCTCTCGGCCGCGTCGAGGGCCTGTCGCGTCTCGCCCGCACCCGCCTTCGGCACGCGACCGACGAGCGCTCCGTCGTAGGGTGACTTGACCTCGATCCACTCGCCGGTCTCGACCCACTCGCCGCCGATGAGTAGCTTCCGCTCGACCGCGGTCGTGGCCATGGCGGCAGTGTAGATGGGAGACTTTCGGGCGTGGACGTTCCGGAGGTCGACTATGCTCGCAGCGGCGACGTCGCGATCGCCTACCAGGTCGTCGGCACGGGGCCTCCTGATGTCGTCTTCGTGCGCGGTATCACGGGAGATCTGGTTTCGACTTGGGATCAGCCGCTACTCGTACGCCACGTCGAGGGTCTCGCCGCTTGCGGCCGCGTGCTCATGCTCGACAAGCGGGGTACGGGCCTTTCCGATCGCGTACGGGAGGTGCAGTCGCTCGAGACCGCGATGGACGACGTACGGGCGGTCATGGACGCTGTCGGATCGGAGAGCGCCGTGCTCTGGACGGGCGGCACCAGCACGGGCATCGGCGTGCTCTTCGCGGCGACGTATCCCGAGCGCTGTGCCGGTCTCGTCCTCTTCGACCCGAGGGTGAAGGGAATCCGCTCGCCCGACTACCCCTGGGCCCCGACCGAGGAGGAATGGCGGCAACGGCTCGCGGCGGTACGCGCCGGGTGGGGAGAGCGACGCTACTTCGAGAGCCTCGCCCGCGAGTGGGCGCCGGAGGTCGCCGCCGACGACGGCTTCCGCGACTGGTTCGTCTGGCACATGCGCCGCAGTCTCAGCCCGGGTGCCGCGCTGACGTCGTTCCGCGCCGCGAGGGAGCTGGATGTGAGCGACGTCCTCACCGCCGTTCGCGTGCCGACGCTCGTCATCCCGCGGCCTGCCCTCCCCGGCCCCGGTCACTACACGGCGGAGCGAATCCGAGGCGCCGAGGTCGTCGAGCTGCCGGAACTCGGCGGCGTCTACACCTGGGTCGACGACGACGCGCACCGGGCGACGATGGAGGCGACAGAGCGTTTCGTCGCGCGCCTCAAAGGGCGCGGCGGCTCCGAGCGCATTCTCGCGACAGTCCTCTTCACGGACATCGTCGGGTCGACGGCGTTGGCGTCGCGACTAGGCGACTCGGCGTGGCGGGAACTGCTCCAGCGACATCACGCGATCGTCCGCCGCGAGCTCGCGCGGTTGCAGGGTCGCGAGCTCGACACGGCTGGCGACGGGTTCTTCGCCGCCTTCGACGGCCCGCCCGCGCCGTCCTTGCCGCCTCTGCGATCCGCGACTCGCTCCGAGCCCTCGAGCTCGAGATCCGGGCCGGACTCCATACCGGTGAGTGCGAGGTCTCAGACGGCAAGATCGCCGGCATCGCGGTCTCGATCGGCGCGCGGATCTCGTCGCTTGCTGCTCCCGGCGAGGTGCTCGTTTCGAGCACGGTGACGGATCTCGTCGCCGGGTCGGGACTCCGATTCGACGAGCGCGGAGAGCATGAGCTCGAGGGCGTTCCGGGCGCCTGGCGTCTCTATGCTGTAACTGATGGCTAGAGACGCCTACATCGTCGACGCCGTCCGCTCCCCGATCGGGAGGCGGAACGGCTCGCTCTCGGACATCCGGGCAGAGGAGCTCGCCGCTCAAGTCATGAACGGGCTCGTCGACCGGCTGGACGTCGCGCCCGGCGAGATCGAGGACGTCCAGATGGGCTGCGTGACCCAGGTCGGCGAGCAGGCGCTCAACGTCGGCCGGCAGGCGGTGCTCGTCGGAGGTTGGCCGGAGACGGTTTGCGCCTCGACAGTCGATCGCCAGTGTGGCTCATCGCTGCAGGCGGCCTTCAACGGCGCGTCCGCCATCCAGGCCGGTCATCTGGATCTCGTCATCGCCGCAGGAGTGGAGCACATGACCCGGGTGCCGATGGGCTCGAATCTCGGAGAAGCCGGCTGGGGCGCGGTCAACGAGATGATCGGCGAGCGCTGGCCGATCGTGCCGCAAGGAATCTCGGCCGAGGTGATCGCGCAGGAGTGGGGGCAAACGCGGGAGGAGCTCGACGCGTGCTCGTACGAGTCGCATCGGCGGGCGATCGCTGCGATCGACGAGGGCCGCTTCGAGAACGAGATCGTGCCCGTGGAGATCGGCGCAACTGGCGCTGCTGTCCTCTTCGCCGTGGACGAGAGTCCGCGCCGGGACACGTCCCTCGAGAAGCTGGCCTCACTCCAGCCTGCGTTCAAGACGGACGGAGTGGTGACCGCTGGGAACTCCAGCTCGATCGTGGACGGCTCGGCGGCGATGCTCCTTGCGAGCGGCGAGGCAACTGCGCGCCTCGGGCTGACGCCTCGCGCCAGGTTCGTCTCCTTCGGGCTCTCCGGCGTCGATCCCTATCGGATGCTGCACGGCAACCCGGAGGCATGCGCACGGGCGCTCGGGAAGGCCGGGCTGACCTGGGACGACATCTCGGTCATCGAGGTCAACGAGGCGTTCGCCTCGGTCGTGCTCCAATTCCTGACCGATACGGGCCTGCATGCGCGCTGGGAGGCGGGCGACGTCAACCCGAACGGAGGCGGTATCTCGCTCGGCCACCCGCTGGGGGCCACGGGCGCGCGGATCACGGCCACCTTGCTGAACGAGCTCGATCGACGTGACGTGCAGTACGGCATCGCGACGATGTGCATCGGCCAAGGACAGGCGATCGCGGGGGTTATCGAGCGACTCTGACGTCACTTCCTGGCGATCAGGTGGACTGATCGACCCAGAATCTACTGTGACTGGTGCTGATCGAGAGGTTCGAGCACGATGAGGGCATGTTCGGCTATGTCCTCATCGTGTTCCTGGTGATCGTCGGGCCGCTTGCGTACTTCGCCGGCGTCGACTCTCGTATCGACGAGAAGTCGCCTCGTCGTCGCTCCACGAGCTGAACGGTCACCGCCGGCGACGCTGCGCCCGTTAGGCTGGCGCGTCGTGAGCGCTCCGGAGATCCGCACGATCGGCGTCGTCGGCCTTGGCGCTATGGGCAGTGGCATCGCGCAGCTGGCGATCGAAGCCGGCTATGAGACCGTGGGTCGCGAGGTGAGCGACGAGCTCGGCGAGAAGGCGCGGGATCGGATTGCCCACTTCCTCCAGCGCAAGGTCGACAAAGAGCGGATGACCTCGGACGAGCGCTCCGTGGCGCTGGGCCGTCTTGCGCTGACGACCGACCTTGCCGCGTTCTCGGATTGCGATCTCGTGATCGAGGCGATCGTCGAGGATCTCGAGGCCAAGCACGCGCTCTTCGCGGAGCTCGAAGAGATCGTCCGGCCGGACGCGATTCTGGCGACCAACACGTCAGCGCTCTCCGTCACCGAGATCGCATCCGCAATCTCCACGCCCGAGCGTGTCGTCGGCATGCACTTCTTCAACCCGGCACCTCTGATGCCGCTCGTGGAGATCGTGAAAGCGGAGCTGTCCTCGGATGCCGCCGTCGACGCGGCCTACGCCGTCGGGGAGCGACTCGGCAAGCAGCCGATTCGATGCCATGACACACCTGGATTCGTCGTCAATCGCGTTCTCATCCCGCTCCTCAACGACTGTCTCCGCGTCCTGGACGAGGCGCGGGTCTCGCCGGAGGACCTCGACACGGCGATGACGGCAGGGGCAGGTTGGCCGATGGGGCCCTGCACCCTCGTCGATCTCGTCGGCATCGACGTGCATGTGCATGCATCCGAGGCGCTATACGAGAAGCTGCGCGAACCACGCATGGCGCCACCGCCGCGGATCGTGGCGATGAGGAACGCCGGGCTTCTCGGCCGAAAGAGCGGCCGCGGCTTCTATTCGTACGACTGATCGCTGCCGGCGAAGATCCGCCGGAGCGCCGCCGTGGTCCCTGGCTGCCCGTAGACGTGGACGCGATCGCCCGGCTCCAGCACCGTCTGCGGGCCGAACCCTTGCGGTTGCCCGTCCCGTACAAGGACGCCGACCCAGACCCGCTCGGCGAGCGGTAGCTCCTCGATCCGTCGACCGCTCGCGTATGCCTCCTTTCCGACGGTGAACGCGAGCACCTCGGCGAGATCGTGGTCCACGGTTCGAAATGGCACCTGCAGGCGCCGGGCCGCGTAACCGATCGAACCTCCCTGGACGAGCACGGAGAATAGAACTACGACGAAGATGATGCCGTAGATCCGTCCCGATTCCGGCACGCCCGCGAGCACCGCCAGCGAGCCGAGAAGGATCGGCACAGCGCCCTTCAGCCCTCCCCAGACGATGAAGATCTTCTCGCCGCGACGCAGGCGAACCGGCACGAGCAGCGGACCGACGGCGAGAGGCCGAAGAACGAAGGCGAGGATGACCGCCAGAACGATGCCTTCAACCCAGACTCCGGCATCGTCGAGGTCGCTGTAGCCGATCGAGAGCCCGAGGGCGGCGAACGCTGCGATCTCGGCCAGCGCGGCGAGTGACGCGTGGAAGGACTCGATCTCTCCCTTGCGCGCGAGCGCAACGTCGCCCAGGAGAACACCAGCGACGAAGACCGCCAGGAAGCCCGATCCGTGCGCGACCGAGGCGAGGCCGTAGATGATCCCCGCTCCGCCCAGGACGCGAATCGGGTAGAGGGCCGGGCTCGTCAGCCGGACGCGCCGTAGGACGGGCAAGAGCAGCATCGCGCCTGCGACTCCGACTGCGAGGCCGACGGTGATCTCGATCGCGAACTCCTCGAACACGATCGCCAGGCTTTCGCCGTCCTGTGTGGCGAGCTCGATCATCCCGATCATGAGCGCGATCCCGACCGGATCGTTCGTGCCCGCCTCGCCCTCGAGGATCGTCCCGGCGCGCCCACGGATCTCCCGGCCGCCGAAGACGGAGAAGGTGACCGCCGGATCGGTCGGCGCGATCGCAGCACCGATCAGTCCGGCCGTGATCCACGAGATGCCGAGGATGTAGTGGGCTGCGACGGCGACGAGCCCCCAGGTGGCAAACGTGCCCAGAACTCCGAGCGCCAAGATGGGCTTGGCCGATCTCCGAAAGCGCGCGAGTCCGATGTGGAGCCCGCCGTCGAAGAGGATGACCACGAGCGCGACCACGCCGATACGCTCGACGACCTCGATCGACAGGGCGTCGCGGAACGAGTCGAGGGACGCTGCGAGCACGCCCGCCGCGATCAGGAAGAGCGCAGCGTTCGGAATCGAGATCCGGTCCGCGAGCCGCATTCCGAGCACGGCGAGGAACACCCCGGCGGATACGAGGAGGACGATCGCCCCGAAGTCGGAGATCTCTGTCACGAACGCATCGAGAATCTACGATGCGAGGCGGACCGCGGCGGGTAGTGGGCTAGTTTGAATTCTGATCGTTGCGGGGCGCTTGGCGGAGGATTTGGCATCATGCTTGTGTGCGAGCTGTTGCACTGCTCTTCTTGATCGCCGCACTCGCGGCGGGGTGCGGAGGGAGCGATTCTTCGGTCGACGTTCCGACGTTCGTGGGGCTCAGGGCGTCAGTCGCGACTGACGCCGCCGAGCAATTCGGACTCAAGCCAGAAGTCACGCACGGCAAGAGCAGCGAGATCCGCAAGGGGTTCGTGTATTCGCAGACGCTCAAAGCGGGATCAAAGGCTCGCGAAGGGGACACGCTGACGCTCTCGGTTTCAACCGGGCATCCGTAGAAGGTTGACGAGTGGTACCCTCTGAGGATGCCTGACCGGTCACGCAAGCGACCAACCGATCCGAATGAGCTAGCCAAGCAACTCGTGGACGAAGCGACAGGCGAAGCGCCGCCATTCGATCCCGATGCGGGGAAGGATCCCGCCGCCGTCGCGCTCGGGCGCAAGGGCGGGCTCAAGGGCGGGAAAGCTCGAGCCGCCAAGCTCACTCCTGAGGAACGCAGCGCCGCAGCCAAGAAGGCGGCTGAGGCGCGCTGGGCCAAGCAGTAGGTCACGCTCGCTTCCGACGTCGGATTTCCCACTGAATGCGAGCGGCGTCGACGTATGCCTTGACTTCATCCGCTGTCCAGCCGCTGCCCTCGGCAAGGAGCAGCGTGTGCCACGCCGCGCTGTCGACTGTCATCGGTGCCTCGGTGAGGGGCTGCTGGACCTTTGGCTTCTCCTCAGCCGGCTTACCGACAAGCGCGGGCATGATCAGCCGATCCTTCGCAGTCTTGAAGAACCCTGCCTGCTCCGCTGAACGCTGAAATGCCTGTCGGGCTCGGTCCGCCTGCTTCTCACTGACACCGAGTCCGACAATCTCGCGTTCCAGCCCGTCGTCGTTCGGAAGTGTGGCGCCGATGTGGTTCTCGTAGATCGCTTTGAACAGCGGAACATGAAGGAACGCGTCCACCCGCGCCTGGTCGCGCTGTTGGGGATCAGCAAGCCGCTTGCCGAGATCGGTAAGTTCGACGCGACCGCGCGAGACATTGACCGCACCGAAGATGCGGGCTGTAGCAACCCGAGTTCGGAACGTTCCGCTTGTCGGGCGCTGGCCCATGACTCCGGCCAGCTGATCGGGGCTCGCATAGCCAGGAAGGCTCTGCGACAGGTTCGTGACGACCAGCTCGGCGTCCCGTAGGGGCGTGTACGGGAAGGCGATAGTCGAGCGAGTGCGACCGCCATTCTGGCTGTCGCCGTCCTTGTCGTTCTCGGCTTCGTTAGGTGTGTCGTTCTGCATCTCGTCCATGACGGGCCTCCTTTGTAGTCCTGCATATAATACGCGTCGCGGGAGGCACTTGCAACGCGAAGCAGAAGGAGGAGCCCGCCCAAACGACAGGCAGTTCGCAGACATACGCAGAAAGTGGTAAAACTACCTGCAGCGAAAGGAGCGCGGCCATGAGGAGATGAGAAGCCCCGGCGTCGGAAGCCCGTCAAAGCACCTGACGCCGGGGCTGACCCAAACGGGGCTCGGCGTGAGCCGAGCCCCACCATGCCCACGTGGCGGAATCGGTAGACGCGCGCCGGACTGGAAATCCGGTGGCCGCTAGTCCTCTACAGGGGACGGCCGTGCGAGTTCGACCCTCGCCGTGGGCACATCGGTGTTCGTGAAGTGTATCGGTTGTCCTGCGTTTGCGCGAGAGGGCAGCTCGCAGTAGGTTTGCTTGACTATGCGTGACCGCTCTGGCATACTGATAACTATGAATCGACTGAGCCCAGCGAAGCGAAAGGCCGTTGTTGCCTGCCTCGTCGAGGGCAACTCGATTCGATCGACTTGCCGCATGACCGGCGTAGCAAAGGCCACGGTCATGAAGCTGCTGCTCGATCTCGGAAACGTCTGCTCCGTCTACCAAGGTGCGACGCTCCGCGATCTTCCCTGTGAGCGCATCCAGACGGACGAGATTTGGAGTTTCTGCTACGCGAAGGCAAAGAACGTCCCTGCCGAGAAGCGTGGCGAGCCCGGAGTCGGCGACGTGTGGACGTGGGTGGCGATCGACTCCGACACGAAGCTCGTGCCGACCTATCGCATCGGCGGGCGGGATCTCCGTGAGGCAACTGCCTTCATGACTGATCTCGCTAGCCGCCTCCGTAACCGCGTCCAGATAACGACGGATGGTCATCTGCCATATCGACTGGCGGTCGCGGGTGCCTTCGGCGGAGAAGTTGACTACGCGATGCTGGTCAAGATTTACGGCAGCGATCAGAGCCGGAAGCCTGAGCGGCGCTACTCTCCGGCCGTGTGTCTGGAAGCGATCCCGCAGCGGGTCAGCGGTGACCCCGACCCCGAGCACATCAGCACGAGCCACGTCGAGCGGCTCAACCTCACGATGCGAATGAGCGTCCGCCGCTACACCCGGCTGACCAACGCCTTCTCCAAGAAGGTCGAGAACCACACGGCAGCCGTGAGCCTTCACTTCATGTACTACAACTTCTGCCGCGTCCATCAGACCCTCGGCACGACCCCCGCCGTTGCAGCCGGGGTCACGGATCACGTCTGGAAGCTCGACGAGATCATCGCGCTGCTCGACGAAGTTGAGCGGGCAGTGCCCATGAAGCGCGGGCCGTACAAGAAGCGTCGGCAGGCAGCGGCCTGATTTCAAACTAGCCCACCACCCCGCGGCGAGACTTACAGTCTCCTTACACGGTTTTGATGCTGGACTCACGGTGAATCTCGATACTGGGCTTGGCGTCATGCGCAAGCCCATCCTCTTCGCCTGCTCGATCGCCGCTGCCGCGGTTCTCGGCGGCACCGCCGGCGCCGCGCCGCAGGATGTCGGCGTGCTCTCGGTCGAGGACGGGAAGGGCGTGGTCATGCTCGACTTGAAGGGGTCCGTGCTCGGACGTCTGTCGACCGGGACGCTGCGGGTAACGGATCACACGCCGTGGGATCGCTATTCGGCGCTCGTGGTCGGGCGCAAAGTCACGCAGGAACGGCTCGGCCCGAAGACCGTCCTCTACCGTGGCCAGGGACTTCGTTTCCGAATGGTCGGCGGCGGCTACCGCATCGTCGTCCGAGGAGTGGGCATCTCGGTGTCGGCAGTCGGCAGAGGTGTCGTCTCGCTTGATGCCGATCCGCGCCTGCCTGGCGAGGATGTGGGCGTGTACTCGCTCGAAGAAGGCGTCGACTGCGACGTCGAGCGCGCGCTTTGCACCGCGCTTCCCGACGAGCCCGAGCGATTCACTCTGGGCGCGCCGCCCGAGGACGGGGGACGAGGGCAGAAATGAGCCAACAGCAGCACACCATCTTGGTCGTGGAGGACGAGACGTCGATTGCGACCTTCGTCGCCGCGTATCTTCGGAACGCCGGCTACGGCGTCCGAACCGCCTCGACCGCCCAGAATGCGCTCGTCGAGCTCGCCAGCGAGCCGCCGGCGCTGATCATCCTCGACCTCAATCTGCCCGACGGCGACGGGGTCGAGCTTTGCCGTCGGATTCGCAAGGCGTCGGATGTGCCGATCCTGATGCTCACCGCGCGAGACGAGGACGTGGACAAGATCATCGGCCTCGAGGTAGGCGCGGACGACTACATGACGAAACCGTTTAATCCACGCGAGCTCGTCGCCCGCGTCAAGAGCGTGCTTCGTCGCGCAGCCCCGGATCGTCGGCGCGGTGAGAGCGAGGAGCTCCGGCACGGAGACCTCGCCATCAACTCCGGAAAGCGAGAAGTGTACGTCGGAGACGAGGAGATTCGCCTCGCCCCGAAGGAGTTCGAGCTCCTCTGGGAGCTGCTCGACCATCGCGGGATCGTCCTCACCCGCGACCAGCTGCTCGAACGTGTCTGGGGGTACACGTTTGCCGGCGACACGCGGACCGTCGACGTCCATGTGCGCCAGATCAGGCGCAAGCTCGGGGACGCGTCGCCGATCGTCACGGTGTGGGGCGTCGGTTACAAGGTCGCGAGCGACCGCACGCCCGCCCCGACCGCGTAGAGGCGTTAGTCGGGAATTGACGCGCAGCCGGGGGCGGTCACGACCAAGCCGGGCGGCGCGCTCACTCGTCGTGCAGGCTCGTAAGCGTGGACGGCGAGGGAGGGTGGCGATCCGGAGCCGTGTCGTGGCCGTCATCCGGCCCGCCATGAATTCCCGACTAAACCTCTGCGATCTACCCTAAGAGC
>Ga0136625_1000883_pt1 | contig 10211 bp, 9 predicted proteins | sample AntDrymUQ4832306_2_FD_104672 | JGI IMG/M metagenome (GOLD analysis project Ga0136625, IMG submission 104672) | Polar desert sand microbial communities from Dry Valleys, Antarctica - metaG UQ483 (23.06) | ecosystem: Environmental > Terrestrial > Soil > Desert | place: Antarctica: Dry Valley...
CGGGGCGGCTCGGTCAACGTGTACACCGAGCCGTGGCGCATCGAGTAGCGCAGCCTCTGACGGGTGTCCTGCTCGTCGGCGGCGCATCGCGGCGCTTCGGCTCCCCGAAGGCGCTGGCGCGGTTCGGCAGCGAGACGCTCGCCGAGCGCGCCTGGCGGACTCTCGGCGACGCGTGTGAGGAGCGGCTGGCCGTCGGAAAGGGAGAGCTGGAGCTTCCGTTCGAGGTCCTCGAGGACGAGATCGCCGAGCGTGCGCCGATTGCCGGAGTGATCGCCGGTCTTCGCGCAGCCAGTCACGACCTTGCGGTCTTCCTCCCGGTGGATTGCCCGCTGGTGACGCCCGGGCTCCTACGCGCGCTCGGCAAGGCGCGGGCCGTACCGCAGACGGGGCCGCTCCCGGGCGCCTATGGCAAGGACGACCTCCAGGTGCTCGAGCGGAGACTTGCCTCCGGCGAGCTGTCGCTACGAGGAGTCAACCCACGTGTCCTCCTCCTCGACGAGCGCCTGCTCGTGAACGCAAACACGCCTGCGGAGCTCCTTGAGCTAACGCTCGAACAGGACCTCGCCGGTCGCGACGAGCACCCGGCCTGAATCGGTCTCGACCACCAGCCGGCCGTCGCGTTCGATGCGCTCGGCGGTGCCGTCGGCGCCGTCGACCGTGATCCGCCGGCCGCGGAGGAAGTCGCGCGCGCCGATGTCGTCGTAGAGGCCGCCCAACCCGGACGCCTTCCACGTGTCATAGCACGCGTCGAGTCGCCCCATCAGCCGCTCGAGCACCTCTTCCCGGTCACGAATGCGGCCGTCGATCGTCCGCAGCGAGGCGGGCGCGACCTTCGTCTCTGCGGGAAGCTGATCGCGGGTCTGGTTCACGTTCAGCCCGATCCCCAGAACGACCACTTCGCCCTTCAGCTCGGCGAGGATCCCCCCAACCTTGCGGCGGTCGAGCATGACGTCGTTCGGCCACTTGATCTGCGCCGCGAGGTCGGTCGTGTCCTCGACCGCCAGCGCCGTCGCGAGCGCGGCGACGAGCGAGAGCTCAGGCGCGCGCTCCTTCGACGGCGGCCGCAGCAGGACCGACACGAGCACCGAGGTCGCCGGCGCCTCGACCCACTGCCGTCCCAGCCGTCCGCGACCGCCTGTCTGGTGATCAGTCGTCGCGATTGCGCCCTCCAGGTCATCCGGCTCGAGCAGGAGCTGCGTCGACTCGCACTCCGGCTCGTGCCGGCGCGGGCTGCCGATCACACGATCACACGCGTTCCAGGCGGACGGCCGAGACCTTGTACTCCGGCGTGCCGATCAGCGAGTCCCCGACGTCGTGCGTGAGCCAGTTCACCTTCGCCTCGGCGAAGTGAAGCGCCATCCAGACGAGGCCGGGGTAGACGCGCTCGCTGACCTGCGCTCGCGCTTGCAGATCGCCGCGGCGCGAGACGAGCCGCACCCACTCGCCGTCTGCGACGCCGAGTGAGGATGCATCCTCGGCCGAGATCTCTACGAACGGATCCACCTGCTTGTCGGTGATTCCGGTCTCGCGCATCGTCATCCCGGCCGAGTTGTAGTGGTAGAGCGTGCGGCCGGTGGAGAGGACGAGCGGGTAGTCGCTGTCGGGCTCCTCGATCGGAGGCTGGTACTCGACCGGGTGGAACTTGCCCCGTCCGGATGGACGTGCAGTCGTCTTCTCGTGCAGAAAGCGGGAGCCCTCGTCTTCGAGCGAGGCAACCGGCCATTGCAGACCCTCGTCCTGCAGGCGGAAGTAGCGGATCCCGGACCAGTTCGGGCACAGGTCTGCGAGCTCGTTCCAAACGGCCTCGGCGTCCGGGTACTCCGGCCACTCGCACCCCAGTGCGCGGGCCAGCTGGATCACGATCTCGCGGTCGACGCGCGCATTGCCCGGGCACGGCACCGCCGCGCGCACGCGGTTGACGCGTCGCTCCGTGTTCGTGAACGTGCCGTCCTTCTCGGCGAAGCTCGAGGCCGGCAGCACGACGTCGGCGTGCTTTTCGGCGGTGTCGCTGAGGAAGATGTCCTGCGAGACGACGAACTCGAGGTTGGCGAGCCCCTGCTCGACATGGCGCGCGTTCGGCTCGGTGTGGGCGGGGTTCTCGCCGATCAGGTAAAGCGCCTTGACCCGGCCGTCGTGCAGCCCCGACATCATCTGGTCGAGCCGGAAACCCGCACGCTCGGGCACCTCGACGCCCCACGCCTCCGAAAACTTGCGTCGGATCTCGGGGTCGTCGAGAGGCTGGTAGCCCGGCAGGTAGGTGGGATTCGCGCCGGAGTCGTTCAGTCCCTGGACGTTGTTCTGGCCGCGCAGGGCATTCAGGCCAGTCGACTCGTACCCGAGGTGGCCTGTCATCAAGACGAGGTTCGCGAGCGACCAGATGTTGTCGACACCGCATGCGTGCTCGGTGATCCCCAGCGTGTAGAAGATCGCGGCGTGCCGCTCGGTCGCATACTCGCGCGCGGTGGCTCGGATCGCCTGAGCCGGGACGCCCGTCCAGCGCTCGGCCTCCTCGGGCGTGTAGCGGGAGACGACCTCGCGCACGGCCTCGAAGTCCTCGGTGTGCTCGCGGATGTACTCCTCCGCTTCGAGACCCTCCTCGAGGATCGTGTGCATGAGCGCGTTCAGCAGCCAGACATCCGAGCCGGGGCGGAGCTGCAGGTGGCGTTTCGCGATCTTCGTCAGCCAGATCGCACGCGGGTCGGCGACCACGAGCGTGGCGCCCTTCCGGACCGCCTTCTTGATCCGCAGCGCGAGCACCGGATGCGCCTCGGTCGTGTTGGAGCCGATCACGAGCAGGAAGCGCGCGTGCTCGATCTCCGGGATCGAGTTGGTGGAAGCTCCTCTGCCGAACGACCTGACCAGGCCGTAGAGGGTCGGAGCGTGTCAGGTGGCCTCGCAGGAGTGGACGGAGTTCGTCTGGAGCCCCGTGCGGGCGAGCTTCTGGATCAAGTAGTTCTCCTCGTTTGTCAGCCGCGCCGAGGCGAGCACCCCGACGGCCTGCGGCGAGTGGCGTTCCATCACCCCCTTGAGCCCGGCGGCCGCGACCTGGAGCGCGTTCTCCCAGCTCGTCGGATGCAACTCACCGTCCTCGCCGCGCACGAGCGGCTCGGTGAGGCGGTCGGGGTGGTGGACGAAGTTGAAGGCGAAGCGCCCCTTGACGCAGAGGTCACCCTCGTTCGAGACGTAGTGCGGCTTCGAGGTCACCTTCACGATCCGCTTCGTCTGCGGGTCGACGTTGAGGTCGATCTGGCAGCCGACACCGCAGAACGTGCAGGTCGTCTTCGTCTGCTCGAGCGTGCGCTCCTCGATCCCCGAGCCCTCGAGGAACTTCTCATAGATCGCTCCCGTCGGGCAGGTGGAGAGGCAACCGCCGCAGAGCTCGCACTCGGTGTCGAGCCACGAGCGGCCCCACGTCGGCACGACACGCGCCTCCGGCCCCCGCCCCTCGAGCGAGAGTGCGGAGCACTGCATCACCTCCTGCGTGTAGCGGACGCAGCGGTTGCAGAGGATGCACGTGTCGGGCTCGTAGCCCATCAGGCGGTTGCGGTCCTCGTACGGCTCGCGCTTCGCGTCCGGGAGCACGAGCGGCGCCTCCGCACCGAGCTCGCGGGCCATGTCGACGAGCTCGTTGGGCCGGCCTGCGGGATTCGCGTTCAGGTGCTCCGAGAGGAGCATCTCAGCGAGCGTCTTACGGAGCTGCGGGACGACGGCCTCGGCTCCATTCGAAACGGTCGAGACGGCCATTCCCGCAACGACGCGGGTCGCGCAGGCCGGCAGCGGCCGCGACGCTCCCTCGACGCCGACGACGCACATGCGGTAGCCCCCGTAGGGATCGAGCTTGTCGTCGTGGCAGAGCGTGGGGATGAAGACGCCGTTGCGCGCGGCCGCGTGCACGAGCAGCTCGCCGTCCTGGGCGGAAGCCTGCCGGCCGTCGATCGTGAACTCGATCACGCGCTCATCTTCTCGAACAACTCGGGCCAGTGGCGGAAGGCATTGCGCACAGGGTACGGCGCGGCCTGGCCGAGTCCGCAGATCGAGGTGAGGTGCATCGCCTCGAGCCACTCCTCCACCTGGTGTCGCGCCATCGGCGCACGCCCGTGCTCGAGCTCCTCGAAGAGGTGGTGCAGAGCGCGGTTGCCGATCCGGCACGGCGTGCACTTCTGGCACGACTCCTCGGCGAAGAACCGCATCGTCTCGGTGAGCAGCCGGAGCGGCGAGTAGGAGCTCGGGAAGACCTGCACGCCGGCCGAGCCGACGCCCGCGCCCCACTCGGTCAGCGCCTCGCGGGTCAGCGGCACGTCGAGCGCCGTCGGCGGCAGGATCCCACTTGCCGCTCCGCCGGGAACGATCGCTCCCGGCTCCTCCGTGAAGCCGCCCGCGTAGTCGTCCACGAGCTTCCGCAGCGTGAGCCCGTTCGAGGCCTCATAGCAACCCGGTCTGGCGACGGCGCCGCTCACCGACCAGAGCCGGACGCCCGGATTCCCCAACCCGTTCCACCACGCGCCGCCGTTCCGCAAGATCGCAGGGATGTGGGCCAGTGTCTCGACGTTCTGAATCAGCGTCGGCCGGCCGAGGTAGCCGACCTGGGCGGGGTAGGGTGGCCGCAGGCGTGGCATGCCGCGCCGACCCTCCATCGACTCCAGCATCGCGGTCTCCTCGCCGCAGATGTAGGCACCCGCACCGACCACGAGCTCGAGCGAGAGGCCGTCGAGGAGGCCGGCCGCGCGAAACTCCTCGATCGCGGTCGCGAGGCGGGCTCGCGCGGTCGCGTACTCCTCTCGGATGTAGATATACACAGCCGCCGCGTCGAAGGCCCGGGCGGCGACCAAGGTCGCCTCGAGGAGAAGATGGGGGCGGAGCTCCATCACGTACCGGTCCTTGATCGTCCCTGGCTCGCCCTCGTCCGCGTTGACGATCACGTACTTCGTTCCGGGCTCGCGCGCCACCGCCTCCCACTTGAGTCCGGCCGGGAAGGCTGCGCCGCCGTAGCCGGCGAGACCGGCCGCCTTCAATTCCTCCACGATCCGTTCCAGCGGTGGCCCGTCGCGCAGGAGGCTCAGGCCGCCGCGCCGCTCGTAGTCGGAGAGCGTCGCGTCGCGGATTGAGAGACCCAGCGAGGCGCCCTCGTTTGTCGAGTACGTTACGCCTCCGCGGACGTTGTTCCCGTCCAGCACCACCGGTGCAAGGTCGCAGTGACCGAGGCAGGCCACTTCGAGCGCGCCGTCGTGCAGCAGCGCACGGGAGCCGGCACAGTCGCAGATCGGGCCTGTGCAAACACGTACGGCATCCACCGGCACCTGGAGAAACGAGTAGAACGAGACGACCTCGTGCACCTCGCCGCGGCGGATGTTCATGTGGTCGGCGAGCGCGTCCGAGAGCTCGGGGCCGATCGGCCCCACCTCGCGACGCAGGTGGCCCAGGTTGTCGAGCAGGCGTGTCCGCTCGGTCGGCAACGTTTCGAGCACCGTCGCCAGGCGCAGGACGTCCATAGCTCGAGTCTAGCCTCGAGCTAATCGCGCAGCGGGCGACGGAGCCTCTTCGTCGCCGCCCGCCGCTTCTTCTGCTCCAGCCGGCGCTTCTCAGCCGCCAGTGACGGCCGGGTCGGCACGCGCCTGCGATCGACCTTCAGCGCCTCGCGCAGCTGCTCCACAAGCCGGTCGATCGCAAGCGCGCGGTTCCGCAGCTGGCTGCGCTCGTCCTGTGCCACCGCCCGGAGAATGGGACCCGCCCGACCGAGGACGCGGCGCTTCTGGGCAGGCGAGAGCGCGTCCGACGCCTCGACGTCGAACCGAGCTTCGACGCGCGTCTCGGCGGTGTTGGCGTGCTGGCCCCCCGGACCGCTCGAGCGGGAGAAGCGCAGCTCGATCTCCACCGCGGACAGGACGACCGACCGCGTGACACGAATAGAATCCCCCTCCATGGCCGCCATTCTGCTGGACGTCGACGGCGTCCTCCACGTCTCGGGCGAGCCCATCCCAGGAGCCGTCGACGCGGTGGCCCGGCTCAGGCGCGACGGGCACCGGCTGCGCTTCGTCACGAACAACTCGACGCGTTCTCGTGCGGCACTCGCGCAAGAGCTGCGCGAGCACGGCTTCGAGCTCGAGGATGACGAGTTGCAAACGACACCGATCGCCGCCGCGCAGCAGCTGGCCGGCCGCCGTGTCTTCGCGCTCGTGATGTCCGCGATCGTCCGCGACCTCGAGGGGATCGAGCTCGTCGGCGACTCCGCGGACGCAGTTCTCCTCGGCGGCTGCGACGAGACCCTGGAGCCCAACCAGGTTTTCAGCTACATGAACCTCGCCCGGGCCTACTCCGAGATCCAGGTCGGGGCCTCGCTCTATTGCCTGCACAAGAATCCGTGGTGGCAGACCGGACGCGGGCCGATGCTCGACGGGGGCATGTACGTCGCGGGGCTGGAATACGCGACGGGCGTCGATGCGACCGTGATCGGCAAGCCGAGCGCCGCCTGCTTCGCCGCCGCGCTGGCCGCACTCGACGCGGAGCCGGAGCTGACGTGGATGGTGACCGATGACCTCGAGCAGGACGTACCCGGGGCGCAGCTCTTCGGCATGAAAACCGTCCTCCTTCGCACAGGAAAGTTCCGCCCGGACACGCTCGAACGGTCGACCGCGATCCCCGACGCGGTGCTCAGCTCGATCGCGCACTTTCCCGACTGGATCGAGCGCGAGCTGTGAGCGTTGGTCTCGATCTGATCGAGATCGAGCGGATCCGGCGGGCGCTCGAGCGACATCCGGGCTTCAGGAACCGCTGCTTCACTCCGGCGGAGCAGGCGTACTGCGACTCGAGGCGGAACCCGGCCGAGAGCTACGCAGGCCGGTTCGCGGGCAAAGAGGCCGTCGGCAAGGCGCTCGGCTTCGGCGTTGCGTGCGCGTTTGCCTGGAAGGAGGTGGAGATCGTGGGGCGGCCGAAGCCGGGGGTGCGGCTCTCCGGTCGCCTCGCTGCCTGGGCGGAGCGGAGGGGTGCCGGTGCGATCGACCTCTCGATGACGCATTCGCGTGAGCTCGCGTCGGCGGTCGCCGTCGTCGCAGATGCCTGAATCCTCTTTCTTCACGCCGCTCTACACCACGCCGCTCTACACCGCAGCGGAGATGCGTGCTGCCGAAGAGCGCTTTCCCGGTTTTCCGAACACGGCACCGGAGTTGATTGAGCGCGCGGGCACGGCGGTCGCCCAGCACACGCTCGAGCGATTCCCGGACGCACAGCGCTTTGCGGTCGTGTGCGGCAGTGGGTCGAACGGCGGCGACGGGCGAATCGTCGCCCGGGTGCTGCGTGAGGCCGGCCGTGATGCCGTGGAGACACACGCCGTCGAGCAGGCCGACGTCATCGTCGATGCGCTTGCGGGCACCGGCTTCCGTGGGGAGCCTCGACCCAAGGCGACGGCCCTGATCGCGCGAATGAACGCCGCCGGTGCCCCCGTCGTGTCCGTCGACCTTCCGTCTGGGATCGACGCCTCGACGGGCGAGATCGGTGCCGTCGCGGTCGAGGCGGAGCTGACGGTAACGTTTCACGGCACGAAGGTGGGGCTCGTCGTCGCCCCGGGCAGGTTTCGGGCCGGCGAGGTCGTCTGCGTCGACATCGGACTCGAGGAGCGAGCGACCGAGCACCGGCTCGTGAAGGAGGAGATTCTCGAGCTCGTCCCGCGAAAGCGACCCGAGGACAACAAGTACTCGGCCGGGTCGGTGCTCGTGATCGGGGGCGCGTCGGGCCTCACCGGGGCCGCATGCCTTGCGGCCGAGGCAGCCCTTCGGGCCGACGCCGGCTACGTTGCCGTTGCGGTGCCGGCCGATTCGCTCTCCGTGGTCGAGGTCAAGCTCCTCGAGCCCGTCAAGCTGACGTGGGACCGGGTGGGTCAAGCAGCCGGGAAGGCGAAGGCTGTCGCGATCGGTCCCGGGCTCGGCCGCTCAGCCGAGGCGAAGCAGCTTCGCGCCGGTCTCCTGGAGGAGCTCGATCAGCCCGTCGTGCTCGATGCGGACGCGCTACACGAGCTGGAGCCGGGCAACTGGCGCCCTCCTGTGGTGCTGACGCCGCATGCCGGCGAGCTCGGGCCGCTGCTGGGAGAGGAGTCCGCCTGGGTCGACGCGCACCGGGTCGAGGCGGCACGACGCGCCGCGAGCCGCTTCGGCTGCGTCTGCCTGCTGAAGGGCGCCGATACGATCGTCGCCGCTCCCGAGGGGAACGTGCTCGTCTGTGCTGCGGACGCCCCGGCGCTCGCAACCGCGGGCACCGGCGACGTGCTTACCGGAATCCTCGCGGCCTTCCTCGCCAAGGGACTCGAGCCTGCGCTTGCCGCGGCAGCAGCAGCTACGGCCCTGGCCGCTGCGGCGCACCGCGTTCCCCTCAGCCGCGGTGTGATCGCGAGCGACGTCATCGCTGCTCTGCCGCACGTTCTCCGCTGAGCGATGGACATCGTGACCGGCGCGTTCTCGTACACCGGTCGCGCGATCGCCGAGGAGCTCCTGCGTCGCGGGAGAGACGTGCGAACGCTGACCCGACGCGCCGCGCCGCAGGACCCGCTCGCCGCCCGGATCGACCGCGCGGAGCTCCAGTTTCGCGACGAGACGTCGCTGCGACGGGCGCTAGAGGGTGCCGATACCCTCTACAACACGTACTGGATTCGCTTTCCGCGAGGGACCTCCACGTACGAGCGTGCGGTCGCGAACACCCACGTCCTGCTGAGGCTCGCGCGCGAGGCGGGCGTTCGTCGGATCGTCCACGTCAGCGTGACGAATCCGTCGCCGAGCTCGCCGCTCCCGTACTTCCGCGGCAAGGCACAGCTCGAGAGGGACGTGGCCGAATCCGGTTTCTCAGCCGCGATCGTGCGGCCGACGCTCGTCTTCGGCCCACGCGACATCCTGGTCAACAACATCGCGTGGTGCGCCAGGCGGACGCCCATCTTCCCCGTCGCGGGCGACGGGAGCTACCTCGTCCAGCCCGTCTCGGTCGAGGATGTCGCATCGATCTGTGTCGGCGTCGCCGAGCTGGACGAGGACATCGTCGTCGACGCGGCCGGGCCCGAGACGCTCGCCTTCGAGGAGCTCGTTCGACTTGTCGCGGCTGCCGTGGGCCGGAGGGTCAGAATCGTGCACGCGCCGGCCGCTCTGATGCTCGCCCTTGCCCGTGCAGTCGGCATGACTCGCCGCGACGTGATGCTCACCGCCGAGGAGCTTGCGGGCCTGCAGGCGAGCTTGCTGACCTCCGCCGAGCCGCCGCGTGGCACTGAGAGCTTCCGCTCGTGGGTCGTCGGCTGCGGCGAGACGCTCGGTCGCGACTACGTCTCGGAGCTGGCGCGGAACTTCCGTCCCTACCATCCCGTCTAGCTGATGGCCCGCTCGGAGTTGACGGTCGACCTCGGCGCAATCCGCCGGAACGTGCGCGCGCTGCTGGGTGTCTTGGCGGGCGCCGAGCTTTGGGCCGTCGTCAAGGCGGATGGGTACGGGCACGGCGCGGCAGACGTCGCGCGCGCCGTCCTCGGCGAGGGTGCGGCCGTCCTCTGCGTGGCGACCGTTGCCGAGGGGCTCGCGCTCCGGGCGGCGCTCGGCGAGGCGCGGATTCTGGTCATGGGTCCAGCGACGGGTCGCGAGATCGCTGAAGCGCGGAAGGCCAAGCTCGAGCTTGTCGTTCCCGACTGGGAGGTGCCGGAGGGCGTGCGCGTCCACCTGAAGATCGACACCGGCATGGGACGCTGGGGCTCCTCGGAGCTGCCCTCCTCCCCGGGGCGCGAGGTCGTTGGCCTGATTATCCACCTCGCCTCGGCCGACTGCGACGCCGAGTTCACCCACCGCCAGATCGAGCGGTTCGCGCGTGTGACCGAGCCGTTCGCTCACCTCACGCGCCACCTCGCGAACAGCGCCGGGGCTCTGCGCTTTCCGTCCTCCAGGTTCGACGCCGCCCGGTGCGGAATTGCCGTCTACGGTCTGTCGCCCTTCGGCACGGATCCCGCGGCGGACGGTCTGGAGCCGGCGCTGCGGTGGGAGTCCCAGCTCGCGCAGGTAAAGCTCCTGCAACCGGGCGAGTCGACCGGGTACGCCCGGCGCTACGTGGCGGAGCGGCCCACCTGGATCGGCATCGTTCCCGTCGGCTACGCGGACGGCTTCCGCCGCGATCTGAGCGGCACGTACGTGCGCGTGGCGGGCGAGCAGCGCCCGGTTGTCGGAACGATCTCGATGGACGCCTTCGCGGTCGAGCTCGAC
>Ga0136625_1000884_pt1 | contig 10205 bp, 7 predicted proteins | sample AntDrymUQ4832306_2_FD_104672 | JGI IMG/M metagenome (GOLD analysis project Ga0136625, IMG submission 104672) | Polar desert sand microbial communities from Dry Valleys, Antarctica - metaG UQ483 (23.06) | ecosystem: Environmental > Terrestrial > Soil > Desert | place: Antarctica: Dry Valley...
ATCCTGCCAAACGTCGCCGCCATCCGAGCCGAGGGCCACGACGTGACGGTGCTGTTCCTCGACGCCAGCTCGTCCGAGTTGGTCAAGCGCTACGACGCCACGCGCCGTCGTCACCCGATGGCCGAAGACGCAGAGGGCCTGATCGAAGCGATCGAGCTCGAACGTGCGGTACTCGAGCCGGTGCGCGAGGCAGCCGATCTGGTGATCGACACGACCGGGCTCAACGTGCACGAGCTGCGCGAGCGAGTCACAGTGGCCTTCGACGCCGTCCAATCCGAGCAGATGCAGCTGGCCGTGGAGAGCTTCGGCTACAAGCACGGGCTGCCACTTGACGCCGACATCGTGATGGACGTGCGCTTCCTGCCGAACCCGCACTGGGTGGACGAACTGCGCCCGCTGACCGGACACGATCCAGTCGTGCGCGACTACGTGCTGAACCGCGACCAGACACGTGAGTTCCTGGAGCGGTTCTCACAACTCGTGCTCGTCCTGCTCCCCAGCTACCGCGCAGAGGGCCGCAACTACCTCACGGTCGCCGTCGGGTGCACGGGCGGCCGGCACCGGTCGGTGGCGATCGTGGCAGAGCTGGCCGACCGTCTGCGCACGAGTGGCATCACTGTCCGCGCCACCCACCGCGACGTCGCCCGCTGACGCTTCGACTCACTGCGCTCTCTCGACTGCTCCTCGTCGCTGGCGCTTCCCTCGTCGCCTGACAACCAGCGCTTCACATCCCGGGGGCCAAAGCGGTCACGCCAACTTGCCGAGCGAGGGCGGTGAGCGAGACCAGCACTATGGTCAGCTTCATGACGGTTCGCGTGGGCATCAACGGGTTTGGTCGGATCGGTCGTAACTTCTTCCGAGCGGCCCGCCAACGAGGTGACGACATCGATCTCGTCGCCGTCAACGATCTCGGTGACCTACGCACGATGGCCCACCTGCTCAAGTACGACTCCGTGCTCGGCAACCTGGGCGATCAGGTGCGGGCCACGAGCACGAGCCTCGAGGTCGGTGACAACACGCTCGAGGTGCTACAGGTGCGCGATCCGTCCGAGTTGCCGTGGGGTGAGCTCGGCGTTGATGTGGTCGTCGAGTCGACGGGCTTCTTCACGTCGCGCGAGCAGGCGGCGGCACACCTCGATGCCGGTGCCCCGCTCGTGGTCGTGTCGGCACCCTCGAGCGGCGCCGACGGCACGTTCGTCTACGGCGTCAACCACACCACGTTCGACCCCCGGGCCCACAAGGTGGTGTCGAACGCCAGCTGTACGACGAACTGCTTCGTGCCGATGGTCAAGGTGCTCGACGACACGTTCGGTGTGAAGCAGGGCTTCATGACCACCGTGCACGCCTACACCGGCGATCAGCAGCTCGTGGACGGACCGCACAGCGACTTGCGCCGGGCCCGTGGCGCCGCCATCAACATCATCCCCACCAGCACCGGTGCTGCGCGGGCGACGAGCCTGGTCTTGGAGTCGATGAAGGGCAGGCTCGATGGCATGTCCCTTCGCGTTCCCGTTGCCACCGGCTCGCTCACCGACTTCAACGCCGTGTTGAACCGTCAGGCCACCGTCGACGAGATCAACGACGCCTTCCGCAAGGCGGCCCGGTCGGGCCCGCTCAAAGGCATCATCCGCTACACCGACGATCCGATCGTGTCGTCTGACATCATCACCGACGCCCACAGCTGCATCTTCGACGCCGGCCTCACCATGAGCCTCGGCGCGTTCGTGAAGGTGGCCGGCTGGTACGACAACGAGTGGGGCTACTCCAACCGACTCGTCGACTTCGTGCTGTACGCCGGCGGCAAGGCGCGTCGGGGCTCGGCCCGCAAGGCGCCGGCCAAGACGGCGACAAAGAGATCCGCAGCGAAGAAGTCGGCAGCGAAGAAGACGGCAGCGAAGAAGACAGCAGCGAAACGGTGATTGACGGCGCCCCCAGCGCCGGCATCCCGACGCTGGAGGATCTCGCCGAGCGCGTCAAGCTCGATGGTGCACGTGTGCTCGTGCGCACCGACTTCAACGTTCCGCTCGAGAACGGCGAGATCACCGACGACTTCCGCATTCGCGCCGCCCTGCCGACGATCGAGTGGTTGACCGAGCGTGGCGCACACGTCGTGTGTGCCAGCCACCTCGGGAGGCCAAAGGGCCGCTGCGTCGACGAGTACTCCGTGGAGCCGGTACGCCGGCGGCTGGCCGAGCTGGCGCCGGGTGCCGACCTGTTGGAGAACCTGCGCTTCGACGCCGGCGAGGAGAGCAATGACGCCTCCTTCGTCGAGCGGCTGATCGATGGCATGGACGCCTACGTCAACGACGCCTTCGGAGCCTCCCACCGCGCCCATGCCTCGATCGTCGGTCCGCCGGCGCACCTGCCTTCGGCCATGGGTCGGCTGCTGGAACGGGAGGTGGAGGTGCTGCTCGGCCTGCGCCGCCGTCCACGACGCCCATTCGTCGCCGTGCTCGGCGGGGCGAAGGTCAGCGACAAGCTGGGTGTGATCGAGGCGCTGGCGGACGCCGTCGACGCACTCGTGGTGGGGGGTGGCATGTGCTTCACGTTCCTCGCCGCACGCGGCCACTCCGTCGGCGACTCGATCTGCGAACGCGACCAGATCGACGAGTGTCGTCGCCTGCTCGAAGGCTTGACAGCGATCCACCTGCCGACGGATCTCGTCGGGCTCGACGCGCACGGCGAACGGGCGACGTTCGGCGCCGACGTGCCCAATGGCGCCAAGGGCCTCGACGTCGGCCCTGGCACGGCCGCGGCATTCGCAGACGTCGTGCTCGACGCCGGCACCGTGTTCTGGAACGGCCCGATGGGGAAGTTCGAGGACGAGCGATTCGCCGCCGGAACCCGCACCGTCGCCCAGGCCGTGGCCGACACGAAGGCGTTTACTGTCGTCGGCGGCGGCGACTCCGCCGCTGCCCTCGCCCAGTTCGGTCTCGACGATGACGTCGATCACGTCTCGACGGGCGGCGGGGCGTCGCTCGAACTGCTCGAGCACGGCGACCTTCCGGGGCTCGCCGCCCTGCGGAAGGGAACCTCATGACGAGACGGCCGCTCATCTCCGGCAATTGGAAGATGAACCATCATCACTTCGACGCCATCGCCTTCGTGGAGAAGCTGCGGGTGCTGGTTCCCGACGACGTCTACAGAGGCGTCGACGTGTCGGTGCATCCTCCCTTCACCGATCTGCGGTCGGTGCAGACGTTGATCGACGCCGACAGTCTCAAGTTCTCGCTTGGCGCCCAACACTGCCACTGGGAGGACGCCGGGGCATTCACCGGTGAGGTGTCGCCGGTGTTCCTGGCGAAGTTGCGCGTCTCGTACGTGATCTGCGGCCACAGTGAGCGGCGCCAGCTGTTCGGCGAGACCGACGAGGACGTGACGAAGAAACTGGCCGCTGTCCGCCGCCACGGCATGACGCCGATCATGTGCGTCGGAGAGACGTTGGAAGAGCGCGAGCGCGACGAGACCGAGTCGAAGGTCGTCGGCCAGGTGCGGGCGGGGCTCGCTGGGAGACCGGCCGACGAGGTGGCCTCGACGGTGATCGCCTACGAGCCGATCTGGGCCATTGGCACCGGCCGCACGGCCACGGCTGATGACGCCCAGACCGTGTGCGCCACCATCCGACGCCTCGTCGCCGACGAGTTCGGTACCGACGCAGCGGACGGTGTGCGCATCCAGTACGGCGGGTCGGTCAAGCCGTCCAACATCACCGAGCTGATCGCTCAGCCCGACATCGACGGGGCGTTGGTCGGTGGGGCAAGCCTCGATCCCGACGAGTTCGCCAGGATCATCCATTTTTCGGTCGCGTGACGATCGAGTGACGCTCGGGGGCTGTTGCATGTCGTCAGCCGGCCTCTGATAACGTCGGGGAACCCTGTCGATCGGGGAGGACGATAGGAATCGATGAGCGGTCGAACGTCGCTGGCCTTTGTCCGGCGGGCGGTTCCCGTTGCCAACTACCTCCCTCCCGCCATCCACGAGGAGGACCTGAGTGATAACCAGACGCAAGAGCACCAAGCTCGTTGCGGTGCTCGCCGGAGTTTCGTTGGTCGCCGCCGCCTGCGGCGATGACGACGCGCCCGCAGATTCGAGCCCGGCCACGAGCGAAGACGGCACGACGCCGCCCGCAACGGGTGACACGACGCCGCCCGCCACGGGTGACACGACGCCGCCCGCGACAGGTGGTTCAGCCCCACCGGCCACGGGTGACACGACGCCGCCCGCGACAGGTGATTCAGCCCCACCGGCCACGGGTGACACGACGCCGCCCGCAACAGGTGATTCAGCCCCACCGGCCACGGGTGGCAGCTTCACCTACGGCTACGGCCAGGAGTTCAGCGACTTCAACAACAACACCATCGGTGGCAACTCCGTCAAGAACGGGATCGTGCTGAACGGTGTGCTCCCCGACACGTTCTACTTCTCTGGACCCGAGGGTGCGCTCGTCATGGACGAGAACCTGATGGAGTCCGTCGAGCTCACGAGCGAGGATCCCCAGGTCGTCGAGTACGTGGTGAACCCGGAGGCCGCATGGTCCGACGGTGATCCCATCGACTGCGACGACTTCCAGCTCGCCTTCATGTCCAGCAACGGCAAGTACATTCGCCAGAAGGACGGCGCCCCGGTCACCGACCCCGAGTCGGGCCTGGAGCTACCGGTGTTCGACACCGCCGGCACCACCGGTTACGAGCAGATCGAGTCCCTCGAGTGCTCGGAGGATGGCAAGACCATCACCACCACTTACGCAACCCCGTACCCCGACTGGCAGGGTCTGTTCACCAACATGGTGCCGGCCCACATCCTCGAGCAGGAATCCGGCGTCGAGGACATCGGCGCACTGCTGGAGAGCGAGGACCAGGCGCAGCTCGAGGCAGCTGGCGAGTTCTGGAACACGGGCTGGGTGCTCGAACCAGGGCAGCTGAAGCCCGAGATCATGCCGTCCGGTGACGCCTTCAACATCGGCAGCTGGGAAGCCGGTCAGAGCCTCACGCTCGTTCCAAACGAGGCCTACTGGGGCCCACCGCCGCAGCTTGATGAGATCGTGATCCTGCTCCTGGCCGACACGGCTCAGGCCCAGGCGCTGGCCAACCAGGAGATCCAGGCCATGGACCCGCAGCCAAACGCCGACCTGCTGGCACAGCTGGAAGGTATCGAGGGTGCGACCGTCGAGACCGGCGAGGCGTTCACGTTCGAGCACTTCGACTTCAACTTCAACAACGACGCGCTGAAGAACCGCGACGTGCGCGAGGCGTTCGCCAAGTGTCTGCCTCGCCAGCAGATGGTCGACGAGCTGATCAAGCCGCTGAACCCCGAGGCTGAGGTACTGAACAGCCGTTGGTTCGAAGGTTTCGAGCCCGGCTACGAGGACACTTCGGGTGGCGCCTACGACGAAGTCGACATCGAGGGCGCCACGGCGCTGCTCGAGGGCGCCGGCGTCGAATTGCCGCTGAAGCTGCGGATCGGTTGGTTGAACGACCCGGAGGCACCGAACCTGCGTCGGGCCAACGAGGTCGCCCTCGCCAAGCAGAGCTGCGATCAGGCAGGCTTCGAGATCGTCGATTCCGGTACGGCGACGTTCTTCGATGTGGAGCTGCCGGAAGGCAACTATGACATCGCCATGTTCGCCTGGGCCGGCAGCGCCCTGAAGACCGGTTCGTCCTCCACCTACCAGAAGGGTGGCGGCAACAACCTCGGTAACTACAACAACGAGGATGTCAACACCCTGATCAAGGAGCTCAACACCGAACTCGACCCGGCTCGCGTGGAAGAGCTCGCCAACGAGGTCGACACGATCCTGTGGGAAGACCTGGCGACCATCCCGGTGTTCACCTTCCCGAACCTGCTGGCGTACTCCGAGAACGCCGGCGGCCTGGTGGCAAACCCGGCCCAGAACGGGTTGACCTGGAACGCCGAGCAGTGGACCGTCAGCTGACGGTTCGCACCACGTAGTTACTATCATCAGTCGTGGTGTCCGGGCCGTCGGCCCGGACACCACGATGAACCGGTGACACCGCCTGTCGTCGGTCACCGAACCCGGCCGCTGGGGGTACGGCATGTTCTTCTTCATTCTTCGCCGCTTTGCAGTGACGGTGCCGATCCTGGCGGCGTCGACGTTCCTGGTGTTCGGCCTGGTGACGATCTCGGGCGACCCGCTCGCCCAGTACCGCACGTCGCAGAGCCCGAACCGGGCGCAGATCATCGCCCAGGCGCGGGATCGGTTGGACCTCGACCGTGCCTTCCCGGCCCGTTACTGGGACTGGTTGAAGGGTGTGGTCAGGCTCGATTTCGGCCAGAACAAGGGGGGCCAGGAGGTCTACCCGATCCTCAAAGACGCGCTGGTCACGACTTTCCGGCTGGTGATGCTGGCGACAGTGCTGTCGATCATCATCGGTCTCGTCATCGGCATCATCTCCGCCGTGCGTCAGTACAGCGCCTTCGACTACGGCACCACGTTCGCTTCATTCCTGTTCTACTCCCTCCCCGTGTTCTGGCTGGCGGTGCTGCTCAAGCAGTTCGGCGCCATCGAGCTGAACGACTACCTGGAGCAGCCGACCTTGTCGTTCACCGTCGCAGTCGCCGTGGGGGTGATGACCGGGTTCGTCATATCGACAGTCACCGGCGGCCCCTGGCGAAGACGGCTGCCCGTCCTGGCGGTGACCGCGGTCATTTCGACGGCATTGTTGCTGCTTGCTGATTCCACTGACTGGATCCTCAATCCGGGGCTGTCGCCGGTCGCTGTGGGGGTCTCGGCGGCCATTGCCGGGGTGCTGGCGACGATGGCGTTCGCACCTTTGAGCAAGCGCACCGTGCTCGTGTCCGGCGTGGCGTCGGCGATGATCGGCTTCGTCGGCTCGCTGGTGTTCCACGGCTGGCTCGACGAACCTTCCTGGGTGGATCTGTTCCAGCTGCTGGCGATGTCACTGCTGGTCGGTGTGATCGTGGGCGCCGCAGTCGGTGGCATCGAACGCGCTACTGCGATCAAGGCCGGGACGACGGCGACGGTCTTTGTGGGCTTGGTGGTCGTCGCTGACGAGTTCATCTCGGCCTGGAAGCCTGGGCGGACCATCGCCACGGTGGGGCCGCAGACGGCCAACATCAAGGGCACATTCTGGGAGCGGATGATCGACTACGCTTCCCATCAGGTGCTGCCGTCGCTGGCGCTGGCGCTGATCGGCCTCGCCACATACGCCCGGTTCACGCGGGCATCGATGCTCGAGACGCTGAACTCCGACTACGTGCGCACGGCGAAGGCGAAGGGTCTTCCGGCTACGCAGGTGGTGCTGCGCCACGGGTTCCGCACTGCACTCATCCCCGTCACAACGGTGATCACGTTGAGCTTCGCCACGGTCATCGAGGGCGCCACGATCACCGAGCGGGTGTTCGGCTGGTCGGGCATGGGCACGTTGTTCGTGAAGGGCCTGAGCGATGTCGACCCGTATCCGGTGATGGCCTTCCTGGTCGTGGTGTCGGTGTCGATCGTGTTCCTGAACGCCCTCACCGACGTGCTCTACGCCTACCTCGATCCGAGGATCCGCAATGAGTAACGTCCCGGCAGTCGAATCGGCCGTCGGCACCGCCGGCCCCCACGGTGGGGGGGCCGAGCGGGAGTTCACCGTCGAGGCCCGCAGCCAGTGGGGACTCGTGAGGCGCCGCTTCTTCCACCACAAGCTGGCGTTGGGAAGCATGATCGTGCTGCTGTTGGTGATCCTGCTGGCGTTCGTCGGCGCCGCGCTGTGGAAGTACAACTACACAGAAACGTCTCCCCGTGTCGACGGACGGGGAGCTCCGACTCTTGACGCCATCCCGTTCATCGACGGCGACGGCCTGGCGGTCGGTGAGCACCCGTTCGGCCAGGACGACATCGGCAGGGACTACTTCGCATTGACGTTGCGAGGCACCCAGCAGAGCCTGATCATCGCCACCCTCGCCGGGTTGGTCGGCACGTTCATCGGTACCGCCATCGGGGCCATCGCCGGGTTCTATCGGGGCCGGGTCGACAACATCCTGATGCGCTTCGTCGACATCGGGTTGACGATCCCGCTGTTGCTGTTGGCGGCGGTGATCGGCCGCCGAGCCGGTGACATCCCCGGACTGAGTTGGTTGTTCGGTGAGAACAGCCTGCTGCTGTTCGGCAAGGATCCCGACGACGTACCGGTGATCGGTGACTACTTCGGTCCCAACAGCATCATCCTGCTCGGTCTCGTGATCGCCTTCGTGTCGTGGTTGACGATCGCCCGCGTCGTACGCGGCGAGTTCCTGTCGCTGCGTGAGAAGGAGTACGTAGAGGCGGCGCGAGCGCTCGGGACACCGAACGGCCGCATCATCCGCAAGCACATCCTGCCCAACGCCGTCGGCACGATCATCGTGAATGCCACGCTCCTGATCTCGGCAGCCATCCTGATCGAGACGGCCTTGTCGTACCTCGGCCTCGGTGTACGCGGTGACGACTGGTCACTGGGCAAGCTGGTGTCCAGCTATCAGAACGCGTTCACCACCCGGCCATGGCTGTTCTGGTGGCCAGGGCTGTTCATCCTGGTGATCGCCCTTTGCATCAACTTCATCGGCGACGGATTGCGCGATGCGTTCGATCCTCGCCAGACAAGGGAACGCCGATGAGTATGGACAAGTGACTAACCGGCCGGAGGAGGTCCCTTTGGAGCGCGTCGATGATGCGCCCGTGTACGCGTCGGCCACGACGGCCGATGTGCCGCTGCTCGTCGTCGACGACCTCCGTGTGCGATTCCCCACCGACGACGGCCAGCTCCAGGCGGTGCGCGGTGTGTCGTGGGAGGTCAAGGAGCGAGAGGTGCTGGGCATCGTCGGCGAGTCGGGCTGCGGCAAGTCGGTGTCGGCGATGGCGCTGCTCGGCCTGCTGCCGCCGACTGCCCGGATCTCGGGCTCGGCGAAGTTCAGGGGCCAGGAGCTGTTGGGGGTGCCGGACCGGGAGATCCGGTCGCTGCGGGGCCGCAAGATCGCCATGATCTTCCAGGACCCGATGACATCGATGAACCCGGTGTACACCGTGGGCGGCCAGCTGGCCGAGGCGGTACGCGCCCACTTCGAAATGTCCAACAAAGCCGCCATGCTGCGGGCCATCGAGATGCTCGACCTGGTGGGCATCCCCAACGCTAAAGCCCGGGCCAAGTCGTATCCGCACGAGTTCTCAGGCGGCATGCGCCAGCGGGCGATGATCGCCATGGCAATCATCAACAACCCCGACGTGATCATCGCCGACGAACCGACGACGGCGCTCGACGTCACCGTGCAGGCACAGATCCTGGAGACGCTGCAGGAGGTCAAGGAGGAGGTCGGGGCAGCCATCATCCTGATCACCCACGACCTCGGTGTGATCGCCGGCATGGCCGACCGCGTGAAGGTGATGTACGCCGGCCGGATCGTCGAGTCCGGTACCGCCGAGCAGATCTTCGACACGCCCCGTATGCCGTACGCCGCCGGGTTGCTGGGGTCGATCCCGTCCATGGAAGGCGCCAGCGACGTGCTGACGCCGATCCTGGGGACACCGCCAAGCCTGGTCAATCCACCAGAAGGTTGTCCGTTCGTGCCCAGATGCCCGCTCGCCATCGACGAGTGCCATCACGACGAGCCCGATCTGTTGTCAACGGATCAGCCGGAGCACGAGGCGGCGTGCATCCGCTGGGAGCACCTGGCGACGGTGGAGGATCCCCGGCTGCTGTTCCGCACCGGTGACGAACTGGTCGACGCTGGCATCATCGATCCCGAGCTCGTGAGCGAGTCATGACCAACGATGGTGAGGTGAGCGGCGGCGAGCAGCTCATCGAGGTGACCAACCTCGTCAAAGAGTTCCCGATCCGTGGCGGGGGGCTGATCAAGCGCACGGTGGCCAAGGTGCACGCCGTGTCCGGCATCTCGTTCAGCCTGCGACGTGGCGAGACCCTCGGACTGGTGGGCGAGTCCGGATCAGGCAAGACCACCGCCGGCCGGGCCGTGCTGCAGCTGCACCGGCCAACGTCGGGGTCGGTGAAGTACGAGGGAAGGGAGCTGACGACGCTCTCGGATCGCGAAATGCGCGACATGCGCCAGGAGATGCAGATCGTCTTCCAGGACCCGTACGCGTCGCTGAACCCGAAGATGCCCGTGAACGACATCGTCGCAGAGGGGATCGCCGTCCACGAGAAACTGAAGCGCAGCGAGCGGCACGACCGGGTCGCCGATCTGCTGCGCGA
>Ga0136625_1000885_pt1 | contig 10201 bp, 9 predicted proteins | sample AntDrymUQ4832306_2_FD_104672 | JGI IMG/M metagenome (GOLD analysis project Ga0136625, IMG submission 104672) | Polar desert sand microbial communities from Dry Valleys, Antarctica - metaG UQ483 (23.06) | ecosystem: Environmental > Terrestrial > Soil > Desert | place: Antarctica: Dry Valley...
GTGCACGACAGGGACAATGGTGAGCACGTCGGTGGCTGCGAAGCCGCGGCTACGTTCGACCAGGCCGAACGGATCGCTCAGCTTCAACCGCAGTGGACCGATCGCGAACCGACCTCGCAGGGCCGACTCCACCTCGTAGGCCAGTTCGACGCTGGCGCCGGGCGCGAGCCGGTCGACGACGAATCGGGCGTGGGCACCCAGGACGTGCGGAACCGAGTCGTCCAGCTGGAGCAGCCCGCTGCGCTGTTCGGCGCGGTTGGTCACCCGTAGGACGATGGTGGCCGGCTGGCCGACCGGCGTGCGGCTGGGCACGATCGACCTAGCCGAGGAAAGCCGGAACCTGTTGCGCCCCACAAACAGCGAGGCGACCAGCGGAACAGCGAGAGCAAAGATGGCAGCCCGCAGCAGGCCGGACTCGCCCAGCGTGATACCGGTGAGGACCAGAGCAATTCCGGCGGCCACAAGGCAATTGCCGCGAATCGTCAGGTTGTCCCAGAGCTTGCGCATCTCAGGTCAGGCCGGATCTGTCTGAATCACGCCGGTGGCGTTCAGCTGGCCGTCGCGTCCGGCGCGTTGCGCGGCACCGGAACTCGCTTCACGCAGTCGGCAACGATGTCGTTGGCGCTACGCCGGGCGATCTGGGCCTCCGGCGTGAGAATCACCCGATGACAGAGCACCGGCCCGACAAGTTGCTGCACGTCGTCGGGCAGCACGTACTCCCGGCCGGCCAACGCCGCCACGGCCTTCGCCGAGCGCAGCAGTTGCAGGCTCGACCGCGGTGACCCACCGAGACGCAGCTCCGAGCTGCGGCGGGTCGCGGCGACCAGTTCGACGACATAACTCGACACCGCGGGAGAGACGAAGACGCCAGCCACGGCGGCGATGACGCTGCGTACCTCCGCGGCATTCGAGACCGGACGCAGGTCCTCCAGCGGGTCGTGGTCGGCGTGGCCGGAGAGCATCGCCAGCTCAGCACGGGTGTCCGGGTAGCCCATCGAGACCCGGGCGGTGAATCGGTCGCGCTGAGCTTCGGGCAGGGGATAGGTGCCCTCCATCTCGATCGGGTTCTGAGTGGCCACCACCATGAACGGGCTCTCCAGGTAGTACGTCGTCCCATCGACGGTGACCTGACGCTCCTCCATGCACTCCAGCAGCGCGGACTGGGTCTTGGGAGAGGCACGGTTGATCTCGTCACCGACCACCAGGTTGGCGAAAACCGCACCGGGCTTGAATTCGAAGTCGCGGGTGTCCTGGTTGTAGACGCTCACCCCGGTCACGTCGCTGGGCAGCAGGTCAGGGGTGAACTGCAGCCGGCGAACCGAACAGTCGATCGAGCGGGCCAGGGCCTTGGCGAGCTTGGTCTTCCCGACGCCGGGGACGTCCTCGATCAGCAGATGGCCCTCGGCCAGCATGACGACCAGGGCCAGTCGGACGATGTCGGGCTTGCCCTCGATCACCCGCTCGATGTTGTTGGCGATCCGGGTAGCGATCTCGCGAGCCTCGTCCAGCGGAACGGCGCCCTGGCGGGCACGGTGGGCGCCGTCAGAGTCCGCCGCGCCGCCTCGTTGCGCAGCGTCCTGACGTGCAACGACCCGGCTGTGCGGGGCGGCTGTCACCGCAGCGTTCCTCCTACCTGCCCGCCGGGATCGCCGGTGGCATCTGGGGTGCCGGCGGACGCGGCAGTTGGCCCCAGCAGCCTACGTCGGTCTCGGAGAGATGTGTAGGCACGTCCTGGTGACCCGCTCGTCGAAATGCACGGGGCCAAATATCACCGATGTGGGGGTTGGTGGGTTAAGGTGGCGCCCAGTGGAGAGCAGTGGTGGAGTAGGCGCGCAGGAGGTGGAGCGGTGTTCTTCGGAACGCACGTGCTGCGCCTGGATGAAAAGGGCCGATTGGCCCTGCCCTCCCGCTATCGCGATGAGTTGGCCGAGGGCCTGGTGATCACCAAAGGGCAGGAGCGCTGCCTGTTCGGGTATCCGGAGGCGTACATGACTCGGATCGCGGACCTGCTGGCCCGTAACGAAGCGCCCGGCGGTTCGCGCGCGGTCCGCGAGTACGAGCGCTTCTTCTTCGGGTCGGCCGACAACCCCACTCCGGACAAGGCAGGGCGGGTCGTCGTGCGGCCCGACCTCCGGGCGTACGCGGGGCTGGATCGCGACTGCGTCGTGGTCGGCGCCAACACTCGTTTCGAGATTTGGGAGTCGGATGCCTGGGCGAGGTTCGTCGCCGAGCGCGAGGACTCCTTCTCCGACCTGGAGGCCGAGGTGTTGCCCCGAGCGACCTGACCACCATGCAGCCTCGCCCCTCCGGTGAGGTCTCCTCCCGCGCCGCACCACCGTCGCCCTGGCGCACCTTCCCCGGTGCCAGGTCGAAAGGTCGGCGGAGCGGGTGGGGACCTGACCGGAGGACCGAACCGGCACAGCGACCCACCTGAAAGGAAGCAGATGACCACCAGTTCCGGTCATGTGCCGGTTCTGCTGTCTCGCGTGTGCGAACTGCTGTCTCCGGTCGCCGGTCGGTCCGGTGCCGTCGTCGTCGATGCGACGGTCGGTCTTGGCGGTCATGCGGACGCCCTGCTTGCTTCCCATCCCGATCTACGGGTGATCGGTCTCGATCGTGATCCGGCCGCGTTGCGGATCTCGGGCGACCGGCTGGCCACTTACGGCGCGCGAATTCAGCTGATGTACACCACCTTTGATGCTCTAGGAGAGGTGCTCAAGGACTCTGCGACCGACGGCGTCGATGGCGTGCTGTTCGATCTGGGGGTCTCCTCCATGCAACTCGACGAGGCCGAACGCGGTTTTTCCTACTCCCGCGACACCGGCCTGGACATGCGGATGGACCCAGCCGCCGCGCTCACCGCGGAGCACGTCGTCAACCACTACTCCCGCGCTGAGCTGACCCGGGTCCTGCGTGCCTACGGCGAGGAGCGCTTCGCCTCCCGAGTTGCCGCGGCCATCGTTCGGGAACGGAACCGCGCGCCGATCACCAGTTCAGCTGCCCTCGCCGAGTTGGTCCGTTCCGCGATCCCCGCCGCCACCCGACGTACCGGCGGTCATCCCGCGAAGCGCACGTTCCAGGGACTTCGAATCGAGGTCAACGGCGAACTCGCTGCCCTGGAGAGCGCCCTGCCCACAGCGATCGAGGCTTTGCGCCCCGGCGGTCGACTGGTGGCGATCAGCTATCACTCCCTGGAAGACCGGATCGTCAAGCGGGCGCTCGTGCGAGCGACCCAGGACAGCACCCCCCTCGACCTGCCCGTGTTGCTGCCGCAGGGCCGGCCGCGGTTGCGAATGCTGACTCGCGGGGCGGAGGCGCCGACGGCACGGGAGATCGAGAGAAACCCTCGGTCGGCATCGGCCAAGCTGCGGGCCGCCGCGCGCGTGGACGAGCGGGAAGATCTCGCGGGGCAGCCCGGCGAACACGCCGAGGCACCTGCACCGACCCGAACACGGGGCGCCGCCTGATGGCCGCCGCCGGAACAGCGAGGACGGGCACCGCCGAACCGAATAGCACCAGGCCGGCACCGCGGCCGCAGCCGCCGGCGCTGCGCCTGCTTCCCGCACCGTCACCGAGCCTGCGCCGCGGGCCCTTCATCGTCCTGGTGCTCGCCCTGGTGATCGTCGGCACCATCGGCCTGCTCGTGCTGAACACGATCATCGCCGCAGACTCCTTCCGTGCCGAACAGCTCGTGCAGCGCAATGCTGAACTGGCCGTCACCGAGCAGGAGTTACAGCGTCAGGTCGCCGAGGGGCTCGCACCCGAAGCCTTGGCTGAGGCTGCGCGTGAGCTCGGCATGATCCCAGCCGGGCAGCCTGCCTTCGTCATTATTGGTCCTGACGGCTCCATAGTCATCCAGGGCACCCCGGCCCCAGCTGGGGTTCGATGACATGGCGAGCCGACCCCCCCACCGCCAGGCCCGTCGCCGTCCGCCTGCTCGGCCAGGCTCCCGATCTCGACGCAGGTCTCGACGCCGGCTGACGCTGGCCTTTCCGGATCGGCGGCTACGTTTCGCGGGCGCGGTCATGGCGTTGCTCACCGCGGTGATCCTGGGTCGGCTGGTTCTTCTGCAAGGCCTCGACGGGACCGCGTACGCAGCCGCGGCCTCCGCCGATCGCCTCCGCGAGGACGTCCTGGCTGCCACTCGGGGGCAGATCCTCGACGCCAACGGCAATCCGTTGGCCTACACAGCCTCAGCCCGCAAGATCTATGCCGACCCGTCCCTGGTCGGCGACCCGGTGCGGACCGCAACGACGTTGTCCGGAATTCTCGGTGCCCCGGTCAACGAACTCGTCGACAAGATGCAGGCCGACAACCGCTATCAAGTCCTTGCCGATCGGTTGGCGCCCTCGTTGGCAGCGCAGGTGATGGAACTCGACCTCGCTGGAATCGGCGTCGAAGTTCAGCCATTGCGGGTCTATCCGGCCGAGTCGGTCGGTGCTGCAGTGGTCGGCTTCACCGGCGCAGACGGGGCGGGGTTGGCCGGAATCGAACAGGCCTACGACGAACTGCTCACCGGCACGCCGGGCACGGCATCCTACGAAGTCGGCCGCAACGGTGCGGTCATCCCTGCCGGAGAGCGCACCGATCAACCGGCGATTCCCGGGGGATCGGTTCAACTGACCATCGACCAGGACGTCCAATTCCATCTTCAGCAGCAACTCGACGCCCAATGCGCGAACGGGTCCACCCAGAACGCCCAGGGCGTGATTCTCGAGGCCCACACAGGTCGGGTGCTTGCGATGGCGATCTGCGGCACCTTCGACCCGAACACTGCCAACGAGGCTGATCCGGACACTCTCGGCAACGGGGCAATCTCCGGAATCCTCGAGTCGGGGTCAGTGGCCAAGGCCATGACACTGTCCGCCGCGATCGAGGAGGGGATCGTCACACCGGACGACGTACGCCTGACACCGGACTCGATCACGGTCGGCAACACGACAGTGCGCGATGCTCATCCGCACAACCCGATCAATTACACCGTCACCGGCATCCTCGCCAAGTCCTCCAATGTGGGGACCATCGGAATCGCCCGCGAACTGGGCAACGATCGCCTCGAGCAATACCTACGTGCGTTCGGGATCGGCGAGCCGACGGGGATCGAACTCCCCGGGGAGAGCCCCGGAATTCTTGTGCCCCACCAGGAATGGAGCATTGCCCAATCGATCAACATCCCGATCGGGCAGGGCTTCGCACTGACCACGCTGCAGATGGCATCGATCTATCAGACGATCGCCAACGGCGGCGTACGGATTCCGCCCAGGATCGTCGACTCCACGACGGCCGCCGACGGGACGGTCACCGAGTCCATCCAGCCCGACGGAGTACGAGTTATCAGCGAGGAGACTGCAGCGACCATGGCCTACATGCTCGAAGCGGTGGTCGGCGAAGGTGGCACGGCCCTGAATGCGGTCATCGACGGCTACCGGGTTGCCGGAAAGACCGGCACCGCCCAGCGGCCGAACCCGGCATGCAGTTGTTATGCAGGCGGCGGCTTCTGGACCACCTTCGCCGGCTTCGCGCCGGCCGATGCTCCCCGATACGTGATGTCGGTGATGCTGCAGCGACCCGACGCGGGCGTCCCGGCAGGTCCGGTCTTCAAGAACGTGATGACCTTCGTGCTCGCCCACCAGGCGGTGCCGCCGACCGGTGCGGCCCGGCCGGAGTTCACCCTGATCGTGTGACTGCATGGCCCGGCCCAGCGACGCTGACGCTCCCGGCCCCTCGGTAGCCTCGCCCTCTGTGGCCGTCCTGTCTCGTCCTACTCAGCTGGCGCCGGTTCGGCTGGCCGAACTGGCGGCGTTGTTGGGCCTTCCACCGCAAGCGCAGTCAGCGACGGTCGAGGTGTCCGGCGTGACGCTGAGCTCGGCCGACGTGCGACCGGGTGATCTGTTCGCGGCCCTGCCCGGGTCCAACACCCATGGGATCGGCTTCGCGGCGGCGGCCATCGATGCCGGCGCGGTGGCGATCCTGACCGACCCGACCGGAGCCGCCGCAATGGCAACGGTTGCCGGTCCGCCGGTCGTGATCGTGGCCGATCCCCGGGCGGCGTTGGGTCGACTTTCGGCACGGGTGTACGGCGATCCCAGCCACCGGTTGTCCGTCCTCGGGGTGACCGGAACGAATGGCAAAACGACCACCAGTTATCTGCTCGAGGCTGCGCTTGCCGCCGCCGGGCAGCGACCCGGATTGATCGGCACCATCGAAACCCGGATGCAGACCGCAGCCGGGTTGGTGGCAGTACCCGCTCGACGCACGACGCCCGAAGCGCCCGATCTCCAGGCGACCCTGGCGCTGATGGCCGAGAACGGCGTCGGATCGGTGGCCATGGAGGTCTCGAGTCACGCGCTGGCCTTGGACCGGGTGGCCGGCACGGCCTTCGACGTCGCCGGCTTCACCAACTTCAGTCAGGATCACCTGGACTTCCACGGAGACCTCGAGGCCTACTTCGCGGCCAAGGCGCTGCTCTTCGACGGCCGCGCGGCTCACGAGGTGGTGCTGGTCGACGACGAATGGGGGCGCCGGCTGGCTGGCCCGGACACCGTCACCGTGTCGGTCACCGGACAGACCGACGCGCGCTGGTACGCATCCGATGTCCTGGCTGCCCAGGGTCGGACCTCGTTCGTGGCGCACGGACCGGCTGGGCGCAGGCTGACGGTCAGTCTCGGTCTGCCAGGGAACTTCAACGTCGGCAACGCCCTGCTTGCCCTGGCGATGCTCGACTGTTCGGGGATCGACGTCGAATTGGCCGCGCAAGGACTCTCGACAGCCCGGGTGCCGGGCCGGATGGAAGTCATCGACGCGGGGCAGCCGTTCACCGCGGTGGTCGACTACGCGCACACTCCGGCCGCCGTCGCTACCGTGCTCGAGGCGCTGAGGCCGCACGCCGACACCCTCATCCTCGTCCTCGGTTGCGGAGGCGACCGCGACACCGGCAAACGCCCGCTCATGGGCGAGGTGGCTGCGCGGGGCAGTGACCTACTGATCATCACCGACGACAACCCGCGCTCTGAGGACCCGGCTGCGATCCGGACCGCGATGCGGGCAGGCGCAGACGGTGTGCCGCCAGCCCAACGGGGCGCGGTGATCGAAATCGGGGGCCGGGCCCACGCGATCGAGGCCGCGATCCACCGGGCAGGGCCGGGCGACACCGTGCTGATCGCCGGTAAGGGGCACGAACACGGCCAGGAGATCGATGGCGTGGTCGTCCCCTTCGATGACCGCCAACTGTTGCGTTCCATACTGGCCGACAACGGCTGGATCGGGAGTCCGAAACCGTGATCCCGATGACGGTTGCCCGGCTGCTCACCGCCACCAACGGCCAGTGGCATCCGAGTACCCAAGCGGGCAGCGGAGACGTGGAGCCAGCCGCGCTGTCGATCACCGGCGACGTGCAGATCGACTCTCGATCCTGCGGCCCGGGCGACCTCTTTCTCGCCCTGCCGGGAGAGCGCACCGATGGGCATGACTTCGCCGCCGCCGCGCATCGAGCCGGCGCCGTCGCCGTACTGGCCGCCCGTCCCGTCGACGGCGTGCCGTGCGTCGTCGTCCCCGATCCACAGCGTGCGCTGGGTGATCTCGCCGCCGCGATCCTGACTCGGTTGCCGGACCTGGTGATCGTCGGGATCACCGGGTCCAGCGGCAAGACCTCGACCAAGGACCTGCTCGGCGAACTCCTGTCCCGATGGGGCCCGACCGTGTGCCCGATCGGTTCCTACAACAACGATCTCGGCGTACCGCTGACGGTGCTGAGGGCCGACGAGCGGACCCGTTTCCTCGTTCTGGAGATGGGTTCCCGCGGGGTCGGCCACATATCCCGGCTGACCCGGGTCGCCCGACCGGCGATCGGCGTCGTTCTCAACATCGGTACCGCCCACCTCGGTGAGTTCGGCTCGACCGAGGTCGTGGCCCTGGCCAAGTCCGAACTCGTGGCAGCACTACCTGCCGCCGACGAAGGTGGCGTTGCGATTCTCAACGCCGATGACCCGGCCACGCCGTACTTGGTCGGACGTACGTCCGCACAGGTCTGGACCTTCGGCTCCGCACCCGAGGCCGACGTCCGCTATGCAGGCGTGGATGTCAGTGCCGGGGGTCGACCGCGGTTTCGGCTCTCGGCAGGTGGTGAGCAGGTCGACGTGGCTCTGCAGCTGGTCGGCGCACATCAGGCGGCAAACGCGGCCGCGGCAAGTGCCGTCGCCCTGTCGACGCTCGCCCGGGCGCAGCCGCCGGCCCGGGTGGAATCGGCCGCCACACCCGAGCGGCTGGCGGAGCTCGCAGTTGCCCTCGGCGCCGCGCGGCCTCGAAGCGCCTGGCGGATGGAACTCAGCGACCGCGCGGATGGGGTGAGCATCCTCAACGACGCCTACAACGCGAATCCTGAATCGATGCGTGCCGCCCTGGAAGCCCTGGTCGGCGTGGCAGGCGGCAGTCGCCGTACCTGGGCGGTGCTCGGAGCGATGGGGGAGCTCGGAAAGACTGCCGACGCCGAGCACGAAGCCGTGGGCCGCCAGGTCCGGCAGCTCGGCATCGACCGGCTAGTCGTCGTGGGTGCGGACGCGTTCGGCATTTATGCTGGCTCTGCTGGTGTTCCAGCCGAGGGAGAGAGGTTCGTCCACGTGCCGGACATGAGCGCGGCGCTGCACCTGCTGCGTCCCCGGCTTCGTCCGGGTGATGTGGTCCTGGTCAAAGCATCCCGCTATGTCGGGCTCGAACGGCTCGCGCAGGCTCTGCTCCGAGGAGCAGATCAGACGTGAGATCGGTCCTCATCTCCGCTGTCGTCGCCCTGGCGATCTCGATCCTGTTCACACCGATCGCCATTCGCAGTCTGCAGCGCAGAGGTTTCGGCCAGGAAATCCGCGTCGATGGCCCCCAGCACCACATCACCAAGAAGGGCACGCCCACGATGGGCGGTGCGGTGATCGTCCTGGCCACCGTAGTCGGCTACTTCGGCGCCTACCTGTTCCTTATCGGCCAGGGCCGGGGGCCGACGGCCAGCGGACTGTTGCTGATCTATCTGCTCGTGGGGCTTGGAGCGGTGGGCTTCCTCGACGACTACATCTCGATCCGCAACCAACGCAACCTCGGCCTGAACAAGACGGCCAAGCTGGTCGGCCAGCTCGTCGTCGGCATCAGCTTCGCCATTCTGGCTCTGCAGTTCCGTAACTCCAACGGTCTGACTCCCGGATCGACGGTGCTGTCCTTCGTCCGGGACATCGCTCCGCTGACCCTGGGCACGGTCGGCTTCGTGGCCTTCGCCCTGCTGCTGATCAGCGCCTTCTCCAACGCCGTCAACTTCACCGACGGCCTGGACGGCCTGGCCTCGGGCGCGTCGGTGCTGGTGTTCGGGTCCTACCTGATCGTCTCGTTCTGGCAGTTCGGGCACGACTGCGCGCGGCTGCAGGAAGCCGGGTGTTACTCGGTGCGCGATGCGCTGGACATCACGCTGATCGCGGCGGCTGCGATGGGTGCCTGCATCGGCTTCCTCTGGTGGAACGCCTCACCGGCCCGGATCATCATGGGCGACACCGGGTCGCTGTCGCTCGGCGGGCTGATGGCCGGCATGGCGATCTTCACCCGTACGGAGCTGCTGCTGGTCGTACTGGGCGGTTTATTCGTTGTCGTCGCCATGTCGGTGACCATTCAGATCCTGGTCTTCCGCCTCGGGGGTGGCCGACGGATCTTCCGGATGGCGCCCATCCATCACCACTTCGAGCTGGCCGGCTGGACGGAGAACACCGTCGTCGTGCGGTTCTGGATCGTCACCGGCATGGCAGTGGCCTTCGGCCTGGGGCTGTTCTATGCCGATTGGCTCAGCGTCGCCGAGCTCGAGTGACCTGGCCGCGACCTACCGGGCCGACCCGCCCCGGGCACCGGGCATGGGCCGGTCGGCGAGTGCTCGTCCTCGGTGCCGGAGTGTCCGGACTGGCCGCGATTCGTGCCCTGCACCGTGCCGGAGCGCTCGTGCTGGTGGCCGACGAGCGGACCGGTGTGCTGCCCGAGGACCTGTCCCAGCAAGACGGGAACCCGCTCCCCACCGTGCGGACGATCGGAATGCCGGACGACGTGCCCGAGGTGGACCTGGTCATCGCCACTCCCGGGGCGCAGCCCGACCATCGGCTGCTGGTCTCCGCCCGTCGTGCCGGAATCGAGATCATCGCCGAGCCGGAGTTGGCGTGGCGGATGCGCGATCCCGGCGCGGCGA
>Ga0136625_1000887_pt1 | contig 10195 bp, 8 predicted proteins | sample AntDrymUQ4832306_2_FD_104672 | JGI IMG/M metagenome (GOLD analysis project Ga0136625, IMG submission 104672) | Polar desert sand microbial communities from Dry Valleys, Antarctica - metaG UQ483 (23.06) | ecosystem: Environmental > Terrestrial > Soil > Desert | place: Antarctica: Dry Valley...
CCTCGGCGGCCGAGCCCGGCATGACTCTGAGCACGAGCACGCCTTCGACGTCCAGCTTCTGCGTCACCTGGCGGTTCAGGTCCCCGTCTACCTCGATCCCGAGCGCGGGACGCACGTACTTTCCACCCGCGATGAGCTCCGGGACGACGCGGTTCACGGTGTCGACCGGCACGGCGAAGCCTATCCCGGCGAAGGTCCCGGAAGGGCTAAAGATGGCCGTGTTGATCCCGATGAGCCGGCCAGCGGAATCGAGCAAGGGGCCGCCGGAGTTGCCGGGGTTGATGGCGGCGTCGGTCTGGATCAGGTGCTCGATGACCCCGCCCTGGTCGGAGGGCAGGGAGCGGTCGAGCGCCGAGACGATCCCGGTCGTCAAGGTCCAGTCGAGGCCGAAGGGGTTGCCGATGGCGAACACCTTCTGCCCGACCTTGAGGTTCTGGCTCGTCCCGAGGAGCACCGGTGGCGGGCGGTTGAAGGCCACCCCAATGCGCAGCACCGCTAGGTCGTGGGCCTGGCTCGCTCCGACCAGCCCCGCGCTGTAGTCGCGCCCGTCGCTCAACCTCACCTGCGCCCCCGAGGCGCTCGCCACCACATGGTAGTTGGTCACTACGTGCCCGCGCTCGTCCCAGATGAGGCCCGAGCCCGTGCCTTTCGGGATGCTGAAGATGTTGCGAGTCCAGGGGTCCATCACCCGTTCGCGGGTCGTGATGTAGACCACCGAGCCTTTGGCCTTCTCGAAGAGCTCGATCGTTGTCTTCTCGTCGGCGGCGAGATCCCCGCGCGGGGTGACCACCCGCGGTGTCGCGTCCACGCCCGAGATCGTCCGCTCGATCGAGGGAAAAGCCTGCCACAGGAGCAACAGAGCGGCCGCGGCGACAGTAACCCAGAGAAGACGGGAGAGGAATGGATTTCGGCTAGTGTTCATGGCGCGTCTCGATCTTCACCTTGCCGCGGAACACCCAGTACGACCAGCCGGTGTACATCAAGATGATCGGCAGCAAGAACAGTGTACCGATCAGCAGGAACGCTTGCGACTGCGGCGCGGCGGCTGCGTCCCAGAGCGTGATCGTAGGCGGCACGATGTACGGGAAGAGGCTGATCGCAAGCCCAAGATAGCACGTCGCGAACAACCCCATTGCGGCGACGAACGGGGCGGCGTCGCGCCCGCGCGCAAGGGACCGCCACAGCCACCAGGCGATCGCTGCGGTTGCGATCGGCACCGGGGCGAGGAAGGCGAGGTTGGGCCACGAAAACCAGCGGGCGGCGATCCTCGTGTCGAGGAACGGTGTCCAGAGACTCACCATGCCGATGAAGCCGAGCGTACCGAAGAGTCCCACCCGCGCTTTCGTGCGCGCCCAGTCTTGCAGCGCACCTTCGGTCTTCATCACCAGCCACGTTGCGCCGAGCAAGAGATAGCCGAAGACGAGCCCGACGCCCACCGCGAGCACAAAGGGGTGCACCCAGTCCCAGCTCGTCCCGGCATACTGTCGTCCGCTCACCGCGAAGCCCAGCACGAACTTTCCAAGCACGCAGCCCTGGGCGAAGGTCGCGATGAGCGAGCCCCAGAAGAACGCATGGTCCCAGCGCTTGCTGGTCATGGTTGTGGCTGGCCGGAGCTCGAAGGCGACCCCGCGGAAGATCAGGCCCAGCACCATCGCGAGGAGCGGGAAGTAGAGCGCCGGTAAGATGATCGCGAAGGCGAGCGGGAATGCCGCGAACAGCGCCAATCCTCCGAGCACGAGCCAGGTTTCGTTTCCGTCCCAGATGGGCGCCAGCGAGGCCATCATCAGATCGCGCGCGTGATCCCCGGGCGCGAAGGGGAAGAGGATCCCGACGCCGAGATCGAAGCCATCGAGTAATAGATACATGAAAACCCCGAAGGCAAGGATAACAGTCCAGATGGGCACGAGGTCGAGGACCATGGTAGGTCTCACTCAGAGGCGGGACCCGTGGTCGCTGACAACGGCCGGGCAGGGCGCTGTTCGGGCCGCAGCTCCTGCCTCTCGAGCGGTTCCGGGAGACCTTGCCGCACCAGCCGCACGAAGTAGTTAACGCCGGCGCCGAAGACGACGATGTACACCGCGATGTAGATGAGGAGTGACGCTAGGACTTCGCCGCCCGTCAGCGTCGGCGCCACTGCGTCCGCGGTGCGCAGGAGTCCGTAGACCACGTAGGGCTGCCGGCCGACCTCGGTCGTGATCCAGCCGGCGGTCACGGCGACATAGCCGGTCGGGATCGCCCAGGTGGCCGCGCGCAGGAAGAGCGGGGTGACGAAGAGCCGCTTGCGCCAGGCGAGCCACCACGCCCAGAGCGTCAGCGCGAACATGATCGCCCACATGCCGACCATCACCCGGAAGCCGAAGAACACCGGCACCACCGGCGGGCGGTCCGCAGGCAGAAAGTCCTTGAGCCCGCGAACCACGCCGTCCAGACAGTGGGTGAGATAGAGGCTCGCGAGCTTCGGGATCGACACCTCGGCGCGGTTCGTTTCCGCTTCCTCGTCCGGAAGCGCGAACAGCACCGCTGGCGCCCCCGCGCGCGTCTCCCACAGGCTCTCCATCGCCGCCAGCTTCTGCGGCTGATGCTCGAGCGTGTTTAACCCGTGCAGGTCGCCGAGCAACGCCTGCGCGGGCACCAGCACCGAGGCGAGGATCACGCCCATCGCGATCATGACCTTCGCCTCATCGAGGTAGCGGCCGTGGCGCAGATACCAGGCCGCGATCCCGATCACCGTGAACGCGGTCGTGAGATAGGCGGCGGTTACCGTATGCACCAACCGATACGGAAACGACGGGTTGAAGATCACCGCCAGCCAGTCGGTCGGCACGAACCGTCCGTCGATGATCTCGAAGCCGGCGGGCGTCTGCATCCAACTGTTCGCCGCCAGGATCCAGAACGCGCTGAGGAGCGTCCCGATCGCGACCATCAGCGCGGAGAACAAGTGCGCCCACTGTGGGACGAGCTTGCGCCCGAAGAGCAGCACGCCGAGGAACCCCGCCTCGAGGAAGAACGCCATCAGGGCTTCGTAGGCCATCAGCGGAGCGACGATGTTCGCGGTCGCGTCCGAGTAGCGGCTCCAGTTGGAGCCGAGCTGGTAGGGCAAAACGATCCCCGATACCACACCCATGCCGAATGCCACGGCAAAGATCCTGATCCAGAAGGTAGAGATCCGAAGATAGACCTGCTTCTTGGTCGCCAGGAGCAGCCCTTCCAGGACCGCGATGTACGAGGCGAGCCCGATCGTGAACGCCGGCAGCAGGAAGTGAAAGGCGATGACGAAGGCGAATTGGATGCGGGAAAGCAATACCGGATCTAGCTCCATGGGTCTCCACCTTCAGGCCAATGGCTGCTCATGGGTCACTGTTGCTCGCGACGCTTGGCGATTTCATCGGGTGTGATCGTCGATGCCTGGGCGCCAAACCGGCCGCTCACGTAGTTTACCACGGCGGCGATTTCCGCATCGGAATACCCTTTGCCGAAAGCCGGCATCAACACCTCGCCCTGTTGAGAGTGCAGGACGGCGCCGTGCAGGGTCACCTGCGTCAGGTTGATCGCCGCAGGATCATTTACCCCCCGACTGCCGGTGAGAGCGGCATAGGGCGATTGGACACCGCTGCCGTCCCAGTGATGACAGCTCGCGCAGGCGCCTTCGAAAACGCGCAGGCCGAGCCCCCCATCGTCCCCAGCCGGTCCATGCGGACCCTCCGTGCGGGCCGTCGCCGTTGTTGTGGACGGCGGCTTTTGCGCGACGGCAAGATCGGCGTGGTCGCGGATGGGCGGAACGGTTCTCAGATAGGCGACCATCGCACGGATATCGTCCTGCGTTAGGAAACGTAGGCTATCGTTCAGTGCTTCGGCCATCGGCCCCGCAGCCGAACCACGCCCTTCGGCGTGGCCAGTTGATAGATAGGCTGCCAGTTCATCGTCCGACCAGGCGCCGACGCCGGACTGCGTGTCGGCAGTGATGTTGTACGCCTTCCAGCCCCCGATCATCGCGCCTGCGAACTGTCGCTGTACAAAATGCACCAACTCGCGCTGTTCGGCCCGCTCCGAGTCGGTCTATTGATCATCGCCGGGTTCTTCCGCCGCAGACTGCGGCCGCGGATCAAGCTCCATTGAGAACCTCACCTTAGCGGTGGGCATCAAGATCAAGACAACACGCGCGTACAAGATCGTGATCACGTCGACACGCATTAGTTCTGCAAGCGCTCGGCGTTAGGTACATTGTGACTTTTTCTTTCGCGTAGATCTTTGCCGGCGCTCCGAGGGCCAGTCGCCCTAGGACCTTCGATTTCCTGATGAGACCCGTAACTCGCCGATCCCGGCCCGCAGCGCCTCGACGTCGAGCTCGTGCTCAAGACGATGGAGCACCTCATCGTTGATCGCGCCGTCGTTTCGCAGCCCGATCACGACCAGTCGTTCAGCCGTGAGGGTCTCGTGCCGCAGCCGCCGGAATGCCTCGGCGGCCTCCGCTGTGCATTCAACGTCAATAGCTCCGGCTTGGGCATAACGCTGCAGGCGACGGCCGTACTGGACCCGCATCCGTTCGATGTGCTCTGGAACGAGCCAGTCTTCGCTTACCACTTCATCCAGGCGAGCGAGGGCGGCCGATGCCGCATGTTCCCGCGCCTGCCTCTCCTCATGCTCAAAGCCGCGGTCTTCCCGTATATTCAAGGCGCGGATCAGCGGAGGAAGCGACAGGCCCTGCAATACCAAGGTAACCAGAATCACCATGAAGGTGATGAGGATGATCTCCGCACGAAACGGAAAGGGAGTCCCGGCGACAGTGGTCAGCGGTAGGGCCAAGGCCGCCGCGAGGGATACGATCCCGCGCATGCCGGTCCAGCCGATAAGGAACAGGTGCGACCAGGGTGGCATCGGATCGCGCGCCCGCAACGAGGGGCTCACCAAGCGCGGCACCCAAGCAGCTACCGGCACCCACAGCATGCGCACCACGATGGCTGTCACACTCACCAGCGCTCCTATCAAAATGAGGGGACCGAGCTCCCCGGATGGGACGGCGCCACGGAGCGCGCCGAGGTGCAGGCCGATGAGGATGAAAATGAAACCGTTGAGCACGAACACGAGCAGATCCCATACCGCCCGCGCCTGGATCCGCGTCGCCGGTGCAACGATCGCGCTGAAATGTCGGCGCAGATACAGACCTCCGGCCACGCAAGCCAACACGGCTGAGCCATGGGCCTGCTCGGCCAAGACCCAGGCAATGTACGGAGCCAGGAGCGTGATGGCGATCTCGCTGAAACTATCCTGTGTCAGTCCCAAAACCCAGCGGGCCACTACGCCCACCACAAGCCCGACCGCGATGCCCAGGGTCGCCGCCAGAACGAAGTCCAGCAGTGTGTTGCTGAGCGAAAAAGCCCCAGTGATCGCCGCCGCAATCGCCACGCGATAGAGCACTAGCGCCGTCGCATCGTTTACCAGACTCTCGCCTTCCAGGATCGTGATGACGCGCTGAGGGATGTGCAATTGCTTCGCGACCGCGGTCGCCGAGACGGCATCGGGGGGGAGAGACAATGGCTCCCAATGCAATGGCTCCGGCCCACCCGAGTCCCGGCAGCGCCGCATTGACTACAATCGCGACCGCAGCAGTGGTGGCCAGGACCAGACCCACTGCCAGTAAGGCGATCGGGCGAAGGTTGGCGCGAAATTCTCGCCAGGAAATGAAATAGGCGGCAGCCCAGAGGATGGGCGGCAGAAAGACCAGGAAGACCAAATCCGGATCCAGATCGATCGTGGGCAGGCCGGGGATTAGGCCCAAGACCAAGCCCCCGATCACCAGCAGGATGGGATAGGGAATGAGGAGCTTGCGCGCGACCGTGGTCAAAGCAAGCACGGCCATCAGCAGCAGAATGACCATCTCAAGCTGGTGGAGACTGTCCATGCATCCTCACGAAGTTTTCACCTTGTGATCTGTTCGCGACGGCGGCGAGCGGCCAGCAACCGAAGGGCTTCACGAGTGACCGAGTTTTCATGCAAACTCTCCTTTGTTTCATGGTCACGTATGGAGCCGGTGCTCCTCATCTGCCAAGCGCTGAATATGATTGAGGGCAGACTGATCTTTTGCTTGATGATCCATGACTGCTTTCTTCTAGTTTGGTTATTCCATGAACAGCTCATCGGGATAGCACCATCGCCAGTGCTCACCCGGCTGGTGCGACTGGATAACCGGGTGCTGTGTTGTACGGTAATGCTTTGTGGCGTGCTTGTTCTTTGAAGAATCGCAGCAGCCGACATGGCCGCAACTGAGGCACAGCCGCAAATGCACCCAGGTGTCGCCAGTCTTCAGACAATCCTCGCACCCTCGTGCGCTCGCTGTCACGTTCCGAATTTGATCGAGATGCGTGCATTGGGTCGCCATTTCAACCTCCAACCGTGGTTCTGTATCGTCTAGAGATGCTGTGATGAGCGTTCCATTCAACTGGACGCCAAGTATTGGTGAACGAACTGCACCGCCATCGAACCTTCCCCCACCGCGGAAGCCACGCGCTTGGTGGAGCCAAGGCGCACGTCCCCCGCGGCGAAGATGCCCGGGCTACTTGTCTCCAGCAGAAATGGCTGGCGGCGCAGCGGCCACGACTCCACAACCTGCAGACCCGTCTTGACGAATCCATTGCGATCAACCTCGATCGCATCCGGCAACCACGCGCTGTGCGGCACCGCGCCGATAAAGACAAACACGGCACGCAATAGACCGTGTCTGATTGGCCTGTGTGACTGCAGGTCAACTCGACCGTGGCGAGCGACTTTTCACCATTCACCTTGCTAATCGAAGTAAAGCGCCGCACGTCGATGTTAGGCGTTTGCTCGATGCGCCTGGTCAAGTAGTGCGACATGCTCTTTCCCAGATCGTCGCTACGGATGAGCAACAGCACTTGGCTGGTACGTTCGGAAAGGTAGACCGCGGCCTGACCGGCGGAATTACCGCCGCCGACGATCACGACCCGAGCGCCGCGGCACAACTGGGCCTCCAGCGCGGTGGCGGCGTAATAGACACCCGAGCCCTCAAACCGCTCGCATCCGTCAACGTTGAGCTTTCGGTAGGCAGCGCCCGTGCAGATCAGGATGCATCTTGCGGAGACTTCCTCGCCGCTCTCGAGGCCAAGCGCGTGGTAGCCGTTTTCACTGCGGAGGCGAGTCACGTCGGCCGGTGAGATCAACGCGGCGCCAAACTTCTCCGCCTGGAGGACCGCCCGATTGGCCAGATCGCTGCCGGAAAGACCGGTCGGGAAGCCCATGTAGTTCTCGATCCTTGAACTGGTCCCCGCCTGTCCGCCGGGACCCATCTTATCCAGCACCAGGGTCTTCAATCCCTCCGAAGCTCCATAGACTGCGGCGGCCAGCCCCGCTGGGCCCGCACCGACGACCGCGAGATCGTAGACCGTCCGTTCGAGCGGTTTTCTGATGCCAACGCAGTCGGCCAACTCGGCATTGGAAGGATTTCGCACGATCCTGTTGTCGATGCAGGTCACGACCGGCGTTTCATCCACGCTGATCTGGAATTGCGCGAGCAGCGTGTCCACGCCGGGGTCGTTCTCCAGATCGATCCAGGTAAAGGGGACCTTGTTCTTTGCCAGAAACTCGCGGATCCGATGCGTGTCGCGCGAATAGCGCGAGCCTACCACCCGTACACCCGTGAAGCCGGATTCCTCGAGTAACTGCCTGCGCATGAGAAAGGCCCTGAGCAGGACATCGCTCACAGTCGGCATCTCATTCAGAATGCGCCTAAGATCGGCGGCTGAGATCTCATAGGCCTCGCAGGCGGTCCGGGCGATGGCGCTGACGAGGACCGGTCTACCGGTCAGCATATCGACATCGCCGGTGAACTCCCTGGGCTCGTGTATGGTAACGATCTCGTCCTGACCCGAGGAATGGTCAACGATTGCAACTTCCCCACTCTTCACGATGAAGAATTTGAAATCCCGTTCGCCGGCGGCAAAGAGCGTCTCTCCAACTTGAAATGTCTTCAAGCTCGCGAATTTGCCCAATGCCGCGATCTGTGCATCGTCGAGTTTGGGAAACGCAGTTGGGTCACGATTTAGAGCCATGGCTAAAACCCTCGCTCTTTACTTTGTCCGGTGTTTTTAGAATCCGCAGGGAACCGAGTGATCGATCCTACCCCTTTTATTATCGATGGACGCGTGCCGGCATCATCGCCATCGGTCGGGAGGCGCGCGAGCGCGCCTGCTCGAGTTCTATCTTGGCGGCACGAAGCTCATCGAGGCTGTCGCCCACTTTGATGCCGATGTGATAAAGGCCCAATCGGCGTCCGCTCGAAGGAGCCGGCGCGTCTCCGATCTCGATCAGCAACAGCTCGTGATGCGTCCTGCCAGACGTGAGCGCTGCCGCCTTGCCGTTGAAGATCCGGCCCACTTCGCGAAAGCCCAGGAGATCGCGATAAAAAGCGAGCGACTCCTGGAGATCCTTCACATAGAGCACCACGTGATCGAGTAATGCGCCTTCATTGCGGCCCCTCAAACTTGAAGCGTCGCCTCAACCCCAACATGGCACGGGTGTAGTAGGCGCGACCGTGCTCAACAGTGGATAGTCGGTATATCCGCGCTCCGCGGCTCCGTACAACGTCTCCTGATTCAACTGCACGAGCGGAGCATCGAGCAGAAAACGGGTCACGAGATCCGGGTTCGCGATGAACGGCTTGCCGAACGCGATCAAGTCGGCTCGGCTTTCCGCAATCGCCGCGTTGCTGCGTACCTTGTCGTAGGCGTGATTCGCCATGTAGAGGCCGCCGAACGCGCGTTGATCTGCGCGTAATCGAAGGGCTGAACCGGCTTGCCCGTGGTGTCGCCCTCGATCACATGGCAGGTACGCCAGCCCCTTGGCGGAAAGACTTTTTGCGACGTGATTGAAAAGCGTTTGCGGATCGGCGTCGCTAATATCGCCCGCGGTGACTTGCGGTGAGATGCGTACACCCGTGCGATCAGCGCCGCCGACAGTGATCACCGCGTCCATTACCTCCAACAGCAGACGGCTGCGATTCTCGATGCTTTCGCCATAACGGTCGGTACGCTTGTTGGTGCGGTCGCGCAGGAATTGGTCGAGCAGATAGCCGTTCGCGCTGTGCACTTCGACTCCATCGAAACCTGCATCTAGCGCGTTCCGCGCGCCTCGCCGGTAAGCCTCGATGATTCCGGGAATCTCGGCGGTTTCGAGCGCGCGAGGAGTCGGATTATCTTCAAAGCCGTTCGCGGTATACGCCTGGCCCCTCGGCCGAATCGCCGAGGGTGCGACCGGTAGCTGGCCGTTCGGTTGAAACGACTGGTGCGAGATACGGCCGACGTGCCAAAGCTGCAAGAAAATTCTCCCGGCCGCGGCATGCACCGCGCAGGTCACTTGCTTCCAGCCTTCGACCTGGTCCTCGGAGTGAATTCCCGGCGTCGAAATGTAACCCTGACCTTCGGGTGCGATCTGCGTTGCTTCGGCACGTCACTCAAGCCATCCGTAATCTTTGGGCATCAACAGTTGGAAAGTTCGGCATGTGACGATTTTTAACTCGATTCGAGAGCGCAGTTACATCAGAGTATTGCGAGCGGCCTCACCTCGGTGGGCGCGGAAAAGCGCTGTCGAGTTCAGCCAGATCCTCGCCCGTGAGCTCAAGCTCGAGCGCGGCGCGGTTTTCACGCGTGTGCTCCATGTCGCCCGCATCGGAGGTAGCCGAAGACAAAGGCCAACACCACTGCGAGTGCGACTGTCGGCCAGTTGCCAACCGAGCGCAGTCCCGATCACCATTCCCAGCACTTCGCCGATCGAACAACCGGTCAAACAATGCACGGTGGCGCTGAACGCGAGTTGGTTCAGCGAAGACGCTCCTGCGGCGTGCGTTGTGTGATTCATGTCGTCATGGCTTTCACGATTTCGTCGGTGGACATGATTGCATTGGCTATGAATCCGAAGTTCAAGCGTGTCGCTATGCTCGTGATGCATTTCGGCCATCCTGTCCCCGAAATGCACTCGCATCACGCGACAAGTGATTATGCCGCGACCGTCCTGCGTCCGCAGTGTCGCACCACGATGCGGTGCGACACGGCTCCCACAATGACTCTACCCTCCAGTTGCATAAATTCTGTTGTGTGGTGGCCGAAAAGGGCGTCGATTAAGGGTTTTAACGAGTTTTAAGCTTTTCGCTGGACATCACCGTGGGTGAAGTCTAGCTATCCAACAA
>Ga0136625_1000888_pt1 | contig 10190 bp, 10 predicted proteins | sample AntDrymUQ4832306_2_FD_104672 | JGI IMG/M metagenome (GOLD analysis project Ga0136625, IMG submission 104672) | Polar desert sand microbial communities from Dry Valleys, Antarctica - metaG UQ483 (23.06) | ecosystem: Environmental > Terrestrial > Soil > Desert | place: Antarctica: Dry Valley...
CTGGTCTACGGGTTCGTGCTCAAGCCTTACGTCCTGGACCTCGTGCCCGGTAACAGCCTGGTGGAGTACCTGGTCGGAGAAGGGTTCGACGTCTACATGCTGGACTTCGGGGTCTCCGGCGCCGAGGACGCGGGGCTGTCGCTGGAGGACTTTGTCCTGGGCTACATGCACGGCGCGGTCGAGAAGGTCCTCGAGACCTCGGGGGCTGAGGAGGTCAGCCTCTTCGGCCAGTCCCAGGGGGGACGTTGTGCGCCATGTACGCCTCGCTGTTCCCGGGGGGACCCCTCAAGAACCTCGTGCTGCTCTCGGCGCCCACGGAGTTCGTACCGCGGGACCCCGGTCTCCTCGGGCTCTGGACGCTCGCGAGCCGGAGCGGCGGGGTGTTCTTCGATCCTGCGGTGGTGCCGCGGTTTCTCGGGAACCTGCCGACGGACTTTGCGAGCTCGCTCATCAACACGGCGGCCTCGTTGCAGGCCGCCGCGGTGGGCACGGCCGCCCGGGCCGGCGGCTTCGGCCTCTACGACGCGGCCCTGCGCGAGATCCGGGCCCAGGCCCGGCGGGACGTCTCCCTGCGTTCGTGGCTGGCGGTGAGCAAGTGGGTGGATGACGCGGCCCCCTTCCCCGGCGAGACCTTCCGGAGGTGGGTGCGGGACTTCTACCAGCGCGACAAACTCGTCAAGAGGCAGATAGAGCTCCGCGGGCGCAGGGTGAACCTCTCGAACATCGGGTGCTCCGTGCTCAACGTCTCGGGCAAGTGGGACTACGTCGTCCCGACCTCCCAGACGAGGGCCACGACCATCCTCGCCAGCAGCCGGGACAAGGAGTCCGTCTCCCTGGACGCCGGGCACGTGGGCATGCTCGTCGGGCCTGGCGCCGCGGACCTGTGGCCCAGGGTCCGGGACTGGCTCGCGCCCCGCTCGGGCCGTTAGGGGGCGGACGGTGAACGGGCGGCATCGGGGCAACCCCGTGGCGCCGACATCGCGGTGGATGGCCGCCGCGAGGGCCAGGGAGAGCGAGCGGGAGGACCGTCTGTTCTACGACCCCCTCGCCGCGGATCTCGCCGGCCCAGAGGGCTTCGCGTGGTTGGACCGCATGGAGACCGCCGCCCGGCCGGGCGGGCCGGGGTTGTACGCTGTGATCCGCACCCGCTTCTTCGACGACTTCCTGCTGGATGCCTGCGAGAGATCAGGGACACGCCAGGTCGTGCTCGCGGCGGCCGGGATGGACACGCGCGCCTTCCGCCTGGGCTGGCCGCCCCAAACCCGGCTCTTCGAGATGGACCTGCCGGAGGTGCTCGAGGCCAAAGACCGCGTGATCGAGGAGTCCGGGATAGAGGAGCGCTGCGAGCGGCACGCGGTCGCGGTGGACCTCGCACAGAAGGACTGGCCGGGGGCGCTCCTCGCGGCCGGGTACGATGCGAAGAGGCCTTCGGCCTGGCTCGTGGAGGGCCTCCTCTTCTACCTGAGCGGGGCCGACGTGCGTGGGTTGCTCGAGAAGATGGACGCGCTAACGGTTCCGGGCAGCCTCCTCGGCCTGGACTTGATGAACCGCAACATGCTGTTCTCTCCGGGGGCGTGGCCGCAACTGGCCTCCCTCGCCCGGCGCGGCGCGCGGGGGCGCTTCGGGACCAACGATCCCGAAACGCTCCTGGCCCGCCACGGCTGGGAGGCGCGCGTGACGCAGCCCGGCGAGGAGGGGGCGGACTTCGGCCGGTGGCCCGGCCCGGTGGTCCCCAGGCGGCTGCCGGGCCTCCCGCGGAGCTTCCTCGTCAGGGCCCGACGCCCGTAACCCGGGATCTTCCAACGCGTTCGCTGTAGGGGCGTTTCGCGAAACTCCCCTACGTCTGGTCCTTCGCGAAATAGAAGAGCTCGCCCGGGCGTAGCAGCTTGTGGCGGCGCATCGGGTTCAGGTTGTACAGGTGGCTTACGAAGTGGCCCGGGTCGGCGCCGTTGAAGGCGAAGAGGTCGTAGTGGGTTGGCACGATCAGGCCGAAGTCCAGGGCCTCGGCGAGCTGCGCCGCCTCCCGGAAGTCCGTGTTGCCGATGATGTTCTGGGCCGTCCTGAAGTAGTCGCGGCCGTTGATGGGGACGAAGGCCACGTCTATCTTCCAGGCGGAGAGCGTCTCTATCAGGCCGTCGTAGACCACCGTGTCGCCCGCGTGGTAGACGGTTACGCTGTTGCACTCGATCACGTACCCCAGGTACGCGTAACCGCACTCCGGGTCGTGCTCCAGCTCCGTGTGGGCGGAAGGTACCGCCGTGACGGTGGCCCCGGCGACCTCCAGGGGCTTACCGACCTCGGGCACGACGACGCGCCCTGCGTCCAGCCCCGCCCCTACGAGCGTGTCGCGGCTGGTGGAGGGGGCGACGAAACGGGCTTGCGTCGACGCTTCGGAGAGCGGTAGGACGGTCTCCGGGTCCGTGTGGTCTATGTGATCGTGGGTGAGGAGGACCGCGTTGGCGTTGGTGACCTCGTCCGGCCTGAGCGGGGGAGGGAAGGTTCGTTCCAGGCTGCCGCCCTCGCCGTCGGAGTCGGTCAGGTACGGGTCCACGTACAGCACGCCCCGCGGGCCCTTGATCGCCACCCCCACCTGGCCCAGGCCCCAGAAGGCGAGCGCCCGTTCTCCCACCCGCAGCCCGTCTATACCGGAGATCACACCCATAGCGCCCGCCCCTCTCCCGCGCCAACCGTCGACGCCAGCTAGCTTACCATCAAGCCCGGGCCTGACACGAAAACGGCGCATCGTCTTTTCCACCGATGAGACGGGCCGGCGGCAAGAAGGTATCGTCCGGCATAGAATTACCCATCGTCCTGTTTTTGTGGGACGGGTTCTTGGACTACCGGAGGCGGGGAGGAGCAGGGGATGCGGGAGAACAGGGTCAGGTCCATCTGGAGGAGCGGGGGCGTGGTCCTCAACGGATGGCTGCACGTGCCGAGCCCCTTCGCGGCCGAGACGATGGCCCACTCGGGCTACGACAGCCTCACCATAGACCTGCAGCACGGGCCGCCCGAGGTGGGAGACGTCGTCCCCATGTTCCAGGCCATCTCGACCACGGACGTGGTGCCGTTCGCGCGGGTGAACTGGAATGATCCGGGCACGGTCATGAAGCTCCTGGACGCGGGCTGCTACGGTGTCATCTGCCCCATGATCGAGGGCCGCAGAGACGCCGAGGCTTTTGTCGGGGCCTGCCGCTACCCGCCCGAGGGCTACCGCAGCTACGGGCCGTTCCGGGCCAACCTCTACGGCGGCCCGGACTACGCCGCCAATGCCAACGAAACCGTCGTGACGATGGCGATGATCGAAACGAAGGATGCCCTCGAAGACCTCGACGGCATCCTGAACGTCCCAGGCCTCGACGCCGTTTTCGTCGGGCCGTCGGACCTCGGCCAGGCCCTCGGGCACGGGCCCGGCATGGACCGCGAGGAGCCCGAGGTGGTCGAGGCCATAGGCCGAATCGTCGGTTCGGCGCGGGAGCAGGGTCTCGCTGCCGGGATCTTCACCGGCTCCACGGAGTACGCGGGGCGCATGATCGACAAAGGCTTCAACTTCGTCAACGTCTCCTCGGACGTCCGCCTCATGGCCGACGCGGCCTCGGCCGCGACCGCGGCCCTCAGAGGGAGGCGTTCCCCGTCGTAGGCGGGGAACGTCCCAGGCAGGACGGTCCCGAAGCCTGCATCACCCGCAGGCCATGCTCCAGATACTGGTAAACGATTCTCCGGGGGCGAGGACGCGCAACCCGTCGCCGGAGTTGAAGGCGTTAGGGGCGCAGGTCATTGGTTCTATCGCGATGCCGCGGCGCCGGTCTTCTTCCGCCAGCGTGTCGCCGGTGAAGACCTGGATAAAGCCGTGCGAAGCGTCCATGCTGACCGTGATCTCGGGTCCACCGTCCGGGTGGGCCAGGATGGCGCGGGCGATGCCGTCTGCGTCGAGTATGACGTCGGTGAAACAGGTGTCTAGCTTCACGGCCCCGATGGGACGTCCTTCCCGGAAATCGAAGTCCGTGCCCTCGACCGATGCCCTCCCGGTCGGGATGAGCCGGTCGTCCGTCTCGAGGTGGGTGCTGGCCGGAAGCTTCAGGGTGGCCGCGTCGATGGCCGGGGTTCCGACGGTGAGGTACGGGTGGTAGCCCGCGCCGAACGGCAAAGCCCTGTCCCCGACGTTGGTCGCGGTCATCGCGACGGTGAGGCCGAGGTCGGAGAGGGCGTACTCCGTCTGCAGGTCCAGCACGAACGGGTAGCCGTCCTGCGGGTGGAGACGTTGGCGCAGGGTCACGCTGGACGCCGTTCTGCGCAGGGGCATCCAGCCGAGCCAGCGCGTCAGGCCGTGGAGTGCGCTGCCCGTCGACGGCTCGTTGATGGGTAGCTGCTGCTCCGCGCCCTCGAAGGTGTACAGGCCGCCTTCTACGCGGTTCGGGAACGGGAGGAGCACCTGCCCGCGGCAAACGTCGCTCATCTCGTCCTCGGCGAAGGTGTCGAGCAACTCGACGCCCGCGACGGAGAAAGAACGCAGCGTGGCGCCGACCTCGGTGACGACGGCGTTCTGATCACCGTGGGCTATCTCGAACTGCTCGCCCGTCGGCGAGTAGGCCCCGCTCACGCCGTCACCCCTGACCTTCGCCGGTGTTGCCGGCGCGGGCCTTGCGGTACTCGGCTACGACGAGCTCGGTCAGCTCCTCGACGGAGGTCTCGGCGACGGGCTTGTCGTACTCGATGCGGCCGTTGCGCAACAGGTTCACCCGGTCGCAGACGTCGAAGACCTGGGCGTAGTTGTGGACTATGAGGATCATGGGTATGCCCCGCTCCTCTTTGAGGCGCTGGATGAGGTCGAGTATCAGCGCCCCCTCCTTGGCGCCCATCGCCGCGAGCGGCTCGTCCAGGAGGAGCATCTTCGCGTCCGAGTAGACCGCCCGTGCTACGGCTATGGCCTGGCGCTGGCCGCCGGAGAGCCGGGCGACCTCGGTGTTTATGGACGGTATGCGCACACCCATGTCTTCGAGGTAGCGGGCGGTCTTCTCTTTCATCTTGCGGTTGTTCAGGAAGGGGCCTACGGTCAGCTCGCCGTTCAGGAACATGTTGTGGAAGACAGAGAGCTCGTTGACGAGGGCGAGGTCCTGGTAGACGGTCTGGATGCCGAGGGATCTGGCCTGCGAGACGGAGCGGAGGTTCACCTCGTTGCCCTCTATGAGGATGCGCCCGCCATCCGGACGATGAAAACCCGTGATGGTCTTGAGCAGCGTGCTCTTGCCGGCGCCGTTGTCCCCGATCAGGCCTAGCACCTCGCCCTTCTTGACGTGCATGTCCACGCCCTTGAGGACCGAGACCGCACCGAAGCGCTTGACCACGTTCTCGGCGCGCAGGAAGTCCTGACCGTTAGTGTTCCCGTTCTCCATCAGACCCTCCCGGCGCCGCGCAGGCGGGCTATGTAGACGTTCAGGATCATGGCGACCAGGATGGCGACGCCGAGGACGACGTTGAAGGTGTCGGAGTCGATCCCTTGCAGCGTGAAGCCGTTGCGCAGGATCACGAGCACCAGAGCGCCGAGAAACGCGCCGGTCACGGTCCCGATACCACCCAACAGCGCCGTCCCCCCGATGACCGCCGAGGCGATGCACAGGAGCACGATGTCCGGGCCGCCGGCGAGGGGGTCTATGGAGTTTATGCGGAAGGACTCGATGATCCCGACGAACCCGCCGAGCGTGGCGCACATGATGAAGTTGCCGATCTTGATGCGCGCGACCCCGACACCCGCCTCCCTCGACCCGAGCGGGTTCCCGCCCGTGGCGTACGTGTGGAGCCCCCACCGGGTGCGCGACAGAACCAGTTGAAGCACGGCCACTATGACCAGCGCCCAGATGGCCCCTGCCCAGGGGTACTCGCCAAGGACTTGCGTCAGGGCGTTCGTGTCAGGCGTGGTCGCCGGGAAGCCGCCGGTGAGGATGACGTTCAGGCCCGCGAGCAAGAAGAACATTCCGAGCGTGGTTATCAGGGAAGAGACGCCGAGGTAGACGGTGATCACGCCGTTCACGAGCCCCACCAGCGCGACGGCGAGCAGTCCCACGAGCACCGCGAGCGGCAGTACCAGGAAGAGCTTGTCGTAGGCCAGGTACATGACTATGGGCGCGAACGCGAACGACTGGCCGACCGAGAGGTCGAGCTCGCCGCAGATCAGGAGCAGGCACAGCGCCGACGCTATCACCACGTAGGGCACGGCGAACCGGGCGAGCGAGAGGATGTTCGACTCGGAGAGGAACGCGGGGTTGGCGGCCTGGAAGTAGATCACTAACCCCACCGTGACGATGAGCACGCTCACCTCCCGCACCCGGACGAGCACGCTCAACAGCCGGCCGCCGGGCCCGCGCTCCGGGGCGGCCCCGGCCTCGGACGTCCTCTGCGCGGTGGTCTCGCTCAAAGCTCCTCCAGGTCTCTCTAGGCGGGTGCCTGCACGACCTTCTGCTGCTCGGAGTCACCCTCGAAGCGCGACTCGGTCTGCAGGTAGCGGTCCACGGTCTCCGGCGTGACGAAGATCAGGCCCGTGTTCGTCTCCGCGGGTCCGGTGACGCCGCCGGAGATCTTGTACAGGTAGAGCTGCATGATCGGCAGGAAGCCCTGCAGGTACGGCTGCTGGTCGATGGTGAAGTCTATGTGCCCGGCCTTCATCAATTTAAGGATCTCGGGCAAGAGATCGTACCCGCCGGCCCTGACGCCCTGCTCCGCGAGCCCTGCCTGCTCCATCACCTGCGCCACGCCCTGGGTGCTCCCCGCGTCCACGGCGAACATGCCGGCTACGTCCTGGTGGCCGTTGTACCAGGCCTCTATCCTGGAGCGCTCCTCCGGCAACTCGGCGCCGGTCGTCACCTGCTGGATCTCGATGTTCGCACCCGAATCTTCTATGGCCTGCCTGGCCCCGTCGATGCGCGGCTGGATGTTGAGCTGGCCCGGCGTCGCGATGAACAGCGCCACAAGCCCCTCGTCCACGATCTCGACGATCCTGTTCCCCATCTCGACCCCGGATTGGAACAGGTCCTGCCCGACGTACGCGAGCGCCGGGTTGTCCTGCCCCACCGCGCCGTCGGCGTTGTACGCGATCACCGGTATATCCTGGTCCAGCGCCCGCTGGATGGGGTCGTTGAAGGCCTCAGGGTCCACCACCGCCACCGCGATGCCGTCGGCGTTACCCGAGATGGCCGAGTCCATGGCACCCACCATCTCCCTTACGACGGAGGCCTCCGAACCGGTCCACTGCGACGTCGTCCCGAGCAACGCCTCGGCGTCCTCGATGCCGTACTGCGTCGGCACGAAGAAGGGGTTGGTCGTCACGTGGTTGACGAAGACGAAGTTGTACTCGGGCGTGTCCGGGAAGTTGCCGCCGGAACCGCCAGATCCACCCTGGCTCGCCTGCTGCGCCTCCTGCCGGCACCCGGCGAGCAACAGCCCCGCCGACGCCAGTGCACCACCCGCCAGGAACTGCCGCCGCCCCAGCCTCAGGTCGCCGAAACCAACCGCGCTGGATCCACGCCCGCCCATACGCCACCCCTATCTGTTCTTTGTGCGAAAACCTTTCCCGCCGAACATTGTCATACCAATATGCATCCGTGTCAAGCGTCGGCGCCGCGTCTAGTCTTGTCCCTCGCCCTGTTCCCACCAGAGGCCCATGCGGGCCGTCGTGCCGCCGTCGGCGTAGAGGACCTGGCCCGTAACGAAGTCCGCGGCGTCGGAGACGAGGAAGGCGACCGTGGGTCCTATGTCCTTCGGGTGCCCGACGCGGCCCCACGGGACGAGGGTGTCGCCGAACTCCGAGGAGTAGTTCGGGTCGTCGAAGTAGCGGGGGACCTCGATGATGCCGGGGCCGACGGCGTTCACGCGGATTTTCTCGTCTGTTAGCTCTATCGCGAGCTGGCGGGTGAAGGCGTTGATAGCACCCTTGGTGGCCGCGTAGGCCGTGTGCCGGGGGAACCCCGCGAACCCGTGGATGGAGGTGATGTTCACGATGCTCCCGCCGCCCCGCTCCCGCATGAACGGCACCGCCCGCCGCGCCAGAAAGAAGTACCCCTTCATGTTCAGGTCGAAGAGCGAGTCGTAGGTCTCCTCGTCCGTGTCCAGGAAACCCAACGCCTTCGTGACGCCCGCGTTGTTGACGAGCGTGTCGAGCCCGCCCAAAGCGCCCGCCGCCTCCTCCACGACCCGCTCGCACTCCCCGACCCGGCTCAGGTCCCCCTGCACGGTGACGGCCCTGCCGCCCAGCCCCTCTATCTCGGAGACCGTCTCGTCGGGTTCGGTGTGGGCGTAGTGGACGGCGACCTCCGCGCCCTGCCGGGCGAGCTCTATCGCGATGCCCTGCCCGATGCCCATGCCGGCGCCGGTCACGAGCGCCTTCTTGTTCGAGAGGGCGGCCATCAGGCGTCCGGAGCCTTGGTCGTCTCCCGCTTCTCCCAGCCCTCCGCGAAGAGGTTGAAGTGGACGTCCTGCTTGGGGTGGGCGGCTATGACGTCATCGTCGAGCTCGACGCCGAGTCCGGGGCCTTTGGGGAGTTCGAAGTAGCCGTCTACCACTTCAGGGAGGCCTGGGGCGGTCTCGCGGACCCAGGGGTCGGCGAAGTCGTTGAAGTACTCCTGGATGCGGAAGTTCGTCGTGCATGCGGCCAGGTGGAGGGCGGCGGCGGTGTTGATCTGGCCTCCCACGTTGTGCGGGGCTACCGTAACGTAGTACGCGTCGGCCCACGCGGCGAGCTTCTTCGTTTCGAGAAGGCCGCCGATGTGGCTTATGTCCGGCTGGATCACGTCCGCGGCCTGCAACTCGAAGACCTCCCGGTACTCCAAACGCTGGTGGATGCGCTCTCCCGTGGCGACGGTCGAACGGATACCGTCGGATGCCTTCTTGAGCGCCTTCAGGTTCACCGGGGGGACGGGCTCCTCGACCCAACCCAGGCCGAACGGTTCCAGCATCCGGGCCATCTCGATGGCGGTGGCGGGGGAGAAGCGGCCGTGCATCTCGAGCAGGATCTCCGGCTCCGGCCCAATAGAGTCTCTGACCGCCTCCACGAGATCCACGGCCTTGAGCTTCTCCTCCCGCTCCATCTCGTAGTGCCCGGGCCCGAACGGGTCGAGCTTCAGTGCCCTGTAGCCCCTCTCCACGACCTTCTTCGCGGCGGCGTGGAACTCCTCCGGCGTGCGCTCGACGCGGTACCAGCCGTTGGCGTAGGCCTTTACCTTGTCGCGCACCGGGCCGCCGAGCAGGTTGTAGACGGGCTGGTCAAGGGCCTTGCCGATGATGTCCCAGCAGGCCGTCTCGAACATGGCGATGCCGCTGCTCATCACCTCGCCGGCGCGCGAGAAGTCGTCGCGGCCCATCTTTTTGACGAGCTCTTCGATGCGGAACGGGTCGTGCCCGACGAGGTGCCGCGGGACAGCCTCGGCCAGGTACCCGACCAGGGCGTCGGTGTGGTTGACCATCCTGGCCTCGCCGAGGCCGGTCAAGCCATCGTCCGTGTGGACCCTGACGATAGTCAGGTTGCGCCACTCGGTGCCGACGACGAAGGTCTCGGCGTGCGTGATCTTCATACCCCCTCCTTTGCCGGGATGCCGGGGTAGACGGCTCCCCTCTCCGTGGTCTCGGCCTCAGGGTAGTAGCGGTCCAGCATCGAGAGCCCGATCTCCGCCCGCCTGACCCTCTCTCTACCAAGGGCCACCGCCGTCGCCTCCAGGTGCGTCCCGCTCGGGTAGATGTTCGGCGCGTTGCGGAGGCCGAACTTGACGAAGACGGGGGAGGCGACGCGGACGAGGTCCGGGATCTCGTAGTGACGGACAAAGCCGCCGAAGTCGTCGGGCGCCTCGACGTACACGTCTAGCGGCAGGTCCGTGACGGCCCGGATGGCGGCCAACTGCGCCAGCGAGAGGTCGGTCGGCGTGTTGTACGTCCCCGCCCCGAGGTCCTCCATCGCCTTGACCGCCGCCGCGTTTGCCGCCGAAAGTTGGACGGAGACCTTGACGACCAGGTCCTCCGGCAACTCGCCCTTCGCCTTGAGGTCGCGCAACACCCACAGCAGGCCCGCGTCCGCCACGAGCACGCCCCGCAGCCCAAGGCTCACCCCTCTCAGCACGTCTTCGAGGGCGTAGGCGAGCTGATCCTGGCCCCGATGCTGGGCGCCAAGCACCTTGCCCGCGCTCGAGACGCTGGCGGCCCCGGTCTCCCAC
>Ga0136625_1000893_pt1 | contig 10182 bp, 6 predicted proteins | sample AntDrymUQ4832306_2_FD_104672 | JGI IMG/M metagenome (GOLD analysis project Ga0136625, IMG submission 104672) | Polar desert sand microbial communities from Dry Valleys, Antarctica - metaG UQ483 (23.06) | ecosystem: Environmental > Terrestrial > Soil > Desert | place: Antarctica: Dry Valley...
CCGTCGTCGGCGTCCCAGTGGATGATGTGGTGCACGTGCACCCAACGCGACTGGTTACAGCCAGGCACCCGGCAGCCCAAGTCACGATGTTCGACCAGACGGCGGGTGCGGTCGGGGACGATGCGTTGGGAGCGGCCGACATTGACCGGGACCCCACCGACCAGGCCGACAGCGGTGATGGTGCCGTCACAGAACAGCCGGTGGCGGATCGGGTCGGGGATCCGCCAGTTGTCAGCGAAGGTGGTGGTGCCGTCGACGTTGACGTACAGGTTGATGCGGAACCGATCCCGCCGTGACGGCTCAGCCACGGTGTCCAACGAGCGGTGGCAGATCTCGATCAGGGCGTCCGCCCAGGTGACATCCGGGTCTCGGCCGTGGAACAGGGCGTCACGGGCTTCGCGCATCGCTGTCTCGAACACCCGGTACTCGTCCGGCGCCAGGACGCCACGAACCTGGCCGACACCGTCGGCGTCAACCCCCATCGACACCGATGACCCAGCCACCGGCCCCGGTGAGGGTTCGGGCGCCGATACCTCGAGGGGCGTGTCGCCGTCGGCGGCGGCGGCACGGCGAGCGATCTCCTCATCGGTGGTGAACGGGTACTTGCGCACCACCATGGAGAGTTGTTGCACGGTCAGCAACTTCGCCAGCCCACAGATCTCAGCGTCCGTGTAGGCCGGTGCCTTCGCCGCCAGGGCCACCTGGTCGAGGGACAGCTCTCCGGCGTCGAACGCCGCCATCACCTGCGGGTGCATCTCGGCCCCCTTGGCGACGGCGAGGATCTTCTGCGCAGTGCCGGTGGAGATGCCGGCCTGCCAGGCCAGCCAATGGGTTGGCGAATGGATGCCGATCTGTTTCCAGCCATCCCCTGCGAGCGCCTTCTCGGCGAGCCGAACCAGCTGCGCGTGTTGGGCGTTGACATGACCACATACACCAGCCAGCGATGTCTGCAACGCTTCGATGGACCGCTCATCCATGTTCCCATCGTACGTCAGTTCGTACTATCCAGGCAACGCCAATGGGCTCATATAGTGCTGACAGTTCGAGCACCTAATCGGCCACCAGGTCTTCTCGCGGCATTGGGTCATGGCCCACCGCCGCTCTCCCGCTGGAGTTGTTGGCGATGAGACGCCAGGGCATGTCGGTCAAGGATCGCTGACGCGACCGGGTATCACCCGGCGACGATCTCCAAGTGGGTGCGCGAGGGTGGTCCGCCGGCGACGCGCACCGTCACCGACGACAACCGGGTGATTGACCCGCGGTGGGTGGACCGGCTGAAGGCCCATCCGGGCGGGTACGCGAACACCACGCGCTCACCGCCGACACCACGAACCGAGCAGCCCACGGGGGTGAGCGAGACTGACGGCATGGCCAGACTGAAGCAAATCGTCGTCGACTGCAAGACGCCGTCGTCACTCGCCCGCTTCTGGGCAGCCGCGCTGGACGAGTTCGAAGTTCGGCCCTACGACGACGACGAGATCGACCGGCTCGCTTCACTCGGATACACACCCGAGACCGACCCCGGAGTCATCCTCGACGGCCGAACCTGGAGATCTGCTTTCAAAAGGTCGAACTCGAGCAGCGGTCAAAGACGCCCGTCCACCTCGACATCGACTCGACGGACCAGCACGCGGAAGTCGAACGACTCGTCGCCCTCGGAGCGACCGTCAAGGAACGGTTCGACAGCCACACCTGGATGCTGGACCCTGAGAGCAACGACTTCTGCGTCATGAACGCAACCGACCGATAACGCTCCGCACCCGTCAGCCACGACGACGTCACCGGCAAGAGCGGAGCATCCGCCCCGGCTAACTTCACGCCACAGGAAGAACGACCCGGCCGACCGCGAGATTCGATCATCACGGAACGCGAATTCGGCGAGGCAATCGCCCATCGGGTTACTCCGGGACGATGCGCAGGCCGAGGGCGGCTAGCTGGTGGGGGTCGACAGCGAACGGTGCTCCGGTCATCGGGTCGCTACCGGACTGGGTCTTGGGAAAGGCGATCACCTCACGGATGTTCTCCTCCCCGGCCAGGATCGCCACGAGCCGGTCGAGCCCGAAGGCGAACCCGCCGTGCGGTGGGGCGCCGTAGCGGAACGGGTTGAGGAAGAAGCCGAACTTGCGGTCGGCGTCCTCATCGGAGATGCCGAGCTGACGGAACACACGCCGCTGCAGGGCGTCATCGTGTATCCGGATCGAGCCAGATCCCAGCTCCCATCCATTGAGCACCAGGTCGTAGGCCAGCGCCCGCACCGACATGGGATCGGACTCGAGGCGGTCGACGTCATCGGGATTGGGCATGCAGAAAGCGTGGTGGCCGGGCAGTGGCCTCCCGGACGTGTCGTCGACGCCGACGAACAGCGGGAAGTCGACGATCCAAACGAACTGGTACGGGCCCTGGTGGACTGGTGGTCGGCACAGGTCGTTGCGCAGCTGGCCGGACACCTCGCAGGCCGTCGGCCACGCGTCGGCGACGATGAGCAGTAGATCGCCTTCGCCGGCGCCGGTGCGCTCGACGAGCGCCGCCTGTTCGGTGTCGGACAGGAACTTGGCGACCGGCGACTCGAGCTCACCGCCCGACCCGATCTTGATCCACACCAGTCCCTTCGCCCCGAGCGACTTGGCCCGGTCCGTGAGCTTGTCGAGCCGATTACGCCCGAACTCGCCGGCGCCGCCCTCGACGCGCAAGCCCTTGACGGCCTCGGCTCCAGCGAACGCCTTGAACCCGGTGTCGGCAAACAGGTCGGTGAGCTCGATCAACTCCATGGCAAAGCGCAGGTCGGGTTTGTCGCTGCCGAAGCGGTTCATGGCGTCGTGCCACGTCAAACGGCCGATCTCGCCCGGCCGCTCGCCGGTGACGGCCCCCGTCGCCGCCAGGACCGACTCGCTGATCGCCGCCAGCACGTCGTCGACCTCGACGAAGCTCATCTCCATGTCGAGCTGTATGAACTCGTATTGGCGGTCGGCGCGCAGGTCCTCGTCGCGCAGGCAGCGGGCAATCTGGTAGTAGCGATCGACGCCCGCCACCATCAGTAGTTGCTTGAACAACTGGGGCGATTGGGGCAGGGCGTAGAACGCACCCTGCCCCTTTCGCGACGGCACCAGGAACTCGCGGGCGCCCTCCGGCGTGGACGGCATCAGCATCGGTGTCTCCACCTCGACGAAACCCTGTGCCTCCATCGACGTGCGCACGGCCGAGTTGACAGCGCTGCGTAGGCGCAGGTTTCGTTGCATGCGCGCCCGGCGCAGGTCGAGGTAGCGGTACTCGAGGCGCGTGCCCTCATCCACTCCGTCGGCTCTGGCGTCGATGGGGAACGGCGGCGGCTCGGCCGTGCGCAGCACCTCGACGTGACAGTCGCCGACCTCGACATCACCGGTCGGCAAGTTCGTGTTGACGGTGCCGTCTGGTCGCGCCCTCACCATGCCCTCAACGCGGATGACGTACTCGCTACGGGCATCGACCTGCTCGGCCACGACGCACTGGATGGTGCCCGAGTAGTCGCGCAGGTCGATGAACGCCAGGTGCTCCCCGTGCTCGCGGCGCCGGCCGACCCAGCCGGTGAGGCTGACCGGCTGGCCGATGTGCTCAGGGCGCAGGTCGCCGCAGCGATGGGATCGCAGAGCGGTGCTGTAGTCGGGGGCGCTCATCGGGATGCGTCTCGGACCGGCGCAACGGTGGTGAGGATCGAATCGAGATGCTGCTCGAGGACGTCGAGCTCCACGGTGCTCTGATCGGCGTCGGTACGCAGCGGGCGTGCCACGGCCGTACCGGAGGCCGCCTCGTCGGCGCCGATGATGACGGCCACCTCGGCGCCGCTGCGGTCGGCGGACTTCATCTGCGACTTCATGCTGCGAGAGTCGAAGCTGCGCTCGACGTGCCAGCCGCTGGCGCGTAGCCGATCAGCGAGCACCGTGGCGTGCCGGCCACCCGTCGTGTCCACGACGAAAACGTCGACCGAGCGCGACGGTGGCGGGAACACGCCCTCGTCGTCGCAGGCGAGCAGCGTCCGGTCGACGCCGAGGGCGAAGCCGACCCCGGGCGTGGGCGGTCCACCCAGCGCTTCGACCAAGCCGTCGTAGCGGCCGCCGCCGCCGAGCGCGTTCTGCGCCGATTCCAAGGTTCCGCCGACGTACTCGAACGCCGTGCGGACGTAGTAATCGAGACCGCGCACGAGGCGCGGCTGCACGACGAACGGGATCCGGATGGCGCGCAAACCCGCCAGCACGGCGTCGAAGTGGCGAGCAGACTCATCGCTCCAGAACTGGTCGATCGTGGGCGCCGCGGCGACGATCTCTGCGTCGTCTGGACGCTTGGAGTCGAGGACCCGCAGCGGGTTGCGAGCGAGCGTGTCGCGGCTCAGGGTGCTGAGGTCGCCTGCATGCTGGCTGAGGAACGACGTGAGCGCCTCGAGGTGACGGGCTTTGTCGTCGCCGGCGCCGAGGGAGTTCACGGCGAGCGTCACCTGGCGCAGGCCGAGATGCTCGTACAAGCGCCATCCGAGACTGATCACCTCGACGTCGGCTTCTGGGTCGTCGGTGCCGAGCACCTCGACATCGACCTGGTCGAACTGCCGGTAGCGCCCGCGTTGGGGACGATCGTAGCGAAAGTTCGGACCGGCGTACCACACCTTCCACGGCGTCGGCGGGCGGTGTTCGACGAACGCCCTGCACAAGCTCGCCGTCTGCTCGGGGCGCATGACGACGTGACGATCACCCTTGTCTACGAAATCGTACATCTCCTTCGTGACCACATCGGTCGCTTTCCCGAGGCGCTCGAACACGCCGATGTCCTCGAGCATCGGAGGCACCACGAGGTCGTAGCCGGCGCGCTCGACCAGACCTGCGAACACGTCGACGAACGCCCGCTGACGCGTCGAGGCCGGCGGCAGGAGGTCACGGAATCCGGGGGTGGTCCGAAATTCGGGCACGGAGGACGAGGCTAGCCAGCGGCCGAAGGATCCTCGTCGGCCGTATCCGTCGGCCGCTGACCCCCTGGGACGAGACGGTAGGCGTCGTACACCGAGTCGATGTTCCTGATTGTGCGCAGAACCGAGTCGAGGTGCTTGGGGTCGGCCAGCTCGAACTCGAAACCCATCATCGCCACCCGGTCGTCGCCCGTCACCGTGGACGAGGCGACGATGTTGACCTGGTGATCCGATACGGCGTTGGCCACGTCTCGCAACAGGCGCGAGCGGTCGATGGCGATGACCTGCACCGCCGCCCGGAAGATCGCCGCCGGTCGTTCGTCGTCCCAGTCCACGTCGATGAGCCGCGTCGGCTGGTTTGACATCAACGACACGGCGTTGGCGCAGTCGGCCCTGTGCACGCTGACCCCGCGGCCCCTCGTGACGAAGCCGATGATGTCGTCACCGGGTACCGGCGTACAGCAGTTCGACATCCTCACCAGCACGTCGTCGAGGCCTTCCACGTGTACGCCATGCGACGTGTCGCTCGCCGTCGCGCGCAACCGCCGCGGCCTCAGCGCCGTTGCCGGGAGCTGGTCGTCGTCTCCTCCGCTGCGGTAACGCTTGGCCATGCGCTGGGCGACGGAGCGGGCCGACGCGTGGTTCTCACCGATGGCCGCCAGCAGCGCATCCGTGTCGACGTAGCTCATCTCGACCATGACGTCGTTGAAGTGGTCCGACTTCCAGATCTGGCGCGCCGGCAGGCCCTCGCGGCGAAACTCGTCGGCAAGCTGTTCGCGTCCGGTCTCGATCATGTCGAGGCGTCGCTCTCGGCTGAACCGCTGGCGGATCTTGTTGCGAGCGCGCGGTGAGGCGACGAAGCTCAGCCAGTCCTGCGAAGGCCCCGCCGTGTCGACCTTGGCCGTGACCACCTCGCACGTGTCACCGCTGGTGAGCTGGTGGTCGAGCGCCACGAGCCGGCCATTGAGGCGCGCGCCGATGCACCGGTGGCCGACCTCGGTGTGCACGGCGTAGGCGAAGTCGACGGTGGTCGAACCCACCGGCAGCGTGATGACGCGACCTTTGGGTGTGAACACGAAGATCTCGTCCTGTTCCAGGTCGGTCTTCAGACCCTCCATGAAGTGGGCGGGATCGCTGACCTCGGCCTGCCAGTCGATGATCCGGTTGAGCCAGTCGATGTCATCGCGAGGAGAGCCGTCCTTGTACGCCCAGTGGGCGGCCACACCCCACTCGGCCCGCTGGTGCATCTCCCGCGACCGGATCTGCACCTCGATGCCCTTGCCGGACGGCCCGATGACTGTCGTGTGCAAGCTCTGGTAGAGGTTGAACTTGGGCATGGCGATGTAGTCCTTGAAGCGCCCCACGACGGGCCGCCAACGACCGTGGATGCACCCAAGAGCGGCGTAGCAGTCCTTGATGGAATCGACGATGACGCGGATGGCGATCAGGTCGAAGATGTCGTCGAACTCGCGATGCTTGACGACCATCTTCTCGTAGATGCTCCACAGGTGCTTGCCTCGACCCGTGACCTCGGCGTCGATGCGCAGCTCCGACAGCCGGGCACGCACCTCTGCGAGGGCCAGAGCCAAGTTGACCTCGCGCTCTGGTGACCGCACGCGCACGAGATGGTCGAGCTCTGCGAAGCGCTTGGGGTGCAAGGCGGCGAACGAGAGGTCCTCCAACTGCTGCTTGAGCTCCTGCATGCCGAGCCGGTGAGCGAGCGGAGCGTAGATGTCGATCGTCTCTTGGGCGATGCGCTGCTGCTTCTCGGGTGGCATGGCGGCGATGGTGCGCATGTTGTGCAGCCGGTCGGCCAGCTTGATCACCAGCACCCGCAGGTCGCGGGCCATCGCCACGAGCATCTTGCGCATGGTGGCCGCCTGGCGGGCCTCCCGGGAGTCGAACTGGATGCGGTCGAGCTTCGTGACGCCGTCGACGATGGCGGCGACATCAGGACCGAAACCCTCCTCCACGTCGGCCAACGTCATGTCGGTGTCCTCGACGGCGTCGTGCAGCAGCGCCGACGTGATGGAGATCTCGTCGAGGCCGATCTCGGCGACGACGGCAGCGACCGACAGCGGATGGTTGATGTAGCTCTCGCCGCTGGACCGGCGCTGGTTGCGATGCGCCGCGGCGGCAACCCGGTAAGCCGAGTCGATCATGGCGAACGGCGCCTTGGGATGGTGGCGCCGGTAGGCGGCGAGCAACGGGACGAGCTCGCTCGGTGACGCCTCTTGCTGGCGGCGCCAGGGCAGGACCCGATCCACCGTGCCCATGGCTCAGTACACCGCCAGACTCTCCACCCGGTGGCCGGTCAGCCGGCTGCGACCGTCGAGCTCTGCCAGCTCGATCATCACGCCGATTCCGACGATGACCCCGCCCAACGCCTCGACGAGGTGAGCGGCGGCGCGGGCCGTGCCGCCGGTCGCCAGCACGTCGTCGATGACGAGTACCCGCTCGTCGGGATGGATGGCGTCGCGGTGCAGCTCCAGCTTCTCCGATCCGTACTCGGACTCGTACGCCTCGCGCACGACGGCCCATGGCAGCTTGCCGGCCTTGCGCGCCGGCACGAACCCGGCTCCGAGCCGGTAGGCGACAGGCGCACCGAGGATGAAGCCTCGCGACTCGATGCCGATCACGCGGTTGACCGTCTCGCCGACGAATCGGTCGACCAGCTCGTCGATGGCCCTGGCGAAACCGGCGGAGTCGCCGAGCAGAGGCGTGATGTCACGGAACGTGACACCGGGGCGCGGGTAGTCGCGGATCTCACGTACCAAAGGATCCAGCCAACCGCTCGTCGAGCTCGGGGCGCTGGTTGAGGCGTCGACCCTCGAATCAGGGCTCATGCGCCGAGATTAGCGGCGCTTTTTCTTTCTGGGACGGGGAGGGTGGTTGAGCGAGGTGCCGACGCCGACACTGGCGTCGGCGACTGGTCTTGCGGGGCTCGTCGCGCCGGTGTCGCTGTCGATGTGCTGTTGTGTCGGTGCAGGCACGGTCGCTGCGCTCCTCGTCCTGGCCATCGAACGCTTGCTGCCAGGGCTCGCACCCTTCACGAGGCGGCGCAGCTCTTCGCCGGTGGCGTGGTCGCTGCGGGTGCGAGGACTCCAACCGCCGGCAGTCTTCATCATCGCCAGCAGGGGCGTGGCGATGAAGATCGACGAGTACGCCCCTGTCAGGATCCCGACGAACAGCGCCAACGAGAACTCCCGTAAGTTCTCGGCGCCGAGGATCACATCGCCGACCACGAGCAGGGCGATCACTGGGAGCACGGCGGCGATGCTCGTGTTCAGCGATCGCATCAGCACCTGGTTCATCGAGATGTTGTCGATGTCGGCTTCGCTGAGGTGCGACGTGCCGTAGCGGACCCGGTTCTCACGCACCTTGTCGAACACGACGATGCCGTCGTACAGCGAGAAGCCGAGGATGGTCAAGAAGGCGATCACCGTCGCCGGTGTCACCTCGAAACCGAAAACGGAGTACACGCCTACCGACACGAGCACGTCGTGCACCATGGCCACGATCGTCGCCACAGCCATCAAGAACTGGAAGCGGATGGTGATGAACAACACGATCAGCACGAGGAACACGACCAAGGCGCGGATCGCCGACTCCGTCACCGTCTCGCCCCAACGGGCACTGACGGCGCGCACGTCGACATCGTTGCTCTCGACCCCCGACGCCTCGGCAAGGTCGTTGCGCACAGCCTCGCGCACCGCTTCGGTCTGTTCCTTGACCTCCACCTTCAGCCGTCGCGCCTCGGCGGTCGTCAGCTCCTGGATGCGGGCGTTCTCCCCGTCGACACCGTTGTCGGTCAGCACCTGGCGGGCGTCGTCGATGCTCAAATCCTGCGCCGGTACCTCCCACGCCACACCCCCGACGAACTCGAGGCCAAGGTTCAGACCTCTGCCGAACAGTGAAACGACCGTGACGACGATGAGCAACAGCGAGATCCCGAGTCCCCACCAACGCTTCCCGTAGAAGTCGTAGGCGGTCTCACCGTTGTACAGGCGGTGCCGAAGTCCGGTCCTCGCAACATTGGTCTCTGCGGCGTCGGCGTGGCGAGCGTCGGCGCGGTCGGCGGCGGTCACGATGCGCTGGCCTTCGTGCCGCCTGCCATGCCGCCTGCCGTGTCCGGGTTGATCCCGAGCACCCTGTGGGTCCCACCCCAACCGCTACGGGCCAGCAGCAGCACGGCCGGGCGGGTGAAGAACCACGCCACGACGAGATCGATGATCGTCGTCATGGCGAGGAAGAAGGCGAAGCCGCGAACCGAACCGACGCTCAGCCAGAACAGCACGAGGGCTCCGATGAGAGCGGCCACGTTGGCGTTGACGATCGTGCGCCAGGCGGCCGTGAAGCCGCGGGCGGCCGAGTTGCGCAGCGTGCGCCCCTGGCGGACCTCATCCTTCAACCGTTCGAAGAACACCACGTACGTATCGACCGTGACACCGACGGACATTATGATGCCGGCTGCGCCGGCGATGGTGAGCGTCAGGTTGCGCTCGGCGGACAGCAGCGAAACGACGCCGTAGAGGATCACGCCTGACAGCGTCAGGCCGGCCAGGATGACGAGCGCCAGAGCCCGGTAGTAGACGAGCATGAACGCCAGTACCAGGGCGATGCCGATGGCGCCGGCGATCAGCACGGCCCGCAGCGACTCCTCGCCCGACGACGCCGACACGCCCTGCACGGTCGCCGGCTCGATGTCGAACGGGTATGCCCCGCGGTTGATGACACCGGCCAGGTCGCGGGCCTCTTCTTCCTCGAAGCTGCCGGTGATCGAAACCGTGTCGACGAACGAAGGCGCGTTCACGGTGGGTGCCGTCTGGATCGCGTCGTCGAGAACGATCGCCAGCTGGCGGCTCGGGCACGAGGCGCCGGCGCTGTAGCACTGGGCCGCCAAAGCGTTCCAGGCCGTCGCGCCCGTTGCCGAGAGATCGGCCTCGACGGACCATGCCCCGTTGACGATCACGGCGCTGGCACTCTTGCGGGAAAAGACCTGGCCAGAACCGCCCGACGGTCCCACCTGGCAGAACCCACCGTCACGGGATTCGAAGAGGAACGTGCCGTCGCCGTTGTCCACGGGAAACGAGGGTGGGGGTGCAGTTGTAGGCGTCACGAACCACGGCGTCGTGGTGGTTGTAGTCGCCGGCACGGTGGAGGCCGGGACCGTGCTGGAGTCATCGCTCGCCGGTGGGGTCGACGACGGCACCGTTTCGGGCGTGGTCGCCTGCGGCTCCGTTTCGGGCGTGGTC
>Ga0136625_1000895_pt1 | contig 10177 bp, 10 predicted proteins | sample AntDrymUQ4832306_2_FD_104672 | JGI IMG/M metagenome (GOLD analysis project Ga0136625, IMG submission 104672) | Polar desert sand microbial communities from Dry Valleys, Antarctica - metaG UQ483 (23.06) | ecosystem: Environmental > Terrestrial > Soil > Desert | place: Antarctica: Dry Valley...
GCCGAGCCAGGCCATGTAGCGCACGAGGTCGGCGCGATACGCCCGCAGCGTGTTCTGCGAGCGCCCACGCTCGGTGGCCAGCCACGACAGGAACTCCTCCACTTCCCAGGGCACTTCGGCCGAGGTACCGTCGCTGGCCTCGGCGATCACGGCAACGGCGCAGGGCTGAGCCGGCGGGCCGCCAGCAGCACCCCGATCACCGACTTGGCGTCGACGATGTCGCCGCGCTCCACGCCGGCGACGGCCTCCGACAATGTCAGCTCCACGACTTCCAGGTGACGCTCCTCGGGACCATGTAGCTCCTGGTCGACGCGCCGGCAATCGGTGGCCAGCAGCAGTGTGTGGCGCGCCGACGTCTGGCCCGGCTGGGGCAGCACGGTCGTCAGCACCTCCACGTGGACGGCGTCGAGGCCCGCCTCCTCGATGAGCTCACGGTGGCCCGTCACCTCCACCGGCTCGTCGGCGACGTCGCACAACCCGGCGGGCAGTTCCAGCACGACCCGCCCAACCGCCGGCCGGAACTGAGACACGAACACCAGACGGGCTTCGGCGTCGGCAGCATTCCGGTGGTCGGGTGGCGCCACGGCGATGACGGCCACGGCGTCCTTAGCCCGCACGATGTCGCGGTCGAACTCCTCGCCGTCGGGGGCCCGGAACGTGGCTCGCACAACATCGAACACGGCGCCAGCGAACACATGCTCCTCACCGAGCAGCTGGAACGTGCCGGTCACGACGATGTCGTCGGTTGCGGCACGCACGGAGGGCTCTGTCCCCCATGGACCCCCCGCAAGATCACCGCGTCGGCCGTTCTCTCATCGCCGTTATCGGCCTGTACGTCGGCTATAGCGCGGTGGCGGTCGAGGGCGGCGCCGATGAGGTCGCGGAACAACGGGTGCGGGCGATCGGGACGGCTCTTGAACTCGGGATGGGCCTGTGTGCCGATCCAGAACGGGTGATCGGTGTCCTCCACGAACTCCACCAGACGCTTGTCCGGCGACGCCCCGCTGCACACAAGCCCTGCCTCCTCGAGGCGAGCCTGGTACGCCGAGTTGAACTCGTAGCGGTGGCGGTGCCGCTCGGAAACGACCATCTCGCCGTACGCCTCGGCCACCTTGGTGCCGGGTGCGAGCACGGCGAAGTACGTCCCGAGGCGCATCGTTCCGCCCTTGTCGGTGATGTCGCGCTGATCGAGCATCAGGTCGATCACGGGGTGATGTGTCGTCGGGTCGAACTCGGTGGAGTTGGCATCGGAGAGCCCGAGCACATGGCGGGCGTAATCGATGGTCATGGTCTGCATGCCGAGGCAAAGCCCGAGGCATGGGATCAACTCCTCGCGGGCGTAGCGAGCGGCGGCGATCTTGCCCTCAACGCCCCTGGCACCGAAGCCGCCAGGTATCACGATGCCGTCAAGGTCGGCGAGCCGGCCGGCTGCGAGCAGCCCCTCCACGTCTTCCGCCTGGATCCAGTCGATCTCCACGGCCGCCCCATGGTGGAATCCGGCGTGCTTGAGGCTCTCGACGACCGACAGGTAGGCGTCGGGGAGCTGCACGTACTTGCCGATCAGGCCGATGCGCACCGGCCGCGTCGCCTCCTCGATGCGCGACACGAGCTGCTCCCACGGCGCCAGGTCGAGTGGGTGGGCCTCGCCGTCGAGGCGCAGCACATCACAGACCATCTTGTCGAGGCCCTCTTCGTGGAGGATCACAGGGAGCTCGTAGATGTTGGCGACGTCTGCGGCGTTGACGACGGCCTCCTCGTCCACATCACAGAGGCTCGACACCTTGCGTTTGAGCTCGACGCTGAGCGGCTGGCCGCTGCGGCACACGATGACGTCGGGGAGGATCCCTCTGCTGCGCAGCTCGGTGACCGAGTGCTGGGTCGGCTTCGTCTTCTGCTCGCTCGACGCACCGAGGAACGGCACCAGCGTCACGTGCACGTAGCACACGTTGTCGCGCCCCGCTTCCTTGCGGAACTGGCGGATCGCTTCGAGGAACGGCAGGATCTCGATGTCGCCGACCGTGCCGCCGACCTCGGTGATCACGACGTCAACGTCGTCGGTGGCCACCCGGCGGATGCGGCGCTTGATCTCGTCGGTGATGTGCGGGATCACCTGCACGGTCTTGCCGAGGTAATCGCCCCTGCGTTCGGCGGCCAGCACGGATTGGTAGATCGACCCCGTCGTAGCGTTGGAGTTGCGCGACAGGTTCTCATCGATGAAGCGTTCGTAATGGCCGAGGTCGAGGTCGGCCTCGCCGCCATCCTCAGTGACGAACACCTCGCCGTGCTCGAAGGGGTTCATCGTCCCGGGATCGACGTTGATGTACGGGTCGAGCTTCTGCAGCGTGACCCTGAGCCCGCGCAGCTTGAGCAGGCGACCGAGCGACGAACCGGTCAGCCCCTTGCCGAGCCCGCTCACGACGCCTCCCGTCACGAAAATGAACTTCGGCTTCGGCATACGGGATGTCATCGTACCGCGATGGTCTGCTCGGCGCGGTGGATGTCACGCGTCCCGATCACCGCGACAGCAACTCGGCGGCATGCTGGCGAGCAGCGTCGCTGTCGGGTGAGCCCGACAACATCCTGGCGATCTCCTCTACGCGGGCGTCGCCGTCGACGGCCGTGGCCGTTGCCCTCGTGGTGGCGCGCTCGACGTGCTTGTCGACGACGATCTGGGTGGTGGCGAGCGCTGCCACCTGGGCCAGGTGCGTGACGACCATCACCTGGTGGCGGGCGCCCAGGACGGACAGCGCCTCGCCGACCGCCGTCGCCGCTCTCCCGCCGACGCCAGCGTCGACCTCGTCGAAGATCAACGTCGCCTCGGCGCCGTCGTCATGAGCCGAGAGCACGAGGCGCAGCGCCAGCATGGTTCGCGAGAGCTCGCCGCCGGACGCCACCTGCGCAAGGGGCAGCGCCGGGGTGCCTGGATTGGCTGCCAGCAGGAACCGCACCACGTCGCCGGCCGGGTCGTCCGGCGGCGATCCGACGTCGATCAGCACTTTGGCGTTCGGCATTGCCAATTGCCGCAGGCGTTGCTGCACCGAACGGGCAAGTTCGCCGGCGGCCGACCGCCTGGCGTCACCCACAGCACGCGCCGCCCGGTCCAGCGCGTCGAGGGCCGCCGACCGCTCCTCGGAGAGCCGCGCCGCCCGCTCCGTGTACCCGTCCAGCTCGGCCAGCCTGGCTGACGCCTGGGCGTGGAACGCCACCACCTCGGCGACGTCGTCGCCGTATTTGCGGCACAGCTCGCGCAGCAACTGGCGGCGCTGACGAATGGCATCCAGCCGGGCCGGGTCCTCGTCGATGCGTTCCTGCGCCGTGCGCAGCTCGTCGCCCACGTCGTCCAGGTCGGCGGCCAACGCCGCCAGCCGCTCGTACAGCTCGGCGAACGGCGCACGCCCGGCGAGCGCACGCAGCGCCGCCAGCAAACCGTCGGCCGCCCCTCCGTCGGCGACGAGGGCTCGATAGGCCTGCGCCACTGCCTCACGGTGGGCCTGGGCGTCGGCCAGCAGGTCCTCCTCGGCGTCGAGCGCGGCGTCCTCGTCCACGTCGGTGTCGGGACCAGCCAGTCCGGCCGCCTGCAGCTCACCCACCTGGTAACGCAGTAGGTCGATCTCGCGGGCTCTGGTGCGCTCGTCTCCGCCGAGCGTTGCCAGCTCGGCCTCGATCCCCGTAAGGCGTGCCTGCGCCTGGCGCAGCGGTGCCAGGTCGATGATGGCGGCAATGTCGAGGGCACGACGCTGAGCCGCTGCGGAGAGCAGCGCCTGGTGGGCGTGTTGTCCGTGCAGGTCGACCGTGCCACGCGCCATCTCGGCGAGGCTGGCCGCCGTGGCCGGCCGGCCGTTCACGTAGGCACGGGATCGTCCCTCGGCCGGGATCACCCGCGTGAGCACGAACTCCTGGTCGTCGACGACGAAGCGCCCTTCGACGCGGGCCTCGTTCGCCCCCGCGCGAACCATCGAGCCTTCTGCCCGCCCACCGACGAGCACGTCGACGGCGTCGACGAGCATCGTCTTGCCAGCACCCGTCTCCCCCGTCAGCGCAGTCAGTCCCCGGCCGAGCGTCAGTGTGGCCTGCTCGATGACCCCGAGCGACTCGATGTGCAGCTCCACCAGCACGTCAGCGGTCCGCCAGACCGAACTTCGCCTTCAGTATCTGGTGATAGTGACGCTCGGTCATCCGCACGAAGCGGGCCGTCGCCGATGACGGCTCGCAACGCACGGTGTCGCCGCCAGAAAGTGTGGCGGCGTGGACGCCGTCAACGGCCAGTTCTGCTTGACGGTGTCCGAGCACCTCGATGTCGACGGTCTCGCTGGGGTCGAGCACGAGCGAGCGGTCGAACAACATGTGAGGTGACACTGGCGTGAGCAGCACGGCACGGTGGCGAGGTGACACGATCGGTCCTCTGGCCGACAGCGAGTAGGCCGTGGACCCAGTGGGTGTGGCGACGATCAACCCGTCGGCGGCGTACGTCGTGAAAGGCTCGCCATCGATGATCGCAAGCAACCGGACGGTGTGGCCAGGCTCCTGCTTCTCGACGACGGCCTCGTTGAGTGCCCGCCACGTGCCGTCACGGCCGCCGTTCAACATCACGTCGAGCATCAGCCGGTCGTCCACCTCCCAGCGGCCGGCGGCCGGACCGTCGAAGAAGCGCTCCAGCCCAGAGGTCAGCTCGGGCGGTTCCAGTTCGGTCAGGTAGCCCAACCAGCCGAGCTTCACGCCGAGGATCGGAACGGGTTCGCCGTCGAGCAGGCGGACCGTGCGCAGCATCGTGCCGTCGCCGCCGAGGCTCAACACGAGATCGGCACCCGCCAGACCCCGCTCGGCGCCTACATCGGCGACTCCGAGCGCCGCCGCGTCTTCGGCGTGAACCCAGGCCTCGTGCCCGTGCTCGTGCAGCCACTTCATCGCCAGGTGGATCAAATCCACGGCCTCGTGGCGCTCGTGGTGCGCAACGATGGCGACGGCGCTCACGGCCGTACTCCTGTGGCCGGCGTCGTGGCGTGCACGAACAGCTCCACGTTGCCCTCGGCGCCGGTGATCGGTGAGTCGGACCAGGCGAGTACGGCGCAGCCGTGCCCGACGAGTGAGGCCTCGATCTCTGACCGCACGCGCTGGCGAACATCAGGGTCGCTGATCACACCGCGACCGGCGTTCACCTCGGATCTGCGGGCCTCGAACTGCGGTTTGACGAGCAGCACCATTGGAGACCCAGGCTGGCACAGCCGCACGAGCGGGCCGATGACCGACGTCAGCGAGATGAACGACAGGTCGGCAACGACCCCCGACGCCAGCCCGCCCAGCTCCGCGGGTTTGGCGTCGCGCACATGACGACGCTCGATGACGGTGACGCGATCGTCGTCGCGCAATTTGGGGTGCAGGTGCCCATGACCGACGTCGAGGGCGACGACGCCCGCCGCCCGGCGTTGCAGCAGGCAGTCGGTGAACCCGCCCGTCGAGGCGCCGGCGTCGAGCCATCGCCGGCCGGCGACCTCCACCGCAAAGACGTCGAGAGCGTGGTCGAGCTTGTCACCACCCCTGCTGACGAACCGTGGCAGCGTGACGACGATGACGGCATCGGAGGCGGCGACCAGGCGAGCAGGGTTCGCCGCCACGGCGCCGTTCACGAGCACCCGGTCGGCTCCGATCAGCGATCGAGCCTCGTCATCGTCGTCGGCAAGGTCCCGGCGGATCAGCTCCGCACCGAGACGCCGGCGCGACCCCACCCTCAGGAGCTAGGAGTGGCCGGCGTCGCGGCCGCCGTCGCTTTGTTCGCCGCCGTCTTCGTCGCCGAACTGGTCTTCTTGGCTGCCGACTTCGTAGCTGAGGACGTCTTCTTGGCCGGGCTCTTGCGAGCTGTCGACTTCTTCGTCGCCGACCTCGTAGCCGAACTGGCCTTCTTGGCAGCCGTCTTAGTCGCCGTCGCGGCTTTCTTGGCCGGACTCTTGCGAGCTGTCGACCTCTTCGTCGCCGACTTCGTAGCCGAGCTGGCTTTCCTGGCCGCCCTTTTCGTTGCCGTCGCGGCTTTCTTGGCCGTTGACTTCTTAGCCGTTGACTTCTTGGCCGTTGATTTCGTGGCAGTGGATCTTGCGGGCGTCGACGTGCGGGCACCGGCGATGCCGGCGCCCGAGCGGGTGGCCGTGGTGGCCGTTGCTGACGACGACCGGGCCATCGACTGCAGGCGGTCGACGACGTCCTCCAGCCGGTCCTCGAGGTCGTCGAAGCGCTCGGCGATCCAGCCGATCTGCTTGGCCAGCTCGTTCTGGGTGTTTGCCGCCAGCTGGGCGGTGGTGGCCTTGCCGCGTTCGAGCAACTGCTGGACGACCTTGTCGGCCTCTTTTCGCCGCACCTCTCCCGCCTTGACGAGGTTCTTCACCGCCGTCTCGGCCTGTTGACGGGACATCTCCGTGATCTGGAGGCCACTGTCGAGCATCTTGTTGATCGGGGACTTCGCCATGGGTCGCGACCTTACTCAGCGAGCAGGGCCACGAGCGCCGCCAGGTCGGCGACGTCGTAGGTGACTGCCACGTCGCCTGCCACGTGAGCGCCGGGCGAGGTCACCCCCGTGCGCACGAGCGCGAACGAGCCGCCGAGGGCGCTGGCGAACTGGCCGTCGGTGTCGATCCGGTCGCCGACCATCAAGGAACCGGCGAGCTCACCCACGACGCAGCCAAGCAACGCGGCGACGGCATCGACCATCGGAGCGTTGGGTTTTCCGGCCACGACAGGCTCGACGCCCGACGCGACGGCGACAGACGCCAAGATCGCCCCGCAGCCGGGGATCGGGCCCTGCGGTGTCGGGAACGTGGCGTCGGCGTTCGTGGCCACGAGCCGGGCGCCAGCGCGCACGGCGCGCGAGGCGACGTGCATGCGCTCGTAGTCGAAGTCGCGATGGAACCCGACGACGACGGTGTCGACGGCCGCCGGTACCGACCCGTCCACGACCAATGCCCTGCGCTGCTCCATCGCCTCGATCACGCCGATCCCGCCGCACACGAGCACTCGCTCGCCTGGCACCACCAGCGTTGCGGCCGCCGCTGCCGACGTCACCACGTCGCCGGCCGCAGGGATGCCGACGGCGGCGAGGGCCGCCACCTGGGTGGCGACCGTTGCCGACGAGTTGTTCGTCACGAACAGCACGCGGCGACCAGACGATCGCAGCCGCTCGACGGCCTCGGGCGCCCCCGGCAATGCGGTACCGGCTAGCCATACGACCCCGTCGAGATCGCACAGCACCACCGGGTGCTCGCTCACCGTGGTGGCACTCAGTGGGCGAAGACCTGGGCGTCGTCGGCGAACGCCTTGAACTCCAGCGCATTGCCGGCCGGATCGTGCACGAACATCGTCCACTGCTCGCCGGGCTGGCCCTCGAAGCGCAGATAGGGCTCGATGACGAATGTTGTACCGGCCTCGTCCAACCGTCGAGCCAGCACGTGGAACTCGTCGACCGCCAGCAGCACCCCGAAGTGTGGGACAGGGACCTCGTGGTCGTCGACGGCGTTGACCGCAGCCGGAACGGGCCGCTGCGCGGCGTGCGTGACGAGCTGGTGTCCGTAGAGATCCCAGTCGATCCACCGTTCCGCACTGCGTCCCTCGGCGCAGCCGAGCACGGAACCGTAGAAGCGCCTGGCGGCGGAGAGGTCGTCGACGGGTACCGCCAGGTGAAAGCGGGGACGTTCCACGCCGCGACCCTATGTGCCAGGCTGAAGAGGTGCCACGCTTCTCGCCGTTTCGAGCCCTGCGCTACGCCGCACCGGTGCTCGACGACCTGATCGCCCCGCCGTACGACGTGCTGTCAGAGGCGGATGTCGATGAGCTGGCTGCCCGACACGAACACAACATCGTTCACGTCGACGTGCCCCGAGAGCGCGACGGATCCGAACGCTACGTTCAGGCGGCGACGCGCCTGAGCTCCTGGATGGACGAAGGGGTGCTCGTGCCCGATTCCGAGCCTTCGTTCTCGATCTACCGCATGCGGTTCCGGGACGAGATCGGCAATGAGCGCCGCATCGTCGGCGCGGTCGGTGGCCTCGAAGTAACCGATGAGTCCGCCGGCGGGGTGCTACCGCATGAGCGCGTCACGCCGAAGGCGTCGACCGACCGCCTCGACCTGACGAGGGCCACACGGGCCAACCTGTCTCCCGTGTGGGGGTTGGCGCTGGCACCGGGACTCACGTCGTTGCTCGGTCAGCCCGGCGAGCCCGTCGGTTCGGTGAAGGTGGACGGGGTGGAGCACTCCGTCGAGCGCGTGACGGATGCAGAGCGCCTGCGCGCCATCTCCGACGTCGTCGCCGGCGACGACGTGCTGATGGCCGACGGTCACCACCGGTACGGTGTCGCCCGCCAGTTCCGTGACGAGGTGCGCGCGAACACCGGGCGCACTGACACCCCGGCGGAGGAGACGCTGGCGTTCGTGAGCGAGCTGATCGCCGACCAGCTGAATGTGCAGCCGATCCACCGCCTGTACGCCGGCGTGTCCGAGGCCGACCTCGTGGGAGCGCTGTCGCGGGAGTTCGACCTCGTCGAGGCCGGGGCGGCCGACAGCGGGTTCGTCGACACCGTGACGGCCGAGCCCCGGCTGAGCCTCGTCACCCGTGACGGCGCGGCGTGGTGGTTGCAGTCCCGTCCCGGCGCCTTCGCTGGCATGCGGGCGCTCGATGGGCTGTGGCTGGAGCACGCACTCGAGTCGCTCTCGCCTGACATCCGCTATCAGCACGGCGCCGCTCTCGCCGTCGAGGCCGTTCGGAGCGGAGCTGCCACAGCCGCCGTGCTCACGCGGGCCGTGACGATCGATGAGATCGCTCTCACTGCCCGTGAGCACCTGCTGATGCCGCCGAAGTCGACCTTCTTCACGCCCAAGCTGCGCACCGGGTTCGTCCTGCGCCCGCTCACCGAGGACCGTACGTGACGAGGAAGCACTGGGTGCTCGCCCTCGTCGTGGCCGTGGCGGCAGCCGGCGCCGTGATCCTGCTCGTCCCCGACCGCACCGAGGCCCCCGTCACCGCGCCGTCCACCAGTGCCCTCACCGGTGCCGCTCCCGCGATGCGGGCCCAGGCCATCGTGTACCGCACCGACCAAGCAGTCGGCGGACGCTTCCGGGTCAAGATCACGAACACCGGCGACGAGGAGTTCGAGGTGCTCGGCCTGCGCCTCGAGTCCGGAGGCTTCGAACCCCAGCCACTGACCACGGATCCCGTGCGCTACACGCCAGGGGAGCGCACCGACATCGTCGCCCCCTTCGGAGCAGCCCGCTGCGGCACCGACGACACTGTCGCGCCGGCGCACGTCGTCATGGACGTCCGTGTCGCCGGTGGTGAGGCGCAGCGCCTCGAGGTGCCGCTCGAGAGCATCTTGGAGGCGATTCCAAAGCTGCACGAACGAGAGTGCGACATCGCCAGGATCGCCGCAGCTGTCGACGTCGGTCTGGCGTCCATCGAGCAGGTCGAGGCAGAAGGTGGGCCGATCCTGGAGGCCGACATCACGTTTCGCAGACTCGAGACCGACGAGCCGATCGTGGTGAGCGACGTTCGTGGCAGTGTCCTCTACCGCATCGTCGGCGACGGGCTCCCGATCGAGCTCGCAGCGAACGACGCCGAGGCGGTGTTGCCCATCGTGATCAGCCCTGCGAGATGCGACGGGCACGCCCTCGGTGAGTCGAAGCAGCCATTCGTGTTCCCGGTCCACATAGAAGTCGGCGATGCGGACGGGATCGGCTATCACATCCCCATACCCACCGACCAGCAGGATCAGCTGTACGAGTACCTGACGACGGCGTGCGGCCTGGTCAACTGACCGAGCAGTCCTAGGGTGCTCGCCGCGCGAGGATGAGCCGATGCTCCGCCTCTTCCGGACCCTCGTGAACCCCCTCAGCCGCACCGCCATCCTGACGGTGGCATGGAGCCGCCGTCAGGACGTCATGCGCTGGGGGCGATCGCTGTGGACGGAGTTGCACAACCCCGACGGCATCTCACCGGCCCGCCTCGCCACCGTCGGACGGGTGCTGCTGGCGGTGACATCGGATACCGAGGCCTCGGGGGCGAAGGAGCTCCGGCAGGTGCGCCTCGACGGCGACACCGTTGTGCTCGACGTCGATCCCCGCTGGAACCGGGTCGGCCGTTTGAGCGATCGCCTGCTCAAGGTCAAGGGCGTCAAACAGGTCATGACCGAGACCGGTCAGCGC
>Ga0136625_1000897_pt1 | contig 10173 bp, 9 predicted proteins | sample AntDrymUQ4832306_2_FD_104672 | JGI IMG/M metagenome (GOLD analysis project Ga0136625, IMG submission 104672) | Polar desert sand microbial communities from Dry Valleys, Antarctica - metaG UQ483 (23.06) | ecosystem: Environmental > Terrestrial > Soil > Desert | place: Antarctica: Dry Valley...
CATGATCCATCGATAGGCACGGGCTATGGGGCATCCTGGGCGGCACCTTCGACCCCATCCACCTGGCGCACCTGGCCGTCGCTGAACAGACTCGGGACGCGCTCGGATTGCGCGGCATCATGTTCCTCCCCGCCGGAGTCCCTGCCCACAAGCCGGCAGCTGCCATCACGCCTTCGGAACACCGCGTGGCCATGGTCGAGTCAGCCATCGCCGATAACCCGACGTTCCATCTCAGCCGCCGCGAGGTGGATCGGCCCGGCCCCAGCTTCGCCGTCGACACGCTGGAACAGCTGCGAGCCGAGTTCCCCGACGCGCCCGAGCGACTATTCTGGATCCTGTCGGTGGAGGCGCTGAGCGGATTCATCACCTGGCGACGGCCAGAGCGTGTGCTGGAGCTGTGCCGTCTGGCCGTGGTGCCTCGACCGGGCCACGCGGCGCCTGGTGCCGGCTGGTCGACCGAACACTTCCCCGGCCAGGAGGATCGCCTCGTCTTCCTCGATGGACCCGAGCTGAGCGACTCAGCGTCGCGCATCCGGAGGCTCGTGAGCGAGGGTCGCTCGATCCGCTATCTCGTGCCGGATGCGGTCGCGCGCTACATCAACGACCATCACCTCTACCCACCCGAGCCGTGGGCGAGCGACCCAAGGAGGCAGCAGCTCACGTGACCGAAGGATCCGTCCCCAAGGCAGCCCCCAGACGGCGCCGTGCTGTCAAGCCGGAGATCGTCGCCGAGACGGCCGGTGCCGACACCGCGCGGGCCGAGACGGGCGCCGAGTCCAAGGAGCGCGCGGAGAGCAGTGCATCGTCCGCTCCTACATCGGCCGATCGGACGCCGGGCCTGCCGGCCCGTCGTCGGCGGGCGTCAGCAGGCATCGATGTGGCAGGGGACGCGAGCGAAGGACAGGCGAGCGAGAAGGAACGCGACCAGGCGAAGGCGGCCCTCGAGCTGGCGCATCGCATCGTGGAGCTCGCCGCGGACCGCAAGGCTGCGGACATCGTCCTGCTGTCCGTCGCGGAGATGACCACGCTGACCGACTACTTCGTCATCTGTTCGGGTGGCTCGGAGCGCCAGCTGGGCGCCATCGCCGACGGCATCGTCGAGGGGACCAAGGCGGAGGGTACGCGGCCCATCGGACGGGAGGGCGCCGCCAACGCCCACTGGTTGCTCATCGACTATGGCTCGGTCATCGTCCATGTCATGGCCTGGCCGGAGCGTGACTTTTACGCGTTGGAGAAGCTTTGGTCGGAGGCGCCGCTGCTCCTGCGGGTGCAGTAGCGCGAACCTGGGCTTGGGGACAGCGGCGCCAAGGGTCGCGAGGACCACCCGTCAGCCGCTGCAAGATGGTACTTACGGGTCATGGGGACCACGCGGCGGTGGACCTAGCATCGCGGAGGTGATGACCGGTCGATTCCGGTCCGACTCCGGCCGCCGAGGGACCGTACCGACGATGACCTGGCTACGCGAGCACTGCCCCGGCTGCACCAAGCGGCTCGTGGAGTCGCGCTTCGACGCCACGTTCCGACTGCCTGATCGCACGGAGCGGCTGTGCTTCGGCGTGGCAGCGGCACTCTGCACTGACTGCCAGCAGCTTTACATCGACCCGGAGGTCATCGCGCAGCTCGACGTCCGCGACGGTCGCTGCGTGTTCGCCATCGAGTCCGACTCGGTCCTTCAGGAACGCGCCGCGACCCACGTCGAGTAGTCAACCGGCCGGTAGCAGCGACTCCGCCAGCCACTGCTGCAGGTGCAGGGAGGTGCGCGGCTCCGAGGCTTGGCGGGTCGATCCGTCCAGCGCGATGCCCTTCGAGGCCAGATCCAGCTCGAGCAGCCCGTCCAGCGCTCGCTGCAGCCCATCGCTGCTCCATCGGCGGGCCTGCTCTTCCAGCTTCTGCGCGCGGAACGGCTGGAGCTTCATGGCGCGCACCAGCGCGCCACCGTGGACGCCGCTGTCGACGTGCTCACGCACGATGACCAACTCGCGCAGACGCCGGTGCAGTTGCGCCACCAGGACCTGGATGGGCACGGCGTCAGCCAAGAGCCGCTCAGCGAGCGTCGATGCCTCGCGCGGTCGACGCGTGCCGACCGCGTCGAGGAAGGCCCAGGCGGACCCAGGAACCGTCTCAGGGACCAGATCCGCGATGTCGTCCCGGCTGATCGTGCCGCCCGGCCGGAAGAGCGATAGCTTTCGCAGCTCCTGGTCCACCAGCTCCGTCTGGCGGCGGCGATCCACATCGGACTCGCGCACGTAGGCTCCGACCCGTTCGGCCAGCAGGCGAGCGGCACCGTTGTCCATGCTGATGGCGAGCTCTCGCGCGCGAGCGACGATCCAAGTCTCCATCCGCTCGCGCGTAGGCACGGGGAACTCGCCCAACACGCCGCCGGCGGCGGCCACCGCGTCGCGGATGACCGTGGCGCCTGCGCCCGGTCTACCCCCGCCGCTGGACAGGTCACAGAGGCACAGTCCGTTGCCGGCCGGGACGGTGGCGATGAGTGCCAGCAGCCGTGCACGAGCGGCGCCTTCTCGCACCAGGGCTTCGGGTTGGCGCACCACGACGAGGGTCCCACCGCCGAAGAGTGGCGCCGTGGCCAGTCGCTGCTCCATCTCGCCCAGGACCCGATCTCGACGGCGAGCCGCAGAGCCGCTGACATCCTCCGTCGCGCCGTCCTCGTCGGTTCCGATCCGCCAGATGACGAGCGGCACGCCGTCGCTTCCCAGAGAGGCCGCGAAGTCGATCACGGCACGGTCGAGGCCATAGGCGTCCTCGCCACGGAAGTAGGCCACGCCCGCGCTGCTCGCGTTCATCGCCCGTGCCTCTCAGCACGCGCGCGCTCCAGGGCGTCGCTCACCCAGCGAAGTCGACGGACCTGGTCGGGCACGATGCCTGCCGCCGAGCACACGTCCTGTTCCAGGCGAGCGGCGCGGCTGCGAGCGCGCAGCACGTCCGGGTAACGCTGCGCCCACCGCCCGAACCTCCTATCCAGGGAGACGAGTCGTGCTTCGGCGCGCTTGTCGGCGTAGGCCACGATGCGCTCTTCGCGGCTGGCGAACGATGCCCACCGCCGGTAGCGCGACTCGTCGCTCAAGCGGGTCACCGGATGGTTGGCGACCGGCCGAGACAGCTCCGCGTAGCCGCGATCGGAGAGCCAGCGCGCACCGGCATCACCGTGACCCAGCGGCTTGAGCGGATGGTCGGCCGGCAACGTCTTGTCCATGTCGTGGAGGAGGGCTGCGCTCTCCACGATGCGGCGGTCCACGTCGATGCCACGGGCCGCGATGCGGGCGGCCAGGAAGGCAGCGATCTCCGCCACGGCCGAGGAGTGCGCCACGAGCCAGTCGGGCGGATCGAGACCGTCCAAGAGCGCGGCGGCCTCGAGACGTGATGGGATGGCCATGCGACCGATCGTAGCAAGGTGGCTCCCAGCGGGAAGTCAGTGCCGTGCCGGGCCATGGATCAGGAAGGGGCAGGGAACGTTCTGCGGGCGCCCGTCGGGCCGGCCGGCCGCGTGGCGGGCGAGGAGTCGCGTCGCTGAGGAGGGTCGGGATGGGCGCGGGGATGGCGCACACGAAGGATCTCTGGCGAGCAGCAGGCACGGTCGCCAGGGCCGCCTCCATGCGCGGGCTGGGAGGGCCGGCCACCCTGCCACCGGTGGTGGCGAGGCGCAGGTCCCGGCCGTCGGTCGATACCTCCAGGCTGCCGTCGCGATCGGTTCGTGCCACGCGCGCGCCAGATGACTCGAGGCGTTCGATGGTGGCGGGTGCTGGGTGGCCGTAGGGATTGTCCGCGCCGGCACTGACCAGCGCGACTCGTGGCCGGAGCGCGCCCAGGAGCTCCGGGGTGGTCGACGAGCGGCTGCCATGGTGCGCGACCTTGAGCACATCGATGGGTCCGCTGCCGGCCAGGCCGTCCCGGAGGAGCTGTGGGTCGATGTCCTCCTCCATGTCCCCGGTCAGCAGCATCCGTCGTTGGCCGTAGCGGATGTCCAGTACCACCGAGACGTTGTTGATGCTTCGTCCCTCATCCGGCGGGCGCAGTGGCACCTCGCCCGGTCGCGGCCAGAGCACCCGGACCGCGACGCCGTCGAGGGCGAGCGTGTCGCCGGCCGCCAACAGGACGCGACGTATGGGCGATCCGCTCAGCACCTGTCGAAGCGCCTGGTCACCGGGCCCAGCGCCGATCATGCCGGGCTCAGCGACGACCGGCACGCGATAGCGTTCCAGGAGGAGCGCCAGCCCCGCCGCGTGATCCTCGTGTGGATGGGTCAGGACCGCGAGGTCGAGGCGGCGGTCCCAGGCGGGGATCCGTTCGTCGAGCAGCGCCAGTAGCCGATCGGGATCGGGACCGCCATCGACCAGCATGCGCGCGCCGCGCGGGCCCTCCACGAGCACGGCGTCACCCTGTCCCACGTCCAGGACCGTGATGCGCAGACGGCCGTCGGCCCGGCCGCTGGCGAGTGAGCCCGCGACGAGGAGGAGCGCCATGCCCGCCCCCGCCAGGACCACCGTGACCCGACGACCCGTCCGTCTGGTCGAGCCCGCCCTCGGGAGTGTGGCAGCCAGGATCGGCGAAGATCTCAGCGCTGCGCCCGAACGGCGGCGTCTTCCAGTGAGACGGCGCCACTGCGCCCGCCCGCGGATGGTGCCCGCCGACAGGAGCAGCAGGGTGGTGGCAGCGGCCGCCACGAGGCCGGCCGGCTCCGCTAGTTCCAGGCTGGCCAAGGGAAGGGCCGCGGCGATGCTGCCGACGGCGATCATGGCGCCCAGCAGGAGTGATGCTCCCAGCACCACCGGAGCCATGAGCAGGGCAGGCAGGCCCAAGGCCATCAGCAGTCCGGCGATCATGCCCAAAAGGGATGCCAGCATGACCGGCGCAACGATGGGTGCCACCACCAGGTTGGCCAGCGGCGACACGAGCGAGACCCGCCCGAAGTGCAGGAGCACCAGCGGCAGAGTGGCAGCTTGGGCTGCCAGCGAGACGCCCATGGACTCGACCAACCAGCCCGGTACGCGCGCTGGCAGGCGATCGCCCAGCCATGCAGCGAGGGGTGTGCCCCACGCCAACAGACCCGCCGTGGCAGCCACGGACAGCCGAAAGCCGACGTCCTCGACGATCGCCGGGTCCACTACGATCATGCCCCAGGCAGCCAGACCCAGCGCTCCGGCAGCGCCGCCGCGGCGCCCCGATTCCAGGGCCAGAAGGCAGATGGCGCCCATGACCGCTGCACGCATGACGCTCGGCGATGCCCCCGCCAACATGGTGTACATGCCGATGGCGAGGAGCACGATGATGGTGCGCTCGCGGCGGGGCAGCCAGCGCAGCAGTGCCACCATCACGGCACCCACCAGGGCGATGTTCCAGCCACTGATGGCCACCACATGACTGAGTCCGCTGGTGGCGAATTCCGCAGCGACCGTCCGATCGACCTGGTCGCGCAGCCCGATGAGGATGCCTGCGGCGAGCCCCGCCTGCGGCGCCGGCAGGGCGCGCGCCAGATGATCGCCACCGGCCCGACGCAGATCCTCCAGCTCGGCCAGGGGCCCAGCCGATGGCAGGCTCTGTAGCGACCTCAGGCGAACGGTCGCCACAGCTCCGCTTCGAGCCAGGTACTCACCGAAGCCTTCGCCCTGCGGGGCAGGCTCGAGCCGGGCGGTGAAGGCGATGCGGTCGGTTGGCGCGAAGGGCGGATAGCGCGGTAGCCAGGCATAGACGCGCCAGCTCGTGCCACTTCCGTCCGACGCGGCGAGCATGGCGCGCTGCATGCCACCGGCCGTAGAGCCTACCGTGAGGACATCGGCCTGCCAGGCTCGCTCATCGAAGGGCGGCGCCGAAGGCGGTCCCGCCGGACCCAGAGATGCGCCCAGCGCGAGCCGAGCCACGACGAGTGCGCTGCCCATCGCGCCCGCCGCCAGGGCGATCCATGGCGGCCGCTGGCCGACCTGCTGCTGCCGCCCGACCAGGACCAGAGCCGCAGCGGTGAGCAGCAGGCACGCCGCCAGGGCGGCCAGGATGCCGGGTCGCTCGGGCAGGTACGGAGCGCAGATCCCAGCGGAGATGCCGCCCACCGCGAGCCAACCGGCACGAGGCACGACCGCGGCCCGTCAGCCGCCCACCGTGACGAGGGCGCGGATACCTTCATAGGTGGCCGGTCCGACGACACCTCGGCTGCGCAGGTCCTCCACGCTCGAGAAGGGTGCCGTGGTCCGTGCCGCGATGATCTCCGCGGCCGTCACGGGGCCGATACCGGGCAGCGTGTCGAGCAGGGCGCTGTCCGCGAGGTTCAGGTCGATGAGGCCCGGGGCCACTGTGCCCGGCGGCGGTGTGGCTGGCGTGAGAGCGCCTGCGCTCGTGGGGCTGCCCGGCGAAACAGCGGCGACCGCGACAGGTGTCGCGCCCCGTGCTGGGACGTGGATCTTGGCACCGTCGGCGAGATGCTCAGCAAGGTTGAGGGTCGCGGCGGCAGCGGCCGCGTCGACCTGGGCCGAGAAACCGCCGGCGGCCGCGATGGCGTCGCCCACGCGCATGCCCGGTGTCAGGCGCTGCAGGCCAGGACTCATCACGGCGCCCTCGACATCCACGATCACCTCGACCGGCACGATCGAAGCGGCCGGTACCGCGAAGGACGCTGCGGGGACGGCGAGGCCGCCCAACGACTCCGGCTGGGCGAGGGCTTCCGTGTCGGGCAGCACCGTGCCATCGATGACCACTTCGGCTGGTTGGGAAGCCCATGCCACCGCAGCCACGCCCAGGAGGCCGAGCGCGCCCGCCAGGAGGAGTGTCAGCGCCAGCAGTCGAGAGCCGCGTGCCTCGCTGCCGGCTGGCTGGGCCGCTGAGCGTCCCGCTGCTTCAGGGGTCCTTGGGGCGCCGGTGGGGTGCTCGCCGAATGTCCGCCACTCGGCGGGAAGTGGATCCATGGTGCGACTCCCAAACGGGCGGGCAGGGGCGACTCACGGCGGACAGGGTCGGAACGCCGACATACGGCGACTCTTCCACGGGTCGCCGGATAGAGAAACGTTCGCCGAGGCCCGGGGCACTTCGGGCGTTCGGCGGACGTTGACGAGAGATTAGGAAATGCCCCTTATCGGGCACTTATCCACGGCGGGTCAGCCCCGCGCTTCGATCATCCCCCGCACCTCGGTCGCCAGCCGGGTCATGGACTCCTCGTCGTAGGGCGAGGGAAAGCCGCAGATCAGGTGCCGGTAGCCGATCTCCACGAACGGCGCAAGATGCTCGGCCACATCCTCGGGCGTACCGACGGGCTGATCCTTCCAGGCATCAGCCTTGCCATTACGCTCGGCCATCTCGCGCTGGACGCGTTCCGCTTCCTGGCGGGAGTCTCGGACGATGATGGTGCCCATGCCCACGGTGCGCTCGATCTCCGCCTGGTCGCGGCCGACGGATTCGCAATGCTCGACCAGGATGCGCTCCTTGCGCTTGACGTTGTCCAGGCCACCGCCCACGTTGCAGGCATCGCCGTAGCGGGCCACCAGCCGCAGCGTGACCTTCTCGCCGCCACCACCGATGAGGATGGGCAGGTGCTCCTGGAGCGGCGGAGGATCGTTGCGCACCGCCTTGGCGGCGTAGCGCGGCCCTTCCGCGGTAGGCTCCTCCCCGTGAAGCATGCCCCGCATGATCGGCAAGGCCTCGGCCAGCCAGCGCAGCCGCTCGGGCGGTCCGGATCCGAACTCGATGCCATAGGCCTCGTGCTCGTTCTCGAACCAGGCGCCGCCGATGCCCAGCACCGCTCGCCCGCCGCTGATGTGGTCGAGCGTGGTGACCATCTTGGCCACCAGCGCCGGATTACGGAAGGTGTTGGCACCGACCATCAGGCCCAGCGTCGCCTTGTTCGTGGCCATGGCCACAGCGGCCATCGCGAGATAGCCTTCCAGGATGGGTCCGTCGTCGGAGCCCACGATGGGATAGAGGTGATCCCAGGTCCAGATCGAGTCGTAGCCCAGGGAATCGGCACGCTGCTGGGCGGCCAGGAAGGCCGGCCAGTCGGTGTACTGGTTCCAGCAGTTAGCGCCGAGCTTGAGGGGCTGCGTGGGCATCGTCATCTCCGTGAAGTGGTCGGGTCGGGAGAGCCTAGCCCAAGCGCTGCCAAAGGCGGCCGATCAGCGCTCCACCCTCCGAGCCGCGGCTCGAACGAGGCGAAGCCGAGGCGCGCTGCCGGGATGGGCGCGCGGCTTGTAGCCCGAGCGTCCTGGTCGATGACGAGCGTCGGCTTCGCGCTGCCGCTCGTCCATGATGTCGTGCGCGAGTCGCGCGTAAAGCTGCCACATCAGAATGAACCTCCACCGTCGCGCATGCGGGGCGAGTCGCCGAGACCCTCACGCGAGTCGGTACCGAAACGGATGGCGGCCAGCTCGAATACGGCGATGACGGCGCTGACCGTGATAAGAAAGACCAGGAACTCCATGGTCGTCGCCTCCCAGAGGACTAACTGGTGCCTTGCGCACCAACGGTTACTATCATGGGGCATGGACAGTAACCTGTCAAACGGTCTATAGTGGTTACTCGATGACAGCTTCCGGTCCTGCTTCCCAGACGACATCGGTCGCGCTCGACCACGCCTCCCAGGCTGAGCACGGGCATCAGGCGACCCTTGAGGACGGGCTCGACTTCGTCAACACGCTGGAGCACGAACGCGGCCACTCTCAGGACCATCTTTCCTCCATGGCGGCTGCACTGGACTGGCTGGGGCAGCACGATCTGATGCACGAGGAAGCGCACCGGGAACTCGTCGAGCGCTTCAGCGACGATGAGGAAGGAGCGCAGCGGGTGCTGGCACGGGTGCATCGCGTGCGTGCGGCGATGCGCGAGCTGGTGGACGCCAGCGTCGCGCGCCGGCCACCGGAAGGTCGAGCGCTGGAGCGCATCAACCGGATCCTGCGAGCGCCCTACAGCTACTACCTGGTGCCCTCACACGACGGGGTGTCGCTGGACCACCGCCATGAGGGCGACCCCGTGGAGGGGGCCCTGGCCAGGTTGGCCGAGAGCATCGCGCGAGAGGTCAGCCAGGGTCACCCCGAACGGCTGCGCATCTGCGCCGACGAAGAGTGCCGCTGGGTCTTCCACGACACATCACCGACCGGCCGGCGCAAGTGGTGCGACATGACGACCTGCGGCAATCGCGCCAAGGCCGCCCGCCACCGTGAACGTCAGCGCTCCGCGGAGGGAGCGGCAACGGCAGGCTGAGCGAGATCGGCCCCGGGCTGATCGGTTCGTTCGGCGGGGCGCCGGGGTGTTGCGCAGCACGCACCAAGGGGCGGAGGAAGGCTGCGGTCCTGGCGCCCATGAGCCTCTAACGCGTCGTCCCCCTCTGGATGACGCGCCAGGTGCGCCGATCGAAGGAGGAGGGACGGCGGCCGCGCCATCCCGCCGGGTGTGACGTCCGTCGATCGCTGTTTGGTGCGCCGGATGCACCGCACGCCTGGCCGCGCTGCCGCTGCGGGCCGCCTCCCCGGCACGGCCGCCGGTCAGTCACCAGGCTCAACGAACTACGACGTTGACCAGGCGGCCCGCCACGTGGATGAAGCGCACGACCTCCTTGCCCTCCAGGTTTGCGCGCACCTTCTCCCGAGCCATGACCGCCTGCTCGATGTCTGCCTCTGAGATGCCCATCGGCAGCGTCACGCGGTCCCGGAGCTTGCCGTTGACCTGCACGGGCAACTCGATGGTGTCCTCCGCGACGAGTGCTGGATCCCACGCCGGCCACGTCTCGAGATGCACGGAGCGCCACTCCTCGTCCGCCTCGGCCAGGCGCCGGCTCCACAGCTCCTCCGCGATGTGGGGCGCCAGGGGAGCGAGCATCAGGAGCGTCAGCCGGATCGACTCGTGCCACTCCGCAGAGCCGGCCACGGCCGTCCCGCGCGCCCGCATCAAGCCGTTGGTCAGCTCCATGAGCTTGGCGATGAGCGCGTTGAATCGATAGCCCTCGTAGAGCTCCGAGACATCGCGGAGCGTCCGGTGGGCCAGTCGCAGCAGCTCGCTCGCGCCCGCATCGGGCGCGCTCCCCGCGGCGCGCTCCTGGTCATCACCCTCGCTGCCCTCTTGACCGTGTGGGTCCAGCACGACCGTCCAGACGCGCTTGAGGAACCGATCGACGCCTCCGATGCCCGTGGCACTCCAGGGCGCGTCGGCCTCCCAGGGCTTCATGAACATCAGGAAGAGCCG
>Ga0136625_1000898_pt1 | contig 10173 bp, 5 predicted proteins | sample AntDrymUQ4832306_2_FD_104672 | JGI IMG/M metagenome (GOLD analysis project Ga0136625, IMG submission 104672) | Polar desert sand microbial communities from Dry Valleys, Antarctica - metaG UQ483 (23.06) | ecosystem: Environmental > Terrestrial > Soil > Desert | place: Antarctica: Dry Valley...
CAGCAGGAGTTCCACCAGTCGCGCCAGATCTGCATCGCCACCGAGGCGGCGGGCGAGGGCATCAACCTCCAGTTCTGCCACCTGATGATCAACTACGACCTGCCGTGGAACCCGGTTCGGCTGGAGCAGCGCATGGGCCGCATCCACCGCATCGGGCAGGACTCGAAATGCGTGATCTTCAACTTCTGCGCCGAGAACACCGTCGAGGGCAAGCTGCTCGCGCGCCTGCACGAGAAGCTCGAGGAGATGCGCAAGGCGCTCGGCGGACGGGTGTACGACGTGATCGGCGAGCTGCTCGCCCGCAACGAGGTGAACTTCGAGCAGCTCCTGCGTGAGGCAATGCTCCATCCCGAGCGCGTCGATCAGTCCGAGCGCGAGATCCAGGCCATGAGCGCCGAGTCGCTCAAGCAGCACGAGAAGGACCTCGGCGTAGCGCAGGCGACCCAGAAGCACGTCGACGTAAGCTGGGTACACGAGCGCGACCTGCGCTCGGAGGAGCGTCGGCTCATGCCCGAGTACGTCGAGCAGTTCTTCGGGCGTGCCTGCCGCCGACTCGAGGTTCGCCTCGAACGCCGCGCTGACGGCATGTGGCGGATCGAGCATGTGCCGGCCAGTCTGCGCTCCCCTGACCGGCTCGAGTCCGTCCGCCGCCTCGGGCGGCCCCAGCCCGAGTACCGCAAGCTCACCTTCAAGAAGGAGGACCGCGCTCGCGCGGAGCACGAGGATGCGGTGCTGCTCTCGCCCGGCCACCCGCTGTACAAGGCGACGGGCGAGGCACTGCTGCACAAGCTGTCCGCGGTCGAAGGCTCGACGGCGCCGTTCGTGGCGCCGTGGGCGACCGAGCCCTACGCGATCCACTTCTTCTCCTACCTCGTGCGCGGGCTCTCGATGAGCGCCGAGCCTGAGGAGGTCCACGCCGAGCTTGTGGCCGTGACCGAGGGTCAGGAGGGGCTCGAGCTCGTGGCGGCCGACGTGCTGCACGACCTCACCCCGTTCGACGCCGCGCCCGCCGGAATCGATCCCCCGGGCCCCGAGGAAATCAAACGGACGAGCGACTTCGTCAAGCTGCGCGTGCAGCATGCCGAGGCCGAGGAGAAGCGCGTCGAGCGGCGCGGCCAGGCCGAGATCCGCACCGAGTACCTCGAGGAGTCGATGAGCACGCACCGCCGGCGGCTGGAGGGACGGTTCGCCGAGCTCGATGACCGCGTATGGCGCGGTGAGGAGAACCTGCGCCTCGTGCGCGACGACGCCGAGCGACGCCTCGACGACCTGGCGCGCAAACGCGAGCAGAAGCTGGCCGGCTTCGAGCAGCTCGGGGTGGTGCGGCCGGGCCCCGTGCGCTATCTGGGCACCGCGCTCGTCGGGCCGCCCTACGCGCTCGGTCACGACGAACGCGAGGCGATGCGCTCGGACCCCGAGGTCGAGCTCGCCGCGATGCGCTGGGCCATGCACGAGGAGCGCAACGCAGGCTGGGACCCCGACGACGTGTCCGCGGCGCGCGACGGCTCGGGCTTCGACATCCGCTCGAAGCGGCGCGACGCGAGCGGCCGGGTGGTCGAGGTACGCCGCATCGAGGTCAAGGGCCGCGGCCCGGCGCGAGGTGACGTGTCGCTGTGTCGTACGGAATGGATCGCGGCGCACCGCCACGGCGACTCGTTCTGGCTGTACGTGCTGTACGGCGCGACGTCGGGGTCGCCGCGCGGGTTGAAGGTGCGTGATCCGGCGCGTGTACTCGGCGACCGGGTCAAGAAGGTGACGACGGTCACCGCTTACCACGTGCCGGGTCAGGCGATCGAGGAGGCGAGCGGGTGACCGACGATCGGCGGCTGATCGAGGACCTGATCCCGGTCGAGGCGATCAACGAGGTCGCGCAGCGCGAGAAGATCGGTCACGCGGCTACGCACCCGCGCAAGCTCCACCTGTGGTGGGCGCGGCGCCCCCTCGCCGCCGCGCGCGCGGCCGTGTACGCGACGCTCGTCCGCGCGGACGACGTGCCCGAGGAGGCACGCTCGGCCGAGTACTTCCGCGCGCTGTGTCGCTGGGGCGCCTCCGACATGGCGATCGCCGACGCGCGGAAGCGCGTGCTCGCGGCCAACGGCGGCAAGCCCCCGCGTGTGCTCGATCTATTCGCGGGTGGAGGCGCGATCCCGCTCGAGGCCGCGCGGCTCGGCTGCGACGCGACGGCGGTCGAGCTCAACCCGGTAGCCCACCTGATCGAGCTGTGCATGCTCGACTACCCACAGCGCTTCGGCCCCTCGCTCGCCGACGACGTGCGCCACTACGGCGAGCGCTGGGTCGAGCGGGCGTGGGAATGCGTCAGACACCTATATCCGCCGGTGCGCGACGCCGAGCCAGGGCAGCTCGGGATGGGGGAGGGCGACGGTCCTCCTGAGCGCGCCGCCGGGCGTCCGATCGCGTATCTGTGGACGCGGACCGTAACGTGCCCCAACCCGGCGCTCGGAGTCCATGAGGTGCAGCTCGTGCGCCAGACCTGGCTCGCCAAGAAGAAGAAACGGATGGTGGCGCTCCGACCTAAGGTAGATCGCGAGCGCCTGAGCGTCGATTGGGAGGTGGTCGAGGCTGCGTCGGCCGAGGGACTTGGGTTCGACCCGGCCGGGTTCTCAAAGCGCGGACAGTCGACGTGCCTAGTGTGCGGAGCTTCGGTCGACGTCAACTACGCCAGAGGTGAGAGCCGCGCGGGGAGGATGGGGCTCACACCCCTGGCGGCGGTGATGACGAAGGTGTCGGGGCGCGGGCGTGACTACCTAGCCGTGGGTGACTATCCGCTTCCTAGCGACGAGGAGTGCGAGGCGGTGCTCGCAGCGCTCGAGGTCAAGCCGCCCGAAGAGCCAGTCGCGGACATTCCGGGACACACGAACGTTTACCGCTACGGGCTCACTCGCTTTTGCGACCTTTTCACGCCGCGCCAGCTCGCGACGCTGTGTGCCTTCGCTCAGGGCGTGCGGGAGACGCACGAGGCAATGCGGGCGGAGGGAATGGAGGAAAAGCGGGCGGAGGCCGTGGCGACTTGCCTCGGTCTAGTCATTGGGCGCCTTGCTGATTACGTCAGCACCCTCTGTCAGTGGCACAACACGATTCAGAAGACAAACCATACATTCTCGCGCCAGGCCTTGCCGATGGTCTGGGATTTTTCCGAGGTGAATCCGTTCGCGCGGGCCAGTGGAAGCGTCGACAAGTACCTCGACGAGACCGCAGCGATCGTTGCGGGTCTTGGCGAGACAGGTCGTCGCGTCGAAGTCCACCGCACCTCGGGCGCCCAACTCTCCCACCACGACGGCACCTTCGATGCCGTCATCACCGACCCGCCCTACTACGACAACATCCCGTACGCCGACCTGTCGGACTTCTTCTACGTCTGGCTCAAGCGCTCGGTCGGCTTTCTCTTCCCCGAGCACCTCGACGGCGAGCTCACCCCCAAGCGCCGCGAGGCCATAATGGCTCCCCACCGCCACTCCGGCGACAAGGCCGCCGCTCGCGCGTTCTACGAGCAGGAGATGGCCGCAGCGTTCCGCGAGGCCCACCGCGTGCTCAAGCCCGGTGCCCCGCTCGTCTGCGTCTACGCCCACAAGACGACGCTCGGCTGGGCGAGCCTCGTCGAGGCGCTGCGCCAGGCCCGCTTCCTCATCACCGAGGCGTGGCCGCTCGACACCGAGATGCCAGAGCGCTCGGTCGGGCAGGGCACCGCCTCGCTCGCCTCCTCGATCTTCCTCGTCGCCCGTCGCCGCGACACCGATGAGGTCGGCCAGTACGCCGACGTCCGTCGCGAGCTCGACGCGGTGGTCGCCGAGCGCCTCGACCGCCTCACCGCCGCCGGGGTCGCGGGCTCGGACCTCGTCATCGCCGCCATCGGCGCCGGGCTGCGGCCCTTCACCCGCTACGCCTCGGTCGAGCTGCCGAACGGCGAGGAGCTGCCGGCCGTGGCCTTCCTCGACGAGGTGCAGCAGAAGGTCCTGAACGCCGTGCTCGGTCGCGTACACGGGCTCGCCGACGGCGTCGGCGCTATCGACGCGGCCACGCGCTACTACGTCTTCGCCCGCTACTCCTACGGCTACGCCGACGTCGACTTCGACGAGGCCAACAACCTCGCCCGCACCGCCGGCCTCGAGCTCGACGACCTCAAGCGCTCGAGCCCGCCGCTCGCCGTGATCGGCAAGGGCAAGGTCCACCTCGCCGACTACTCCGAGCGCGGCTCGGTGCCCGAGCTCGGCCTCGTCCCCGACGGCGACGGCCAGCCCCGCGTGATCGACGTCCTTCACGGTCTGCTCTGGCGCGCGGCGAATCAGCCGGCGGCGCTGCGCGGCTACCTCGACGAGGCGCGGCCGGACCCGCAGAAACTCCGGCTTGTTGCGCAGGCGCTCCAGGGGAAGGGGCTGCGCGCGGAGGGAGAGAACAAGCCTGCGGAGGCGCAGGCCTGCGAGCGGCTGCTCGGGGCTTGGCGGACGCTGGTCGAGGACAACCTGCTGAGCGCCACTGGTTGATCGACTCCAGAGGAGCCTATTCTCGCAGTGCTGTGATCGTGTCTGCCTTCGCTCTCTTCGTCCTTGTCCCCAATCGGGGCCAACGCCGTGACCGTTTCGACTGAGGCTGGCCGCCAAGAGGACCGCCGGCGCGTCGCCTGGGTTGAGGACGCACGCGCGCTCGGCAACGGCGCGCGCTTCTTTCGCTGCGCACTGCAGGTCAACCCGTACGCGTATCTGGCCGACTACCGCGGAGGAAGTGCGTTTTCGAGTGAAGACGAGTACAACGCCGCGGTCGTCGAAGCCTGTGGGCGGGAGGGCGTCGAGGTGATCGGCGTCACCGACCACTACCGCATCACTGAGTCCATGGGCTTGATCCATGCCGCGCAGCGCGCGGGGATCGTGGTCTTCCCCGGTTTCGAGGCGAAGACGAAGGAGGGAGTGCATTTCCTCTGCCTGTTCGAGCCAGGCACGCCCGCGGACGCCATCGAACGCAAGATCGGTGCCTGTGGCGTCTACCACGACGATCACCAATCGCCGACCGGGAAACACGATTCACACGAGCTTCTCGAAGAATGCGACAAATGGGGAGCCGCCTGCATCGCCGCACATGTCGCCTCGGCAGGTGGTCTATTGCGAGTGCTCCAAGGCCAGCCCCGGATCGCGGCTTGGCGCTCTCCTCACCTCTTGGCAGCCGTCATCCCCGGCCCGATCTCAGACGCGCCGGAGGGCATACGTCAGATCCTCGAGAACAAAGACGCGGCGCACGAGCGGGAGCACCCCGTGGCGATCCTCAACGCCAAGGACGTATGTGACCCGAGCGACCTTGCCGACCGGTCCCACTCAACGCTGGTCAAGATGAGCGAGCCGACGCTCGCCGGCCTGCGCCAAGCGTTTCTCGATCCCGAGTCCCGAGTCCGGCTGCTCAGCGACCCTCCAGCTCCCGATCGAACCGAGATCGTTGCCTTGCGCTGGACAGGGGGCTTCCTCGACGATTCAACGATTCATCTGAGCGGCGATCTCAACGTCGTAATCGGAGGCAGAGGAACCGGGAAGTCGACCGTGGTCGAGAGCATCCGTTACGTATTGGACCTGGAGCCCCTCGGCGAAGAAGCGACAGCCACCTACCGCGGCATAACCCGGAACGTATTGCGCAGCGGCACGCGTATCTCCGTGCTCGTGAGCTCGCACACGCCCGCAAGGAAGGAATACGTAGTCGAGCGAACCGTGCCGGACCCCCCGCTCGTGCGCGACGCGGCCTCGGGCGACGTCCTCGATCTGCTCCCGCGCGATCTCGGGATAGGGGCGGAGGTCTACGGGCAGCACGAGATCTCGGAGCTCGCGCGCGATGCCGAGAAGCGGACGCGCCTCTTGGACCGGTTCGTCGAGGTCGAACCGTCATTCGCCCGACGCAAGCAGGTGACGGCCGCCGAGCTCGAGCTGTCGCGAACCGACCTGGTCGGCGTGGAGCGGGAGCGTGCTCGAGTCGACGAACGCCTGGCTGCGCTACCAGGTCTCGAAGAGACGCTCGAGCGTTTTCGGGAGGCCGGCGTCGAGGAGCGCTTAAAGGAGAAGAGCCTGCTCGTCACAGAGGAACGGGTGATCACGACCGCCGTTGAACGCCTCACTTCGTTCGATCCGATCTTCACCGACCTCCGCGACGGCCTACCCATCGACCAAGCCTTCGTCTCCACCGCCGCCCTGCGCGACCTTCCCGGAGCAGAGCTGCTTGCGCCGATCCGCGATTTGCTTGACGGAGCCAGCCGAGACCTCAGCGCGGTCGCGGATCAACTCGAACAAAGCCTCGCCGACGCAAGGAAACAGATCGATACGGTGCGGGGCCGTTGGGAAGAGCGCCGCGCGGAGGTCGATCGAGAGTACGAGCGGACCTTGCGGGAGCTGCAGCGGTCTGACGTCGATGGCAACGAGTTCATTCGTCTTCGGCGGGACGTGGAAGAGCTGCGCCCCCTGCGCGACCGCGGGAAGGAGCTCCGCGAGGCTGCTAGCAACTTGGGGGACCGGCGACGGAACCTGCTCGCCGACTGGGAAGAGCTCAAGGCTGAGAAGCATCGGTCGCTCGAGCGAGCCGCGAAGAAGGTGACGAGGCAGCTGCGCGGACGTGTGCGCGTGACGGTCACCGCCGCCGCTGAGCGAGAACCTCTGTTGGCGCTGCTCCGAGAACAGGTGGGAGGTCGGCTCAGCGAAGCGTGCGAGGCTCTCCGCCGACGGCCCGATCTGTCGCTTAGAGAGCTCGCCGAGGCGGCCCGGAGCGGACGTCAAGAACTCATCTCGACGTTCGGCCTGCCAGAAGGCCAAGCTCAGAAGATCGCCGAGGCCTCGGAGGAGGCCCTAATGCGAATCGAGGAGCTCGAGCTGCCCTCGATCAGTCAGATCGAGCTCAACGTCGCGGGTCATCAGCAGCCCGAGCAGTGGCAGACGCTCGATGAGCTCTCGACAGGGCAGAAGGCAACGGCGATCTTGCTGCTCCTGCTGCTCGAGTCCGACGCGCCGTTGATCGTCGATCAGCCTGAGGACGATCTCGACAATCGCTTTATCACTGAAGGAATCGTCCCCCGCATGCGCGAGGAGAAGCGGCGAAGACAGTTTCTCTTCGCCACCCACAACGCGAACATTCCGGTGTTGGGAGACGCCGAGCTGATCCTGGGGCTCTCGGCGGCAGGTGAGGGTGGCTCTGGGCGCGCTTCCGTGAGACCTGAGCATGCCGGCTCGATCGATATGGCGCCTGTGCGAGATCTCGTAGAGGAGCTACTCGAAGGTGGGCGCGAGGCCTTCGAGGAGCGACAGCGCAAGTACCGGTACTAGTCGCGTGAACCAAAACGAACTGCGGGAGCTGATCACGAACGGCGAGGGCTCGGGGGTCGAGCTGAAGAGGGACGAGGTCGAGCCACACGAGCTCGCAAAAGAGGTCGTGGCGTTCGCCAACTTTGCCGGCGGCGTGATCGTCCTAGGGGTCGAGGACGACGGACGCGTGTTCGGCACCACCCGCGCCCAGCTCGAGGAGTGGGTCGCGGAGCTTTGTCGCGCGAGCGTCGACCCGCCGCTCATTCCGTATTTCGAGTGGTTCCGTGGTTTCGAGCCGGGGCGGGACGTGGCCGTAGTGCGAATTCTTACCGGGCCGGACAAGCCCTATGCTCACGTCCGCAAGGGTCGGCGGACCTATTTGATTCGGGTCGGAAGTACCAACCGCGAGGCGTCGACGGACGAGCTGCAGCGGATGTTCCAGGCCGCGGGACGGCTCCTCTACGGCATGAAGCCGGCTCCCGGCGGCCGCTTCGAGGATCTTGATCAACGCCGCCTCCGGAACTACTTTGAGGATGTTCTTGCGGGCGAGGCTCCCTCGCCGAGCGCTACATCAGAGTGGATCGAGCTCTTGACCAACGTCGATCTAATGGTCCGTGAGGGCGAGGTTGATGCGCCAACGATCGATGGACTTCTGCTCTTCGGACGTAACCCCAAGCGGCACCTTCCGCAATCCGGAGTGCGAGGACTCGTTTTCGCAGGAGAGGAGTCCGACTACGCGGCGCAGGCCGACGAGGAGCTGAGAGGGCCGCTCGCCCCGCTGCTCGACTCGAAGGGCGAGATTGTGGAGGCCGGTTTAGTGGACCAGGCGCTCGCCTTCGTTCAGCGAAACACCCGCTCAGCCGCTTCGCTTGAGGGGGGTCGCCGGGTCGATCGCGACGAGTACCCACCTGAGGTATTGCGGGAGATCATCGTCAACGCGGTAGTCCATCGCGACTACAGCATTAGGGGCGTCGACGTTACGCTGTTGGTGTTCTCGGACCGACTCGAAGTCGTGAGCCCGGGGCGACTGCCGAACACGGTCTCCCTCGAAGGCCTCCGAGCCGGAGCCCGGTATGCACGAAACCAGACCCTGGTGAACGTCATGCGCGACTACGGCTACGTCGACTTCCGTGGCATGGGGGTGCGGAACAAGGCGATACCTGGGATGCTCGCGCATAACGGCACGGAGCCAGAGTTTGAGGAGCCTGGCGAATCGCTACGCGTCCGACTACTGAAGGACCAGGCTCCGTGAGCGCTGCGGCGACGCCGATATCGACTTCGCCGGCCCGGCAACGTCGCGTGCACCGCCGGCGTCGAGTTCAGCGACCTCAAGCGTTCGAGCCGCCTATCCTTCCGAGGTCCGGAAAAGCGAGGAGCCGACGCACGCGTAGACGCGCGAGCGGTTGCTTGGGGCGTGGCGGACGCTCGGTGGACGACAGTTTCCTGAGGCGGCCGTGATCTTGACCGGCACGGCGATCAATCGGCTCCTCGAGGAGCCCAAGCCGGCGGTCCAAGTGGCGGCGCTCGTCCCGCCCACAAGGGAGAAGCGCGGGCACCGCGAGAACCAGGTGCAGGTGACCGGGACCCAGGGCTCGAATTTCCGACTCGTGGTGCGTGAGCTGGTACGCGATCCGCTCGACTTTTCGGTGACCCTTGCCTACGAGATCCCCGGCTCGACGCGGATCTTTCGGCTGAGGCGTCACAACGGGGCCTCCCACTCGCACACGAACAAGCTCGAGGGCACGCGGCTGACGGGCTTTCACGGACACATGGCGACCGAGCGGTATCAGACCGCGGGGTTCAAGGAGGAGGCCTACGCCGAGTCGACAGACGCCTACGAGAGCCTGAGCGGCGCGATTGAGCGCATGCTCGAGGCAGCGGGATTCGAGGCGCAGAGTCAGGGCAGCTTCGGCGTATGACGACCGACGAACGCGAAATCTTCGAGCGCTTGTCGTCGGCACTGGGGAACCAGGTCGAGGTCTATTCCGTCAGCGACCGCGAGAGTCGCGTCCAGACTCCCCTCCAGTTCTCGGACGGTGACCATCTCGTGACGCGCCTCCGGCGTCTCGACGGCGACCGTTACGAGTGGACAGATCTCGGCCACACGTTCATGCATCTCTCGTACACCCTGGACGTCGACACGCTTGAGTCTGGAAAGCGCGCGCAGATTCTCGAGGAAGCGTTGGATCGCGCGGACGTCGACGAGCGCGAGGGCGAGTTAGTCCTCCAGGCCGATGCCGACGACCTGGGCGGCTCTCTCCTGCGATTCGCGCAAGCGCTCATCCACGTCGCTGATCTCGAGTACCTCACCCAGGAGCGGGTGGTGTCGACATTCGTCGAGGACTTTCGACGGGTTCTCGCGGCTTCGTTTCCGGGTCGTGCGCATTTCGACTACATCGACGAGGACCACGATCCGCGAGGGCTTTACCCCGTCTCCTGTCTTCTCAACGAGGTCCCACGTCCGGTGGCCGTCTTCGCTCTTCCGAGCGATGATGCGGTCAACGTAGCCACGATCACGCTGCAGCAGTTTCGGAACTGGGGACGGCATCTGTTCTCGACCGGCGTGTTCGAGGAGCAGGAGCAGCGCAACCGCAAGGCGGTGGCGCGCTTCAGCGACGTCGTGGACAAACAGTTCTCGTTCCTGCACGGGAACGAGCAGGAGATCGTCACCTACCTCCAAGGACAGCTAGGCGAATGACCACCGCCTACCAGCTCCGCCCTTGGACCGAGGTGGTCCGCCCGCACCCCGACGTCGCCTCGGGCGACCTCGCCATGGGCACCTACGCCGCGAACCTGGCCCGAGTCGCCTATCGCGCCGAGGACAGCGCCGCCGTCTATGCCGACCCGGTCGAGTTCTTTGCGTCCACCTACTTCACGGAGACCATGCGCGCGC
>Ga0136625_1000899_pt1 | contig 10171 bp, 8 predicted proteins | sample AntDrymUQ4832306_2_FD_104672 | JGI IMG/M metagenome (GOLD analysis project Ga0136625, IMG submission 104672) | Polar desert sand microbial communities from Dry Valleys, Antarctica - metaG UQ483 (23.06) | ecosystem: Environmental > Terrestrial > Soil > Desert | place: Antarctica: Dry Valley...
CACCGAGACCGACCACCGCTCCACGCTGGTCACAAGCTTCACCGTCACGCCCGACGGCGACAGCTGCCGCGTCGAGATCCGAACGCAGTGGGACGGCGCCGGCGGCATCGGCGGGTTCTTCGAGCGAACGTTCGCGCCGAAGGTCATGCGCCGGATGTACGCGGACGAGCTGAAGCGGCTGGATCGCTACGCACGCGAGCAGGCCGCCCGCTCGGCGTGAACGCGTGCCTGCCCCAGGGACCATGACTGGCCCGGACAGCTAGCCTTCCGGCACGTCGTCGGCTGCTTCGAAACTCAGGCGGGCAGGCGTGCGATCTTCGTGCTGCGGCCGTCGAGGCGAGGCAGCGCGTCCACCAGTTCGCGGGGACGAACCTTCGAGGCCGACCACACTTCCAGACCGATGAGCTCGCCGGTTTCCTCGTCGTAGTCGCAACGTCCCCACTTCAGCTCCTCCGATCGCACCGATCCGTGCGCGGAGCGGACGCGGATATACGCGATATCGCCTTCGGCCGTGTAGTAGCTCTCGGAGTCCATCCGATTCCAAGCCTACTCCCGCCAAACGCTTATGACGAGGGCCATTGCCGCGTCGCCGCCATCGGGCCAGTTGTAGGCGATCGCGATGCCGTCGGCCTGCAGGAGCCAATCGGCATGGTGCGGGTTGCGTCGCCTCTGTGCGTGATTGGTGAGCAGTGTCTCTTGTACATGGCGGACATCGACACCGCGCTCGGCGGCACGCCAATCGGCATGGGGCGAGAACACGACGATCACCGGAGAGCCGATGTCATCGAGGCGGACGTGCCCGCTCAGGTCCGCTTGTAACAGTCAGATCGACGTGCGTCAGATTCCAGGATCTGGCCCCGACCTCGCGAAGTACCCGACCACGCACGACCGTCACTGCGACAGGCCGTGGTGACCGGGCGTAGTTCCGGCGAATCGCCCCAGGGGCGGACGAGTAGCAACCGACAAGGGCTGCGCAACATCCAGCCTCGATCAACGTGCGCGAACGCACGAACGTCCGGAACTGCCTGTCGGTGCGGGGAGTGGGCACGAGCAGGATCGTATCAAGGCAGGATCTGGTTCGAAAAGCGTTCGCAATATCCACTAGGACATTGGTACTCTGATCTCAGACCGCCCGACGAAAGGCACGAATGGAACTTGCTGACCTGAACGAGTACCTCAGCCGTGGTGGCGCGGCGCTCCTGAGTCATCCCGCCACGTATGCCGTCCCCGACGGCGCCGTGATTCCTCCTGCTCGGTACGCCGGAGCGAACGGATCCGCGTTCGTGTTCGAGACGAGGTCGATCGAGGGAAGCTTCGCCAAGACCGCGCTGATCGACTCCAAGCAGTCACAGTCCAATCGCAGCGAGGCGGGGATCGTCACAGCGCGGGGGGAGGGCGAGCCGGCCGGCCGGATCCCGATGCTCTCGGTCGCGTATCCGTCGATCACGCGCCTCGACGCCGAGCTGCCGCATCGAGCGTTCGACGCCCACGTCAGAGCAGCCACGCACGACGGCACGCCTGTCGTCGATATGGCGTGGTATCGCGCGCTGCGCGACGCGACGGCGGTCGACCTCTCGCCGGTGTTCACGACGTCGCCGGTCACACTCGGCTTCGGAGGCTGGGACTCGAGCCGCAAGACCGGCCAGATGCGGATCCGCAGCCACTACGTGTCCGAGCTTTTCGGCATAGTCGCGCCAGGCGAGGATGTCGTCTCCAAGCGTTCGGGCGCGCGCCTCGATCCCCTGGGCCAGGACTTCCATGTCACGCCCGACGAGTTCGCGACGCTGCTCGAGCGCCAGCGGCCGCACATGTCCGACAAGACGGTCAGGAAGCTCGAAGCCGAGCTCGCGAAGGTCCGCAAGGCGAAGGAAGGGGCGTTGATATCGGCCGCTTCGCTCGGGCTCGGCGGCGTTCCCCCCGCGGTCGACACGGCCTACGGCGTTGCGGTCCCCGAGGTCCGCCGCGCGCGGACATACTCGCTGGCAGGACTACGCCGGCTGCGCTTCGGCGGCGCGCAGAACGAGGACGTCGCCGCCCGCAGGGCACTGCTCGCGATGCTGCTCCTGGGCGCCGCCTACGGCGACGCCGACCCAGAGATCCGCGCCTACTGCGACATCGCGGCGCCACACGGCCGGGTCCTGCTCGACGACGAGCTCGTCGAACTCGATCTCTCGATCGATGCCTGCACTGCGTTCCTTGCAGACGCGATCGATGAGCTGCCCGAGAGGCTCGCCTGGACTGGGCAGACGATCGCGCTCGTCGGCGATCCCGCTCTCGTGCGTGGCGCGACTGACGATGCGGACAACGCCTGAGATGCCCACCGACATGGTCGAGTCCGATGCGCTGGCGATTAGCCTCGCGTTTGCGCGCGGGGTTTACTCCGGCGCGGTTCTCGGGCTGGCCGAAGACATCCCCGCTCACGCTCGCGTCCACGAGGCGTTCGTGGCCGCGGCGGCCGGCGGACCGGCCGCGCGCCCGGAGGGCAACGTGCTCGTCGCGATCGATGAGCATCGGCGCGCCATTGAATGGCTCGAGGACAACGAGCCGCTCGGCCTCATCGTTCCGGCCACGCACGTCAGCCGGCAGCTTGCCCGGCGCTATCGCTGGCGCGCATCGCCCGTCGCGCCGACGGATACCGACTTCGAGCCGTTCAGCGCGCTCGCTGCTCCCGTCGTGTACCTCTGGCCGTCTGCCCCGGACGACGTCGTCGCGGCCTTGCGCGAGTTGGCGGCGGAGGTCACGCACGTCGGCCGCGCGGACAGCGTGGTCATCGCCAGCGTTCAGCGGATGGACATCGCCGAGGGCCGGGGAGTCCATCTCGCCGCGACCGGCCGCGGCGTGGGGCGGGTGATGCGCGTCGCCCGTCCCGGCCGCTTCGGCGCGCTCGCCGACGCGCATGCGACCGCCAGCCGGCCCAGTCGACATGGGACCGGCTCGCTGGGCAAACAGGCCTCCGACGAGTTCGTAACGGGGGCGAACGACGAAGCAGTCGAGCTGCGGCGCTTCGTCGAGACCGCATCGAGTGTCGATTGGCCGTTCGCCGAGGTGTGGCAGCTCACGATCGATCCGGGTGACAAGCCCGGAGTCCTCGCCGCGCTACTCGAGCCGCAGCACCGGGTCGCCGCCGCCGTGGGAATCCACAAAGCGCTCGTTCGTCGCATCGGCGAGAACGTGCCAGCGTTCATCACCGGGCGTGACGGCAACGGACCGCTTCGCGGGGCAGGACACCTCGCGATCCACGTGGCGCCAAGTCCTGAAGGCGACGTACTCGCGGCATACCTCGCCATTCCGCAGAACACCGTCGATGCTGATCTCGAGCAGCTCGCGCACGCTCTGCGGTTGCCGCTGCGCGCCGGCGCCGTCCTGCGGCGCGGGGACACGCGCTGGTTCACGGTGCAGTCGCCGACGCGTCGCGACGCGGTCGCATTCTGGCCACAGCCTGCGCCACTGCTGCAAACGGCGGTGCCCCTCGTCGTCGAGATTAACGGCGGCCCGCGACGCGGAGCGTGGACGCTCGACGACGCCGTCGTCTGCTCGATCGGCTTTGCGATGCGCAGCGTGCTCGAGCGCGACGGCCTCGCCTGGGAATCGGGATGGGGCTTTCGGACTGAGCTCATCGGGCGTTTGCGCGAGCAGTACGGCGTGGACGTGCGGACGTCGCGCGTGCGTAGCAACGCGCTGCGCTACGTGCATCGCGTGCGCGACAACGACCTCGTCGTTGCAACGCACGCCCTCGTTGACCTCGGCACGCTCGCTCCGCCGGACGCAGCCGGCTTCCTGGCACTCGGGCGCGCGCGCCACCTCGGCGGTGGCCTGCTCGTCCCCACCGGGAAGCTCGCATGAGCCTCGCCGATCGCTTTGAAGCCTTCTTCGCCGCCGCAAACGACGGCGCCGGCCCCTATCCATGGCAGATCGCGCTCATGCAGCGTGTCGCCGACATGGGGACGTGGCCCGCGGCGATCACCGCCCCGACCGGCTCTGGCAAGTCGTCGGTCGTCGACATCCACGTCTTCCTCGTCGCCGAGCGACAGCGGCAGCGCCTGCGACAGACCGTAGATCCCACGATCGCCCGTCCGCCGCGCCGGCTCGTGCTCGTCGCGCCCCGCCGCGTGCTCGTCGACGATCAGCACGCCCGCGCGACGCGGCTGGCCGAGCTGCTGCGCTGCGCCGAGGGCCCCGGTGCGCTTGCCGAGGTACGAGAGGCGCTCGAATCACTCGTCACGACCGAGGAGCTGCGTGACGAGGGACCGCGCGCCACACCGCTTGGTGTCGCACGACTGCGCGGTGGCGTGCGGCTCGACCTGACCTGGCGCCTGGATCCAGCGCGCTGCCAGATCATCTGCGCGACCCCGCAGATGTGGGGCTCGCGTCTGCTGTTGCGTGGGTTTCGCAGCTCGCGACGCGCGCGGAACCTGGAGTCTGGGCTGCTCGCCCATGACGTGACCGTCGTCATCGACGAGGCGCACCTACACAAGCGACTCGTCGAGACCGCGCGACGGGTCAGCGACATGGGCCGCGGGAAGGACAGCCTGCAGATCGTCGCGATGAGCGCGACTCACGCGGCGCCCGGCGGGCACGCGCTGACCTCGGCCGACCTGCTCCATGACGAGCTCGCACGCCGTGTGCGCGCGCCGAAGACCGTCGAGGTCGACGTCGTCGACGACTGGGCTCGTGAGCGCTCGCCGCGCATCGTCGCCGCCACGCGGCGCCTGCGCGAGGCGGACCCCGAGATCGGGACCGTCGGCGTCTTCGTCAACACGGTGGCGATCGCACTCGATGTCGCTGATCGGCTGAAGTCCGACAAGTCCGCAACCGTCTGCGTTGTCTGCGGGCGGATGAGACCTGCTGACCTGCAGCGCCTTCGTAGCGAGTTTCCCGGGCTGCTCGATGCGCGCGGGAACGCCAAGGTGACGTTCCTCGTCACGACCCAGTCGCTGGAGGTCGGCGTCGATCTCGATCTGCGGGCCATGGTGTCCGAGCTTGCGCCCGCTTCGGCGCTGGCCCAGCGGGCAGGGCGGCTGAACCGCAGCGGCACGCGCGCACAGACCACGCTGGTCGTCGTCGTTCCCCGAGAGCTTGCCGACGGCGGCGATCCGGCAGAGGTGGCGACAAGCTTCTTGCCCTATCAGGCAGTCGAGCTGCATGACGGACTGCGGTGGCTGGAGGAACTCGACGGGAACATATCGCCCGAGCGCATCGGCGAGACACAGCTACCCCCGGTCCCGGCGCTGGCGGTCCCGGCGATCACCGCGGTCGAACTCGAGACGCTGGCCATGACGTCGATCGAGCTCGCCGCCGATCCGGACCCCGACTTCTACATCGAGCAGCCCATCGATTCCGTGACGAAGACCGTGTTCGTCGCTGCACGCGATCACGTGCGCGGCATGAGTGAGCCGGTCGTCCGCCAGATGCTCGAGGCCGCTCCGCCGCGCGCGCACGAGCTGGCGCCCGTGACCAATGCCAAGACGCTCGAGCGAGTGCTCAAGGAGTGCGCGCCGACATGGACGCTCAGAACCGAGAACGGCACGCTCGGCGTCCTTCGGACCGACCCCGATCCCAAGAACCTGCGCGACGGCGATGTCGTCGTCATCCCGTCGGGAAGCCGCGTCTCCGTCGAACGCGTGCTCGACGCGAAAGGCCGCGATCCGATCGATGACGTCATCGCACGGCGCGTTGACGACGTCGAACCCGACGCGATCCTCCCCCTGGATGGCCACCTCGCCGAGCGGGTGGGGGAGTTCCTCGAAGCCGACGCGATCCTCGGTACTCGCGCGATGCGCAGGGAGCTTGCCGAGATCGTCAAGGCGGCGGGAGCAGGGCCACTCGCCACGAGATTGAAGAGCCACCCCCGCTTGAGCGACCTCACCGTCACGTGGTGCGCGGATCAGGAGAATCCCAAGGCGACCTGCCTGCTCGTCGTCGTCGCGTCGGAGCGCGAGGGGAGTCTGAACGACCAAATCGCCACGACGAGCGTGGTGACGCTCGACGACCACTGCGCCGAGGTGGCCGCCCGCATGTCGACGATCGTCGACAAGCTTGACGGGCTCGTCGACGCCGAAGCCGAGGATCTCGTCAGCGCCGCGCGCCTTCACGACGGAGGCAAGCTTCACCCCGCATTCCAGGCGAGGATGGGCCGCAAACCCGAGGACCCGGCACTCGCGAAGCCTCGCCCGCAGCACCGTCCCGACCGCGGCGACGGCTGGCGCCACGAGCAGCTCAGCGCTGCGATGGCACACGACGAGCTGCGACGGCGGCTCGCCACGACGCTGGTCGGAGCACATCACGGCGCCGGGCTTCCGGCGTTCAACCGCGACCACACAGCCGCCCGGGCCGGCTGGATCGATTGCCCCCAATCGGTCGTCGACGCGCTCGCGGAGCTGTTCGGGCCGCACGGGCGCTACGAGGCCGACCGCGCCGCGCTGCAGCGCGAGCACGGCATCCACCGACTGGCGTTCCTGGAGGCGCTTGTCCGCTGCGCCGATATCCAAGTCTCACGGGAGGTGCATGACTGATGCGCACGATCGCGCTGCCGTATAGCGGCGAGCTGCTCCTCGCTCAACTGGTCGCCTATGGGCTTCTCGTCGCGCTGGACGCCGCCGGCGTCGTCGCGTATGTCCACCATCCCGAGGAGTCGCTGTCGTTCACGCCGACGATCGACGTGGGCGAAGACGTTGATGACGAGGTGATCGCTGCCGCCGTGCGCGCCACCGCGGCGTCGGCGGAGGATGTCGTCGAAGCCGATCTCGTGAATGGCAAGACAGGCAACGAGCGGCGGTCCGTGATCTGGGCTCGCGGCAGCATGGCAAACGACACCAGTCAGGCCGGCGAGGTCGTCAGGCGGCGCGGCGAACTCGTCGAGGACGCGGCCCGATGCACAGATCGTGCGTTGCTTGGCGTGCTCGCGGGGCTCGGCGCTCCGGCCTCGTGGGGACCCGACTACCTCAAGCCATCGCACGGTGCGACGGCGCTCGACGGCGTCCTCGGAAACCACACCTCCGACATCGTCCGTGGAGTGTTGCGCCCGGCTCGGATTGCCGCCGACGACATCGAAGGCGCGGATCTCTGGACGACGCATCCGGCTGGCGCGAAGGCTCAGCTCGACAAGACGGGCTGGGCGCCGGCCGGCACCATCGCGCCGCTGGCGCACCAGTGGATCGCGGTGCTCGGTCTCGGCGTGCTCCCCGTCGCACACCGGCCGGCGGGGCGGTCGGCGACGCCGGCTTGCTGGCCGAAGGGTCGCGGCGTAACGCTGCCGTTGTTCTCCCTGCCATCGACGTTGTCAAGAGCGCGCGCCGTGATCGGGCTGCGCTCGCTCGCGAGCATTGCGGCGGAGCCGGATGACAAGGATGCCATCGCCGCGGCAGCAGAGTTGCGTGCAATGGGCGTGCGGGAGGTCGTCGCGTTCGAGCGGCTCCATGCCCGCGGCCAAGGCTCGAGCGTCGCCTTCAGCTTTCGCAGGGGACGGCGCATCGCATGGTGAACGACGACGACCTCACGATCGGGCTCGTCGCCCATCATGTCTTCTGCCCGCGCCGAGCCTGGCTTGAGGAGCATGGCGAGCGCACGGACACGGCACAGATGGCGACGGGGACGGTAGATCACGCGGCCGTCGACGACCCCTCAACGTCGCGCAGCACTCGGCTGCGCGCGGTCGACGTCCACTCGCCGGCACTCGGCCTGCGAGGTAGCTGCGACTCGATCGAGATCGACGAGACCGACGGTGGGGTGACAATCGTCGAGCACAAATCGGCGCCCTTGCGAAGGCGCTCCGAGGTCACTGAGCCGCAGGCGGTCCAGCTCGCGCTTCAGGCACGCTGTCTGCGCGACGCGGGACAGCGAGTGACAGGCGCGAGCGTATGGTTCACGACGACGAAGACACGGGTTGATGTCGCGCTGACCGACGAGCTCGAGGATCGTGCCGTCCGCGCCGTGAACGACACCCGCAGCGTTCTGGCGCAGGACAAGCCTCCTCCTCCACTTGAGGACGACACGCGATGCCGCAGTTGCAGTCATGTCTCGGTGTGCCTGCCGGATGAGCACAGGCGTCGCGTGCCCGCGAGACGGATCGCCGTCGCCGACCCCCTCGGTCGCGTGTTGCACCTCACGACTCCGGGCAGCCGGGCGAGCCTGCGACGCGGACGGATCGAGGTGTCGGCGCGCGATGCCGATCCGGTCGGTGTCCCGCTCGGGCAGGTCGCCGGGATCGTCGTTCATGGCAACGCGGACGTGTCCTCAGCGCTGCTGCGGGAGACGTTGGCACGTGGCTATCCGATCGTGTGGTGCTCGTGGTCGGGGCGAGTGATCGGTTGGGCGACCCCGGCCGAGGGGCCGAACGGCGATGCGCGCGGACCTCAGCACCGGCTCGAGCAGGACGTCCGGCTCGTCGTGGCGCGCGCGATGATCAGCGGGAAGATCCATAACGAGCGCCACGTCATGCGCCGGCAGTCGCTCACCGGACGCGATCTGCTCCTGAGCCTCGAGGATCGGGCAGGGCGCGCTCGGACCACGAACGAGTTGCTGGGCATCGAGGGCCTTGCCGCGTCGGCGTACTTCCGCGTGCTGGCAGATGCGTTGCGACCGGCTTGGGCAAGAGGCCCAGGGACTATCGCGCAGCTTCGACGGCTTGCACACGTGTCTCGCCGTCCTCGTGACGGCGAGTTCATCGAGGCGTGGCGACGCCTCCGGGGGCCTCGGGGCGGGTGGTCTCGCCGTCCTCGTGACGGCGAGTTCATCGAGGCGACCAGGCGAAGCGCCGCGTGCTGCGCCAGGGACAGACCGTCTCGCCGTCCTCGTGACGGCGAGTTCATCGAGGCGCCCTCGCGATAGAGGCGCTCCACCTTCTCCCATAGCGCGTCTCGCCGTCCTCGTGACGGCGAGTTCATCGAGGCGGGCGAACGCCTGCGCAGCCTTCGCGGCCGTGTCAGTGTCTCGCCGTCCTCGTGACGGCGAGTTCATCGAGGCTTCTTGCGCGGCGCGGCCTGCACGACGAGGCGAAACCCGTCTCGCCGTCCTCGTGACGGCGAGTTCATCGAGGCGAGGTTCACGAGTGCCCCGCCCCGTTGGTGTGGCCGTGTCTCGCCGTCCTCGTGACGGCGAGTTCATCGAGGCCGCGACACGTTGAGGCGGGCGGCGACCTCCTGCGCAGTCAGAGTCTCGCCGTCCTCGTGACGGCGAGTTCATCGAGGCGCCCACGATGACGACCGACGCAGACCGTGCCGCCGCGTCTCGCCGTCCTCGTGACGGCGAGTTCATCGAGGCGCCTCGGCGGGCCACGGGCCGATCATGCGCTCAGTCTCGCCATCCTCGTGACGGCGAGTTCATCGAGGCCCGCACGCGCTCGCCGTCTACATGGCCCTGCTTGAACTGTCTCGCCGTCCTCGTGACGGCGAGTTCATCGAGGCTGGGCGACAAACTCCATCCCCACGGCAGGCGCGGTGCTGCCGTCTCGCCGTCCTCGTGACGGCGAGTTCATCGAGGCGCCCGCCCAGCACTGCCCCGTCGTGAGGCCGCTTCCTGTCTCGCCGTCCTCGTGACGGCGAGTTCATCGAGGCATCCAGATATGGGAACTCGCGACTAGGCGATCGTCGTCTCGCCGTCCTCGTGACGGCGAGTTCATCGAGGCACCCCGGCGTTCGCGTCCAATCAGCGCGTGTTCCTGTCTCGCCGTCCTCGTGACGGCGAGTTCATCGAGGCGGGACGAAGATCCGGCCCGACGGCCGCGAGGCCGCCGGTCTCGCCGTCCTCGTGACGGCGAGTTCATCGAGGCATGCGAGGGAGCGCGCCATCGGCCGCGACGTATGCGGTGTCTCGCCGTCCTCGTGACGGCGAGTTCATCGAGGCAAGTCATGCCCTGCCCGCGCCAGAGCGGGGTCTTCGTCCTGTCTCGCCGTCCTCGTGACGGCGAGTTCATCGAGGCAACAACTCGTGTCGGTGACGGGCGGCACGGTGTCGGGTCTCGCCGTCCTCGTGACGGCGAGTTCATCGAGGCCCGAGAGTGCCAACCGTCGCAGCGTTCAGCATCGTCTCGCCGTCCTCGTGACGGCGAGTTCATCGAGGCAGACGGGCGCATCCTATGCGCCGCCATGCATTTAGGGTTTGAGTAGAAACAACTGCTCGATCTCGTAGGAGGCGATCGGGGCGCTGCGGCGAATGACAGGGGATGCTCAGCGAG
>Ga0136625_1000901_pt1 | contig 10163 bp, 13 predicted proteins | sample AntDrymUQ4832306_2_FD_104672 | JGI IMG/M metagenome (GOLD analysis project Ga0136625, IMG submission 104672) | Polar desert sand microbial communities from Dry Valleys, Antarctica - metaG UQ483 (23.06) | ecosystem: Environmental > Terrestrial > Soil > Desert | place: Antarctica: Dry Valley...
CCCGGTGGCCGGGCTGTTCTTGTTGCACGCGGCGGGGCACGTCGCTGACAGCTTCTGAGGCGAGCACGATGGCACGGAAGTGGTCGATCACCGACGTCGCCGAAGGCACGACGTCGCCAAGTGGCAGTGGCGCAGCCGCGAAAAAGGTGTCGATCGCCGCCACCTGGATCTGGTCGCCCCCCGACCGACTGGGAGCACACCCAGGTGGGCACCACCTCATCGGAACGGCCAAGGGCGACGTCGAGCAGCCGGCCACGGTCCAGATCAAGAAGGTGGTCGCCAGCGGAGTGCCTCGACGGGCGCTGGCGCGCTGAAGGTGTGCCGATCGGTGTCGCCGCGCGTGGCGCAGAAGGTTTCAAGAACGTTATCGACTCATCCGCTCGGCGTGTCTCCCACCACCTCTACCCCTCGATTACGCTACTCACCTCAGCATTGACAAGGGAGCTCGAAGTGGCGCGAGGAGCGAGGGGATGTCGGGACTGTTCACGGTGCAACCGCAGCGCAGTTACGAAGCTGGTGAAGGGCTCGGTTCGAGTCTCGGCGAACGTCGCCACGCTGGGCGCTGCGACGGCCTTCCGGAGGAAGTGTGGCGTGTGTGGTCACCCCCTGACAGCCCACACCGGGCAGGTCGTTGCCGTGACCAACCAGCAACCGGCGGCTCCGATCATTGTTCAGGTGCCTCCTTCGCCTCTACCGCCCCCAGTGACTGCCGCTTGGGCGTCTAGCCCGCATCCCGAGGCTGCCGATCCCGATCCATTTGCGCTACCGCCCGGCGCGATCGAGACGACGTCGCACGAGCTTAATGATCGGCATGCTGACTCCAGCATTGCCGATGAGTTACGAAAGCTGGCCGAGCTGCGTCAACTCGGAGTTCTAAGCGACGAAGAGTTCACAGGTCAGAAGGCCCGACTCTTGGATTCGTAGCCAAGGCAGGATCGCTGGGAAGGCACACCAGAGTCCGGCGATGGGGAGACCTTCGTTCTCGGCGCGGCCGGCGTCCGCCGCCCGTATCTGCGGATGCTGATCGGTCGACGGTCCCGGATCGACGGGACCGATTGATGGGCGACGACCCGCACGTCTCGCAGACGTAGATCACCGACCGCCTCGGTCGAAACCGGGCGGTGGAGCGCACCGCGTCGCGGAACACGCCGGCCCCGTCGATGCGTCGGCCGGTCTTGTGGAACAGGGGATCTGGCGTGCGCTGACAGCTGCCATCACTATCACCATCCTGTTCTGCACGTTGATCACGTGCAGACCCAGGCTTGCACGGCGCGAGCCAACAGGGGTGGACCACAGCGCCCTGCCGCTACGCCGAGACTCGAGAGCGAGCTACACCGCTACACGACGGAAGTGCGAAGACCCAGTTTTTACGAAGATCACGTCGACGTGAACCTTCGACGGAGGCACGTCGGGCGCTGCCCCCAACGGGTAAACGCCTCGCAAGCTATGACCGGGTATGGCGGGCAATAGGGCAATCGCTATACGCCTGGGCGCCTGGCGCCAGGGCTTGGTCGAACCAGCGACGGGTGGCGGTGCGCGCCGTCACGGCCCGGCCGACGCCGGTCGCTACAGCGGCGGTGGAGCGGGCGCAACCTGGTGAAGCGCCGTCGTGGAGTTCATTCCAAAAGATCGACCAACCACCGGCGAGCGCGCTCCCGATGCCGGGGAGGGTGAGGGCCCGCCCGACGGCCGCCATGGCTTTGGGGTGGGGGAGGAGCGTCGCCTGGGTGACGGCGGCGATCCGCTGGTAGGGGAGGTGGTCGGCGGCCAGCCGGGCGGCGTAGCGCGTCGCCGCCTGGTCGGCGCCGGCCAGGATCGCCTCGGCGGCGGCGCGGCCGCTGGTGATCGCCTGAGAGATCCCCTCGCCCTGCAGCGGGTTGACCAGCCCCGCCGCGTCGCCGACGAGCATCACGCGACCTGCGGCCGGCGTGGTGCCGACGATGCCCATCTTGAGCCAGCCGCCGAGGCGACCGGCCGGCGGTGGTGGCGCCGCTAGCAACCCGAGGCGCTGGAGGTGGTCGAGGAACGCCGGCAGCAGCCGCACGGCTGACGCAGCCGAGGTCCGGTCGGCCAGCGTGCCGACGCCGAGGCCGACGTTGGCGCGGCCGTCCGGCCCGGGGAACAGCCACCCGTACCCCGGCAGGGCGCGCCACGGGCTTTGCTCCCAGAGCACGATGTGGGGGAGGGCGACCGGCTGGTCGAGGTAGGAGCGAATGGCGAAGCCCCACATCACCCGTCGGCGGTCGACCATCCCCCCCGCCTCGGCGACCCGGCTGGTGGCGCCGTCGGCACCGATCACCGTGTCGGCGCGCAGCCGCGCGCCGTTACTCAACACGAAGCCTTCGAGGCCGGCCTCACCGTCGAGTGATTCGATGGCTTGGCCCGTGAACGGCACGGCGCCGGCGGCGATCGCCTCGTTGCGAAGGACGTTGTCGAACTCAGCACGCGGCACGGCCATGGCGTGATCGGGGTAGGTCAGCCCCGGAAAACACGGCAGGCGCACCCGCCGCCCGGTGGGTCCGATCACCACCATTTCGCCGACCGGGAGGCTGCCCGCCACGGCGATGCCGAGGTCGTCGAGGACCTGCACGCCGCGGGGACCAACGAGGTCGCCGCAGGCCTTGTCGCGAGGGAAGGTGGCCTTGTCGACCAGAGCGACCCGCGCCCCGCCACGGGCGAGGACGAGGGCAGCAACGCTTCCGGCGGGTCCAGCGCCGATGATCAGGACGTCGAAGCGATCATCGCCCACCGAATCCTCCCGGCCGTCGTGAACGTAGTGTACGTGGGCGTCACGGAAGGAGCAGTCCGATGCGCCAAAGCAGCGATCCCAACCGCATCGCTCGGGAACTCTTCGATGCGCTGCCCGACCGGTACGACCGGCTGGCCGAGGTGCTGTCCTTCGGCCAGAATGGCCGCTGGCGACGGGCGGCCGTTGATCACATCGTCCCCGCCGCTCCGGCCCTCGTCCTCGACGTCGCGTCGGGCACGGCGGGGGTGGCCATCCAGCTGGCCCGGCGAACGTCCGCCAAGGTCGTCGGTCTCGATCTGACCGAGGAGATGTTGCGACGCGGTCAACGCAACGTGGAGTCGGTTGGGCTGGCGGAGCGGGTGTCGCTGACGATCGGGAAGGCAGAGGAGCTCCCGTTCCCCGATGCCGTCTTCGACGCCCTGACGTTCACCTACCTGCTGCGCTACGTCGCCGATCCGCAGGTCACCCTCGAGGAGCTGGCCCGGGTGGTGCGGCCGGGCGGGGCGGTGGCCAGCCTGGAGTTCTTCGTTCCTCCCAACCGCTTCTGGCGATTCTGGTGGTGGCTGTTCACGCGGTTCGTGCTGCCGGCCGCCGGTTGGGTGACCGGAGGACGGGAGTGGTTCGGGGTCGGGCGCTTCCTCGGGCCGAGCATCTCCGGTCACTATCGCCGCTACCCGCTGTCGTGGCATGTCGAGGCCTGGGAGAAGGCCGGGTTCGCCGAAGTCGGCGTGCGGATCATGAGCCTCGGCGGCGGCTTGGTCATGTGGGGAACGAAAGCCCGTGGCTGACACCGACCCGCGGCCCGCCTACTACGCCGCCCGCTCGGGAGGATGGCGAGATTGGTGGACGCTGCTGCATCCGCCGTACACGGCCTGGCATCTGTCGTACGTGGTGATCGGCGCCTCGCTGGCGCCCCATGTTGATGCCGGCCGGCTGGTGGCGACGCTGCTGGCCTTCTTCTTCGCCGTCGGGATCGCCGCCCACGCCCTCGATGAGCTGCACGGGCGGCCGTTGCGGACACAGATACCCAGTGCCGGGTTGGTTACCGCGACGGTGGTTGGTCTCGTTCTCGCTTGCGGGTTGGGGGTCCTTGGCGTGGAGCGAGTCGGGGTAGTGCTCGTGCCGTTCATCGTCGTGGGCCCGCTGCTCGTAGTTGCGTACAACGCCGAGCTGTTCGGGGGCGTGGTGCATACCAACGCGGGCTTCGCTGTTGCGTGGGGTGCGTTTCCCGTGCTCACCGCTTACGTGGCGCAGGCGTCAGGTTTGGGTTTGGCGCCGATGGTGGCGGCTTGTGGCGCCTTCGCTCTTTCATACGCGCAGCGGTCGCTGAGCACGACGGCCCGGATGTTGCGCCGCCAGGTCGATCACGTCTCGGGCTCGATGGTCTTCGTCGATGGCACCACTCGCCCGATCGACTCGGCGATGCTGCGGGCGCCGCTTGAGCAGGCCTTGCGGGCCATGTCGTGGGGCCTTGTTGCTCTTGCGGCCGCCTTGGCTGTCGCCCGTATGCGTTAGCGGCGGGACTCCACGTTGTGGCGGAAGCTGGCGACCGTTGCGTCCACGACGCGGTCGTGACCCCAGCGGAGGAGCGGATGGGCGACCCTGTCGGCCAGACGCATAGTCCGCTGCATCATTTCGATCGTCCAGGTCGCCGTGGCGAGGGTGCCGTCGTGGTCGGGTGCCAGCGTGAGGTGGGCTGTGCCCTCGAGGTCGCCGTGGACGGCGGCGTCGATGGACTCAGGCTTGACGCAGTCCTCAAGCACGACTTGGACGCGCATGCTGTAGGGAAGGGGTGGGGAGACGACGCCGACGAGGACCGAGCCAGGTTGTAGACCTGGGCCGTCGAGGCGGAAGTCGCCAAGCCAGCCCCACCAGCGTTCGAAGTTGTCCGTCCGCTCAATCGCCCCCCACACGACATCTGGCGGCACGGCGAACCGGAACTGGTCCCGGAACTCGATGACCGAGGGCGGCTCTGGCACTTCTCCCAGGCTAGGCACTTTGCCGGCCAATCGACCCGCCGTGGGGTGCCAGTAGTCCGTCATCGCTTCGAACAGGGAGTTCGAGACGACTGACGACCGAGCTGCGGTGCCCGGTTCTTTCGTCGGGACCGTCGTGATCTGGTCCTTCGTCTACCTGCGGGCGCTCGCCGAGATGGAGGCCGCCGGCATCTTGAGCGACGTCCCGGTTCGCGTCGTCACCGGGCCCGAGGAGTACCTCTTCGGCGAGGAGAAGGCGCTGCTCGAGGTCATCGAAGGCAACGAACCGCTCCCACGATGGCTACCCCCTTACATCCACGGCCTGTACGCCACCTCGCCACAGCTGGGCTGGCAATCTCATGAGCCCGAACCGGGTCACCACGGCGCCCACGACACCAACCCGACCCTGGTCAACAACGTCGAGACCCTGGCCAACGTGCCGGGGATCCTCACCCAGGCGCCGAATGGTTCCGATCGCGGGGTACCGCAGACTCGCCGGGCACCGTCGTATGCACCGTGATCGGCGACATCGTCCGCCCTGGGGTCGTGGAAGTCGAGTTGGGCACGCCTCTCGCCGACGTGCTCGATCGTTGCGGCGGCCCGCTGCCGGGCCGGGCGCTTCGCGCTGCGTTCTCGGGGATCAGCAACCCGGTCCTCAGCGCCGACCAGCTGGCCACACCGTTGAGCCACGAGGCGATGCAGGCCGTCGGTAGCGGCCTCGGCGCGGCGGGCTTTGTCATCTACGACGACACCGTCTGCATGGTCGAGGTCGCCCGCACGCTCTCGCGGTTCCTGTTCGTCGAGTCCTGTGGGCAGTGCCCGCCGTGCAAGTTCGGCACCGGTGAGATCACCGCCGCGCTCGAGCGCATCACCGGCGGGGGAAGCGACGCCGACCTCGCCGTCATCGCCGAGCGGCTCCAGATCGTGGCCGACGGCAACCGCTGCTACCTGCCCGTCGAGGAGTAGCGCGTCGTCAGCAGCATCCTGCGCACGTTCCCCGAGGACTTCGTCGCTCACCTCGAAGGCCGCTGCGACCGCCGCCACCAGATCCCGATCCCCAAGATCGTCGACCTCGCTGACGGGCACGTCGTGTAACGACGAGCGCCAAGCTCGCAAACCTGAAGCCCTGGCACGTCGGCTGGGGCGATCATCTGCTCGCCGTCGTCCACCCGCGTTGCCTCGATGCGGTATCGGGCGCCTGGAGGCGTAGGCTCTCAGCGTCGGGCCTCGCCCCTCGGGCTGGACGACTGAAGCGGCCTCCGCCTCCGCCTCCACCCGCTTCGAGAATATCGAGGTGCCATGGCCGAAGAACCAGACCCTCGGGCCCTTCGCGTGGTGTTGGTTGATCCCCAACCAGAGCGGCCCCAAGTTATGCGACACGTCGTCGAGCGATCGGCACTCGCGGCCACGGTGATCGCTGAGGCAGACAACAAGGCCGGCGCCGTTGAGCTGCTGGAGCGGTCCGACGCTGAGCTGGTCGTGCTCGAGATCCAGCCGGTCGAAGAGGGGCTCGACACGATCGCCGCGCTGCATAGCCGCTGGCCGCGGCTGCGGATCGTGGTCTGCTCGTTCCACCGTGACGAGGCCACCAAACGGCGCGCCCTGGATCTAGGGGCCGGCGCGTACCTGGACAAGCCTGTGGGCCCAGCGGAGTTGACGGCCGTGCTCCGCGAACTCTTCGCCGACGCCACGGCGGCGTTGCGCGTCCCCGCAACGACGGCCTCTGTCGCCACCACCCCTCAGCGCTTCGAAGCCGCCAGTGCGTAACCGTCGTCCGCCAACCGCGTGACTTCCACCACTGGCAACGCCGATCTCGTCGTCGTCGCCAACCGGCTGCCAGTCCAGCGGGTGGGTGGCGAGGACGTGAGCAAGCGGGTGCGAAGCCCGGGGGGTCTCGTGGCCGCCCTCGAGCCACTCATGGCTCATCACGGCGGCGCCTGGGTTGGCTGGAGCGGCGATGATCAGCCCGCGGCGCCGTTCAACCAGGATGGGATCAGTCTGATACCGGTCCAGATGTCGCCGACGAAGTCGCCGGCCACTATGACGGGTTCAGCAACCGGACGCTATGCTTGTTGGCGTTCGATCCACACCTTGTTGTGGCTGCCGCGCTGGGCTCGGACCGCTTCACGCTCCAGCCAGGCGACCGCCTTGCTCGGTCGGTCCGCGCACGCCCGACCGTGTATGCCGATGGCGACGCCTCACGTGGACGGGGTCCCGGACAGCTTGCTGAGTAGCCAGCGGCCGAAACGGCCCGGCTGCGGCGGTTCGTAGCCGTCCGGCACGGCGTGCGGAACGTGTTCGGTCGCAGCGGCGAGCACGGTGTGGATGTCGGGGTTGACCAGCATCACCGGGCCGATCCCGACGGTGGGAACGGTTTCGTTCCCATTCGCGACCGATCGCACCCGAGCAGCTCCATCCGGGTCCTGCCGAATATCGACACGGCAGTGCGGTACGCCGCGACCGTCGAGCTGGCGCAGCAACGAGGAGCAGAACAGGCAGCCAGGACGCCAATAGACGACGATCTCGGTCGGGGGCGCACACGTCATCGTGTCGGGAACCCCGCGACGGCCCGGAGACTTCCCGACGATCGCGACGGACATCGTCAGGATTCGTCGGGCACCGTGTACGTCGCGGCCTCGCCGGTGATCTCGGTGCCGACTGCGTCGCGGGCGCCTTCGAGGTCGAGGGCGGCGAAGGTGGCCGTGGCGGTGACACAGCGGCGGCCGTCGGCGTGCAGGATCTCTGCCCCGGTGTGGATGATCCGGTCGTCGACTTCGTCGATCCACGCCGAGACGGTGTGATCGCGGCCGATCTTGACGGGGCGTTCGAAGCGGCTCGTGGTCTCCTGTGTGACGGCGAAGTGTCCGACGATGGCGATCGTGGCCCACGCCATCGCTTCGTCGAGGATCGCCAACAAGACCCCGCCGTGGACGTACTGCGGCGCTCCGGAGAACCGCTCGTCGAGCGAGAACTCGCCGACGACTCGCCGTGCGGCCACGTTGTGGTGGAACGGGATCTGGAGGCCGGCGGTGTTGCGGGGCTCGCACACGAAGCAACTGGACTCGAACCCCCACCCGTCGTTGGTGAGCGGGCGCAGCTGATCGGCGGACATGTGCCAAGTAACCCTGCCCGCAGCCGCGAACTTCCCGCCGAAGCCAGAGTCAGCAGACCCGGGAATCCTGGTCGGGCGCAGCGGGTTCTGCGACCGTGGAGCCCATGCCCGACCGAGACGCGGTCGGTGGTCCGTTGAACCAGTTCCTCGCCCCCGACCTCGTGCTGGTGGAGATGGCCGAGGTGGGCGCCCGACGAGCGGTTCGACGAACGGTGCCCGAAGTGATCGTGCTCAGCATGCTGGCCGGCGCGTTCATCACGATCGGGGCGTTGTTCAGCACCCTGATCGCGACCGGCGCCGGCAACGAGGGAGTTCAGCGCCTGCTGGAGGGGTTCGGGTTCTCGGCAGGATTCTTCATCGTGGTGCTGTCGGGCGCCCTGCTGTTCACCGAGGTCAACGTGGAGATGCCCGCGACGCTGCTGCGCTGTGATGCCCGCACGCTGGCGAGCCGAGTTGGCAGGCTGTGGGTCATCGCCGCGTTCGGCAACCTCGCCGGCGCGTTCCTGATCGGGTACGCCGTCCACGTCTCCCAGTCGTACTCGCCTGCGTTCGAGGAACTGCTCGGCGAGATCGTCGACGCCGCCGATGTCGCGGTACCGCATCTTGGCGTCGACGGATGGTTGCGGGCGGTGCTGTCGGGCGTGCTCGGCAACTGGCTCGTCGGCATGGCCGCCTTCATGGCCGTCATGGGCCGCACGATCATCGGCAAGTACATCCCGGTGCTGCTCACCGTGTCGGCGTTCGTGGCCGCCGGGTTCATGCACAGCCCGGCGAACATGGCGTTCTTCTCGCTCGCAACCCCCGAAGGCCTTGGACCCGGGTGGGGTCCGGCGCTCGTGTGGAGCATCGCGCCAGCAGCGCTGGGCAACATCCTCGGCGCGTTCTTCCTCGTGGCACTGCCGTTCTGGCTGGTCAACACCCGGCGCGACCGATGACGACCTGTCGGAATGGTGGGTCTGGCACATCGGGTTCCCCATCCACCCGGCTCGAACCGGGCGACCCCCATTGGAGGACCAGATGACCGACTACCGAAGCCCGCTCGAACCGCGGACCCTCGACACCGCCGAGGGCGACGCCGCCACGCGCCTCGCCGCGACGCACGAGGCGTTGGGCATGGTGCCCAACATGTACGCCGTGATGGCGAACTCGCCCGGTCTGCTCGCGACCTATCTCGACGGCTACCAGTGGTTCCGTTCCGCGTCGGGCTTCACGCCCGGCGAGCAGGAGGCGGTGTTCCTCACGATCAGCCGGTTCAACGAGTGCGACTACTGCATGGCGGCGCACAGCTTCATCGCCGACAACATGTCGAAGACACCGATCGAGGTGACCGATGCGATCCGCGACGACCGACCGATCGACGACGAACGCTTCGCGGCCCTCGTCGGGATGGTCCGCTCGCTGCTCGAGACTCGCGGCCACCCGGCCGAGGCCGACGTCGCCGCCTTCCGCGAGGCCGGCTTCACCGACCCGCAGGTGCTCGAGTTGGTGCTGGCGATCGCGGTGAAGACGATCAGCAACTGGTCGAACCATCTGTTCGGCACCCCGGTCGACGACACGTTCACCTCGCGGACCTGGTCGGTGCCCGAGCCGGTCTGATCGTCTGATCGAGTCGCTGCCCGTCATGCGAGCGCCACGTCAGCGTGGACGTGGACAAGGGACGGGCCGTGGTGCAACAGCGCGGTGGTCAGCGCCGGGTCGAGCTCGGAACCGCACCCGGTGCCACGACCCGTACCCCTCGCGCCCGACGCGTCGACGCCTTGACCGTGACAGAGTCTGACAGTGCACCCGGACTCGAGCTTCGCCGTACTCGAGGCGATCGACGTCGTGATCGATCGCCAGTGGTCGACGCTCGGCGCGCCCGGCTTGTGGATGACCGGTGAAGAACGGACCGAGATCGTGCGCATCGCCCGCAGCCGGCAGGCTCCGGTGGACGCCGACGATCCGGCAGCTGCCGCGGCGTCGCTCGCGGCGCACCGCGCCGCGACGATCACCGCCGACACCGTGGACGAACTGGAGTCGCGCGGGGTGCGCCGCGAGCACTACGTCGAGATCGTCGGTGTGGTCAGCCGGGTCGCGGCGATCGAAACGTTCGATCGCGGCATCGGCCGACCGGCACGGCCGGCACCGCCGCCGTTGCCGGGCGTGCCGAGCCGTCACGTCGTCGCCGCGGCGAAGCGTCGAGCCGGGTGGGTGCCGACGGTCGACGCGATCAGCCCGCCGACCGCGCTCCAAGCGGTGCCCCCGGAGGCAGCGGCGCAAGAGGCGCTCCATGGAACCCTCTACCTGTCGTACCCGGGTATGGCCGATCTCGCCGCCGTGCGTGGAC
>Ga0136625_1000902_pt1 | contig 10161 bp, 8 predicted proteins | sample AntDrymUQ4832306_2_FD_104672 | JGI IMG/M metagenome (GOLD analysis project Ga0136625, IMG submission 104672) | Polar desert sand microbial communities from Dry Valleys, Antarctica - metaG UQ483 (23.06) | ecosystem: Environmental > Terrestrial > Soil > Desert | place: Antarctica: Dry Valley...
CCATCTTCTTCGCCTCCTGGGTCGTGGTACTACATCAACCTTACGAACCCTATGATGCCGCCCGGACGTTGGGCTGCCATTAGAACCGGGTTAGGGTCCTCTCATTTGCGAAAACACGAGGGAGGTCCGACGAAAGAAGCCCCGAGTACCCCGTAGACGGGCGGGCCGGCGGTCTGCTTCGGAGACCGCGGGTCGCCGGAGGGCGACGCCATCAATGCCGGGCTAGCGGCAGGCACACTATGCCGGGGACGATGGCGGGGTTTGCTGGGCACGGTTTCACGTTCGGCCGCCGGGGCGCGGTTTATACTCCCCGGACGGTCGATGGATAGGCGGCAAAAGAGGTGCATGAACTTGACAGAGACCTCCGAGACGGCCCGCGGAAGAGGGCGCTAGGATGCGCTACGATAGCGTCTTTCTGGACGTAGACGGGACGTTGCTCTGGGTGGATCTCGATGTAGAGGGCTACGTCGAGGACCTCTCTCCATACGCCGACGGCAACGGTGGGTTGACGACGGCGAGGGCGGCCGGGCCGATGTGGGGGAGTTTGCGGCGGCACATCCAGCAGAATATAGAGCACCGCACCGCGGAGGAACTCGCGCGGTTCAAGCGCCGCAACGCCGAGCGGACGGCGGGGGAGTTGGGCGTCGCGGCCCCCTCAGACGTCCTCACAGAGGTGGCGGAGCGCAGGATCTCCTTCAACCCCTACCCGGAGTCGGTGGAGGTCCTGGAGGAGCTGAAGGATTTGTCCGTCCCTCTCTACGTAGTCTCTAACTGGGACATAGAGCTCGAGAAGGTCCTCGAAGACCTCGGCTGGACGGGCTATTTCGACGGCATCGTCGCCTCCGCGATGCTCGGCGTGGAGAAGCCGCGGCGCGAGATCTTCGACGAGGCGCTGCGCCTGGCCGGCATCCCGGCCGAACGGGCGGTCATGGTCGGCAACGACCCCGTCTCCGACGTCCGGGGGGCCTTCGAAGCGGGCGTGGATTCGGTGTTCGTGGCCCGCAAAGACTGGGAGGCCCCGGAGGCGACCTACGTTCTCCCAGACCTCCGCGGGCTGCCTGGGATCGTGCGGGGCTAGCGGGATGGGGGAGAGTGCGTTCGACGGACCCCGCATCGAGCGGGCCGTGCGCGAGATCCTCGCTGCCCTCGGCGAGGACGCGACCAGAGAAGGTCTCCGGGAGACGCCCGCCCGCGTGGCCGAGGCCTACGCCCGGCTCTTCTCCGGGCTCCACGAAGACCCGCTCCGCCACCTCGACGTCTCCTTCGACGAGGCTTCCCGGGATCTCGTCCTGATGCGCGACATCCCGATAATCTCCATGTGCGTACCGGGTAAGCAGCACGTTAACGCGGTGTCGGGTACCAAGCGGGCTTCCGAGATCAGGGTACATGATGAACTGTGGACCCTGGACAAGGGCTTTCTTGCCAAGACCCGAGTCGCTCGGGTTACCGCCCACAAGACTTACGATGTTGTAGTTCTTCGTACCACCGGAGGCAGCATAAAGTTGACGGGCGACCATCCGGTAAAGACCGAGAGGGCATGGTGCCAAGCGGCCGATTTGTTGCCCGGAGATCGTGTGGAGTGGTTTCCGCCGAGAAGGCTCTGCCGCGAGGCTTTGCAACCTGTTACAGGTTACGATTTGGGATACCTGATTGGGGCCGTGGCTTCGGAGGGAAGTATCCAGGATGAGCGTCGGATCTCGGTTGTGGTTGGCAACCGCGGGTTTGCTGAGAAGGTGGCAGCGGCATGGCGAGCGGCTTTCTCGATCAACGCTTCCGTAGAGAACGTAATGGTCGACTCTGGATTCTTAAAGAGGAAGATACCGATGCACCGCGTACGTGTCGTCTCCGGCTACGCGGCAGAAAAAATCTCCGGTTGGTTGAAGCTTCCACGTGGATGTCGAGACAAGACTAGGAGTTTTCGATTTCCCTCCGTAGTCACCACTTCGCAGGAGATGACGCAGGGGTTTTTGGACGGCTACGTGGACGGCGACGGTTCTCCCAACGGTAACGGACACCGCATCTTCACAGCCAATGGAGATTTTGCGCGCGAGCTCGCAGAGTACCTGCAAACGCCTGTAAGGCGTGGCAGAGGCGATATCCGCACCGTCCAGGTGTCGTCGCGGTGGCACCAAGCCGGTTGGCTAGGTAAGCACGGCTTCAGGCAGCAATCTGAGTGGTACATTCCGTACGATTCGCGATATGTTGAGGTCGAGACTGTCGGGCACACGCCACGTTCCACCAAGCCGTACACCGTCTATTCGTTCAAGTGCGAGCCCCACCCTACCTTTCTTGTCGGAGGCCATCTCACGCACAATTGTGAACACCACCTGCTGCCCATGATCGGGCGCGCCAGCGCGGCCTACCTCCCCGCAGGCCGGGTGGTCGGCTTCTCCGAGATAGTCCGCCTCGTCGAAGGCTACGCCGCCAGGCCCCAGATCCAGGAGCGCCTCACCGCGCAGGTTGCCGACGCCCTGCACGAGGGCCTCGGCTCCGACGGCTCGCTCGTCGTGGTCGAGGCCGAGCACACCTGCATGGCGGCCACCGGCGCCTGGAAGCCCGGCACGACCGCCGTCACCTCCGCCGCACGCGGCAGCTTCACCGAAGACCCTGCCCGCCGGGCCGAGGTGATGGCCGCGATAAGCTAGAGGTTTCAGGTATCAGCCGTCAGGTGAAGTCGTCCCGCATCGCAACCGGGGTCCGGACAACGATCCGAACGCACTTTCTGAAGCCTGAAACCTGTGGCCTGTAGCCTAGTCAGTTACTCGGCCACTTTCGCGGTCTCTCTACCCGGGATGCCGGCGAGGGCGGCGCCTGCTATGCCGGCCTCGTTGCGCATCTTGGCGGTGACGAACGCCGTTCGGGCGGTGAGGTGGGGGAAGAACTTCTCCGCCTTCTTGCTGATACCGCCGCCGACGACGATGAGGTCGGGCCAGAGGAGGTCTTCGATCTTGTGCAGGTACTCGTCGAGGCGTTCGGCGTACTGCTTCCAGTTCAGATCCTCCCGTTTGCGGGCGCCGTCCGCGGCGCGGTGCTCGGCGTCCTGGCCCCGGATCTCGATATGCCCGAGCTCCGTGTTCGGGACGAGCCGGCCCCCGACGAAGAGGGAGGTACCGATGCCGGTCCCGAGCGTCAGCATGAGGACCACGCCCTCGACGCCCCGCCCGGCGCCCCACCGCATCTCGGCCAGGCCCGCCGCGTCGGCGTCGTTGACCGCGCCGACGGACGTGCCGAGCTCCCGCTTCAGCGCCCCGCCCAGGTCGAACCCGATGGCCGAGTCGTCAATGTTCGCGGCCGTGTGGACGATGCCGTCCTTGACCACGGCCGGGAAGCCGCATCCGACCGGGCCATCCCAGCCAGCCTCCCGGACGACCCGCGTCGCCGTCTGCACTATCGCCTCGGGCGTGGCGGGCTGGGGCGTCTTGATGCGCGCCCTCTCCGCTAGCAAGGCGCCCGTCTCCGTGTCCACGGGCGCACCCTTGATGCCAGAACCGCCGATGTCCAGCCCAAAAACTTCCAAAACAAACCTCCCCGGAGAATTGGTGACATTCTAACGAAACGGCCTTGCCTCAGGCCGCGATGTTCAGGCCTTCTAGTACGCGATCGAGTAATGGCGATGTGTTTTTAACCCATTTTCTGGTCGCAGCAACCCGCGAAACCCGGCTACGGTTCTCACGTAGTAAGAGTCCACGCGAGGGTCTCAACAGAGGCCGGGCCGGACGAAAGAAAGGGGAAACATACGTGAAGACCGGGGTGTTGAGCTTTGCGTTGCGGGCGGCTGGGGCCACGGGGATCGCCTTCCAGGAGTTCGCGCGGTGGATGTCGCCGTGGGGTTGGAGCAGGCGGGCTCTCTCGCCGGTGTTGCGGGAATTGCGGGAGGAGGGACTGACCGAGCTTACCGAGGACCCCGACGGTGAGATCCTCGTCCTCCGCCTCACCCAGCGAGGCGAACGTGAGATGGCCTCCCGTGCCGGCCGCTGAGAAGCGTTCCGGCCCGCAGCGCCACCGTTGCCGACACGCTCTCGGGTGTTCAACCGGGTAAGACAGCGAAGTTCACAAGTATTGACCACCTCGTTCGAGGGTCTCGGTTTAGCGACTACCATCCATCCGGGAAGTCTTTCCTGAAACCTGACACCTGTAGCCTGAAACCTGTAAGGGTAGTGCCGGAGAGGCGCCGCTACGGCTTCGGGAACACGAGCGCCGGGCCGGAGACCCCGACGGCGACGCGTTCGCCGGGCCTGAAGCCGGGGCCGCCGCCGAGGCGGGAGCAGAGGACGGGACCGGAGTCGAGGCGCAGCTTTATGAGCTGGTCGTGGCCGTAGAACTCGCGTGAGATCACGGTGGCCCCGGCCTCGTCGCCCGTGACGCCACCGTTCTGTAGGGCCCTCAGGCGCAGGGCCTCGGGTCTGAGCATGGCCTCGACGTTGCCGGTGCATTCTCCGCAGGCCGGGACCTCCCCGAGCACGCAGCTAAGACGGCCGTTCTCGTGGGTTCCGGGGATAAAGTTCGCCTCGCCGACGAACTCGGCGACTCGGCGGCTGGCTGGGTTGTGGTAGAGGACCTCGGGGGCGGCCTTCTGGGCGATGGTGCCGTCCATCATGACGGCGACCTCGTCGGCCAGGCTCAGGGCCTCCTCCTGGTCGTGGGTGACGAAGACCGCGGTGGCACCCGCATCGGCGAGGATGTCCCGCATCTCCGCCCTGACCCGGACGCGCAGCGCGGCGTCGAGGTTGGAGAAGGGCTCGTCGAGCAGCACGACCTCGGGGCCGGGAGCGAGCGCCCGCGCCAGCGCCACCCGCTGCTGCTGCCCGCCGGAGAGCTCGTGGGGCATCCTCCCGCCGAGGCCTTCGAGGTGGGCGAGGTCGAGAACGTCCTCCACGCGGCCCTTCCTCTTTGCGCCGGGGAGGCCGTAGGCGACGTTCTGGGCGACGGTGAGATGGGGGAAGAGGGCGTAGTCCTGGAAGACCATCCCGACCCGCCGCTTCTCCGGGGGGATGTTGATCCCCGGCCCCGCGACCGTCCTGCCGCCGACCTCGACCGTGCCGGCGTCCGGCGCCTCGAAGCCGGCGATGAGGCGCAGCGTAGTAGTCTTGCCGCACCCCGAGGGCCCGAGCAGGGCGAGCACCTCGCCGCGCCCGACCTCGAGGTCCACGTCGCGCACCGCTGCCACCGGTCCGTAGGAGCGGCCCACGCCCTGGAGGCGGACGGCGGCGCTCACTTCGCCTGCTCCCTGATGACCAGCAGGTACAGCGGGACGGCCGAGATCCCGATGAGCATCAGCGCCGGCGCCGCGGCCCTGGCGAAGAACGCCTCTGAGGTGGCGCCCCAGACCCTGGTCGCGAGCGTCTCGAAGCCGGTCGGACCTAATAGCAGCGTGGCGGGCAACTCTTTCATCGTAGTCAAGAATACCAGGGCCGCGCCCGCCAGGATGCCAGAGCCCGCCAGCGGCGCCGTTACGGTCGCCGCAACCCGCGCCGGCCCCCGCCCGAGCCCGCGCGCGGCCTCCTCGACGCTCGGCCTGACCTGCAAGAGCGCCGACCGGGTTGTCCCAACCGCCTGGGGTAGGAAGTGGATCGCATAGGCGAACACCAGCAGCCCCAGCGTCTGGTAGGCCCACGGCGCGTAGTTGGCCCCGAAAAAGACGAGCGAGAGGGCGAGCACGATGCCAGGCAGCGCGTACCCCAGATACGTCGCCTTCTCCACGAGCCCCGAGACCCTGCCCCGGAACCTGACCGACAGGATCGCCACCGGCAGCGCCGCCAGCGCCGTCACCGCCGCCGCCAGCCCAGAAGCGTAGACGGAGCTCAACGCCGCGTTCCACAGGGGCCGCAGCGGTTCGCCCTCCGCCAGCCCCCGGGCGAGCCAGAACCCGAGCACCCCGACGGGGGCCACGAGGGCGAACAGGACGACCCCGCCGCAGAACAGCAGCGCCGGCAGGCGCCAGCGTCCGAGGACGACCGTGTTTGAGGGGCGGGACGCCGCGTTCCCGTGGTAGCGGGCCCGGCCGCGGGTGCGGCCCTCGACGAGGAGGACCGCGATCGTCAACGCGACCAGCATCAGGGCCAGGATCGCGGCCGGCGTCCGGTCGAAGGCCGAGCGGTACTGGACGTAGATCTCGTTGGAGAAGCTCTGGTACTGCAGGAGCGAGACGACCCCGAAATCACTGAGGCAGTAGAGCGCCACCAGCAATGCCCCCGCCACGATCCCCGGCCTGAGCTGCGGCAACGTGACCCGCGCGAACATCGCCCAAGCCCCGCTACCGAGGCTTCTGGCCGCCTCCTCCATCGCCGGGTCCATCCCCCGCAAGGCGCCCCTGACGGTCAGAAAGACGTAAGGGTAGGAGAAGAGCGTGAGCGCGAGCGCCGCGCCCGGGAAGCCGTAGATCTCCGGCAGCCGCTCGACCCCGAGGGGCTCCAACCACCCCTGGAGCATCCCCCGCGGCCCGAGCACGCTCACCAGCACGAACCCGCCGACGTACGAGGGTATGACGAGCGGCAGCGCCGCGAGCACGGCCCACGCCCTCCGGCCCGGCAGGTCCGTCCTGCCCGTAAGCCAGGCGAGCGGCACGGAGATCGCGACCGAAGCGGCGGTGACGACGCCTGCCAGCAGCGCGCTCCGGCCGAGCACGGCCAGCGTGTCGCCGTCGAGCACGACCTCCGCTATCTCCTCCCACCCGCCTTCGAAGGAGCGCACGACGAGGTAGACGAGCGGCAGCGCCATCGCCGCCACGACGAGCCCGGCGAGCCCGCCCAGCAACAGCGGCGGACGGCGGCGGCGCGGCTTTGCCCCGCGTCCATCCTCCGTCCGGGCCGCCGTGGGGACCGCCACCCTAGAGCACCCCGGTCTCCTGCAGGAGCTCCAGCGTGCCGCCCAGGTCGTCGAGGTTGCTCAGGTCGACCTCGGGGCTCTGTATATCCGTGAGCGGGGGCAACTCTTCGCTGACCTCGACGCCATCCACCAGCGGGTACTCGTAGGTCTCGTCGGCGAAGTACTGCTGGGCTTCGTCGGAGAGCGCGAACTCCAGAAACTCTTCTCCCGCCTCGGGGTTGTCCGCCGTGTCGAGCACCCCCGCGCCCGCAGCGAGGACGAGGGCGCCGGGGTCGCCGCCCTCGAAGAAGTAGTTGGCGGCGGGCAGGTCCTGGCCCTGCTCCTCCTTGACCTGGAAGAGGTAGTAGTGGTTGACGAGGGCGGCCTGGACCTCGCCCGAGGCGACGCCCTCGACGGCGCTCAGGTTATCCGGATAGACGAACGGGTCGTTGGCCTGGACGCCTTCGAGCCACTCGCGCGCCCGGTCCTCGCCCTCGATCACCCGCAACGCGGTGACGAACGCCTGGAAAGAGCCGTTGGTGGGCGCCCAGCCGATCCTGCCCTCCCACTCCGGATCGGTGAAACCGAAGATGGAATCTGGCAAATCGTCCTCCTGGATCTCCTCGGTGTTGTACGTTACGACTCGCGCCCGCCCCGATGTGCCGACCCAGTCCCCGTCGTCGGCCTTGAACATCGCCGGGACGCGGCCAAGCACGTCCTCGGGCAACTTCGTCAGGCGTCCTTCGTCGTCGAGCGCCCCGAGGGCGCCAGGGTCCTGGGCGAAGAAGAGGTCGGCCGGGCTGTTCTCGCCCTCTTCCAGAATGGTCGCGGCGAGCTCCGCGGTCTCCCCGTAGCGGACCTGGACGTCCACGCCGCTGCGCTCCTCGAACTGCTCGAAGATCGGGCCGACCAACTCCTCGCTGCGGCCCGAGTACACCACCAGCGACCCCTCGCCCGGCTTGAGCTCCTCCTGCGCCGTCGTCTCGTCGCCCGTCGTCTCCTCCGAGGTGCTCTCCTGACCGGACCCCCCGCCGTTATTACCCTCCGGGGGTGGCTGCCCGCATCCTGCCGCCACGGCGAGGAGTGCGAGCAGGGCCAGCGCAAAGACGAGGTTACCCCTTGAGATCAAGTCCGACCTTCCTCTCCAACCCCGCGCCGACCTTGCCCGGCGCGGCACCAGTTCCTAATGACAATCGTTTGCAATAACTCCAGAGGGAGAGTAATCTACGGCGCTGTGTTACGTCAAGGGTTGGGCTGGTGGTTTGTGAGCTGGATCAAGGGTACCTCGTGAGCCGCGTCCTGGTAACGGGCGTTGCGGGGTTTATAGGTTCGCACCTGGGGGACCGTCTGCTCGCCGAAGGCCGCGAGGTCGTCGGCGTTGACGCCTTCACCGGCTACTACTCGCGTCGCACCAAGGAGAGGAACCTGGAGGATGCTCTGGGTCACGCCCGGTTCCGCCTGGTGGAGGGCGACCTGCTCGACCTCGACCTCGACGCGTTGCTCGAAGGCGTCGAGTGCATCGCGCACCTCGCGGGGGAGCCCGGCGTTCGGCGGAGCTGGGGGCCGAACTTCCCGCGGTATATGGCGCGCAACGTGCTCGCGACGGAGCGGCTGTTGGAGTCGGCCGGGAGGGCCGGGGGGAGGCGGTTCGTCTACGCCTCTTCCTCGTCCGTCTACGGGTCGGACCCCGGAAGGCCGGTGGGCGAGGACCATCCGCGGGCGCCGGCTTCGCCCTACGCGCTCTCCAAGCTCGCCGCCGAGGAGCTCGTGGGGCTGTACGGCAGGGAGCGGGGCGTGCCGGGGACGGTTCTGCGGTACTTCACCGTCTACGGGCCGCGCCAGAGGCCGGAGATGGCGCTCTCGCGGTTCCTGTTCGCCGCGCTCAGGGGGCGGCCGGTGGAAGTGTTCGGCGACGGCGGGCAGCAGCGGGACATGACCTACGTCTCAGACGCCGTGGAGGCAACCGTCGCCGCGCTCGGGGCGCCGGCCGGCGTGTACAACGTCGGGGGCGGGAACCGGGCCACCGTGCGGGACATGATCGAGGCCGTCAAGAGGGCAACGGGCAGGGACCTGGAAATCCGCTATGGCGCCGAGGCGCAGGGTGATGTGAGATCCACCTGGGCCGACTCCCGCCGCGCCGAAGAGGTCCTCGGCTACCGGCCCCGCGTCGGCCTCGAAGAGGGAGTGGCGGCGCAGGCGAGGTGGGCTACCCGGGCCCTCGTGGCCACCCCGGCCTGATCCTCTAGCCTTGCCTCTGGCCTTGCTGGAAGGGCTCCTGCTCCTGGCCCTCCTCTACGCGCCGGGCCACTTCCTGGGCAACCGGCTCGGCCGCAAGGACGAGGGGCTCGCGGAGCTCTTCCTGCTGCGTTTCTCCGTCTCCCTGGCGCTCGCGGCGCCCCTGCTCACGCTCCTGGCCCTCGCCGGATGGTTCACCACGTCCGTGATCTCCGGAAGCCTGGCGGCGCTCGCGGTGGCGGCATTCTTCCTCGGACGTGGGTTGGAGAAAACCGAGCGTCCCATAGCGTGGGACTTCGGGGCGCTCGCGGTGGTTGCCGGGAGCTTCGCGCTATACGCCCGGCCGGCGGAATACGTCGTCAACAGCCGCGACCCCGGCGTCTACTTCCTCTTCGCGGACAAACTGGCGCGCACCGGGGCGCTGCTGCACCGCGACCCCCTCGTCGCGGCGGTCTCCTCCTTCCACCCGTTTCTCGAAGGGAAGAAGTACCCGGGTTTCTATCTCTACGGGCAGGACCTGGTCGTGCCGCAGTTCTTCCCCGGTCCGTTCGCGTTTCTGGGATTCGGCAACCTCGTCGGGGGGACGTGGGGCAGCCTCTTCGTCGTCCCCGTGATGGGGGCGCTGGCCGTCGGCGTGGCCTACGCGCTCGGGAGCGAGGTCTTCGGCCGCTGGGCGGGCCTCCTCGGCGCTGCGTTGCTGGGGGGCAGTTACGCCTTCGTCTGGTGGTCCCGCCATCCGTCGAGCGAGGTGATGACCGCCCTGCTGGTGCTCGCCGGGCTGTGGCTCGCGGTGAGGTTCGCGCGGGGGGCCGGGCCGCTGACGGGCATATTCGCGGGCCTGCTCCTGGGTGGGGTCATGCTCATCCGGGTCGACGCGTTTCTGGCCGCGGCGGCGATCCCCCTGCTCTTCGGCTTCGACCTGCTCACCCAACGCCCCGCCCGGCGCTGGCTCCTCCCCGGCCTGCCGATCGTCCTCTTCGCCGGCCTCACCCTGCTCTACCTGAACACCCTCGGCGCGCGCTACCTCTACGTCATCTACACCGAGCACGGCCTGAAGGAAGCCATCGCCCTGGCCCCCTTCGCGGCGCCGGCGTGCCTCGTACTGGCCGCGGGGCTCTGGTA
>Ga0136625_1000904_pt1 | contig 10156 bp, 6 predicted proteins | sample AntDrymUQ4832306_2_FD_104672 | JGI IMG/M metagenome (GOLD analysis project Ga0136625, IMG submission 104672) | Polar desert sand microbial communities from Dry Valleys, Antarctica - metaG UQ483 (23.06) | ecosystem: Environmental > Terrestrial > Soil > Desert | place: Antarctica: Dry Valley...
ACGCCGTGGAAGTGCATCGAGTGAGGCCGCTCGAACTCGTTGTGCTCGGCGAAGTAGACGACGAACTCCCGGTCGGGCGGATCCTCGTTCTCGCCGAGGATCGACAGGGCGCCGTACATCCCGCCGGCGATCGAGTCGGACATCGAGGGCGAGTGATCGTGGTACGGCCAGACTCCCGCGGTGTCCTCGGCTGCGTCGAGCCGGTAGGTCCACGTGTCACCCGGTTTGACGTTTCCTCCTTTGGTGGAGAAGCCCGGGATGTAGGCGCCATCCGAGCCGAACGGGTAGTGCACGCCGTGGAAGTGCATCGAGTGAGGCCGCTCGAACTCGTTGTCGAGATTCTTGAAGTGGACGACGATCTTGTCGCCGACGCGTGCCCTGAGCAACGGCCCCGGAATGCCGTCGTTGTCAGCGTTGGATCCGGGCTGGTTCGTCATCGGCTTCGCCCAGTCGCGCGTGAACCGCTTGTAGATGATCGTCGTGAACTTCGTCTCGCGCGGTGCGAAGTGCTCGTGCTCGATCGCATTGCGCCCGTTCGGGGCGACGTCCCAGGTCACAGGAACGGCCGCGATCCAGTACTCGCGCAGCGTCCCTTCGCTTCCGCCCGCTGCGGAGGGCATCCACACCAGCCCCACGAGGAGGATCAAGAGCGCGCCGAGCGCTCCCGATCCTCCGACGATCGTCTTTCTCACTTGGTGACGCGAATGTCCGCGGCCATGTCAGGCCCGTGGAGCTGGCAGATGAAGTGGTACTTCCCCGGTTTGGTGAAGGTCACCTTGATCGAGCTCGGGGGTGGCGCGCCCTTGATCGCGTCAAGGAGCGGGGTCGCGTAGAACCCATTGCCGTGCATCGTCCCGCCTTCGTACGGCGTTCCTGGCGGATCGCTCCCGAAGACGAAGAACGGCGTCACCTGGTTCGGCGAATTCGGCCCCATCGGGAAGAGATCTGTCTGTTTGAAGAGCTTGTCGAGGTACTTGAGCGGTCCGAAGGCGGCGTTGTGCGCCTCCGTCGGCGCCTTGACGACGAAGTTGACCTTCGTGCCCGCCTTGACGGTGGTGAGGTTCGGGACGAAGTCGAGGACGGTTCTCCTGCCCCCTGGGGTCTTCGCACTCTCGACGCCCATGTAGATCGTGTTCGCGGGCGGCTTCTGTGCGACGAGCGCCTTACCCGTCGCCCAGGCGGCATCCAGCTCTTTTTGCGCGCGCGCCGCCACGTCCTCGGCGGTCGGCACCGAGCCGCCCTTCGGCTTGACGACGATGTTCATCGCCATGTCCGGCGGGTGGATCAGGCAGACCATCTTGAACTTGCCCGCTTGCGGAAACGTGTACGTCGCCGTCACGGGCTTCTTCGGGTTCTGCGCGACGATTACGCCTGAGCTCGCGAACTTGCCACGCGTGATCGTCTTCGGGCCTGCGGGTGCGAACAGCCCCAGGCCGTATTCGAACTTCTGCTCTCCGTCGAAGAAGAACGGCTGCCCGGCCGAGTCGACGATGTTCTCGTAGACCTTGCCCTTGGGAAGCAGGAGGAAGGGTGGGAACGGCTTCCCACTGGTGTACGACGCGGTGTGGAAACCGACCGAGCTGAACGTGACCTTGTCCCCGGCGTTGATCGTCAGCTGCCCGGGGAAGAACTGGTTGAGAAATGTCTGTTTAGGCGTTCCCGCGGGAGCCTTCTTCTGCTCCCCGACGAACATTGTCCACGAGCCCGCCTGATCGGTACCTCCAAACGCGAGCTGGACGGTTACCAGCGCGCCAAGGGGCCACGAGTACCGCGGCGACTTTCAGCATGTGCCCTCCTTTTCGTAGATCCGGTGTCCGGATTCGAACGCGACACTTCGACGCGGCAAGACTGTGGTCAAGCCGGACCTCGAGTTCGACGACACCGCGATCGATGTCCGCACCGTGTCATCTTCCCGTCCGCAGTTTCGGTGGCCTTAAGGCGCTTAGGCGACGATCCGGTACACCTGGAAGCACTCCGCGTACTCGCGGTTGACATTCACGCCGTGGACGCGGGCGAGGTTCCAGACGTACTCGGGATCCGCATAGCGCCGGTGCTGCTGCGAGGCGTAGCGCGCGAGCGCCGCGACCTTGCGCTCGATGTGTCGCTTCTCGAGCGCGATGTACGCGCCGTAGGAGAAGTCGAAGTTGTTCCAGGGGACCTCGTAGCCGAGGATCGTCGTTCGCTTGAAGGCCCTGAGGCCCTCCTGGGCGATCGTCTGGTGATCCTGGTGCACGTCGTGATGTGACGGTTGGAAGACGATCTCGGGCCGCCACTCCTCCCAGAGCGAGACGAGCAGCTCGAGGAGGTCCTGCCGGCGCTCGGGAAAGGTGCGGACGTCGAAGTCGTGAACCGTCAGGCACTCCTCGGGGATGCCGATCTCCGCGGTCGCCTCACGAACTTCGCGAGCGAGCGTGTCCGGCTCGAAGCCTGGCGGAAGCGAGCGGGTCGCGATCGAGAACGCCACGTACCGCACCTCGCAACCCCCGTCGACGAGCTTCGCCATCGTCCCGCCGCAGCCGAGCTCGCCGTCGTCGGTGTGCGGCGCGAGGACGAGCGCGCGCTGGAGTCCGTCGAGCACCGCGCTATTCAATAGCAACGCGTAACTTTCGGCACGGTGGATACCGCCCAAATCGCCGCGGTGGTCGGCGCGCTAGGCGCCGTGCTGGTGCTGCTTCCGCGCGATCGCTTTCTCCCGATCCTCGGATTCGCGCTGCTCGGGGTTGGCACGGCGGGACTCGCGCGCTTCCTGGTCGGCGACGACGACCTCGAGCTGCTCTTCACCGAGCGCGAGGGCATCGCGCTCGTCGGTGTCGGGACGGTCGCAGTCGTTCTCGGAGCAGTCCCGTTCGTGCGCTATCCGGCAATCGTCCCGGTTGCGCTCCTTACGGTGGCTCCGTTCCGCATCCCCATCGAGCTCGGCGAGGAGGAGGCCTTCCTCCTCCTGCCGCTCTACCTCGTGCTCGCGTCATCGGTGCTCGCGCTTGGCTACCGAACGGTGCGGGGCAGGCGGCCTACACCTCCGCCCTTCCTGCTCGCGCTGCCACTCGCGGCGCTCGTCGCCTTTTCCGGAACTTCCTACCTCTGGACGTGGGACGAGCGCGCGGGCGCGATCGCACTCGCGTTCTTCATGTTTCCTTTCACCGCGGGCCTCGCCGTCGTCGCCCGTGCCCCGCGAGCTTCGTGGCTGCCCCGCGCGCTCGTGCTGACCGTCGTCGCGCTCGGCGTGCTCTTCGCCGCCATCGGAGTTTGGCAGGCGCAGACGAGAACGCTCTTTTTCGCCCGCGATGTCGAAGTCGCCAACGCGTACACGACCTTCTTTCGCGTCACCTCGCTCTTCAAGGATCCGAGCCTCTACGGCCGCTACCTGATCGTGCCAATCGCGGTGCTCCTCGTTGTCGTCCTGCTGCGCCGGGGAAGGACGATCGACTGGGTCGCGGCGACCGTCGCCGGGGTGTTCCTCTTCTGGGGGCTCTTCTACTCGTACTCGCAGTCGAGCTTCGTCGCGCTCTTCGTCGTCACCTTCGCGGTGGCACTCGTCGGGCTGGGTCGGCGACTTCGGGTTCTGCTGGTCGCCTGCGCGCTCGTCGCGACGTTGGCCGCGGCTGCGGTTGCCGCGGATGCCGTGAACGGGCGCTCGGCCAGGGATGTGACGAGCGGCCGCTCACGACTCGTGAACGTCACCCTCGACGCCTTCCGAGCCCGCCCCGTCGCAGGCGTCGGAGTCGGGGGCCAACCACGGGCAAGCGCAGAGGAGTCGGGCCGGGGCTCGCCGAGCCGCAACGCGTCCCACACGACGCCGCTCACGGTGCTGGCGGAGCTCGGCGTGCTCGGCTTCGCGCTTTACCTCTGGACGCTCGGCGCCGCGGGCTGGGCGCTGTGGCTACTGGCGGCGCGTGACCGCACGCTGAGTGTGGCGCTTGCGGCCGTCCTCCTCGTTCTAGTCGTGCATTCACTCCTGTACGCGGGCTTTTTCGAGGATCCACTCACCTGGGGTGTGTTCGCCCTCACGGCCGTTGGCATCGCGAGCTCTCGGCAGGCTCCGCGGCTGCTGGCACACTGAGGGCAGGCCGGGTCGACCGGTCCTCTGCGTATGCCGAGAGCTCTCAAGTGGATCATCCTGGCGGTCTTTGTGCTGGTCATCGCGCTCGGCGGACTCCTCGTCGCGATCGGGCTCACCGACGACCGGCCGCTAGGAGCGCTGGACACGGAACTCGACGACGTGACGGTGTCGGAGGCCACGACGACGACGGCGACGACGCCTCCCGAGCCTCGACCCCCGCCTCCGCGACCTCCTCCGCCGTCGAAGCCGACGGCCGATCGGCGCTGCTGGCGGACATTCGGTGGAGATCCCCAACGCTCGCTAGCACGGCCCTCTCTCAATCTCGGCCTTCCCGCGCGCAAGATCCTCTGGACACGAGGTCTCGGGAGCTACATCGAGTATCCACCGAGCTATTGCGACGGAACGCTCTACGTCAACGCATTCGAGGGAGAGGTGTTTGCCATCGACTCCGAAACCGGGAAGATTCGGTGGCGCCGCGACTTCGGTGGAACCAAGCCGTCGACGCCCGCGATCGACGGCCCTCGGCTGATCGTGAGCTCTCGAGATGGGACCGTCACCGCCCTCGATCGTGAGCGCGGACGCCGCCTCTGGCAGGTGCGGACGGCCGGCAAGGTCGAGTCCTCGCCGGTCGTCGTGGACGGGCTCGCGTACTTCGGATCGACGGACGGCCGGCTCTTCGCAGTCAAGTCCGACTCGGGACGCATCCGCTGGGCCTACGACACGAGAGGGCGAATCAACGCCAGCCCGTCCATCTACGGCCTCCGAGCTTGTATCAGCACGTACGCAGGATCCGTCTTCTGTCTGAACAGGAAGACCGGGGCGCGAATCTGGTCCACGTACATCCGGCGAGATGCCTTTCGCTACGAGAGCTTCTACGCGAGCCCCTCGACGGACGGCGCGCGACTTTACACGGTCGCGCGTTCGGGCAAGGTCGTCGCGCTCGACGCGGAGAACGGCAATCTGCTGTGGACTGCCCGCGTAGGTGGTCTCGGCTACACGACCCCGGCGGTGTCCGACGGCGTCGTATTCGTCGGTGGCTTCGACGGGAAGCTCCGCGCGCTCCGAGCGACGAGCGGTCGCGAGCTCTGGCAGGCCGACACGCCGGGACGGATTCTCGGCGCGCCGGTGGTCGTCGGAAAGTACGTCTTCTTCTCGACGCTCGAGAAGCGGACCTACGCTGCGCGGATCTCGAACGGAGAGATCGTGTGGCGCCTTCCGCTGGGGAAGTACTCGCCAGGCATCGCCACTGAGCGGACCTACTACTTCTCCCTGAACGGCAGGCTGCTCGCTATTCGCGGGCGCGACGCGCTCCGGACCTCCTAGCAGCCGCTAGATACTGAGGGAGGGCAGCGAGGCGGCGCAGTGTCGTGGCCGTCATCCAGCCCGCCGTGAATTACCGATCAGCATCGAGGCTAGGCAGACAGCTACTCCTCGCTTGGCTGAGCGATCGAGCGTTCCGCGATCTCGGCGACGACCGCGGGATCCGCGAGCGTCGTCGTGTCTCCGAGCGGACGCTCCTCGGCGACATCTCGCAAGAGCCGGCGCATGATCTTCCCCGAGCGAGTCTTCGGAAGCTCTGGTGTGAAGACGATGTTCGCGGGCTTGGCGATCGGGCCGATTTTCTGCGCGACGTGATTGCGGAGAACATCGAGCATCTCCACCGAGGCCTCCTCGCTGCCCTTCAAGGTCACGAAGGCGACGATCGCCTGTCCCGTGAGCCCATCCGCGCGACCGCAGACCGCGGCTTCGGCCACGCTCGGGTGGTCGACCAGCGCGGACTCGACCTCGATCGTGGAGATCCGATGCCCGGACACGTTCATGACGTCGTCCACCCGCCCGAGCAGCCAGAAGTCGCCGTCCTCGTCGATCCGGGCGCCGTCGCCGGCGAAGTACATCCCAGGGAAGCGCTCCCAGTAGGTGGTGCGGAACCGCTCGGGGTCGCCGAAGATCCCACGCGTCATCGCGGGCCACGGTCGTTTCAGCACCAGATAGCCACCTTCGCCTGGCCCGACCTCTTGCCCCCGGTCGTCGACGACGGCCGCCTCGACTCCCGGAAACGGTTTCGTCGCGGCGCCTGGCTTGGTCGTGGTCACACCCGGAAGCGGCGTGAGCATGATCATCCCGGTCTCCGTCTGCCACCACGTGTCGACGACGGGCAGGCGGTCGGCGCCGATGTGCTCGCGGTACCAGATCCAGGCTTCCGGGTTGATCGGCTCGCCGACGGTTCCGAGCAGCCGCAGCGAAGAGAGGTCGTGTTTGCCCGCATGCTCCGGCCCCCACTTCATGTGCGCCCGGATCGCCGTCGGCGCCGTATACAGGATGGTCACGCCGTAGCGCTCGACGATCTCCCACCAGCGATCCTTGTCGGGGAAGTCGGGCGTGCCCTCATACAGGACGCTCGTCGACCCGTTGCACAAAGGCCCGTAGACGATGTAGCTGTGCCCCGTGACCCAGCCGATGTCCGCAGCGCACCAGAAAACATCGGTGTCCGGCTTCAGATCGAAGACGTAATGGTGTGTAGTCGCCGCGCCGACCAGGTACCCCGCAGTTGTGTGCGCGATCCCCTTCGGCTTCGCGGTCGTCCCGCTCGTGTACAGGAGATAGAGAAGATCTTCCGAGTCCATCGGCTCGCATGGACACGAGGCGGCGTCCGAGGGCTGTCCCTCGACGAGCTCGGACCAGCTCAAGTCGCGCCCCTCCGTCATTGGCACCTCGGCCCGCGTGCGCTGGCCGACGACGACCTTCCTCACCCCCGGGCAGGACTCGAGCGCCTCATCGGCGCTCTTCTTGAGCGGAACCGTCTGCCCACGGCGCCAGCCCTCGTCCTGGGTCAGGAGGATCTCGCAGCGCATGTCGTTCAGCCGGTCGGCGAGCGCCTCGGCCGAGAAGCCTCCGAAGACGACGGTGTGCGGCGCTCCGAGGCGCGCGCACGCGAGCATCGCCACCGGTAGACCCGGCCCCATGCCCATGTAGATGCCGACCGGAGTGCCCTTGCCCACCCCGAGCGCCTTCAACCCGTTCGCTGCCTTGACGACCTCCTCGAGGAGCTGAGCGTAGGTAATCGCTGCTCGCTCGTCGACAGGCTCCGCCTCGAAGTAGTACGCGACCTTGTCCCCAAGCCCCGCCTCGACGTGACGATCGAGGCAGTTGTAGGCGACGTTGATCCTCCCGCCGAGATACCACTTCGCGTAGGGAAGCTCCCACTCGAGCAGGGATGAGTACGGCTCGAACCAGGTGACGCGCTCGCGTCCCTCCCGCTCCCAGAACTCCTCGAAGGGGATGTCATAGATGTCGGCCTTCGCGTTCGCCTGCTCGGAGAACTCCTCGGGAGGCGGATACCGGCGCTCTTCGGCGAGCAGCGTCTCGATGGCCTGCTCGCGCCCCTCGCCGGCGTCGGCTCCCGCCGGGCGGAGCCCGGCTTCGCCGTCACCTGACGCCGCTGACGACGCCGTGCTCTCCGGGCCCGTATTACTCATACTGTGCCCTCCGGCCCGTCGTCCTCAGCGCCGCCCGAGGAGCGCGCGAGCCCCGTCACGCCGTGACCTCCAACTCGTAGGGACAGTCGGTCAGGCGCTCGCAGCCGTCGTCGGTGACGAGCAGGAGATCCTCTACCCGAACGCCACCGAACCCGTGGCGATAGAGGCCGGGCTCGATCGTGATCACGTCACCCGGGACAAGCTCCTCACCGAGCATGCCGATGCCGGGCGACTCGTGCACCTCGAGCCCGACGCCGTGTCCTAGCCCGTGGTAGAAGCCGTCTCTCAGCACCTCCCCCTCGGGTTTGGTGAGGAGGGTCGGGAATCCTCGCTCCGCGAAGAACTCCGAGACGAGACGGTGGACGGCGCTGCCGTTCACTCCCGGCCGGATCTCGGCCACCGCTAGCTCGAGCGCCTCTCGGCAGAGGTGGTGCCACTCGCGGATGGCATCCGGCGCGTCGCCGATGACGAACGTGCGCGTCAGGTCCGCGTAGCAAGCGGACTCGAGATCGATCGGGAAGAGATCGAGCAGGACGACGTCGTCCGCAGCGATCGGGCCCGAGCCCATGTCATGGCCGACCGCGGTCTGGAGCCCGTGCGAGACGATCATCTCCTCGGCGAGCGCGCCGTGGGTGAGAAACTCGGTCTGGATGCGCTCCTTGACGAGCGCGCATGTGAGCGTCTCGCCGTCGACCTCGAGACCTCCGTTCGAGCGCTCTGCACGGCGAAGGAGGTCGCGGGCGACCGCGACCCCAGCTTCGGCCGCCTTCTGCGCGCGCTGGATCCCGGCAAGCTCGTGCTCGCTCTTCCTGCGCCGGCGGTCGTCGAAGAGCTTCTGATCGACGGTCAGCTCCACGCCCACGCCACGAAGCGCATCGCCGATCCCGAGTGGGAAGTCGCGCGGCACGGTCGCGGCGCCGATCCCGAGCCCCTGCGCAATACGTACGGCCTGTTCGGTGCGCGCGGTATGAACGTCGACGCCACTCCGCCGAATCTCGTCGGCGCCGAACTCCTCGGTCGGGCGCACCTCGAGCCCTGTTCCCAAACTCTCGATCCTGGTCGCCTCCATCGCGCTGATCGCGACAACGCGCCTGTCGGCGACCTCGGCATAGAAAAAGGGGTCCGGTATCCCGAGCGGCACCTCGTGGCGCAGCTCCGGCGTCCTGACGGTGTCGCCGACGATCAGAACGTTCACGGCCGCCGATCCTACCCCGCCTGGGTAGAGTCGACTGCCGTGGACGCCGACCTCCGCACGCTCCGCGAGCGGCTCGCCGAGATCTCGGATCTCGGGCGGATGTTTTTCCTGGGTCTGTGGGATCAGCGCGTGAAGATGCCCACGCTCGGCGGTCCGGCACGGTCGGAGGCGGTCGCGACGCTCGGTCGCATCGCCCACGAAAAGTTCGTCGACGGCGAGATCGGAGCACTGCTCGAACGGCTCCGTCCGCATGAGGAGTCGCTCGAGTACGAGTCCGAGGACGCAAGCCTGATTCGCGTGACGCGTCACGACTGGGAGAAAGCCACGCGCATCCCCACGGATCTGCGCTCCGAGATGCTCCTCGCCGGCGCGCAGGGGCACCAAGTGTGGGTCGACGCCCGCGCCAACAACGACTTCGCCTCCTTCCTCCCGACGCTCGAGCGGAATCTCGACCTGAAGAAGCGCTATGCCGAATGCTTCGAGTGGGACGATTCCCCGTACACACCGCTCCTCGACGACTTCGAGCCGTTCATGAAGACCACAGAGGTCGCGGAGGTCTTCGACACGATTCAGCCAGTCCTGGCTGAGCTGGTGCGGGAGGCGCCACCGATCGACGCGTCGTTCCTCGACGTGCCCTACGCGCCCGAGCTCCAGCGCGAGTTCGCGGAGCGGGTCCTCGCTACGGTCGGGTTCGTAGACGGCTCCTGGAGGCTCGATCCCACTGTTCATCCGTTCTGCACGTCGTTCTCCTCGCGCGACGTTCGCCTGACGACGAGGTACCACCCGACCGGGCTCGATTCGTTCTGGTCGACGATGCACGAAGCCGGACATGGCCTGTACGCGCACGGCATCGCCTCCTCGCTCGAGCGGACGCCGCTCGCGAATTCGCCGTCGTTCGGCCTGAACGAGTCCCAGAGCCGGACGTGGGAGAACCTGGTCGCGCGCAGCCGTCCGTTCTGGTCGCACTGGTACGGGCCGCTGCAGGAGACGTTCCCCGAGCAGCTCGCAAGCGTCGACCTCGACGACTTCATGGCGGCGATCAACCGCGCCGAGCCGGGGCTGCTCCGCGTGGAGGCCGATGAGACGACGTACAGCCTCCACATCATCCTCAGGTTCAACATCGAGCGCCGCCTGATCGAGGAGACGCTGGCCCCGAAAGACCTCCCCGAGGCGTGGAGCGAGGGAATGCGGGAGCTGCTCGGGGTCGACGTGCCGGACGACGCGCGTGGCGTCCTCCAGGACGTCCATTGGTCGAGCGGCGGGATCGGCTACTTCCCGACCTACGCCCTCGGCAACGTGATCTCGCTCCAGATCTGGTCCGTCGTGCAGGACGCGATTCCCGACCTCGACGCGCAGATGGAGGCAGGCGAGCTCGAGGGGCTGTCTGCGTGGCTCACCGAGAACCTCTACTCGCTCGGGCGCAAG
>Ga0136625_1000905_pt1 | contig 10144 bp, 10 predicted proteins | sample AntDrymUQ4832306_2_FD_104672 | JGI IMG/M metagenome (GOLD analysis project Ga0136625, IMG submission 104672) | Polar desert sand microbial communities from Dry Valleys, Antarctica - metaG UQ483 (23.06) | ecosystem: Environmental > Terrestrial > Soil > Desert | place: Antarctica: Dry Valley...
ACAGGCGCTGCAGCACGTGCTCCCAGGTGAAGCCGATCCCACCGTGCACCTGGATCGCGGTCTCGCAGACCTGCACCGCGGCTTCGGCCGCGAAGGCCTTCGCGGCCGCGGCGGCGATCGGGGCCTGCTCGTCCGCGTCCTCCGTTGCCTGAGCGACGCACCAAGCCGCCCAGTACGAGAGCGAGCGCGCCAGCTCGAGTCGGGTATAGGCGTCAGCGAGCGGATGCGACACGGCCTGGTAGACGCCGATGGGCTTCCCGAACTGCTCGCGCGTCCGAGCGTGCTCGATCGCGTACTCGAGCGCCCGCCGCGCGACACCGCAGGCTTCGATCGCGAGCGCCGCAAGCGTGCGGTTGCGGATCTCCTCGAGCACGCCTGAGTCGGCGAGGCGCCGCCCTGGCTCGCCGCCGCGTACGACTCCGACCGGGCGTGTCTCATCGGTGGTCGAGAGCACCTCGCGCTCGGCGCCTTCGAGCTCGTAGATCCCGTCGCCGCCCACGATCGCGATTCGGTCGGCGGTGTCGAGATCGGGTACGAGCGGACCGAAGGCGAGCGTCCAGCTGGTCTCGCCGGCAGCGATTTCCGCTCTCAGCTCGCCGGGCAGCGCGGGCAGCGTGACGGCGACGGTCGAAAAGAAGGGACCCTTGTAGAGGGCGCGCCCGAGCTCCTCGAGAAGCACCGCTTCCTCGACGAAGGTGAGCCCTGCGCCGCCGTCCTCCTCGGCGATCGAGACGCCCGTCCAGCCGAGCTCGGCAAGCTCCTTCCAAGACGGCTCGGGATTTGCGGCGAGGAACCCACGGGCCTGCTCGCTAAGCGCGTCCTGCTCGGGTGTGAAGGTGAAATCCATCAGCGCGACTTGGGGAGGCCGAGGACGCGCTCGGCGACGATGTTGCGGAGCACCTCCGAGGTGCCGGCCTCGATCGTGTTCCCGCGGCTCCGGAGCTGCTGATGCTGCCAGTAGCCGCCATAGGGGGCGTTCTCCTCGGCAAGCGCCGCGTCCGGCCCCAGCAGCTCGAGCGCGAGCTTGGTCACGCGCTGATTCGCCTCCGACCAGACGAGCTTCGAGATCGACCCTTCGGGCCCGGGCATCCCCGTCTTCACGAGCTTGGAGAGCGCGCGGTAGTTCGTGAAGCGGAGCGCCTGGGCTTCGATCCACTCGCGTGCGATCTGGTCTCGCTGCAGGGGGTCGGCGCCACGATCGCGGGCCAGTGCGGCGAGCTTGCGCACCTGCACTTCGAGCGCCGCCTGCAGCGCGAAGCCGAGCGTTCCGCGCTCATGCAGGAGGGTCGTCATCGCCACCTGCCAGCCGCCGCCGATCTCGCCGAGGAGGTTCTCGGCGGGCACTCGGACGCCGTCGAAGAAGATCTCGTTGAACTCCGCCTCGCCGGTGATCTGCGTGAGCGGTCGCACGTCGACTCCGGGCGCGCGCATGTCGACGATGAGGTACGTCAAGCCCGCGTGCCGTGTGGAGGACGGGTCGCTGCGCGTGAGCAGGATGCAGAAGCTCGCGAGGTGCGCGAATGACGACCACACCTTCTGGCCGTCCACGACGAAGTGGCCGTTCTCCTGGCGCGCGCTCGTCCGCACGCTCGCGAGATCCGAGCCTGCCCCCGGCTCCGAGAAGCCCTGGCACCAGATCTCCTCCGCGGAGAGGATCGGCTCGAGGTAGCGCGCCTTCTGCTCCTCGGAGCCGTGGGTCATGATCGTCGGCCCGGCCATGCCGAGGCCGATCACGCCGACGTGCGGCGGCGCCTCGGCGCGCGCCATCTCCTCGAGGAAGATCGCCTGGTGGGTATACGACGCGCCGCTGCCCCCGTACTCCTTCGGCCAGGTCAGCCCCGCGTAGCCCGCGTCGTGGAGCGCACGGCTCCAGGCGCGCATCTCCTCACCCTCGAAGCGAGCCGCTCCGCCACGGTGGCCTTGCAGCTCCTCGGGGAGGTTCTCCTCGATCCAGGAGCGAAGCTCGCCCCTGAACGCTGCCTCGTCGGCGGTGTCCCGCAGATCCATTCCGACCGATCGTAATGCGTTCGGGCGCGAATCGGTGTCAGACACCGATTTCTGTCAAGACCTCTTCGCGCCGATTCTGTGCCGATTCGTCCACAGGCAGATCGCCCGCAGCAACGCTCTGACCCCGCAAGACATGTCGTTTCGGCCACCGCCCGGTGACTGCGGTCTGCGGCAGAGCGGCGGTGTCTGACACCGGGGTTTGTGAGCGAGCGCGACTGAGCGCTCCACTCGAGGCCTAGCCTCGGTCGAGCGCGGCCGCGGCGCCGATTCCCTCACGGTCGTCGCGGAGGGCCATCTCGGCATCCCGCTCGTCTTCCATCGACCTTTCCGTGGCAGCGACGAGAAGCTCGAGCTGATGGTCGAGGATGCCGACGCGCTCCGGTGGAGCGATCGACCTGAGATCCGTGAGCGCGGCCTTCAGCCGGCGAGAGACCTGGGGCGATCCCGCCCCGGCCAGTCGGATCTCGTCGAAGGCGAGGTGGACGTAGGCCTCCCACGTCATCGCAACCACGGCAAGCCTCACTTCTCCCGACTCATCGCAGTACCGACCGTCCGGGAACGGTCTTCGCGCGAGCTGCCGCAAGAGATCGTGTAACCGATCAATGGCCTGCACGGCTGTCGTCGGATCTTGGAACGGTGAGTCCGCGAGCGATCGTTCAGCGATGTCGACGAGAAGCCGGACGCCGTAAGCGACATCCTCGTCGAGGGTCGGCTCCAGGGCGAGAATCAAGGCATCGTGCAGCCGATCCTCGTCTAGGCCGTTTGGCTCGCCGTGCACCCGGAAGAGCGGGGCCCCGGCCGGAACGAACTCGCCGAGCGTCGGGACGAGCTCCAGCAGGCAGCCCGCTCGTCGGGCCTCCTCGACGAGATCCTCTGAGCCAATCTTGGTGATCACGCCAGACTTTCTGGCTCTCACGACCGGAGCGGACCCCGACTCAGGCTCGAGTGCTGGGCCCTTGTCCGGGTACTTGCGATCGAGGAGCTTGCGAGTCTCCTTGCCGACGAGCTCGATGAGCGCGGAGACACGAAGGGCCTGCCCGATGTGGTGCACGTAGACGACGAGAACGGCGATGCTGACGAGCACGAGAACGAACGCGGTCACGACTGCTATGCCCGGCACCTGGCCGGTGCCGTCGCCGTTGTTGGTCACCTCGCGGACCGCGAGGATGGCATGCACGAACGTCGCGACGAAGAGGCCGATCGCGAACTGGCTCGGCTTGTCGCGGAGGATGCGCTGGACGATCCGTGGGGAGAACTGTCCCATGGCGAGCTGGACGACGACCATGGTGATCGTGAGCACCAACGCCGCCAGGCTGACCATCGACGCCGCGATGGTGGTCAGGATCACGGTTGCGGCGTCCGGTTCGCCGACGAGACTGGTCGGAAGCGCCTCGTAGTCGAAGTAGCGGTCGAGAGCGATCGTCGCGAACGAGAGAACAGCTTCAGCGAGCACGCACATCACCGGCACGAACCAGAGGCTCGACTTGAGGTGGATGAGCAGTTTGGAGAGTCTCATGCCGGCCTTTCCCGAGCTACCCGTTCGACGTCGCTGAAAAACGAGATGTGCTTTTGCTTTCTTGGGGCATCGAGTGATGCTTTGATGACTAGAAAGTTGATGCTATGATGCTAGAGTGCGTACGACCATCACCCTCGACTCCGATGTAGAGATCCTCGTCAGGAAGCTCATGCGCGAACGAGGCGTGAGCTTCAAGGAAGCGGTGAATCTCGCCATCCGCTCGGGGCTCGCACCCAAGGATGATGCCGCCGCCGTCGTGACCCGGACCTTCGACATGGGGAAACCGCACGTGCCGCTCGAGAAGGCGCTCCAGCTCGCGGGTGCGCTCGAAGACGAGGAGCTCGTGCGCAAGATCGCGCTCCGAAAGTAGGCAGTCATGCAGCTCGTCGACGCCAACGTGCTCCTGTACGCGGTCAACGAAGCGTCCCCACGGCATCGCGCGGCGCGGGCTTGGCTCGACGCATCGCTCACGGGCAACGAGACCGTCGCCTTCGCGTGGGTCGCGCTGCTCGCGTTTCTCCGACTCGCGACCCACGAAGCGGTGTTCCCGCGGCCACTGTCCTCGAACGATGCGATCGACGTCTTGCGAAGCTGGCTCGTTCGACCCACCGCGGTGATCCTGGAGCCTACGCGCCGACATCTCGATGTGGTCGCCGAGCTTTTGTCCGGCGTCGGCACCGCTGGAAACCTCGTCAACGACGTGCATCTGGCTGCGCTCGCACTCGAGCATGGCTGTGAGCTCGTGTCGTTCGACTCCGACTTCGCCCGTTTCCCCGGTCTCCACTGGCAGGCACCGGGCGACTGAGAACCAGTCCCGTCATTGCCACGGTGCGCGGAACCCGTTTAGGGTAGGACGCCGATGGCCCTGCTCTCGGTCCGGGACGTCACGCTGCGCTTCGGCGGGATCGTCGCCCTCGATGGCGTGTCGTTCGACGTCGAGGAGGGGCACATCTCCGGGCTCATCGGTCCGAACGGCGCGGGGAAGACTACGGCGTTCAACGTGATCACCCGCCTGTACAGGCCCGACGCGGGGACGGTGGACCTCGACGGCGAGTCCATCCTCAGGTCGCCCGCACACAAGATCGTTCAGAAGGGCATCGCGCGCACCTTCCAGAACATCCAGCTCTTCCGAACCATGTCGGTGCTCGAAAACGTCCTCGTGGGCGCGCACGGGCAGGGGCGCAAGTCGGGGGAAAAAGAGGCGCTCGAGGCGCTCGACGTCGTCGGGCTGAAGGAGCGCGCGCACTTTCCGGCCGCCGCGCTCCCGTATGGGACGCAAAAACGGGTCGAGCTCGCCCGCGCGCTCGTCGCGAAGCCGCGACTGCTCCTGCTCGACGAGCCTGCCGGAGGTCTGAACCACGAGGAGGTTGCCGACCTCGGTGTCTTCATCCAGCGCCTTCGTGACCGGCTCGAGCTCACGATCCTGCTCGTCGAGCACCACATGAACCTCGTCATGTCGATCTCCGACCACGTCAACGTGCTGAGCTTCGGCCGCAAGATCGCCGACGGCCCACCGGCGCAGGTGCGGGCCGACCCCGCGGTTATCGAGGCGTATCTGGGAAGCGAGGAGGAGGACGAGGAGTCCCCCGATCCGGGATCTGGCTCGAGCCAGACGCCGGATGAGGCCGCTCAGCCCTCGGGTGAGAACGAGCGCGCATGACCACACTCCTGAAGCTCAACGAGGTGGAGGCGCACTACGGTCCTGTCCAGGCCCTTCGCGATGTCTCGCTCACGGTCTCGGAAGGCGAGGTCGTCGCTGTCCTCGGCGCGAACGGCGCGGGCAAGACGACCACGCTGCGCGCGATCTCCGGCACCGTCACGCGCAGCGGGAGCATCGAGCTCGACGGCAAGGAGATCAGGGGCGGTCCCGAGGCTGCCGCGAAGGCGGGCATCGCGCATGTTCCCGAGGGACGCGGAACCTTCGTCGAGCTGACCGTGACGGAGAACCTCAGACTCGGCGCGTACACACGCCGCGACCGCAACGTGAAGAAGGACATCGAGCGGATGTCCGAGTATTTCCCCTGGATGGTCGAGCGGGGTGGCCAGCGCGCCGGAACGCTCTCCGGCGGTGAGCAGCAGATGCTCGCGCTCGCGCGCGCTCTGATGAGCCGGCCGCGGCTTCTGCTCCTGGACGAGCCCTCGCTCGGCCTGGCGCCGATGATCGTGCGCGAGTTCTTCCGCATCGTCCGCGAGCTGAACGAGAAGGAGGGGCTGACGGTGCTCGTGGTCGAGCAGGACGCGCGCATCGCGCTTCGGAGCTCCTCGCGCGCGTACGTGCTCGAGGTCGGGCGGGTGGCGTTGACGGGGACGAGTGCGCAGCTACAGGGGGACGAGTCGGTGCGCCGCTCGTACCTGGGGTACTAGCTTGACGCCTTTGGTCGCCGCCGCCTTCGCCGACTTCATGCAGCAGGTCGTGTCCGGCCTCGCGTCCGGCGGGGTCTACGCGGCCCTTGCTCTCGCGCTTGTGATCATCCACCGCTCGACCGGGGTCATCAACTTCTCGCAAGGAGAGATGGCCACGCTCTGCACGTACATCGCGTGGACGCTGACCGTGAACCACGGGTGGAGCTACTGGCCCGCGTTTGTCGCCACGCTCGGCTTCTCGTTCCTCTTCGGCGTCGTCACGCACCGCGTCGTGATCCGGCCGGTCGAACGCGGAAACATCCTGCGGGTCGTGATCGTCACCATCGGCTTGCTGATCGCGATCAACGGCTTCGTCGTCTGGCAGTGGAGCGGGGAGCCGCAGGCGCTCGCGAGCCCCTTCGGGACCGACACGTTCGACATCGGTGGCGTGATCGTCTCCGTCGGGGACATCGGAACCCTGGCCGTCACGATCGGGATCGTGATCCTCCTCTGGCTCCTCTTCCAGTTCACGAAGGTGGGTCTCGCGCTGCGGGCGGCCGCGGTCAATCCGAACGAGGCGCGCCTGGTCGGAGTCCGCGTGACCTGGATGCTGGCGCTCGGGTGGGGGCTCGCCGCAGTGCTCGGCGCAGTCGCCGGAATGCTCACGGCGCCCAGCGTCGGTCTCGATCCGCAGATGATGCAACCGATCCTCATCTACGCGTTCGCGGCCGCTGTCCTAGGGGGCATCGACTCCCCGCTCGGCGCGGTCGTCGGAGGTCTAACACTCGGGGTGATGCTGAATCTGATCGGCGTCTACGTCGACTTCGTCGGCGCGGAGCTGAAGCTGCCGGTCGCGCTGCTCGTGATCCTTGTCGTCCTCGTGCTGCGGCCCTCGGGCTTGTTCGGCCGGCCGGAGGTGAAACGCGTATGACGCCCAAAGGCACACGCCTGGTCGGCTTCATCGGCTTCGCGCTGCTCGTCGTTTTCGTCTTCCTCCTTCCCGAGTGGATCAGCACCTTCCGTGCCCAGCAGTTCGCGTACGTGGGCATCTATCTAATCGCGCTCCTCGGCCTCAACATCCTGACCGGGTACACCGGGCAGATCTCGCTCGGCCACGGCGCGTTCATGGCGATCGGGGGATACACGACTGCGCTCCTCATGGCCGGAAACGCGCAGTTCGGGCAGGAAGGGCTGCTCGGTATAGGCGGCGGGATGAAGGACGTCTGGACGATCCCGATCGCCGGCCTCGTCGCCGGGCTCTTCGGGCTTGCGTTCGGCCTCCCGGCACTCCGGCTTTCCGGGCTCTACCTCGCGCTGGCCACCTTTGCGATCGCCGTTGCCCTGCCGTCGGTGGTCAAGCGCTTCGAGGAGTTCTCGGGCGGCGGGTCCGGGGTGAACCTCTTCGGGCTCCCTGAGCTCACCGCCGGAATCGTCCCCGTCGAGATCGCCGGTCAAGAGCTCGTGTTCAACGACTGGCTCTACTACCTCTGCTGGTCGGTCGCCCTCGTCGCCTTTGCGGTCGCCTGGTTGATCCTTCGGGGGCGAACCGGGCGCGCCTTCCGCGCCGTGCGGGACAGCGAGACGGCTGCGGTGTCCTCAGGCGTGAGCCTTGCGCACTACAAGACGCTCGCCTTCGGGATCAGCGCCGCGTATGCGGGCGTCGCCGGGTCGCTCTTCGCGATCGCGACGACGTTCGTCAACCCGGACACGTTCCCGATCGCGCTGTCGATCTTCCTGCTGGTCGGCGTGGTCGTGGGTGGGCTCGGTGGGCTCTCGGGCCTTGTCGTGGGCGCGATCTTCATCCAGTTCCTGCCGCTCTGGGCCCAGGGCGAGGGTGTGGCTTCACGGCTCCCCGATTTCATCGTGGATCGCACGAAGGAGCCGGGCGCGCCCGCGATCATCTACGGTCTGGTCCTCATCCTGCTCATGTTCTTCCTCCCGAACGGAGTCGGCGGCCTCTTCCGCCGGGCGGGGCAGACGCTCACAAGCTGGCGCTACTCTCGTAGCGGATAGCAACCTTCGGAGGAGAAGACGATGAGACTACGGGCCACCCTCGTGGCGATTGGAGTCGTTAGCGCTTTCGCCCTCGGCGCGCTTCCCGGCGCATTCGCCGGGTCGAACGCGGATCCGGGCATCACAGCGACGACGATCGTGCTCGGAGGCACGTCGCCGCTCACCGGCCCGGCAGCTGCGTACGCCTCGGTCGCCCGCGGCGCCAAGGCCTACTTCGACTCCGTCAACGCGAAGGGCGGCGTCGCGAAGCGGAAGCTCGAGTACAAGATCGTCGACGACGCGTATAACCCCGCGCAGTCGGTCCAGGCCACGCGGCAGCTCGTGGAGCAAGAGAAGGTCTTCGCGATCTTCAACTCGCTCGGCACCGAGCAGAACATCGCAGTCCGCGAGTACCTGAACCAGACGAAGGTGCCGCAGCTCTTCGTCGCCTCCGGTGCGACCACATGGGGCCGCGACGCCGCCAAGTACCCCTGGACGATCGGGTTTCAGCCGAGCTACCAGGCCGAGGGGTTGGTGTACGGCCAATACGTCTCCAAGACGCTGAAGAAGGCGAAGATCGCCGTCCTCCTGCAGAACGACGACTACGGCAAGGATCTCCTCGTCGGGCTCAAGCGGGGGCTCGCGCGCTCCGGCTCGAAGGTCGTCGCGGCGGAGTCCTACGAGGTGACCGCCCCTGACGTGCAGTCGCAGGTCGCGAAGCTCAAGTCGTTCGGCGCCAACGTGTTTGCGATCTTCGCCACGCCCAAGTTCGCGATTCAGGCATTCGTCTTCGCGAACCGGCTCGGCTGGAGGCCGCTGATCATCAACAACTCGGTCTCCGGCGCCTCGAACATCATGCTGCTGGCCTCCGAGGGCGGGAAGAACAAGTCCATCGAGGGCGCGATCTCGCTCAACTTCCTCAAAGACCCCACCGACGCGAGGTGGAGGAACGATCCGGGGATGAAGAACTACCGCTCGCTGATGGCGAAGTACGCAAAGGGCGCGAACGTGAGCGACGTCTACCACGTGTACGGGATGGCGGTCGCCTTCGAGACGGTCTCGCTCTTCAAGCGCTTGGGCGCGAACCCGACCCGAGCGGGGCTGCTGGCGCGTGCGCGTTCGATCACGAGCCCGGCGAACCCATTCCTACTCCCGGGCATCGCCGTCCGGACGGGGAAGGGCGACAACTTCCCGGTGCAGCAGGGGCAGCTCCAGCGCTGGACGAAAGGCAAGTGGGCGCCGTTCGGCGGGCTCTGGGAGTCCAGCCGGCTCTAACCCCTTACACCGGAGTCAGGCTGAAGCCTGACCCCCATCCCATCCACCTGGGGACAGGCTTCAGCCTGACCCTTGCACCCGAGGTTCAAAAGCTCTGCGATCGTGAGCACCTCGACCGCGGCTCCCGGGCTGGCGGCACCTGTCCGGCGAGCTCGAGCGCCTCCTCGCGGCTCGCGCAATCGACGACGTAGAAGCCGCCGACCGCCTCCTTCGTCTCCGCGAACGGGCCGTCGGGTGACGAACGGCTTCTCGCCGGGGCGGACGACGGCTGCCGACTCACGTCCTGCGAGCGCTTCGCCGAGCACGTACGCCCCGCGCTCGCGCAGCATCGCCGCGTAGGCTATGTGCTCACCGACGACGGCGCGGCGTTCGTCCGGCGTCAGCGCCGCCTCGGCCTCGTCGTCGCCGTGGATCAGGAACAGGAACTTCATCTCGTCTCCTTTGCCGGTTTCCACGCATGAGACGAATGCACACCCGCATCATCGACGTATGCTCGCGCAGAACGTGAGCACGACTCTCGACCTCCACGCCGCGCCGCTCGAGGATCTCCTCGCCGAGGCGCGTCGTCTGCGGCGCGGCCCGCTCGTCACGTATTCGCCGAAGGTCTTCATCCCGCTGACGACGCTCTGCCGCGACGTTTGCGGCTACTGCACGTTTGCACGGCCGCCGAGGCGAGGCGAGCGAGCGTTCATGAGCGAGGACGAGGTGCTCGTGATCGCGCGGGCCGGAGCGGCCGCCGGGTGTCGCGAGGCGCTCTTCACGCTCGGAGACAAGCCCGAGTTGCGCTACAAGGTGGCTCGGGAGGAGCTTCGAGCGCTCGGCTGCGAGACGACACTCGAATATCTCGCGCGTTGTGCGAGGCTCGTCCTCGAGGAGACCGGCCTTCTCCCGCATCTGAACCCCGGCGTCATGACGCGCGAAGAACTCGAGCTTCTGCGGCCCGTCAGCGCCTCGATGGGGATCATGCTCGAGACGACCGCCGACCGGCTCGGGGAGCGGGGAGGACCGCAC
>Ga0136625_1000906_pt1 | contig 10140 bp, 10 predicted proteins | sample AntDrymUQ4832306_2_FD_104672 | JGI IMG/M metagenome (GOLD analysis project Ga0136625, IMG submission 104672) | Polar desert sand microbial communities from Dry Valleys, Antarctica - metaG UQ483 (23.06) | ecosystem: Environmental > Terrestrial > Soil > Desert | place: Antarctica: Dry Valley...
CCTCCTTTGTGGGACGTATGACGATTCGAAACCCATACATACCACGGAGCGCCCTCTCTTCCAAGCTTTTTCCTTCCTAACCTATTGATCTATCGTCGTTAAAAAAGATCTGCACCCAATGCCCTCTCCCTCCGGGAGAGGGTAGGGTGAGGGGATCAACACAAGCGTTTTGTGACCGTGCGCAGTATCGCTATCGAGATACACTCGCGAGCACCCGAGCCAGGTCCGCTCACCATTCACCGCTGCGCGGGATCCAGGGCCTCGATCTGGGCCTTAACGGCCCGAGGCAGGCGCCTTGTGCGAAGCGGCCGAACGAGGTGCACTTCCTGGGGGTCGAATCGCCATTGAACGGATCGATTTCCACACCCACCCAACCGTGTTCGCGACATTACGATAATCGTCGCTGGATCCGGCCGTGAAGCACGTGTTGGTGTACGGTCAAGACGAGTGGAACCCCGAGGAAGCTTTCCACTGCCCTGCTACCGCCCTGCCGCGAGGGGGTATTCTTCGAGCGGGGTTTTTGATAGGCTAGATCGATTCGATTGTCGGCGCGCTGGCGCCCTACGGAGGCACCCGATGGCCAGGATCACCGTGGAAGACTGTCTTCCTTTCGTCAAGAACCGCTTCGAGCTCGTGCTCCTGGCGAGCAAGCGGGCGCGCCAGATCGCCATGGGCTCGCGGCCGCTGGTCCCCGATGAGAACGACAAGCCGGCCGTCATCGCGCTGCGCGAGATCGCCGCGGGGCACATCAGCATGGCAACCGTCGACGCCATCGAGGCCAAGGAGAAGGGCGAGGACCTCTTCCAGGTGTTCAAGGACCCCACCGGCTGAGTCCGACGGAATGGACTGCGTCCATGGCGATGAAACTCTGGCTGCTGTCCTTGCCGTCCCTGTGGTCCGCGAGGCCGCTGGCCTCGCCCGCCCCACCGGAGGCCTCGGCGCCCGAGATCGAGGACCTGTGCCGGCGTGCGGGCACGTACCTCAAACCCACCGAGATCGAGGACCTACGCCGCGCCTGTGAGTTCGGCGCCAAGGCCCATGCCGGCCAGCGGCGCCTGAGCGGCGAGCCCTACATCCACCACCCCCTGGCCGTGGCCGGGTTCCTGGCCGGGATGCGCATGGACCGCGACACGTTGATCGCGTCCGTCTTGCACGACGTGCTCGAGGACACCCCGACGCTCAAGGACGATCTGCGCAAGGGCTTCGGCGCGGACGTGGCCACGCTCGTCGATGGGGTCAGCAAGCTCACGCAGATGGAGTTCGAGTCCTACGCCCAGGCGCAGGCCGAGAACTTCCGCAAGATGCTGCTCGCCATGACCCACGACATCCGCGTGATCCTGGTCAAGCTCGCCGATCGCTTGCACAACATGCGCACGGTGTTCGCGTTGCCGGCGGACAAGCGGCGCGCCGTGGCGCACGAGACGCTCGACATCTATGCGCCGATCGCGCAGCGGCTCGGCATCAACAGCGTGCGCCTGGAGCTCGAGGACCTGGGCTTCGCGGCCTTGTACCCGAAACGCCATCGGGTGCTGACCAAGGCCATTCAAAGGGCGCGCGGCCACCGCAAGGCGCTGGTCGACCAGATCCTGCGCTCGATCCGCCGCCGCCTGCGGCAGGAGGACCTGAGCGGCGAGGTCTCGGGCCGGGAGAAGCACCTCTACAGCATCTTCAAGAAGATGCAGGCCAAGAAGCTGCCGTTCTCCGAGGTCTTCGATGTCTACGGGTTCCGCGTCATCGCCGACACCGCCGACACCGCCTATCGCACCCTCGGCGCCGTCCATCAGCTCTTCAAGCCGGTCCCCGGCAAATTCAAGGACTACATCGCCATCCCCAAGGCCAACGGCTATCAGTCGCTGCACACGGTCCTGTTCGGTCCCCACGGGGTGCCCATCGAGGTCCAGATCCGCACCGAGGACATGGACGCCGTCGCGGAACGCGGGATCGCGGCCCACTGGCAATACAAGTCCGGAGAGAACGCCAGCAACTCGGCCCATGGCAAGGCCCGCGAGTGGCTCACGGGGATCCTCGACATCCAGCGCGAGGCGGGGAACTCGGTGGAGTTCCTGGAAAACGTCAAAATGGACCTCTTCCCCGACGAGGTCTACGTGTTCACCCCCAAGGGCGATATCATCAAGCTCCCTCGCGGGGCGACGGCCGTGGACCTCGCCTATTCGGTGCACACCCAGATCGGCAACCGCGCCGTCGCGACGCGCATCGACCGCCGCCTGGCGCCGCTCAGCAGCGTGCTCATCAACGGTCAGACGGTCGAGATCATCACCGCGCCGGGCGCCGCCCCGAGCCCCGCCTGGCTCAACTTCGTCGTCACCCCCAAGGCCCGATCGCACATCCGCAACTTCCTCAAGAACCTCGAGCGGGATGAGGCCTGTGAGCTCGGGCGGCGCCTGCTGAACCGGGAGCTGGAGCGCTTCGGGACGGCGCTCGATCACGTACCCGCCGCGGGCCTCGAGGCCGCCCTCGCCGATCTCCACCTCAAGAGCACCGATGCGCTCCTGGAGGACATCGGTCTCGGTAAGCGGCCCGCGCCGATCGTCGCCCGCCACCTCATCCCCGCGCGCGCGGGGGAGGCGGCGCCCGCGGCCGCTACGGCGATGCCGCTCGCGATCAAGGGCACCGAGGGGATGGTCGTGTCGTTTCCGAAGTGCTGTTATCCGATCCCGGGCGATGCCATCCTCGGTTATGTCTCGGCCGGTCGGGGCATCGTGATCCATCGCCGCGCTTGCAAGAACGTCGCGGAGTTCAAGAGCCACCCGGAGAAATGGGTGGACGTCGAGTGGGGCGGGGACATTGATGCCGAGTTCCCGGTGGCGATCCGGCTCGAGGCCAGAAACCAGCGCGGGGCGCTCGCGACCATCGCGGCCGCGGTCGCGAAGGAGGACGCCAACATCGAGTTCGTCGGCATATCGGAGCGTGATGAGGGCTCGGCCGGTCTGAGCTTGGTCGTCGCGGTCCGCGACCGCCGCCACCTGGCGCGCGTGATCCGTTCGGTGCGCACCACCCGACCGGTGTCGCGGGTGGTGCGCCTCAAGGGGTGAGCCTTTAATGAGCGAAAGGGGGGGCGGGCGACGCAGTCCGATCGCGTTTCGCGCATTCGCGCATAGCATTGCCTTCCGTGGCCTGGCGCCGCGCGCTGGATGGAGAAGCGGGCAAGTCCCGTAAGGCAATCACGACTACTACTAACCAAACATATTTGAACTTTCGCGAAATTTATAGTACATCTCCAAGGTCCCTGTCCCTCCGGGATAGGCATCGTCTTTTCTCCTCTCCCTCCGGGAGAGGGTAGGGTGAGGGGGACTCGCAGACTTGTTGAAGTGGTTCCGTACGACATTGGCTGCGTTAGAATCTGGCTAGCCGCCTGCCAAGGTCTCGTAGAGCGCCTGATATTGCTGCACGATCCGCTCACGGCTGAAATCGAGGGCCAATCGCTTCCTGCCGGCCTCGCCGAGATCGTGGCGGGCGCCGATGTCCCTGAGCAGACGTTCGAGCCCCTGCGCGAGGGCCGCCGGGTCCTCGGCCGGGACGAGCGAGCCGTCCTCCCCGTCGGTGATGATCTCCAGGGGTCCCGCCGTCCGGGTCGAGAGCACGGCCCGGCCATGGGCCCAGGCCTCGAGGACGGTGTTTCCGAAGGTCTCCTGGCGCGAGGCGCAGACCACCAAATCACAGGCTCGGTAATACGGACCGGGATCGATCTGCCAGCCGACGAAATGGATCCGCCCGGAGAGCCCCAGGGCATGGGCCTCGTGCTCCAGCGCCCCGCGCAACGGCCCGTCCCCGACGATCACCAGGTGCACCGGCCAGTCGTCGATGCAGCCGGGGGCGCGGGCCAGGGCCGCGAGCAGCACATCGAGGCCCTTGACCGGGTGCAGGCGGCCAACCGTCACCACCACCCAGGCCTCATGCGGCAGGCCGAGGCGCTCGCGCCAGTACCCGAGACGGCCCCCGCCCTCCGGCTTCGGGGCCTCCACGAAGTTCGGGATGTGAAAGACGCGCCCGGCCGGGATCCGGTTCCGCACCAGGTGGTCGCAGAGGCCCTGGGTCACGGCCACGAAGGCGTGTGCGTGCCGATAGTCCTCGAGGTCGTAATAGCCGCCGAGGCGCGCCAGGTGGATCGCGCCGGGGCGACCCTCGAGACGCGTCAAGCGGCTCGCGCGCCCGAGGTAGGTCTGGACGATCGGGGTGGCGAGGCGCCGCAATAGGCGCGCTATCCGATGACGCGCCAGGATGTCCCAGGTCCCTAGCATGGGCACCTCGAACCGGGACACGGCACGGCCCAGGGCCGATCCCACGGCGCTGCCGGGGGGATGGACGGCATGGACCGGCCAGGCCTCGGCGGCGAGCGCCTTCACCAGCCGGCAGTAAAAGCCCTCCGCCCCGCCGGGCCGCCGGCTGGCGATGAGGTGTGCCGAGGGGATCATCCCAAGGCGTCGCGGGGGCGGAAGAATCGTTCGCGCAGGCGTTCGGCGACCGCGCCACCGGTAAGCGCCGCAAGCTCGCCGCCCGACGCCGCCACCCAGGCCGCGCGCGCGCCCCAGGGGTGAAAGCGCAGCGGATCGGTCGGGCCGAACACCGTGAGGGTGGCGGTCTCGAGCGCCGCCGCCATGTGACCGGCGCCGGAGTCGTTGCCGACGAAGACGGCACAGCGCGTGAGCACCGCGCAGTCTTCGAGGAGGCTGGTGCGGCCGGCCAGGTTGACGCACGGCAGGCGGATCCCCGTCGCGACCCGCTCGGCGCTGTGGGTATCCCCTGGACCGCCCAGGATCACGACCCCGGCGAACAGGTCTCGCACGGCCTCGACCATTTCGACGAAGCGCGCCGGGGGCCAGGTCTTAGGCGGCCATTTGGCGCCGGGCCCCAAGGCCAGCCGGGGCCCGGCCGGCAGCGGCCGAAGCATCCGTGCGGCTACGGCCTGAAAACCGTCATCGAGCCACAATCGTGTCGCGGGGATGGGCTGGCTGCCGCAGAGCGGGCCCACGGTGGCGAAAAGACGCTCGATGGCATGGGGACCCCGCGGAGGTCGTGCTCCCCATTTCGTCAGGCGCCGCCGGGCCCTGAGCAGATAGGCCAGGCCGTCGGTGCGGAGATCGACGACCAGCTCATAGCGCGTCCGCCGCAGGTCCCGTATCAAACGCAGGAGCCCGCGGACGCCACCGCGTTTGTCCTTGTGGAAGATGTGGCCGCGATACGGGCAGAATTCGAACAGCCCGCTGGAGCGCCGATCCCCGACGATGTCGATCACGGCCGCGGGATAACGCCGGTGCAAGGCCTCGAGCACCGGGGTGGTCATGACGGCATCGCCGACGTTGCTGAGCGAGACGACGAGGATCCGTTCCGTCGGGTCGGGGCCCGTCATGGTGAAGCGCCCTGTCCGTGGTAGGACTTCTCCTCGATGAGATCGGAGCCGAGCTTGACATTGATGGCGCGCTTGATTTGCGCGCGCCGATCGTTGAGCCGGTAGACACTGCGGGCCAACGCGATAAACTCGCGGTCGAGCTCACCCCGCTGTTCCTTGATCCGGATACGGTCCTCGACGTCCCAGAGCTCGGCGTTGACAAGCTTGAGCTCTCTCTGCTCGCCCTCGATAGACGCGCCAAAATAGGCGGAATCGCTCCAGATCTGCCGCAGCGCGGCGCGTTCGTGCTGGATGTTACGGAGCTTTACCGGATCGTCCACACGCTCCGACTTGATGTCGAGGATGGTGAGGCGATCGATGAAGTCGCCGACCGGCAAGGGCGTCTCGATGCTCATGGGGCAGGCCATGATAGCAGTTCCGGCAAGCGAAGATGCCAATGCCAAACAAGCCGACATCGTGCGGGCCTCCGGGGTGACCACGATCAGTGTGAAGCGTTCCGCGAAGCTGTATCGAGAGAAGGGTCCTCATGTCCTGCCCACGGAGCTGCGAGCGAGGCGGCCCCTCCGGGTCACAACCATACCGCAGTGGCGAGCAGCGCGGTCGCGGTCATGACGACGGTATAGGGGAGGGCCATCCACAGCATGGTCCCATATCCCAGCCGAATGAGGGGCGCCAGCGACGAGGTCAGCAGAAAGAGAAATGCAGCCTGGCCGTTGGGCGTGGCAACGCTCGGGATGTTCGTTCCGGTATTCACGCTCACCGCGAGCAGGTCGAACTGATCGCGTGACACGACGCCCGCGTCGAGCGCCGTCTTGATCTCGGAGACATACACCGTGGCGACGAACACATTGTCGCTGATCATCGACAGGATGCCATTGGCGGCGAACATCCATACGAGCTGCGCCCGCCCGCTCCGAGCCAGAACCCACTCGATCACCGGACTGAAGAGATGCTGCTGATGAATCACCGCGACGACCGCGAAGAAAGTGACCAGAAGCGCGGTAAAGGGTAGCGCCTCCTCGAATGCACGTCCCAGCCGACGCTCGTCGACGATGCCGTTGAATGCCGTGGTGAGAATGATGATCGTCAGTCCGATCAATCCGACTTCAGCCAGGTGGAATCCCAGGCCCGCAACGAGCAGGCACGCACTGGCGGCCTGGACCCACAGCCTGACGGTTGCGCGCACGCTTCGGGTCCGTGCCTGGCGCGCTTCGTACCTTTCGATGATCTCGCGCACGGATTGAGGCAGCTTGGTCCCATACCCAAACCAGCAGACGCGCTCGAGCAGCGCGCACATCAGCAGGCCAACCGCAAGAACGGGCAGCGACACCGGGGCGACGTGCAGGAAGAAGTCGACGAAAGTCCATTCTGCGACCTTCGCGATGAGCAGGTTCTGGGGCTCTCCCACGAGGGTGCACACGCCGCCCAGCGCGGTCCCGATCGCTGCGTGCATCAGCAGGCTGCGCAGGAACGACCGGAACTCGTCCAGGTCCTCGCGGTGATCGGCGATCAGGTCGTCCGCGCCTTCGTCGTGATCGTCGTCGGGGCCTCGTCCGGACGCGACCCGGTGGTAGAGCGAGTAGAAGCCCGCGCAGACGCCCAGCACGACGGCGACGACGGTCAGCGCATCCAGGAATGCCGACAGGACCGCCGATGAAGCGCAGAAGGTGAGCGACACGGCCACTTTCGACCGGACCCGCACGAGGAGCAGCGTGAACACGAACAGCAGCAGCTCCCGGAGAAAGTAGATGCCGGCCACCATGAACATCAGCAACAGCAGCACCGGGAAGTTTGCGGCAACTTCCCGGTACACCCCGTCGGGGGACGCCAGGCCAATGAGGATGGCCTGCAGCGCAATCAGGCCGCCGGGCTGCAAGGGATAGCACCTCAGGGCCATCGCCAGGGTAAAGATGAACTCGACCAGGATCACCCAGCCCGTGACGAAAGGCCCGGCCAGCATCAGCAGGAAGGGATTGAGCAGCAGGAACGAGAGCACCGCGCCCTTGTACCAGCCGGGTGCGTGCCCGAGAAAATTCTCCAGGACGGCGGCAGCGACTCGCTTCATCGCTTCATCAGATTGCTTCCGGTCGAGTCCATCGACGCTGTGCAAGGTCGGAGGCGCCGTGCCGCCCGTGCGGCTCGAAGGCGCGCCTCATGGCCGCGGCGGCGCCGCGGCACGATGACGGACGCTCCAACAAGGCCGGGAGACTGAGGAAGACGACCGAAGAATGCAAGGCTTTTAACTGAACAGGTCATCAACCGGCATGTGCCAGCCCGGCACGGCCGGTTCAACATTCGCTAGCGCGCCACGGCGATAGATCTTCGCATTACCTGGGTCGCTGCAGTGGTAGGATTTGACCACATCCGGGCCTAGTAAATCGACGTCCCATACCACCAGCGTTCCTGCCGCAAAATAATCCTTACGCTTGTCCGCCAGCTCCCGCTCTGCGTTAGGCCCGTAATCGTTTTCGCTTCTCACTTCAGCCGCGAACACCGGTGCCCCTTCGAGGAACTTCATCCCCGAAGGTTTACCAGTATAGAACGCGGCGTCTGGGCTGAAGGACTTGCGGTTCGGCAGGCTTACGACGAAGCCGAAATTATCGGTGGTCACTATACCTGCTTTCGTACGGCGCGCGTACTCACGCAGACTCGCAAAAATCTCACCCGCGGCGTATCCTGGTAAGTATCCGGTGGGGGCTATCTGTACAAGCTCTCCATTGACGATTTCCGCTTTGCTATCGCCAGGTACTTTATAAAGGTCTTCGATGATGGCTTGACATTCGGTAGTCATGACAGAACCTCATGGCCGAATCTTAGCCTATACATACAGCCTCGAAATCAGAGACAGATCCGATCAGCGCCGGCTCCGTAGAGCGGCCGGTTACCCGACCGCCCCATTACGGTTTCGTTGGTGATTGCCTTAAGCGCAATCCCGACTGGCGCAAGGAGCCGGCCGACCATGCTGGTGCGGCGTACCGGGACGACCGGGACCCGGTGGCATCCTGATTTTCTGATCTCTGTCTTCGCCGCGCAGCGGCGCGATTTTTTTGAGGCCCCAAGGCCCGGTCTTGCCCCGGACTCCCGGACCCGGAACAGGTTCCACTGCATGTGGGCTGGATTCGATGGAATGTCGCCATGTCGCGAGATTGAACTGGCCACCGGCGGCGGCGAACTCGAGGGGCGCCGGCGGCTGTAACAGGCCGCGAGTCTAGCGAAACAGGCCCTTGGGAACCAGCGAAACCAGCGATTATTGGATTAGGACGGGTAGAAGAAATTATTAATGAACCCATCGACAGTCTTGACGGTCGGATAGTCGTTCAAGATGAACCAAGTGCGGAATTTCTGGCCCCGCCCTTTGCTGATTTCCACAAACCCACTTTCTTTCAGCAGCTGCTCGAGCCTTTCGTAGGTGTTCGCTCCTTGATCGACGAAACACTTGAATTGAAAGCCCAGGCTTCTCGTGTAGTTGACCGTAACCTCCATTGTTCCACTACGATCGACGGGCCTGAATGTAAGTGGGTCATTCAATGGAAGTCCGGGACCCACTACTTCATCCTTCCCATCCCTGACATGGAGCAGCCCGAAATGAAGATTTAGATTCTCCAGTTCGTCTGACAAATGGATGAGAATACGAGCCGATGCAACGTCACTACCGCTCCTGAACAACACAATTCCGAGCACCAAGGTGAGCACCAACCATGCACCCACTAAGATGACTTTCGTCGTCAGGCTGAATGATAATATTTGTGCCATGATTGCTCTCATTATGCTTCTGCCCTGAAAGGTACTAGCGTGCAGGTGATGGGTCGTGCGCGTCGACAAATGCATCCTTGAATGCTATATAAGCCAGGCTTGTCCGGTCAGCCGGCTTCACAATCGAAATATGATTTTCAAGAATTGGAGCTAGGGGCTCGGTACAAAGGCTCGTTGCGCTTTGACGGGTCACAACATCCATGCCGTGTGTCGCCAATTTTTCGTACGCACAATACGAGCGCACATTCATTTTCGCCGCGAGCCATGAACTCTGCAAGCTTTCAATGTAAGTGTTGTACCCCATCGGGAACATGTCGCCGAATTGCGGATTCTTGCCTACCAGATTAGCAATGCTCGCCAGCTCGCTGCCCGTGGTGGGCGTAGAGCAAAAATAGAGGAACCCTACCTTGGGTATTAGGTCTCGGTATTTCAACAACAATGCTCTCGTTACCAACCCGCCCATGCTGTGGGACAGAAAGATCAATTCATTGTGCGCAAGCACATCCCCTTGTCTCAGGACAAGCCTCATGTTGTCTGCCAACTCGTCGATCGTATAGGACTTTCCTGCCAACGGGCTCGCGAATCCATAGACGTAGATATTGTATTGATCAAACGTGCGGTCCTTTACCAGAAGATCGGGCCAAAATGCTTTTGTTTCGGGATTGGTCCACGTGCTGACGCTGTCGCCAAGCACGCCGTGCACGAAAATTATGACGCCTTTGCCTTCATTGGATCGAACGTAGAATGACCTTTGACCGCCCCCTCCGCCGTCCGTCTCAATGAGGGGCAGCACGATCACCGCGAAAAGGAATATGGAAAAAATGCACCAAATGATAACGAGAGATCTTCTCCGCTTGTGCAGGAAGTCCATTATGGACCTATCGTCAGTGCGTTTTGTCATCCAAGTGGATAGCTGCCAACTTCTCGCGGCAGATGTTGCGATCCTAGCTCCACAGCAAGCATCGATCAACGGTTGTTGGACGGAATGGGCGAGTTCGATGCTCCGCCGAGTATTCGCA
>Ga0136625_1000907_pt1 | contig 10136 bp, 7 predicted proteins | sample AntDrymUQ4832306_2_FD_104672 | JGI IMG/M metagenome (GOLD analysis project Ga0136625, IMG submission 104672) | Polar desert sand microbial communities from Dry Valleys, Antarctica - metaG UQ483 (23.06) | ecosystem: Environmental > Terrestrial > Soil > Desert | place: Antarctica: Dry Valley...
ATCCTGATGAGCCTGTTTCGTACCGCTGAGCTCCAGGGACTCAACCCCGTCGAGCACGTGCTCACGTTGGCCCAAACGACCCTCACAGCCAAACCCACCCCCACCGACCACCCGGAACCCTCTCAAAAAGGCCGCAGGGACCGTTTCAATCGGCTAAAGTCATACGTGGGATCAACCTGAAGCCTCAGGAGATAAGAACCAGCCTTTATCACTCACCGTTCTACGAGATGCTCTCTCGCATCAACTTGGCCGAGCGTTGGCGCGATCTTTTGGGGGTTGCTGAACCTGATCTGCATATGAAGGACATCGAGATCTTGTTACGCGCATTTGCGATGGTTATGTGCGGCGACCAATACAAACCGTCGATGACGAGATTCCTCAATCTCACATCCAAGCGAGCCAAGTCACTTCCAAACGAAAAGGTCGAGTATCTGGAAAAACTCTTCTATGCATTCCTGGATGCATGCAACGCGTTGCCTCCGAAAGCATTCTTTGGTACCCAAAGCACAAGGGTCAATATATCCTTCATAGACGCAGTATTCGCTGCGCAATGTGCGGCGGCATTTGCGAACAACTCACTCGACGTGCGCGCTGCAGACCCAGACAAGCTACGACGCCTTAAGGAGGATATCGAGTTCGTGAATGCAGCGCAGTCTGACACTGCTAGCACGGTAAATGTTGCTAAGCGGCTTGAAAGATCGAAGGCGATCCTGCTCGGATAGGTCAATGCCCGCTGAGGACACAACATTTATCGATACTCTTTTTCGAGAGCAAAAGGAACTCGTAGCCTTTCTTCAGCAGCAAGGGGAACTGTCATTCTCAGTAAGCGTCGAAGCGCTTTTGAGCAAGACGCTGTTGCTCTCGGTCGCCAGTTTTTTTGAAAGTCGGATAACGACGGCCATTGCTGACTATGCGGGGCGGGTATCCAACGCGGATGAGGAGCTCACTTCATTGGTGCGGATCAAGGCGATTGAGCAGCAGTATCACAGTTACTTCCAATGGCGTGAGGGAAACCGGACCGTAATCCCGTTCTTCGGAATGTTTGGGTCCGCCCTAAAAGACTCGGCGAAGCAGGATCTCAAAGGTGAGGACCTGCGTCAAGCCACGGACGCATTCTTGGAACTCGGGGATTTGAGAAATCTCTTGGTTCATGAAAACTTCGCCAGTTACCCACTCGAAAAGACTGCTGATGAGATCTACCGGCTATATGGTGGAGCGCTAACATTCGTCACTTACATAGAAAACAAACTCAATCCTAGGCCGATTGCAGCGTGAGCCGCAGAACCGTGAGCAAGAAACTCATTGAATTCACTGGAGGCGATCAATATGGCCTCGGCCCGGGAGAAGTCGATCCGACGCCCACGGCAATCTCCTCACCTTCACCGATCCGAGGAACCAGACCAACGATTTTTACCTGACTTTCAACGGGCCGATGGATGACCCCGCGCTCGTCATCCTCGCGGTGCGCGACAGCCCGGCGAGCCGCGCGCTCACGTCAAAGCAGGGGTCACTGTAACGGGCGCGGCCAGGACCCCGGGGTATGCCTGGTGTCGGAGCCCGAGATCCCGGCCCGAGAAGCTCGCCTGGCTGGTCTTGGGACACGGGCTGGCCGGCAGCAGGAAGGGAGAGATAGAGCCCTTGGCACGGCTGCGAGCCTGCTCCTTTCGCGCGGGAAGTCCCTGGGCCTGGGGAACGCGCCGCCCAGTTGCTGGGCTTGCGCGAGCTGCGCCTGTCCGGGGGCGGACAACTCGCGAGCAACATCGCCACGCTCGGGAAGCCGCTCTCGGATCGGGCCTACTTGACCTTCGAGTAGAGCCTCGGCGCCTCGAGCCTGGTCCAGCGCGCTACGATCTAAGCCCCAGTCTGGTCGCTCAGGGCCGAGACGGCACCGACAGCGCCGTGGACTCTTCTATTCCATCGACTACGACTAGCGATCTCTCCCAACCAAGCCACCGGCTCGAACGCGGGCCGCCGGGCTCCCCTTGCATTCGACGCAACCCCGAGGCTTCCCGTGCCGATACAGCTGTTGTATTATGATGCCTGGTCGGTTAAAGTCTGTTGTGCTACCGCAACTCGGGAGAGGGGGCATGATCAAACAACGCACGCTCAAGAACTGCATCAAGGCCACGGGGGTAGGGCTGCACTCAGGGAAGAAGGTGCTGGTCACCTTGCGTCCGGCGCCGCCCCATAGCGGCATCGTGTTCCGTCGCGTCGATGTGACACCCGCGGTCGAGATCCCGGCGCGCGCCGAGAACGTCGGCGACACGCGGCTTTCGACCAGCCTCGCCAAGGGAGAGGTGCGCATCGCGACCGTCGAGCACCTGCTGTCGGCCTTCGCGGGTCTCGGGATCGACAATGCCTACGTCGATGTCAGCGCCCCCGAGGTGCCGATCATGGACGGCAGCGCCGGTCCGTTCGTGTTCCTCATCCAGTCGGCCGGCATCGAGGAGCAGTCGGCCCCCAAGCAGTTCGTGCGCATCAAGCGCCCGGTGGCTGTCGAGGACGGCGACAAATGGGCCAGACTCGAGCCCTTCGACGGCTTCAAGGTGTCGTTCTCGATCGATTTCGACCACCCCCTGTTCGACGAGACCATCAAGTTCGCCGAAGTGGATTTCTCCACGACTTCCTTCGTGAAAGAGGTCAGCCGGGCACGCACCTTCGGCTTCCTCAAGGAGGTCGAGATGCTGAGGGAGAAGGACTTAGCGCTCGGCGGCAGCCTGCAGAACGCCGTGGTCATCGACGACTACCGGGTGCTCAACGAAGACGGGCTCCGCTACGAGGACGAGTTCGTCAGGCACAAGATCCTGGACGCCATCGGCGACCTGTATCTCTTGGGCCACAGCCTCATCGGCGCCTTTCGCGGCCACAAGTCCGGGCACGCCTTGAACAACCGTCTGCTGCGGCGGCTCCTGGCGGACAAGAGCGCCTGGGAACTGGTGGATTATCGCGACGCGGTCGAGCTGCCGCTGACCTTCCTGCGCCCCCTGCCGGCGCACTGAGAGCTGGCCCCGGCTCTAACCGGGGCCATGCCTCGACAGGCTCGAGAGGACCGTCCTCAAGCGCGCATCTCCACAGCAATCGGCGGCCGCGCGCAAATAGTCGGACACATCCCGGGAGATGGCCGGCCCCGTGCGTTTGGCGGATGGGCTCACAGGGCCGGGCATCAGGACCCTGACCCGGATCGCTTGGATCGCGGGCGCTCCAGGCCGTCCCGCGAGGCGATCGAGCAGTGTCGGTGCGAAGTAGCGCAGACGCGCGGCCCACACCGGGGAGCCGGCAAACAGGGTGAGCGTGCCGGCCGTGAACCGACCGATCTGACAGTGGGGCCGAAGCTCATCGGGCATGGCGGCTTTGATCACCGCGTCGAGCCGCTTCAGGCCCACGAGCTCGGGAAACACGGGCGAGCCGCCGGCTGCGGACCTTACGATCTCGCCGATCCCGATGGGGCCACCGCGCTCGGGTGACGTCCGCTCATGACAGAATCGCGCCATTGAAACCGTAGTATACTGCGCGCCGCCGCCCCTTCGTCCCACATGCCTTCTGTCAACGTCGCCGGACTCCTGCGCCGCGTCTTCGGCAGCCGCAACGATCGGCTGCTCAAGCGCATGGCCAAGACCGTCGCGCAGATCAACGCCCACGAGCCCCAGTGTGCGGAACTCTCGGACGAACAGATCGCGGCCAAGACCGGAGAGTTTCGCGATCGTTATGCCGGTGGCGAGACGCTCGACGAGCTCCTGCCCGAGGCCTTCGCCGTGGTACGCGAGGTCGGCAAGCGCGCTCTCGATATGCGTCATTTCGACGTGCAACTCATCGGCGGGATGGTGTTGCACTCGGGCAAGATCGCGGAGATGCGCACCGGCGAGGGCAAGACGCTGGTCGCCACGCTCGCCGCCTATCTGAATGCCTTGACCGGACTCGGGGTCCACATCGTCACGGTCAACGATTACCTGGCGCGCCGCGACGCCCAGTGGATGGGCCGGATCTACGAGCGCCTCGGCATGAGCACCGGCGTCATCGTCCCCGGGCTCAACCAGGCGGAACGGCAGGCGGCCTACGCCGCGGATATCACCTACGGGACCAACAACGAGCTCGGCTTCGACTACCTGCGCGACAACATGGCGTTCCAGAGCCGCGATCGGGTACAGCGCGGCCTCAACTTCGCGATCGTCGATGAGGTCGATTCGATCCTGATCGACGAGGCGCGCACGCCGCTCATCATCTCGGGTGCCACAGACGACCATTCGGACCTGTATATCCACGTCAACCGTTTGATCCCGGGGCTCGACGCACAGCAGGAAGAGGAGGGCCCCGGCGATTATTCGCTCGATGAAAAGGCGCGCCAGGTATACCTGACCGAGCAAGGCCACGCGCGCATCGAGGAGCTTATGGTCCAGGAAGGGCTCATCGCGGAAGGCGAGAGCCTCTACAGCGCGGGCCACATCGGCCTGATGCACCATGTCCACTCGGCCCTGCGGGCACACACCCTGTACAAGCGCGACGTGGACTACATCGTCCGCAACGGCGAGGTCGTGATCGTCGATGAATTCACCGGCCGCACCATGCCCGGCCGGCGCTGGTCCGAGGGCCTCCACCAGGCCGTCGAGGCCAAGGAGGGCGCGGCCATCCAGCAGGAGAACCAGACGCTCGCGTCGATTACCTTCCAGAACTATTTCCGGATCTATCGCAAGCTCTCGGGCATGACCGGCACCGCCGACACCGAGGCCTACGAGTTTCAGCAGATCTACGGGCTGGAGGTGGTCGTGATCCCGACGCACATGCCGATGGTCCGCGAAGACTTCGGCGATGTCGTCTTTCTCACCCCGCCGGAGAAATTCAAGGCCCTCCTGGACGACATCAAGGACTGTCATTCGCGCGGCCAGCCGATCCTGGTCGGGACGGCCTCGATCGAGACCTCGGAGTACGTCTCGGGCCTCCTCGAGAAAGAAGGGCTCGCGCACCAGGTCCTGAACGCCAAGTTTCACGAGAAGGAAGCCCATATCATCGCCCAGGCCGGGCGCCCCGCGGCTATCACCATCGCCACCAACATGGCCGGGCGCGGCACGGACATCGTGCTGGGTGGCGGGCTCGGCGAGGAGTTGAAGGCCCTCGAGTCCGCCGACGAGGTGAGCGTCGCTCGCCTCAAGGCCGACTGGCAGAAACGCCACGAGCAGGTGGTGAGTGCCGGGGGCCTGCACATCATCGGGACCGAGCGCCATGAGTCGCGGCGCATCGATAACCAGCTGCGCGGCCGTTCGGGCCGGCAGGGGGACCCCGGATCGAGCCGCTTCTACCTCTCGCTGCAGGACAACCTCATGCGGATCTTCGCCTCCGAGCGCGTGTCGAGCCTCATGCAGAAGCTCGGTCTCGAAGAGGGCGAGGCCATCGAGCACCCGTGGGTGACGAAGGCGATCGAGAACGCGCAACGCAAGGTCGAGGCACGCAACTTCGATATGCGCAAACAACTCCTGGAATACGACGACGTCGCCAACGATCAGCGCAAGGAGGTCTACGAGCTACGCAACGAGATCATGGATGCCTCCGATGTCTCCGACAACATCCAGGCGATCCGGCGCGACGTGGTGAGCGCGATCATCGATACCCATATCCCATCGGGGAGTATCGATGAGCTGTGGGACATCGCGGGCCTCGAAGACAGCATCGAGCGCGATCTCGCGCAGAGGCTGCCCGTAGCCGAGTGGCTCAAACAGGACGAGGGTATCGATGAGGACGCCTTGCGGTCGAAGATCCTCGCGGAGATCGAGACGACCTACACCGCCAAAGAGCACGTCGCCGGGGCCGAGGTCATGCGCCACTTCGAGAAGGCCATCCTGCTCCAGACCCTGGACGCCCACTGGAAGGAGCACCTCGCGGCCATGGATCATCTCCGCCAGGGGATCCACCTGCGTGGCTATGCGCAGAAAAACCCCAAACAGGAATACAAGCGCGAGGCCTTCGAGATGTTTCACCAGATGCTGGACGGCATCAAGCGCGAGGTGATCGGGGTGCTGTCGCGGGTGCAGGTGCGGGCCGAATCGGACGTGGAGGCGGTCGAGCGGAAACGCCGCCAGACCGCCCCGGTCGAGTACAGCCATGACGCGGCCCAGAGCCCGCTCGAAACTTCTTCGGCGGCTGGGGAGGCCGAATCTCGGGAGCCGCCAGAGGCCCGGCCTACCCCCTTTGTGCGCGGAGACAAGATCGGCCGCAACTCCCCCTGTCCCTGCGGCTCGGGAAAGAAATACAAACAGTGCCACGGACGGCTCACGTAACGCGGTCTTTCGCGTGCAGGGCGTGACGCCTTTACCCGTCTCCGGCATCCGCTGGGGTAGCGCGTCCGCGGGGGTGCGCCGGCCGGACCGCGACGACCTCGCCGTCATGGCCATCTCCGAGGGTTCCACCTGCGCCGCGGTGTTTACCCGGAACCGGTTGCCCGCCGCGCCCGTGACCTTGGCCCGCGAGCATCTCGCACTCACCCCCCCGCGCTTCCTGCTCGTCAACTCCGGGAACGCCAACGCCGGGACCGGCGCTCCGGGCATGCGCGATGCGCTCGCCACCTGCCGGGCGCTCGCTCTGCACGGCGGCTGTGCCACCGAGGCGGTCCTGCCGTTCTCGACCGGGGTCATCGGCGAGCCCCTGCCCGCCTCACGCATCACCGAGGCACTTCCGCGTGCGTTGGAGGCCCTGGCCGATGACGGTTGGATGGCGGCGGCCCGCGCCATCATGACCACCGACACCGTGCCCAAAACGAGCGCCGTCACGGTATCGATCGGCGGCACACCGGTCACGGTCACCGGGATCGCCAAGGGCGCCGGCATGATCGCGCCGGATATGGCGACCCTCTTGGCGTTCGTCGCCAGCGACGCGGTCGTGTCTCGTCCGCTGCTCGATGCCTGCCTCGAGCATGCGGTCGCGCAGAGCTTCAACCGCATCACGGTCGATGGCGACACCTCGACCAACGATGCCTGCGTCCTGGTGGCGACCGCTCGCGCCCTAGCGCCACCGATCACGGAGCCGGTGGGCGAGGCGTATCAGGCGTTCTCGTCAGCCGTCACGGAGGTGTGCCGGACCTTGGCCCGGGCGATCGTCCGGGACGGCGAGGGGGCGACGAAGTTCGCGACCATCGAGGTCGGGGGCTGTCCTAACGAGGGCGCGGCGCTCCAGATCGCACGCGCCGTCGCCAACTCCCCCTTGGTCAAGACGGCGCTCTACGCCTCGGACCCGAACTGGGGCCGGGTGCTCGCCGCCGTGGGGCGCGCCATGTCCCCCGACATCAACGCCGAGCGGCTCACCATCCACCTTAACGGCCTGTGCGTTTGCCGAGACGGCGCGCGTGCCGCGGGCCTGACCGAGGAGGACGCGCGGGCGGCGATGGCCGTCCCCGAGATCGTCATCGCCATCGATCTCGGCAGCGGCCGCCAGGCCGCCACGGTCTGGACCTGCGATCTCTCCTACGACTACGTCCGCATCAACGCCGAGTACCGCAGCTGATCCCGAATCGGCGTGCGGAGACCGCAAGCCCCCCGAGGGTAGGGCCCTCGATCCTATCGTTCCTATCGCCGTCGGCGTCCTCTGCAACGACCGCGACGAGGTGCTGATCGCCCAGCGGCCGAAGGGGCGGCACCAGGGAGGGCTGTGGGAGTTCCCGGGCGGTAAGGTCGAGCCGGGCGAAGACAGGCGCGCAGCTTTGCGGCGCGAGCTGCGCGAAGAGCTCGGCATCGAGATCACCATCGCCCGACCGCTCATCCGGGTCCGACACCGCTACGCCGACCGAGCCGTGCTCCTCGATTGCTGGCGCGTGAGTCACTGGGAAGGCGCCGTCCACGGGCGGGAGGGCCAGCGGATCGCGTGGGCACGGCCGGAGGCGCTCGACGAACGCCGCTTTCTGCCGGCGGACAAGGCCATCATCACCGCCGCACGCCTGCCGGCCCTTTATCTCATCAGTCCCGATCCCGGCCCCGATCTTGACGCCTTTCTCGCGACGCTCGATGCGCGCCTCGGGGCCGGTGTGCGCCTCTTCCAGCTGCGCTGCCGCGAGATGACATCGGCGCGCTACCGGGCGCTGGTTCGAGAGGCCCGTGCCCTGTGCGAGCGGCACGGCGCCCGGCTGCTCTTGAACAGCGGCCTCGGCCAGGCGCTTGCCCGTGAGGCGCACGGGCTGCACCTGAGGAGCGCCGATCTCCTCGCCCTTCCGAGACGCCCGCTCGGACGCGACCGTCTCGTCGCCGCCTCTTGCCACGACGCCGCAGAGATCGACAAGGCCGCGCGGCTCGGGCTCGACTTCATCGTCCTCGGCCCGGTCCTGACGACGCCTACCCACCCCGGCGCCCGAACCCTCGGCTGGACGAGCTTCACGGACCTCGTGCGGGGCGCCTCCCTGCCGGTCTATGCGCTCGGCGGGCTCGGACCCGCCCATCTCCCCCTCGCATGGCGCTCCGGCGCCCAGGGGATCGCGGCGATCCGGGGGATCTGGGACGAGATCGCGGCTTTCGACGGCGGGCCATTACGCGTTGCGGATCCGCGTTGAACATCCTACTCTTTCACATCGCGCGACCGCTTGGCACCGCGAGAGGTTGAACGTCCGCGATGGGGGCTTCGCCGGGCGATCGCGATGCACGCACGAGTCGTCCGGATCCCCCGGGTGGTCCGGATCGATAAGCGCCTTGCAGATGAAGGGTCGGCGAAGCCCCTAGCAGGACAGGATGACAAAGACCGAGAATCTGGTTCTGGAACACTTACGGCTGATCCGCAAGGAGCTCACCGAGCTCACGGAAGGCCAGACCGGCGTACAGGTTGAGACACAGCCCTCGGGCAACAGGTGGCCGGGCTCGCCACGGCGGTCTATGCCGGGCACGACCGCTTCCGCGCCATCGAGGCCCGCATCGAGCGACTGGAGCGGCGTCTCGAGCTGACCGCGTGAGCCAGCGCCCCCACGGCGCGGCCGAAGGGTCGGTCCCCTCCTTCGAGGACTTCGCTGCGGTAGCGAACAAGGGTGCGGTACCGGAGCGAAGCCGGATCTAACTAACAGGGGCTCATCGGCGCGATTGGTTTCTTCATCTATCTGGCGCTGAGGGGCGATAAGCCGGACAAGCCGAAGTAGAGGGGTCGCCGCCGGTGTGTGATAGCAGCCCAACGAGGTTTCACACGACTGCGATTCGGAGGCGAGGGATTTCTCATCCTTTTCTCTAAGCGTCTTCCAATAGCTATGGACAAAAGCACAATTAGTTTTGTCGTAGCTCATCAATGATGACAAGGGGTTTGGATTCCTTGCGTTACCTCCCACTTCACCCCGTGATGATCGTGATCAGCTCAAAGAAGGTGGATATCGGCGGAGAGATATCTTCTTTACTGCGAAAGAGGTTTCTGGGGATTTCAGGCAAATGTTTAAGGGTCAGAAGGTCCAGTTCCGCCTGGAACGGTGGGAACGGGGGGAAAAGTGGGGATTGATAGCTCGGGAAATAGCCGGTCTATGCCCTGGGCGGGCTCGGCCCCACCCATCTCCCCCTCGCATGGCGCTCCGGCGCCCAGGGCGTCGCGGCGATCCGGGGGCTATGGGAGGGGGCTGTCGAAGGCTAGCTTCGGCGGGTGACTGACCTGAGCCGGATCGTGAGCGGCGTCGTGTCGCTAAGGTCCCCGGCGTGTTGCGGATCTCGAACGCGCCCCTAACCCAGGTTTAACTTGGAAAAGGCGTGAACGGTGGATAAAGCCGCTGGCATCGAGCACGAGCGCCAAGGTGACCAGGGGGGCGTCGGTGCGCTTCACAGTGACGGCAGACGCCGCCGGTAAGAAGGCCGCGGGGGGGTGGCCTGTTAAACCTGGGCTAAGCCTCCTCTTGCCCGACTGCGCGATGTCTCTACCCCTCCGCGTGAGCCGGAGCACCCTTTCACCGAGGTAGGGCGATTCAATGCCTATGGATTCTTTTCAGCTAAGAACGCCTGGAAGCTTTCATACACATCCCTTCTTCGTCCCACGTAATGAACTTCCAACGAGCCCTCACGATCATTGATGATCATTGATCTGGCGTAACACTTTAGCCTCCTGAAAGAGCCACTGGCGTCAGCGTCGGCTTTCGTGTAAGGTTTCCTCGGCTGTGGGGGACCTTCATGGAATCGATCCTATTTCGCTACCGTGGGCGTGATCTG
>Ga0136625_1000908_pt1 | contig 10134 bp, 10 predicted proteins | sample AntDrymUQ4832306_2_FD_104672 | JGI IMG/M metagenome (GOLD analysis project Ga0136625, IMG submission 104672) | Polar desert sand microbial communities from Dry Valleys, Antarctica - metaG UQ483 (23.06) | ecosystem: Environmental > Terrestrial > Soil > Desert | place: Antarctica: Dry Valley...
AATGGGCGCATCTATGAACGCCATGGGCGAGTCCTCCTCTCCCGTCCTGTCCCTCACCGTGCTCGATGCCCGAACCTTGCCAGAAGGCATCCTTCGACCAGACTCCCTGCTGCTCGTCGTCGTACGACGGCCCGATTGCAATCCCGTACCCCGACGGATCGGAGTCTGAAGCTGAAGTTTGGCGAGTTCATCCTGCTGACGTCGCTCGAGTGCCTCAGCCTGCCGGATGACGTCGTTGCTCATGCTGGCCTCGTCTCGGGCCGTGCTCAGAGCCGGCCTGGTGTCGCTGTTCAGCCCGCAGATTGATCCCGGCTTTCAGGGCCGCTTGGTGGTGGTGCTGTTCAACGCGGGACGGGGTCCGATCACGCTGATCCTTGGGGAGCCAATCTTCACGGTGGAACTCGTGCGCACGACTCGCCGCGCCTCCGAACGGTGGGCCGCCACGCACGCACCGCTGATGGGCATCCCGACGAGCGCGATGCAGCTCGAGGGCGGCCTCGGCGCTCTGACGGAGATCGCAGATGACGTCTCGTTACAGCGCGGGAGGCTCGACAAGGTGGAGAGCGACGTCAAGCATCTGAAGGACACGATCGAGACGAAGCGGCACGAGTCCACACTCAAGCTGTCCAAGTCTCAGGTGTCTTGGACGGGTTTGAGCGTGGTCGTCGCGGTCGTCGCACTGCTCGTCGCCCTACTGGGAGGATAACGTCGAGAAGTCGAGACGGACGCTCGACTCTGTCACGCGTCCGCGTCGTCGCGGCGCGCGGCGATCCGCTCCTCGAGCTGTGCCATCACCGCCGGGTCGCGCAGCGTCGTCACGTCGCCCAGCTCGCGGCCCTCGGCGATGTCGCGCAGCAGCCGGCGCATGATCTTGCCCGAGCGGGTCTTGGGCAGGTCGTCGGCCCACACGATCCGCTTGGGGCGCGCGAGCTTGCCGATCTTGACCGCGACGTGCTCGCGAACCTCCGCGACGAGCTCATCGGTGCCCTCGAGCTCGCCCTCGAGCGTCACGAAGCAGCAAACCGACTGGCCGGTGTCCTCGTCTCTCTGCCCGATCGTCGCGCACTCCGCGACCTTCGGGTGGGACACGACGGCCGATTCGATCTCGGCCGTCGACATGCGATGGCCCGAGACGTTCAGCACGTCGTCGACGCGCCCGATGACCCAGAAATAGTCGTCGGAGTCCTCCCGCGAGGCGTCGCTGACGAAATACGTCTGCGGACCGAACTTCGAGAAGTACGTCTTGACGTAGCGGTCGTCGTCGCCGTACAGCGTGCGCAGCATCGCCGGCCACGGGCGCGTGAGCGTCAGCAATCCCTGCTGCTCGCGCGCCACCTCCTCGCCCGTCTCGTCGACGACCGCCGCCGACACGCCCGGCAGCGGCTGCGTCGCCGAGCCGGGCTTGCAGGCCGTGATCCCCGGCAGCGGCGCGATCATGATCGCGCCGGTCTCCGTCTGCCACCAAGTGTCGACGACCGGACAGCGCTCGCCGCCGATCACGTGGTAGTACCAGACCCAGGCCTTGGGGTTGATCGGCTCGCCGACCGTGCCCAGCAGGCGCAGCTTGGAGAGGTCGTGGCGCTGCGGGTACTGCTCGCCCCACTTCATGCATGCGCGGATCGCCGTCGGCGCCGTGTAGAAGATCGTCACGCCGTAGCGCGCGCACAGGTCCCACCAGACGTCCTTGTCGGGATAGTCGGGCGCCCCCTCGTACATGACCGACGTCGCGCCATTCATCAACGGGCCGTAGACGATGTAGGAATGGCCGGTGATCCAGCCGACGTCGGCCGAGCAGAAGTAGATGTCGCTCTCGGGCCGCAGATCGAAGACGTACTTGTGCGTCCAGGCGACGCCGGTGAGGTAGCCCCCGGTCGTGTGCAGGATGCCCTTGGGCTTGGCCGTCGAGCCGCTGGAGTAGAGGATGAACAGCGGGTGCTCGGCGTCGAGCTGCTCAGGCTCGCAGTCGGCCTCGGCCGCGGCGATGATCTCGTCGTAGAAGACATCGCCGTCGCCCATCGGGCAGTCGATCTTGCAGTGGCGTACGACGATCGTCGTCGCGACCGGCATGCCGATGTCGTCGACGGCCTGCTTGACGGGCGCGACCTTGCCCTTGCGCCGTGCACCGTCGGCGGTGATGAGCGCCTTGGCCTGCGAGACCTCCATGCGCTCCTTGACGGACTCCGGCGAGAAGCCGCCGAAGACGACGTTGTGCGGCGCGCCGATGCGCGCGCAGGCGAGCATCGCGACGACGACCTCGGGGATCATCGGCAGGTAGATCCCGACGATGTCGCCCGGCTCGATTCCGAGATCCTTCAGCGCGTTGGCCAGGCGCTGGACGTCGCGGTGAAGCTCGGCGTAGGTGACATCGCGCTCGTCGCCCTCCTCGCCGCGCCAGTGCAGGGCGACGCGGTCGCCGAGGCCGGCCGCGACATGACGATCGAGGCAGTTGTGCGACGCGTTGATCGTGCCGTCGGTGAACCACTTGTAGAACGGCGGCTGCGAGTCGTCGAGCGCGACGGTCGGCTCGGTGAACCAGTCCAGCGCGCGCGCCTGCTCGGTCCACCACTGCAGCGGGTCGGCGGCGGCGCGCTCGTAGATCTCGGGATCGTTGAGCAGCGCGTCGCGCGCGAACTGCTCGGGCGGCGGGAAGGACTCGACCTCGAGCAGCTCCTCGAGGCGGCGGGAGAGGTCTTCGTGCGCGGTCGTGTCGGTGCTCGCCATCAGTGGATCACTGGGTCTCCTTGCTGCGCTCACGCAGCTCGATGCGGCGGATCTTGCCCGTCAGCGTCTTTGGCAGATCGTCGACGAACTCGACGAGCCGAGGATAGGCATAGGCGGAGAGGTGCTCGCGAACGAAGACGCCGATCTCCGTGCCCAGCTCGTCGCTGGGCTCATGGCCGGACGCGAGCACGACGAACGCCTTGACGATGTTGCCGCGCCGCTCGTCGGGCCATGCGACGGCGGCCGCCTCGGCGACGGCGGGATGCTCGAGGCAGGCCGACTCGACCTCGAACGGGCCGATCCGGTAGCCCGCGGAGATGATCACGTCGTCGGCGCGGCCCTCATACCAGACATAGCCGTCCGCATCCATCGACGCGGCGTCCTTGGTGTGAAACCACTCGCCGCCGAAGGTCTCCTCCCCTGCCTCCGGGTTATTCCAGTAGCCGAGCGGATAGTGCGGGTTCGAGCGCGCGCGCAGGCAGATCTCGCCGCGCTCACCCTGCGCCACCGGCTGTTCGTCCTCGTCGAGGATCGTGACCTCCCAGCCCGGCATCGGCTTGCCCATCGAGCCCTCGCGAACCTCCATGAAGGGGAAGTTCCCGCACAGCGGATAGGACTCGCTCAACCCGTAGTAGTCGAGCACCGTCACGCCGTACTGCTCGCGAAACCAGCGGATCGCCTCCGGGTTCAGCGGCTCGCCCGCCGAGCAGACGATGCGGAACTTCTGCGGGTAGCGCGTGCCGGCGTCGCCGATGCCCATCATCGAACGGATCGCCGTCGGCGTCGCGAAGACGTTGGACGCCTCGTGGCGCGAGAGGAAGTCGAGCTGCTGGTGCGGGTCGAACCCGCCCTTGCGCTGCAGCACGATCTGCACGGCGCCCAGCCGCCAGGGACCGATCAGCGGGCAGATGCCTGCCGCCCATGCCCATTCCCCCATGCCGTGGAAGCGCTCGCCCACCGACGGGCTATCGGCCGTCGGTGCCGGGAGATCGTGGCAGTAGACGAACTCTTCATGAGCGAGGATGTAGCGCTGGGCGTGCAGGATGCCCTTCGCCAATCCGGTCGTGCCCGACGTGTAGTACAGCTGCGCCGGATCCTCGCAGGACGTGTCGACGCGCTCGTAGTCGGTGTCGCCGTCGTCGAGATCGCCCGGCTCGAGTTCGATGACCTCGGTCATGCCCTCGACGCGCGAGCGGTTGGCGGCGTCCGTAACGACCACCGCGGCCCGCGAGTCGTCCAGGCGGTGCTTGATGGCGTCGTCGCCGTAGAGGATCGACATCGACAGCAGGATCGCGCCGGACTTCCATGTGCCGAAGAACGCCGCGGCCGTCTCCGGTGTGGCGGGCAGCAGCATTGCCACCCGGTCGCCGCGCTGCACGCCCCGCTGCGCGAGCAGCCGGGCGAAGCGGTCGGACATGTCCTGCAGCTCGCCCCATGCCAGCTCGCGGACGTTGCCCTGGGGGTCCTCGTGGATCATCGCGAGCTTGTCGCGGGGGTGCTTGTCGCAGACGTTGGCGGCGATGTTGTAGCGCTCCGGCACCTGCCAGGTATGGGCGGCGCAGGCTTCCTCGTAGGTCATCGTGACGGCACCGTACCGCCTGCGTCGCGCCGGTATACCGTCTGGGCGCGTCACGCACCGATCAGCCGGTTGCGAGCAGGAGCCGTAGGTGCCCAGGAACTCATCCGCCAGGCCGGCCTTCTCCGTTTCGAGGCCGGTTCCTGGTCCGGTGCTCAGCGCCGCTTGCGCTTCTTCTTCTTCGAGGAGGAATGCGCCGTGCGCTCTGGCGCCTTCGGCGCTGGTGTCTCGGGGACCGAAGGACGGCCGCGGCCCTTGCCGTTGGAAGCAGCGGGCGCCTCCTCGTCACGCGTCGCCGCTTCGCTGCGGCCCCAGGGCTTGGACTCGCCGCGCGAGCCGGTGCGCTCCTCCTGGCGCGCCAGGCGGGCCTCGCGCAGCTCCTGCTGGCTGGGCCACGGGTGTGCCTCGCCGGTGCTCCACGCCGGCGGCAGCCCCTGCGATCCGGGCCACTTGTGGAGGAAGAGCATCCCGAGCGCGATCAGCCAGAGCATCTGCACGAACGGCAGCGACCTGCCGAGGGGGAGGATCGAGATGACGCCGACGATGATCCCGAGCACGCCCATGAAGCGCGTCAGCAACCCGACGCTCATCGCCTTGAGGGAGAGGAGCACGAACCCGAGCCCGAGCAGGAGCCCACCGAACTCCTTGAGATACACGCCGCTGATCACGACGGGAGAGCGGAAGACCTCGCGAGCCGCCTCAGCAGTCTGCTGCGAGGAGTCCGCGAACGAGCTGGCCTCGAGCGCAAGCGCGATCCCGCTGGCGATTCCCGGCAGCGCGACGAGCACGCCAGCGGCGATGATGACGATGATCGTTGGGCGGCCGACTTCGGGCCGGCGCGCGTAGGTGGCGCGATACAGGTACGCCAGTGCGAAGGCCATCGCGGCGGCAGTGACAGCCGTGATCAATGCCGCGCCGACCTGCTGGAGCGGGCCGGCCTGCTGGAAAAGGTGATCGTTGAGGTAGAGCACCTGGCGGGCCTTGAGCCCCGGCTCGGGCGGATTGCTCGCCAGCCGCTCACCGAGCGCGCTCAAGACGTGCACCGCCGGGAAGTCGCTGGCGCCGGCGATCGCGACGATGCTGCCGACCAGGCTGAGGATCCCGGCGCCGATCGCAGCGACGGCCGCCGGGATGCGCCCTCGTTGCTCGTCAGCGAGCGTCTCCTCGGGTGTGGCGGCCACGGCGCAAGTGTATGTTGCCCCGGTGAAGATCCGTGACGTCATGACCGAGGGGGTCGTCACGGCCCTGCCCTCGACGAGCGTGCGTCAGGTCGCCGAGCTGATGCGCGAACGAAACGTCGGCTCGGTCGTGCTCGTCGACGAGGACGGCTCGCTGGCGGGCTTCGTGACCGACCGCGACCTCGCACTCGGCGCGCTCACCGACGGCCGCGATCCGGGCGACCCGGTGGACGCGCACAGCTCGTCTCCGACCGTCACGGCCGAGCCCGCGATGAGCGTCGAGCAAGCCGCAGAGCTCATGGTCCGCCACGGGATCCGGCGCCTGCCGGTGCTCGACGGCGGCCGCCTGACCGGCATCGTCACCCTCGACGACCTCGCCGCCCGGACCGGCGACCTGGAGCTGGCGCAGCACATGACGGCGCAGATCACGCGCGCGGCCCTGCCCGGCTTCTACTTCCACGACCGCGGAGGGTGAGCCGGCGGACCTGCCCGGCCTGCGGCGGCGAGCTCGCCGCGTGGCGAACCGTTCCGGGCTCTGACCCGGCGCTGCCCGGCGAGTACGAGCTGGCGCGCTGCCGGTCGTGCAGGACGGCTGTGACGCTCGCGCCGGCGCCGCGCGAGGCGCACGAGGCGGGCGCCTACGGCGGTGGCGCGCCGCGCGGCGCCGCGCTCGCGACGCCACTGCTGCGCGCGTTCGACCGCCGGCGGCTGACGCTGCTCGCCCACGCGGGCGCGCGCCCGCCCGGGAAACTGCTCGACATCGGCGCCGGTCGCGGGCGCTTCGTCGCGCACGCGCGCGCGGCGGGCTGGGACGCCACTGGCCTGGAGCCCTCGCTGCGCGGAGTCGACGGCGCGAGGGCGCGCGGGATCGAGCTGCGCCGCGGCGCGATCGACGACGCCGAGATCGCCCCCGGCTCGCTCGACGCGGCGACGCTGTGGCATGTGCTCGAGCATGTCGACGAGCCCGGTGGCGCGCTAGAGTGCATCACCGGCTGGCTGCGCCCCGGCGGCGCGCTGCTCGTCGGCGTGCCCAACCTAGCCAGCGTGCAGGCACGCGCGGGCGGCGCGCGCTGGTATCACCTCGACGTGCCGCGCCACCGCACGCACTTCACCGTCGCCGGCCTGCACGCGCTGCTGCGCTTGCACGGACTCGAGCCGGTAGCCACCCACCACGTGCTCGCCGAGCACAACCCGTTCGGGCTGTGGCAGTCGCTCGTCAGCCGCGTCACGAGCACGCCGTCGTGGCTGTATCACGCGCTCAAGCGCAACGCTCCGCTGCGCAGCCGTGATGCGCTCGTCACGGCTGCCGCGCTGCCGCTCGCGCCGCTCGCGGTGCTCGCGGAGGCCGGCTTCGGCCTCGCGCGCCGCGGGGGGACGGTGGCAGTCGTCGCGCGGCGGCGCTAATCTTCGGTGCTTGGCAGATATTTTACTTCTGGTCGGCATATAGATAGTAGAAATGCTGCAAAAACAGCCTATTTGATTTTGTTCTTCTGCGGTAGACTAATTCTGAAATGGATGGTACCTCCATCGCCTTCAGCGCCAATTACCGGCGCTACACACCCGAAATGCTGGACCCGCTCCTGCGTATCTCCGAAGCGCTCGGTGCGATTCGCGGAGCGCGCGTGCTGCCCGCTATCGCAGACCAACTTCGGGCGTCGGCCAAGGCGGGGACTGTGCATTTCTCAAACCTCATCGAGGGCAACGAGTTGCCGTTCGTGGAAGCCGAGCGGGCGGCACGCCGCGAGCTCGACGCCGACACTCGCGCGAAGATCGAGCTGGTCAACTACGTCGACGCACTCGACCTAATCGATGACCGGCTCGCCGCCGGCAGGATGGAGCTCACCCCGGAGTTCCTAAAGGAACTGCACGGCACGGCGATGCGCGCACTCGGTCGCGAGGACGATCCCCACTTCAAGCCTCATCATGAGGGCGAGTGGCGCGATGGGATGGCGGTCGTCGTCGATCGCATCACCGGCCAGGTGATGTTCGAGGCGCCCCCCAAGGATGAGGTGCCAGGCCGGGTGGAGGGCATGTTCGAATGGCTCGATCGCAAGCTCGCGCCCGGGGCCGAGCAGCCGTTCGTGCTTGCTGGCGTCATGCACTACGGCATGACCGACGTCCATCCGTTTGCCGACGGCAACGGTCGCGCGGCGCGCCTGTTCCAAACGGCGCTGCTCATGAAGACCGACGTGCTGCCCGGACGGATGTTCTCCTTCGAGGGGTACTATGCCGGAGACCGCAACGCGTACTACGAGGCGTTGCGCTCGGTGCGACGCAACACATTGAACATGGAGTCCTGGCTGGAGTACTTCCTGCGCGGGCTAGCGGAGGAATACGAGCGGATCGCCGGGACCGTCGCCGACCTCGGCTCGCTGATGTCAGCGGCGGGTAGCGCGCCGCTGCGACTCACTGCCGGCCAGCAGCGCGCGTTGACCAGGCTGCGGATCGAGGGGCGTCGCGAGTTCGACAGGCGCGCCTACGAACGAGCCGCGGGGGTCGGCCGAACGGCCGCCATCGAGGACCTCAAGGAGCTGATCCGCCATGGGGTCCTCGTCACACGCGGGTCTGCCTCGGCGACCCGATACATGTTCCCGACGAGCGTCAAGCCACCGCACGGCGGCAAGGGTCCGGGCCGCCCGACCAAATGGAACGAGACGCTGATCGAGCGCGAGATGCGCACCTTCTTGACCGACCGATCGGCCTGGCCATCTCCGCGGGAGTTTCGCTCTGCCAGTCTGGGGGATCTGTACGCGGCGGCGAGCCGCAACGGAGGGATTGCCCGCTGGCGGCGGATGTTCGGGCTGTAGTGCAGCCGTCGCGGTCTACGCCAGTAGTGCTCGCGCGGCGGCGATCGTGTCGCCGTCGCCGACGCGACGCGCCGCGGGCAGCAGCGCCGCGGCGGCGTCGGCAGCCGCGACGATGTGCGCCGCAGAGCCGGCACCTGTGAGCACGGCAACCGGCAGCGCGATCGCGCGCAGCTCGCGCCGCGAGGGCGACCAGCTTGCCAGCCCCCCGTAGTCGGCGAAGAAGCCCGCGTAGGAGCCGGACGCGCGCTCGCGCGCTGCCTCGTCGCCGCGGTCGCCGAGCCAGGCGCGCACCGCCGCCGACGGTCCGCCGGCGCGCAGCGCCTGCTCGAGCTCAAAGCGCTCGGCGGCAAGGACCTCGGTCGCCGCCTGTACGTAGGCGTACAGCGGCAGGTCGGCGAGCACCGCGGCCGTGGCGAGCTGGGGCGAGCGCACGAGCAGCTCGAGCGCAATCAGGGCTCCGAAGCCGTCTCCCACGAGCAGTGCCTGTGTGGCGCCGAGTGCCTCCAGCAGCGCCGTCGCGTCCTGCGCCTGCTCCTGGACGGTCGTCGCGGTGTAGGGCTGCGGTGCCCCGCTTGAGCCGTAGCCGCGGCGGTCATAGGCGATTGCGCGTGCTCCCGCCGACGCGAGCTCGCCGAGGGCGGGCTCCCACGCGCGCGCGTCGCTGCCCATCGCATGGATGACCAGCAGCGGACTGCCCTTGCCCCGCTCCTCGTAGTGCAGCGCGACGCCCGCGCCCTCGACGTGCGGCATGGCGTCGAGGCTATGCGACTCCGATCGCGAGCGTGCGGAGGCGTTAGACTGCAGAGACACGTCAGAGAAGACGAGGCGGAGAAACCATGGCAGAGAAGACCGTCATCAGGAAGGCCACGATCGGTGGCCGCTCGTTCGTGCTGCGCAACAGAGATGTCATGCGCGCGCTACGCAACGTTGAGCCGGAGCCGATCATGAGCCACTACGTCGTGGTGGGCTTGCGACGCTTCCCGCCGAAGCAGGTCATCAGCGCTGTGACGGGTCTTGATCGAGCCGACTTCACGACGCATCACGCGAGGCGAACGCTCATGCGGCTCGGATTCCTTGCCGGTCGACACGGCGCCATGTCACGTGCTTCGGACGCAAACGCTCAACAAGCGCCGAGCGCCTCCGCTCCTGCTCCAGAGCGACTAGCCGACCGGTTGCGACCTCTTGTCGGCCAATGGGTAGCGATCAAGGATGGGGACGTCATTCATGCCGCCGAATCCGCCCAGGCGCTCGTCGGCTGGCTAGGCCGACACGGACAACATGCCGACAGCGTCTTTCGCGTGCCAGACGATGAGCTTGCCGCAACGGGCCTCGCTCCCCTGTGAGATTCAACTTCCGGGAGATCCCTGATCCCGGCCAGCAGACGATCCGCGCGCGACCGATCATCGACGTGGTCGTCGAGGGCCTCGAGATCGCACCGCAGGCGTGCCTTCTCGACAGCGGTGCGACCGCGATTCGATTTGGCGGGTACGTCGCTGAACTGTGTGGCGTGGATCTCTCCGACGCCCCCGAGAAGCAGATTGCAGTCGGTGGCGCCTTGGTGACCGCTCGGATGGCGGAGGTCGGTCTGCTTGTGGCCGGCGGAGAAGACGCCTACAGCTGGACGGCGCCGGTCTGGTTCTGCGATCCATGGACACCAGGGTTCGGACTGCTCGGGCTCACCGGGTTCTTCGACCACTTCGAGGTCACGATCGCCTCGTACGAGGAGCGAATCGAGCTCACACCGATCAGCCCATGATTGTCCTCCAAAGCAACAGGACCGTTGAGCGTGCCCTGAAGAACTGTAGTCGTCCTCGGGCACTCGCTACGATGGCCGTATGGAAGGTTTCGGTGG